>Ga0310695_10000858_pt1 | contig 74508 bp, 62 predicted proteins | sample RumenRJG_04DNA_FD_203882 | JGI IMG/M metagenome (GOLD analysis project Ga0310695, IMG submission 203882) | Bovine rumen microbial communities from Lethbridge, Alberta, Canada - RJG_04 (v2) (version 2) | ecosystem: Host-associated > Mammals > Digestive system > Stomach > Rumen | place: Canada... | reverse complement strand
GATGCCAGCGGCGCCTTTGGCCTCGTTGTCGTCAGTGTCGTAAACGCCGTCACCTGTGGTCAATACGGTGGTACGTCCGCCGTTGACGATGATGTTGCTCTCGCTGTTGATGCCCTTGGCGGCGGCTGCCGACACCTCAACGTTCAGGATGCCGCCATTGATGAAGATGCCGTCGTTGGCCTTGATGCCGTGATTAGCAGTCGATTTCACGTAGATGTTGTTACCCTTGCTGAAGGCGATGTAGTCAGCCGAGTGGATACCGTTGTTTGTGTTGCCCATCACGCTCAGAGATCCGCTACCGTTGAAGAGCAGCTTGCCCTTGCAGTAGAGTGCGCCTTTCTGAGAGCCGCCCGTGCCGTCGGTCAGCGTGTTAGTGGTGCCGTCAGCCAAGATGACGAAGGCACGCTTGCCGCTAAGCAGGCTCAGCGCTGCCGAGTCGGGGTTGGTGATGTTCGCACCGTTGAGCTTCACGGCATATTTCTTGTCACCCAAGATGGTCAGTGAGCCGTTCGTCGTCGTTCCGCTCACCACGTAGCACACTTTTTTCGTCTCGCCATGGTTGGCCGTCACATGACCGCCGCTGACCGTCACCTCGACGCCGTTCTCCGTCTTCGACACGGGGGCTGACAGGTCGATACTGACCACGGTCGTAAACTCGTTGTTCTCTAACGCGTCTTCCTCATCGGGGAAATAGGCGTCAGCACACTCCGCTGGCTCATCACCCTCTGCGTTCAAGACAACGTTAAACGAAGCAAGCTCACCCGTCGTCGACGAATTGCCGCCATTGGTCTGTATGCCGCTGTTCCAACTGTTGTTGTTGCTGCTATATTCCTCGAACGGGTCTTCTGCCGAACAGCAGGTCATCACTGCTATGGATGCTGTGAGCACCGATAAAATAAAAAGTTTCTTCATCATTTTGAGTTGTAGTTTGAATTTGACGGCACAAAGATATAAAAAAGAAAGGGTGCCCGCAATTTATTTCAGCGAACCACCCTTTTAAATCAACGAATCACAAGGAAAAGGCCGGAAGCGTTGCGCTTCCAGCCTTTTCTACTTGATTGTCTCTGTTGACTTATTTGAAGTTGTTGTATTTGGGACCGCATGTCGTCTCGAAGTAGATGACGATGTAGCGGCGGACGAGCTCTACGTAGTTGGCGTCGGCGGCCTTCTTTTCTCCGTATTTCTTGATGGCAACCTCGTGGATGTTGTCAACGGCCTTCTGGAACTTCTTGGCGTCTAAGCGCTTGGCCTTCTCCACCTCGGGGTATTTCTGGATGGCCTGATCGAGAGCCTGATAGAAGGCGACGTCGCGATATTCAATGACCTGCTTGATGAGCCACTCGAGGTCTTCCTGGGTCTGCTTGGGCTCGCGGTTGAACTGCTTCACGAAGCGCTCGTGGGTCCAGCTGAAGGCGCGGTCCTGCCAGAAGTAGTTGTCCTGATTGGCGGCCTCGATCTTGGCCTTCTCGTTCTTCATCAGGAAGCTGCAGATCTCCTTCCAGTTCTTGTCGATGCGCCACTTTTCGAACTTGGGCTTCATCTCTTTGTTCTCCTTGTTGACAAACTCCACCACCTTCTTGATGTTAGCATTCTCGTCGGTGCTGCCCTCGATGAGCTTCATGACGGTCTCGGCAAGTTTCTTCTCAGCATCCTCAGGTGTCAGATTCTGCATCTGAGCCATCATGTCGGTCAGTTCGCTCATGGCGTCCTTGTCGGCCTGGGCAGAGCAGGCTTTCTCCAAGAACTTGCGGGCTTCGTCGGCCTTTACAGCCTGCGGCGACTTGTGTTCGTTGCCGTCGCTGGGGTATTTCTTGAGGTTCCAGGGACCGGCCAGTTCAAAGTTCTTGTTGAACTCTGCAATCTCGTAGCCTAACACCTTGAGCTTGGCGCCTGCCACGGCATTGACGGTGACATCGATAGAAGCTTTGAAGTCAGCACCCTCTTTCGTAGATAATGTACCCTCGGCAGTGGCTCCGATACGGGGACCGACAGCGGCTTTGGGTCCTGCAACACCGTAGAGCAACACGTCGACACCTAAGTAAAGACCGAATCCCAATTCTGCAGAAATCTTAGCCTCCGGCCAGATGGGTGTAAACTCATTCTTCTCCTCAGTGAAATCCTTGATGGTTTCCCAGCCTTTACCGTCGAGATAGCGTAATCCGCCCTTGAACTTGCAGGCATAGTCATACTTGAAGCCCATCTGTGCAGCGGTAGAGATCTTGCCGTCGAGGCGGAGGTAGAGTGCGGGGTCGCATGTGACAACCACAGGTACCGGACCAATCCAGAAGGTAAAGCTGAAGCAAGAGAACTTGATGAGGTTCAGCTTGAACTTGTCTTCAGGCAATTCCACCTGACCGGTGATTCCCACTCTCAATTCAGGGTTGAAGGCGAACTCACCGTCGAGACCAGCCTCGAACTTGTCGACATAGAACGACGGGAAACAAAACTTCCACTTGCAACCACCATCAAGGGTAATGAAGTAGTTCAGGTCGAAGTCGGTGCGCGACTTGTACGACAGGTTGATCTCCTTATTGCCAACGGGCAGGTCCTTGCTGAGCTCCGTATCGGTATGGATGGAGAGGATGCGGCGGTGAGCAGAGGCACGCGAGCCCTCCTTGGCCAGGTCGTCGGCAGTGACATACTGATAGCCACCGTCTGCGCTACGGGTACCGCCATTAGGCTGGTCGTCGAAGGTATGGTATTCCTTGTCGTAGCCATAGGGGTCAGTATAGAGGATGACGGCGGGGTGAATGACGTCGTTATCGTCCATATATTTGGCAGCGTACTGGGGCATCGAGATGCCGGCGCGTGTCTGGCCGCCCTCGGCGTTGGGATTAACGTAAACGCTGGTGTTGAGCGTCACTTTCTTATTGCCAATGATTTCTGCTACGGTGGCGGGAGTCACGGTCAGGATGTAACGGTCGCCGACGAGCTTTTCGGCAGTGGCCTTGCGGGCGTAGGGCAGGTGGCTCTTCTTATCCCAGATGCCCATCGGGTGGTTCACGAAACTCTCGATGCCGAGTTTCTCGGCGAGCGCCTTGTTGACGCTGATCTCGGTTGTGTCGGCATTCAGGATTTGTACGTCGTTCTCGGTGACGAAGTTCTCGTAGGTCAGGCCGTAGGCTTCAAGGAGTGCCGTCTGTGCGCCCTGGGGGGCAGTGCCGTTGTTGTTGGAACGATCGTCAAGAGCGTCGTCCTGACATGATGTTAAGGTGATGGTTGAGCCGATGCTCAGAAGCAGCGATGCTGCGATGGTCTTTAAAGTTTTCATAACTCTTTTCTTTTTTTATTTTTAATGATTAATGTTTAATCTTTAATCTTTAATGTTTAATGTCTCCGGGAGGTCGTTGTTTCCTTTTGACGATGCAAAGGTAATACGGTTTTCGGCCTCACGCCAAACTTTTAGAGAACTTCATGCAATAGTGTATCGGACACACCCGTTAATCTCGGACAAACAATAAAAATGGCCCCGATTTCTGTCCGAAAACGGGGCCAAAACGACAACATAATTATTTTTTAACGACAACATGATTTGGGTTTAAACGACAACAAAGACAACAAGGACAACTTTTTACACACTCGATACAGTCCGAATGGCAAGTTGTCTAAGTTGTCCTTGTTGTCGTCTAAAAACAAGTATTGTCGTTATAAAAAAGAAAAAAATTACTTGCCGAAATAGCGCTTCAGCAGTCCGGCAAAGCCAGCACCGTGACGAGCCTCATCCTTAGCCATCTCGTGAACGGTGTCGTGGATGGCGTCGAAACCAGCAGCCTTAGCGTTCTTGGCGATGCGGAACTTATCCTCGCAAGCGCCAGCCTCAGCAGCAGCACGCTTCTCAAGGTTGGTCTTGGTATCCCAGACGCACTCGCCCAGAAGTTCAGCGAAACGGCTGGCGTGGTCGGCCTCCTCGAAAGCATAGCGCTTGAAGGCCTCGGCAATTTCGGGATAGCCCTCGCGATCGGCCTGACGCGCCATAGCCAGATACATACCTACCTCGCCGCACTCGCCGTTGAAGTGGTTGCGCAGGTCGTTAATCATCTCCTCGCTGACGCCCTCGGGCTTGCCGTCGCCAATACGGTGAACAGTAGCATAGGTGGTCTCACCGTCGTCTTTCAGTTCAGAGAACTTTGAGGCAGGAGCCTTACAGATGGGGCACTTCTCGGGAGCAGCATCGCCTTCGTAGATATATCCACAAACGGCGCAGATAAACTTTTTCTTCATAAATGTGATTGTATTTGGTTAGTTTGAAAAATTGTTTTCGCAAAGATACGGAGAAAAAACCAAACGTGCAAATTTTGACGGACAAAGTTTTCAAATTTATACGCCGTCTAAACCAATCACGGGCTCCCGATTCACATCGGAAGCCCGTCACAACACAAACACAAAAAACAGTCAGGTTTCTTCCCGACCGTATGGGGATTACGACTGGACTACTGGATGCCGTCCTCGCGCAGTTTCTGCTGCCACTTCCAAGCCGACTTCAGCACCTCGTCGGTAGGCGTCTCAGCCTTCCAACCCAGCACCTCGTTAGCCTTGGTGACGTCGCCCCAGACCTGCTCGATATCGCCTTCGCGACGAGGAGCGTACGTCCAGTTCAGCTTGACGCCAGTAGCCTTCTCGAAACCTTCGACAACCTCTAAGGTCGACAGACCGCGTCCTGTACCGATGTTGAATACCTCAACGGCATCGGTATCAGGATTGTCGAGCACGCGCTCCATAGCCTTCACGTGAGCCTTTGCCAGGTCGACGACATAGATGTAGTCGCGGATGCAGGTGTGGTCGGGCGTACTGTAGTCATTGCCGAAGATCTTCAGCTGGCCACGAATGCCAATAGCCGTCTGAGTGACAAAGGGGATGAGGTTCATGGGCACACCGTTTGGCAGTTCGCCGATGAGAGCCGTAGGATGGGCGCCAATAGGATTGAAATAGCGCAGGATGACCGACTTGATGGGGGCACCAGAGTGGATATAGTCCTGAATGATCTCCTCGTTAATCTGTTTCGTATTGCCGTAGGGCGACATAGCCTTCTGGATAGGAGCATTCTCCGTGACGGGCAGGTTCTCCTGTGAAGGTTGACCATAGACGGTACATGACGACGAGAAGATGATGCCCTTGACATCGTACTTCGGCATCAGCTCCAGCAGATTGATGAGCGACGTCAGATTGTTACGATAGTAGAGCAGCGGTTTCTCCACCGACTCACCCACCGCTTTCGAAGCAGCAAAGTGGATGATGCCCTCAATCTTCGGATATTTTTTGAACACAGCCTCCAAGGCTTCCATATCGCAGCAATCGACCTTCTCGAAAGCAGGACGTACGCCTGTTATCTTCTCGATGCCGTCAACGACATTGGCGTTCGAGTTTGAGAGATTGTCAATAATGACCACTTCGTAGCCTGCCTGCTGCAGTTCTACCGTTGTGTGGCTGCCGATAAAGCCCGTGCCACCCGTAACAAGAATTGTCTGTTTCATTATAGCTATAATTAGATTATGTCTTTCGATGTTGCAAAAGTACACAAAAAAGCCGAAAGTGCAAAACTTTCGGCTAATTTATTTAGGAAATCCAGAAAAAGATTATGCGAAGGGCAGTGCGAGCCACTTGACGTAGCAGAAGTCCTGGCGGTGAGGCAGCAGGGCGTTCTTCGGATACATACGGATGGCACTCTTGTACAGTCCGGCCTGCTTGGGCGAATGTACAGCCTCGAAGGTGTAGTTGTTACCCTCTTTCTTCACCATCTTCAGCGGCTCGATAGAGAAGACATGCTCCTCGCCGTTCGAGTCGGTATAGACGTTGACCTTCTCAAGGGCAACAGCATCTTCAAGACCCTGCTCGTTGATGACGTAGCGCAAGGTGTACTCCTCACCCGTGAGGTGCTGGCCATTGGCAGGTGCTGTAGACTCAGCAGAGACGACGCTGATGGCATCCCAGCGCTCAGCGACGGTTTCCTTCCACAGGGCGATGTCCTTTGCCAGCTTGTAGTTGTTGGCAGCAATCTCCTTGAAACGCTTAGCCTGCTTCTCGTAGAACTTGCTATAGTAGTCGTCGAGCTGACGCTTCATCGTGTAGTGGGGAGCAATCTGGGCGATAGAGTTCTTGACGACCTTTATCCAACCCTCGGAGAGACCCTTCTCGTTCTTGTCATAGTAGAGAGGTACAATCTCCTGTTCGAGCAGTCCGTAGATGGTGGCTGCGTCGAGCTGGTCCTGATAGCCCTGATTCTGGTAGGTGCGCTTCTCGGTGAGTGCCCATCCGGCACCCTCGCGATAGCCTTCCAGCCACCAACCGTCCTTAACGGAGAGGTTGACGACACCGTTCATCTCGGCCTTCTCGCCTGATGTACCAGAAGCCTCAAGGGGACGGGTCGGGGTGTTCATCCAGATGTCGACACCCGAGACGAGACGACGAGCCAGCAGGAAATCGTAGTCTTCGAGGAAGATGATCTTACCCTGGAACTCCTCCATCTGCGAAATCTCGAAGATGCGCTTGATGAGTCCCTGTCCGGCACCGTCGGCGGGGTGAGCCTTACCGGCAAAGAGGAAGATGACGGGACGCTCGGGGTTGTTGACAATCTTGCTGAGACGGTTGAGGTCGGTGAACAGCAGATGAGCGCGCTTGTAGGTAGCGAAGCGGCGGCAGAAGCCGATGACCAGAGCGTTGGGATTGAAGCGCTCGAGGAGCTTCACCACACGTGAGGGATCGTTCTGGTTCTTCAGCCAAGTCTCACGGAACTGCACCTTGATATAGTCGAAGAGCTTCTTCTTCAAGGCCATACGGGTAGCCCAGATTTCCTCGTCGGGACAGTTATAGATGCCGTGCCAGATTTCTTCGTTCGACTGGTCGCTCATGAACTTCTTGTCAAAGTACTTACCGTAGAGCTGACGCCACTCGGCAGCTGCCCATGTGGGGAAGTGAACGCCGTTGGTGACATAGCCGACGTGGTTCTCTTCGGGATAATAGCCGTTCCAGATGCCAGCGAACATCTTCTGGCTGACCCAGCCGTGGAGCTTCGACACGCCATTCACCTCCTGACAGGTGTTGCAGGCGAAGGTCGACATACAGAACTTCTCGCCCTTGTCGTCGGGATTGGTGCGGCCCATACCAATGAACTCGTCCCAAGTGATGCCGAGCTTCTGGGGATAGCTGCCCATATACTTGCCAAAGAGACCCTCGTCGAAGTAGTCGTGACCAGCGGGAACAGGGGTATGGACAGTATAGAGGCCGCTGGCACGCACCAGCTCAAGAGCCTGGTTGAACGTCAGGCCTTCCTCAATATAGTCGCACAGACGCTGCAGGTTACAGAGAGCAGCGTGACCCTCGTTGCAATGATAGATATCTTTCTTGATGCCGAGTTTCTTCAGCAGCAGCATACCACCGATACCAAGCAGGATTTCCTGCTTCAGACGGTTCTCCCAGTCGCCGCCATAGAGGCTGTGGGTGATGGGCTTGTCGAAGTCGGAGTTCATCTCGTTGTCGGTATCGAGCAGATAGAGCTTTACACGACCGACATTAACACGCCAGACATAGGCATGCACCATATAATTAGTATATGGAACATCGACCACCAGAGGATTACCATCCTGGTCGAGCTGACGCTCGATGGGCAGCGAACCGAAGTTCTGAGTCTCGTAGTTGGCTATCTGCTGGCCGTCCATCGACAGGCTCTGAGTGAAGTAGCCGAAACGATAGAGGAAACCAACGGCACACATGTCGACGTTAGAGTCGCTGGCCTCCTTCACGTAGTCGCCAGCCAGCATTCCCAGACCGCCAGAATAAATCTTCAAGGCCGAGTGTATACCATACTCCATACAGAAGTAGGCAACAGACGGGCGCTTGGCATCGGGCTTCACGCTCATGTACTTCTGGAACGAGGCGTAGACGTCCTTGATGCGCTTCATCAAGTCCTTGTCGTTCAAGATTTCTTCCTTACGGTCAAAAGTCAGACGCTCCAGCAGCATAACGGGGTTATGCTTCACGTCGTGATAGATTTCAGGATCGAGGTCGCGGAACAGGTCGCGAGCCTCAAAGTTCCACACCCACCAGAGGTTGTGAGCAATCTCGTCCAAACACTTCAGCTGCTCAGGAAGGCTCGACTTCACGGTCAACACCTTCCACTGAGGAGCATTTGCATAATCAGCTTTAATCTTCATAATTTAATCTTGTAACTATTGTTATTGTATTTTACTTTCTCTCTTCTGCCTTGCGCAGGGCAATGTCGTAAGCGTCATCGTAGTACTTGATGAACTCGCTCCAAAGGGCTTTCTTCGACAGGGCATCAGCCTTCTTGCGACAGGCCTCAACCTCCTTGTCCGTCATATTTGAGAACTCGGCTACGGCATCCTTGATGGCGTCGGCCACCTCGGAGTAATTATAGTCGGTGCGGTGAATCACCTTCACGCCATCCTCCAGTTCGCCATAATGGCCAAATACGCCATTAGCCCACAGACCGAAACCGGCCAGGTCGGTGGTGATACAGGGCACCTTGAAGGCAACCGCCTCTAACGGCGTATAGCCCCACGGTTCGTAGTAGGAAGGATAGACGCAGAGATCATTGCCAAGCACCACGTCGTAATAGGTCATATTGACAATGCCATCAGTGCCATCCAAATAACACGGCAGGAAGATGACTTTCACCTGCTCGTCCTTACGGTTGTGCATGTCATAATACTTCATCATGCTCAACACGTTGTCGTGGCTCATATTGTGGAGCCAGTGGGTCACCTGCGGCACTTCCAATGGTTCAGTGAACGTTTTGGGTCCCGCAAGTCGTTCCTGCAAGTCTTTACGCGGCTCGCCGACCCAACCAGGCACTTCGATGAAAGCCAGAACCTTCTTTTTCAAATCCTTGTCGCGGAGCAGACGGTTCATAGCCTCCACAAAGACGTCAATACCCTTGTTGCGGAACTCGTACCGGCCTGATGTCGAAACAATCAGCGTGTCATCACCAAGGGAGTCACCCAGCAGAGCGTTGGCAACATCGAGCAGACGCCGACGAGCCGCCTTGCGCTTCTTGGTGAACGTTGCCCCCTTCGGTACGAAACTATTGTCGAAGCCGTTAGGCAACACCACGTCGACAGGCTTGTCGAGCAGTTCGACACACTCACGGGCCGTAATATCGCTCACCGTCGTAAAGCAGTCGACATACTTTGCCGTCTGCTTCTCAATTGAGTGTTTCGACTGCATGTTGAGTTCACCAGCCATCTGGTCGCCATTGTATGCAAACAGATAGTCATAGAGCGGTTTCATGTTTCCGGCTATTGAACGGCCAATGCTCGTGGCATGTGTTGTAAAGACAGTACCTATCTGCGGCAGCTTGTTGTTGATATACAAAGCACCGAGACCGCACATCCATTCATTGGCATGATAGATGACCTTGGTATCGTCGTTGAACACGGAACGTTGAACGTTGAACGTGAAGAAACTCTCAACCACCAGCGCAGCGGCATACGAGAACATGGAGGCCTCGTCGTAGTCACCATACGCATGAAGCGAGTCTACCTGATAGTGCTCCCACAGCCAAGCGTAAATCTCATTCTTCTTTTCGAAGAACGGCTGGAAGTCAACAAGAATCGCGACTGGTTCACCAGGCACCGTCCAGCGCCCAACCCTAACTTGGAGCCCACTTTCCTTGGCCGCCCATTGCCATTCGGCAAAAAGCGCCTTGTCCTCTTTGAAGTATGGACTCTCCTTCTCTTTCCAAAAGTCAGGACCAATGAAAATGATCCTGTCTTGCATCCTGTCTTGTAATGTCTTTGCTCGAGAAGAAAGAACGGTATAGATACCGCCTACTTTATTGCAAACTTCCCAACTCGACTCAAAGATATAGTCAGGCGTTAAATGCTTATTTCCCATTCGTTATAATTATAAACGGGTGCAAAGATACTTAAAAATTTCAAAAACGCGATATGTTTTCACATTTATTTTTGTCGCTTCCACATATTTATTGATTTATATTTGCTATCTTTGCCGCCAAAATGAAGCAAACAATCATGAGAAAACTGATAATTTCAGGGGCATTATGCCTCATTTGCACACTTTGCACGGCACAGGACGCCAAACAGACTTTTCGTGCATATCTCTATAATGCGGAATACGAGGTTTACTTGCGGATAGACTTCTACAAGGAATCCATCACAGTGCCTGGCAACGAACTTTATGGTACGCTCCCCGGATTCCTCGGCAAGAAGAACAACACCTTCTGCTGGCCCATTACAGCAGCAAAGATAGAAGATGAAAACACTGCCGAACTGAGCCTTATCAACGACTATGGGAGTGAAGACCTGACAGCCACGCTGACCTGCGAAAACGACTCTGTGTATGTCCTGCGTCAGGTTAAAGGCAGTACACTCAAAGTGCCTAAAAACGGAAAATGGCAGAAGTTACCTAAAACCCTGCCATTTATACGTCGGAAATAATAGAGATCTACTTCTTGGGCCGCCCATGATTCCAGCCACGAAGCATCTGACGGTGGAACCGGTCCTCGGCCACCAGCACGTCATACAACTTAGAGGCTGAAATGACGCTAAGGAACTTGTTGTGATAAGTCTGCTGAATACGCTTCAACTCCAGATCATACTCATCACGCTGACGGATGGCCTTCTCACAGCCTTTCTCGTCAGTAGGTTTCACCTTGGCCAACTGCCGCTGGCGCTCGAAGACTGCCCGCTGCTTAGCTTGCATTTCCTTGTAGATAGGAAAGAACTTGGCAGCCTCCTGCGGCGTAAGACATGCTTCTTTTGTGATAAACTGCTCCAGTGCGGCTTGAAACCTTTCTGGCGAAAAGCGGTCTGCCCTCTGCTGTCCCTCCTGAGCCGTTACTGTCAATGCAAACAACAGCGAGAGGAATATGAATGTCAGTTTTTTCATAGGCATCTTAATATTCACTGGTTAGACAAGCATAAATGTCTGTATTATCAGCCATGACAAAGTCGGCAGCCTCGTCAATATAGGATTCCGTCACATTCTCATGATCAAATGACGCTACCTGCTGACCTGAAATGCTTGGAGAATAGAAATAGAGGGTAGCTGAGAAAATGACAGCTATCATGCAGGCGGCAGCATAAAGCCAAGGCCTCATCCGCACTATCACACTTCGTTTAGGCTGCTCCGGCAATTGCTGCATGATGTTGGCAGTCAAATTGTCGAAATAGCCATCAGGAACGCGGAAAGGATTCTTCCCGTTCATCCTGCTCTTGATATATTGTTCTTCGTTCATCATATCTTATTGACGTTATATCATGTAAAAGGTTTAATCGTGCGACTTAAAAAATTCAGAAATCTTCTTGACTGCTATATGATACGATGCCTTCAGGGCTCCTTCGCTGGTGCCAAGCGTCCGACTGATATCGCTATACTTCATATCGTCATAGTAGCGTAAGAGGAACACGGTCCGCTGCACTTCGGGTAGCGTAGCTATGGCCTCCTGCAACTGTGCTTCAACATCATCGCCGTCAAAGAATTCGTCGGCCATCAGCATATTCGCCACGCCGAGATCTTCGTCGTCAGTACTCATCGTGACCATGTTTTTCTGGCGACGCAAGAAGTTAAGGCTCTCATTGATAGCAATACGCGACAGCCACGTTGACAGTTTCGAGTCACCGTGAAACGAACCGATACCCTGCCACGCCTTAATGAAGGTGTTCTGCAACACATCATTGGCATCTTCGTGCGCCAACACGATACGTCGGATTTGCCAATAAAGCTGTTCGCTATACTGGTTGACCACCGTTTCAAAAGCACGACGTTGTCGCTTCGGATCGGCTAATTGTTCTATCAGTAAGTTATCATCAATCATTCAATATAGGTTTTCAGAGCATCGCTGATGGCTCTGTCGTAGCCATACACATCTGGATAATGATGCAACGAGCCGTCAGGCGTCTGGAATATTGTATAATAGGTAATAATAATAGGTACGCGAGGATTGACAGAAATGGTTCTTACGAGCTGTGGTGTCTTCACCGAAGGGTCCAGCTGGTCTAAATAGTCGCGTCCGCGATCCGTCTCTGGCTTCATACCCATAGAGATACGGAGCTTGTCGACAAGCCATTCGTCGGGGTCTTTCTCCATCATGAACAAGGCCAGGTCGAAGGGACGCTGCACACGTACACAGCCATGAGACACACCGCGATTGTCGCGCTGGAAGACACCAGGACTGGAGGTGTCGTGGAGAAATACCGAGAAATTGTTTTGGAAGCGGAAGATGATACGTCCCAGAGAGTTGCCTGCCCCACCCTCCTGTGCAACACGGTAATTACCACTGCGCAACATAGCCGGACTGACAGCAGACGGCGAGAGCCGTTGTCCCGTCCTACGGTCGGCAATATAATAGCGGTGACGTACAAAATAATTAGAGTCACCACCATGACGGGCAACGTCGTCACGGATAATGCTCATGGGTATCACCCATTCCGGATTGACCTGCATATAGGAAATCTGGCTCGACAGCAACGGTGTCTTGGTCTTCAACGCCCCGCAGGCGGCTCGCATGTCTACCACAGAATCCGGACCGACAGCCCACAGATGGAAAGCAGGCACATTAACGACCACATATTTCTGATGATCCTGTACATGCAGCTTGTCACGCCAACGACAACGTTCCATGTTCACTAGAATACGCTGGCGCTGGTCGTCATTGGTGCTGTGAAGCATCTGTTGCAGTTGGCCGTACAGTGGCATCTTGGGCTTCACCTCTCTAAGGAAATCCCCTAATTCGTCAACGGTAGCACGACTGAAGGCTGCCTTCACGAAGGAATCAGTGGGTGCCTCAATGTCAACATCGTACAGGTGGCGATAGGCAAGGACGCACCCTGTAGAGTCCGTATCACGGGCATCATAGCGGTTGAGGACATCATTGGGATTCACGAAACCGAAACGCTGACCGGTAGTATAAGTCAGAAAGGCTTTGTCTAAATTGTATTCCAGCCGTGCCAACACTTTTGAAACAGGATGCTGTTCATCAAAGTCAAGGGCACGCACGCGGTCGATGTCTGCCCTGATGTCGTCAAGATGAAAGATTTTCGCATTAAAGCCCATCTCTGCCGCTTCGCCTGCAAGAATTTTCAATAAAGAGTCGGCACGTTCGTCGACGCCCCATTTGTCGACCCACACAGGCAGGCCGCCATGCTCATAATAATGGCGTAAATGCTTATTAACGGAATTGTTCCCTTTGCTATAGAATGTCTCCAAATCCTCTTGGAACGATTGAGGATTAAGAACATAGTTATCAGCCTTCAGGTTCTTGAAGACGTCAGAAGACAAATGCTGTTGATAACGGGATGAGTCAGCACAGCCCAGAATCAGCGGCGAAAAGAAAAGGAGTACGGCGACAATTAGCGTACTTGGATTTTTCTCACCACCTTGCCAACCTTCAGTATATAACACCCTTTTGGAATGTTTAATTCTACACGTTGCGCAGGACTTTCAATCTTGACTGACATCAGCTGCCGTCCAGTCAGCGAAACCACCTCAAGGGTTTCACCTTGTGCACCAGCAACAAGAACTGTCTGCCCCGTCATACTGATGCTAACCTGACTGTCGGACTGTTCCACAGCAGCCAGTTCCATTTCAGAGGCACTGGTTACTGACGGGAAAGACACCGCCATTAGTCCTACAAGCGAGAATATAAGTAGTCTTTTTGTCATATGCGCATATATAATTCTGTGCAAATATACGACTATTTTTTCAACTTTCCAAATTTTTTGCCAGAAAAATGCAATATTATATCATTGTTATACGTTAATGACGTCCAATTCATTGGCTAATCTAGCATTTTCGAACACTTCGCGGGCCTGTCGGAGCAGCACTTGTTCGTCGTCATACCGCGAGCTGTAATGCCCCAAGACCAGCTGTCCGACGCCAGCGTCACGAGCCACCATTGCTGCCTGACGGGCTGTCGAGTGATAATACTTTTCGGCCATCTGCAGATTGTCGTCGCCATACGTACTCTCATGATAGAGCGTACTGACACCTTTGACCAACTGATGCAAATCGGGCATATAGCGTGTGTCGCTACAATACGCATAGCTTCGGGGAGGGTCTGCGGGATCTACCAGTCGCGCATGTGGCACCACCTCGCCATCGGCAGTTGTCCAGTCTGCCCCGTTCTTGATATTCATGATTTGTGAAGTCGGAATCTGGTAGAAGTCTATCATGTCGCGACGGATATGTGGCAACGAGGGCTTCTCACGGAAGAGGAAGCCACAGGTAGGCATACGATGGTTGAGGGGAATGGTCTCCACTGTCAGCGAACGGTCTTCGTAGATAACCTCATGACGCGTGGCATCAATCGGATGAAACACCACCTCATAGCCCAGGTCATGACAGTACAGCGCCATCTGCCTGTTGAGCATATCCTCCAACTGTTCGTTGGCATAGACATGCAACTTTGCGGTACGTCCCAACAGTCCGAAAGTGGAAATCATACCTATCAGGCCAAAGCAGTGGTCGCCATGCAGGTGTGAAATAAAAACATGACCGATCTTGGTAAAATGAACCCGCAAACGGCGCAACTGCAACTGTGCCCCCTCGCCACAATCCACCATAAACAGCTTCTCGCGCAACTCCACGACCTGCGTCGACGGGAAGTGGCGCAACGTGGGCAGCGCACTGCCGCAGCCTAAGATATGTACTCTGAACGGTTCCACGATGCTATCAAATCATCATATCGTCATCAGAAACGCCTTCCAACTGAATGACATCCTTATGCTCCTGATGCTTGTAACGATAGTACTCATACGTGTCTTCAGCATCTTTGAACACCAGAGAGTCCGGACCGATGGATATAATATCATACAGGTTGGTCTCCACCTCATCGCCTCCACCTTCACGGATAGCCACTATCTCAAGCTTGCCATTGTAAAGCTTCCACGAGCGATAGGTCAATGCTGGCTGGTCAATACTTTCAGCAATGCCGCCTTCTTTGATGCGGATGCCCATTTCTGAACTGCCGTCAAGCGGATTGGGCATCACCCAGTCACCCAACAGGGCCGATTGGTTAATGACCATGCGGGCGGTCTCACGATCCTTGAGAAGGACCGCCATACGGTCACCGCTCTCGAAACCGCCAAAACACAGGCCTTGCTCATTCGCCTCAGCAATACTCAGCACCAGCGTGTCGCCCACGTCAGTAATCAGCTGTAATGTGTTCATAGCCGAACCGTCACCACAAATACCATACTGCATCGAGTCGCGCTCAATGTTAGCGACAACGGTCGTATCGACGTCGGCACTCTCTGCCACTGGCGTACTCTTTCCGCCACAACTGCCCATCGTCAGCAAGACAGCTGCAAGCCATACAAAAGATACTAATTTCTTCATCATATCATTCGTGTTTTTAGTGTTCAAGTTCCTTGGCTTGATTCCATAGTTCATCCATTTCCTGAAGGGTCATTTCGGTCAGTGGACGTCCGACGCGGATACTGTGTTCCTCAATAAAGTTGAAACGTCTGATGAATTTCTGGTTCGTACGTTCCAGAGCATTCTCAGGGTTCAACTTATACAACCGGGCAGCATTAATAATTGCAAAAAGGAAATCGCCCAACTCACTGGTAGACTTATCCTTATCGTCCTTGCTTAACTCTTCCTCCAACTCCGAAAGTTCCTCATGTACCTTGCCCCAGACATCCTCTTTTTTCTCCCAGTCAAAGCCCACATTGCGAGCCTTGTCCTGAATACGGTAGGCCTTAATGAGCGAAGGCAGAGACGTGGGAACACCACTGAGTACCGTCTTATTACCGTCCTTTTCCTTGAGTTTTATCTGCTCCCAGTTCTGCAACACCTGCTCCGAGGTTTTGGCATCGGCAAATTCACGTTCGCCGGACTCCTCGCCGAAAGGCAGCGGCCTCGGGTCTTCAGCCCCGACCTGCGATGGATGATAGATATGGGGATGACGGAAAATCAGCTTATCAGCCTGCTGATTGCAAACGTCGGCCATATCGAAATCGCCCGTTTCTGAACCTATCTTGGCATAGAACATCACGTGCATCAGCACATCACCCAGCTCTTTGCAGATATTCTTGCGGTCGTCACGCATCAGGGCATCACACAGTTCGTAGGTCTCTTCTATCGTGTTGGGCCTGAGCGACTCATTGGTCTGCTTCTTGTCCCACGGACATTTCTCGCGCAGTTGGTCAAGCACGTCAAGCAGCCGTCCAAAGGCCTTCATTTGTTCTTCTCTTGTATGCATTTTCCAAAAATCTGTATTCTGTTTTTCCACCGCAAAGGTAAACAATAATTTCCATTCCACCAACTTTTTGCCAAAATCTTATCGCGATTTGCAGGAAAATGTGTAACTTTGCAGCCGTTTTATAAATAGGTATATGGAAATAGCAAGTAAATACGACCCGAAAGAGGTCGAAGGAAAATGGTACCAGTATTGGTTAGACAACAAACTTTTCAGTAGTAAACCCGATGGACGCGAGCCATACACGATTGTGATTCCGCCGCCCAATGTGACGGGTGTGCTCCACATGGGACACATGCTGAACAATACCATCCAGGACATCCTGGTCCGTCGTGCACGAATGGAAGGCAAGAACGCCCTCTGGGTGCCCGGCACCGACCACGCCTCCATCGCCACCGAGGCAAAGGTGGTGAAGAAGTTAGCCGAACAGGGCATCAAGAAGCACGACCTGACCCGCGAGCAGTTCCTGGAGCACGCCTGGGACTGGACCCACGAGCATGGCGGCATCATCCTGAAGCAGCTGCGCCGCCTCGGTGCCTCCTGCGACTGGGACCGCACGGCCTTCACGATGGACGAGAAGCGCTCACAGAGCGTCATCAAGGTCTTCGTCGACCTCTATAACAAAGGTCTCATCTACCGCGGCCTGCGTATGGTGAACTGGGACCCCAAGGCTCTCACCGCCCTCTCTACCGAGGAGGTCATCTACAAGGAGGAGCAGTCCCACCTCTATCACCTCAAATACTACGTCGCCAACGAAGACGGTTCAATCTGCTGCGATGGCATCGCAACAAACGAGACGGAAGGTAACGTCATCCACAAGGATGAAAAAGGCTACTACGCCGTCGTCGCCACCACCCGTCCTGAGACTATCATGGGCGATACCGCTATGTGTATCAACCCCAAGGACCCGAAGAACCAGTGGTTGAAAGGCCGCAAGGTCATCGTGCCGCTCGTGGGCCGTGTCATCCCTGTCATCGAGGACCGTTACGTCGACATCGAGTTCGGAACGGGCTGTCTGAAAGTGACCCCTGCCCACGACACCAACGACTACATGCTGGGCAAGACGCATAACCTCGAGACCATCGACATATTCAACCCCGACGGAACCATCAGCGACCAGTCACCCATCTACGTCGGCATGGATCGCATGGACTGCCGCCGTCAGATTGCCAAGGACCTGCAGGAAGCCGGACTGATGGAGAAGATTGAGGACTATACTAACAAGGTGGGCTACTCCGAGCGTAACCCCGACACGGCCATCGAGCCGCGCCTCTCCATGCAGTGGTTCCTCTCGATGAAGCACTTCGCCGACATCGCCCTGCCTCCCGTCATGAACGACGAACTGAAGTTCTATCCCGCCAAATACAAGAACACCTATAAGAACTGGCTGGAGAACATTCAGGACTGGTGCATCAGCCGTCAGCTCTGGTGGGGACATCGCATTCCTGCCTACTATTACAATGACGAGGACTTTGTGGTTGCCGAGACCCGTGAAGAGGCACTGAAGCTGGCTCAGCAGAAAGACCCGAAAGTGACTGACGCCGATCTGCGTCAGGATGAGGACGCCCTCGACACATGGTTCTCCAGCTGGCTCTGGCCCATCTCGCTCTTCGACGGCATTAACAATCCCGGCAACGAGGAGATCAAGTACTACTACCCCACTGCCGACTTGGTGACCGGCCCGGATATTATATTCTTCTGGGTGGCCCGTATGATTATGGCGGGTTACGAGTACATCGGCGACATGCCCTTCCGCAATGTCTACTTCACCGGTATCGTCCGCGACAAGCTGGGCCGCAAGATGTCGAAGTCGTTAGGCAACTCACCTGACCCCATCGAGCTCATCGAGAAGTTTGGTGCCGACGGCGTCCGCATGGGTATGATGCTTTCTGCTCCTGCCGGCAACGACATCCTCTTCGACGAGGCTCTCTGCGAACAGGGACGTAACTTCAATAACAAGATCTGGAACGCCTTCCGCCTCGTCAAAGGCTGGAAAGTCGCCGAAAGTGCGGTTGGCGGTTCCCCCGCCAACGAGACCGCCGTCCGCTGGTTTGAGGCCAAGCTGCGCCAGACGGCTGCCGAGGTCGACGACCTCTTTAAGAAGTACCGCATCTCCGAGGCCTTAATGGCTGTCTACAAGCTCTTCTGGGACGAATTCTCCAGCTGGTACCTCGAGATGGTGAAGCCCGCATACATTAATGGTGAGGCTCAGCCCATCGACAAGCAGACTTACGACAAGACGCTGGAGTTCTTCGAGACCCTGCTGAAGATGCTGCACCCCTTCATGCCATTCATCACCGAGGAACTGTGGCAGCACATCTACGACCGCAAGCCCGGCGAGAGCATCATGCGCGACAAACTGGTGGTCAGTGGTTTATCCGCTGAGGATGAACAGCTCATCACCGCTTTTGAACAGGTCAAGCAGATTGTCTCTGGTGTCCGCACCGTCCGCTCTTCGAAGAACATCGCTCCGAAGGAGCAGCTTGAACTGCAGACCATCGGCAAGAACAACTATACAGAGTTCAATACGGCCATCATGAAGATGGCTAACCTCAGCGTCATCAATGTCGTCGCTGAGAAGGACGCTACCGCTTCCGCCTTTATGGTAGGCACCGACGAGTTTGCCGTTCCCCTCGGCAGCCTCATCGACGTCGAGGCCGAGATTCAGAAGATGGAGGCTCAGCTGCAGCACCTCGAAGGCTTCCTGGCCGGCGTCATGAAGAAGCTCTCCAACGAGCGTTTTGTGGCCAACGCTCCCGAGGCTGTCGTCGCTATGGAACGTAAGAAGCAGAGCGATGCTGAGGAGAAGATTGCTTCGCTGAAAGAAAGCATTGCTGCCTTGAAAGGCAAATAATATGATAGACAAAAGCACCTGCCTCTTGTGGGGCAGGTGCTTTATTTTTGTTTACTGGTTCTTGATTTCCTTATAATTATTGTTCTTCAACAACTGCTCCACCGTAACATGTGGGTTGCGACTCATATAGCGGGCAACGGTACGGGTGTAGAGCGTATTGAAGAAGTTATGGTTCATTGCCTTATTGACTACCCATTGTACCTTTCCTATATGAATGTCGCGGTCCGTCTGCGTTATCGTTCGTTGGTTAGGAATAGGATAGAGACTGAGCAGATAGAACCCTATACAGTCGGGCACAATATTCTGACGGGTCATCACCTTGCGCTGTTCGCTGGTATAACCGTAATCGGTACGCAGATAGAGCGGATAGTCTGCGCCGAGATACTTGTCGAGCGAAATGCCAAGTAGTCCGTCACCTACGATAATACTCTGGTCGAGCGAACCTATCTGCGCGTAGACTGTCGGCACTTCCAAATCAGGGAGCATGTCCCTAAGTCGCTCAAAGGCGTCAGTCAAGTCCTGATTGATGTCATCCATATTGGCATATTGCTCTTCGGCTGATGCAATGAGTGTCTGAAGCGTGGTGTCCTGATAGAAGCTCAGAAACTTGACATTGATTTCCGGGTCGTTCACGCGACCAATCTTCAGCACATCTTCTATTAAGGTACGCGTCTGCTGCGGATAGCCGGTGTTCATCTGCTGCAGGGCCGAGAAGTCGCCCGTTGTCAGGTAGAGGCTCTCAATACGGTCATATCGCTCAACGGTCACTTCTACCTTCGACTCGTCGTCCGAGGTGGTGAAATGCCATTCACAGCCTATGCAAAGAAGCATCATTGACATCAGAAGCGTATAGAATTTCCGCATGCAGAGTACTTATTTCAGTAAAAATTAATTAAATCTGAGTGCAAAATTACTAAATAATATTTTAAAATCCAAATTTTAACCTAAAAAAGATAAAAAATTCTTTGAAAATCATTACTTTTGCGTACTACTAAACAATCAAAAAGATATGAAACGAACTATTTTGTGGGGCCTCTTTGCCCTGATAAGTGCTGCCGCAACGGCACAAGAGACCATCCAAGTCAGCGTGAGCAACCCGATGAAGCAGGTACGTACTGACCAGCCTGTAGTCATCTCATTACAACCCTACGGCGACGTGCGCTCTGCGATTGTCACTTGCGAGGGTCAGGATATTCCCTGCCAGTTAGACGACCTCGACCAGGACGACCAGTTCGACGAGCTGTGCTTCTTAGCCGACCTCGACAAGAAAGAGACGAAACGCTACACCGTCCAACTACTGCATGAGGGTGAGCCCCGTCCCTACCCTGCCCGTGTCTATGCCGAGATGCTGATGCGCAACGACAAGGTGAAGGAGAAGAACCGCCACAATAATTTTATTGAGAGCATCACGGCGCGCGGCGACTGTGCCAACTCCTACAACCTGCAGCACCATCACGGCGTTGACTTCGAGAGCGAGCTGAACGGCATCCGCATCTACTTCGACAAGCGTCAGACGCTGGACCTTTACGGCAAGTTCAAGAAGCGTTTAGAGTTGCAGGAGACACAGTTCTATACGTCAGCCGAGCAGAAGAAGGAAGGCTACGGCGACGACGTGCTGTGGGTGGGCAATACCTTCGGCTTAGGTGCCTTCCGCGGTTGGGACGGCAAAGAGCCGACGATGATAGATCCTGTCCGTTCGCGCACTCAGCGTATCATCAGCTACGGTCCCCTCCGCACCATCGTCGAGCTCGTCGACCGCGGCTGGCAGGCCCCCCTCACCACTCACCCTTCACCCTTCACCACTCACCCTTCACTTAACATGACCATCCGCTACACCCAGTATGCGGGTCATCGCGATACGGATGTTGACGTATTCTTCAATAAAGACGTCAAAGACTACCGCTTCTCAACGGGCATCATTAACGTCAAAGGTTCTGAGGAGTTCAGCGACAAGAAGGGTCTGCGTGCCTGCTGGGGAACAGACTATCCGTCGACAGATACCGTGAAGTGGAGCCGCGAGACGGTGGGTCTGGGCATCTGTATTCCTCAGAAGCATATCGCCAGTGAGGAACCAGCGAACAAGGACAGCTACGCCTTCGTAGTCAAGACCGACGCTACCCATCTCAACTACAAGGTTATCTACACCTCAGTCCACGAGGAGTTTGGCTATCACTCCGCCCAGGAGTGGTTTGCCTTCTTGAAGGAATGGAAACGCGAGGTGGAGCAGCCTATTCAGGTAAAGTACTGAAGTACTTCCGCCCCTTGACGTAATACTGCCAGAGCAACGAGAATCGGCGCTGCTCTGGTATTTCTTTTTCTACGCGGCTGTCCTGTATCTGACGGCGGTCGGCATCGAAATCGTGACGCCAGCGGCGGAAAGCACGGCGAGCCCGGTAGACGGCGCAGAAGTCGCCCCAGTTGCGTTTCAGGATCAGCATCTCCCACGCGGCTAAGTAGTCGAGTGCCCAGCGCCAGCGCATCACGTGTTGTAGCTCGCCGTCTGGCAGACACTTGTAGAGCATCGTCAGGTTATTGCGGAAGTTGAGGAAGGTCTTCATAGGGTTCGATTTCGGCAACGTGCCGCCTCCGACATGATAGACCTGCGACTCCGGCAAACAGACGATGCGCCGTCCCCTTATGCGCAGCCGCCAGCAGAGGTCGATTTCTTCGTTATGGGCGAAGAAGCGGCCGTCGAGTCCACCAACGGCCCAATAGTCTGCAGCGCGCACCATCAGCGCCGCGCCTGTTGCCCACAACACATCGGCCTGGTAGTCATACTGTCCGTTGTCGCGCTCAACGGTTTCGAAGATACGTCCCCTACAAAACGGGTATCCGTAGCGGTCGAGGTATCCCCCACTCGCTCCGGCATACTCAAACCGGTCGCGGTCGAAGATGGAGAGGAGCTTCGGCTGGCAGGCGGCAATGTCCAGATGGGCGTCCATCAGTTCAATAAGCGGTGTCAGCCAGTGATGGGTCACCTCGATGTCGGAGTTGAGCAGCAGGTAGTACTCGGCGTCGATCTGACGGAGCGCCTTGTTATAGCCGTCGGCAAAGCCCCAGTTCTTGTCGAATACAATGAGTTTCACTTCGGGAAACTCGCTGCGCAACAGGTCGAGCGAATCGTCCGTCGACGCATTGTCGGCCACATAGACCGTCGCCTCGTCGCACGAATAGCGCAGTACGCCGGGCAGATATTGGCGGAGCATCTTGGCCCCGTTCCAGTTGAGTATGACTATCGCAACCTTATTCATTATCAATTTTCAATCTTCAATTATCAATTTTCAATCTTCATCACGACGAGCGCCGATTTATCATGATTGAAACCGCCCAGCGTCACCGTCACCAACTGGTTGTCCAACTCTGGGCGTGCTTCGCTGGCCGACAGTTCCACGCGGACATAGTTACGGGTGAACCCGTGCATCGCCTTGCCGCGTGTGGCTTTCTCGAAGAGCACCTCAGCCTGCTGCCCGATATGGCGGGCGTAAAAAGCCTCCGTCTTCTCATCTGACAGTTCGAGGAGTCGACGACTGCGCTGTTTCTTATCCTTCTCGCTGACCGTGTAGTCAATTTTCAGCGCCTGCGTGCCCGGCCGTTCGCTATAGGGGAAGACGTGCAACTGGGTGACGTCGAGTCCCTTGAGAAAGTCGTAGGTTTCTTCGAAACACTCGGGCGTCTCGCCGCGACAGCCCACCATCACGTCGACCCCGATGAACGCGTCGGGCATGAGCTCCTTAATTCTGTGGATCTTGTCGGCAAAGAGCTGGCGGTCATAGTGGCGGTGCATCAGTCGCAGGACGGTGTCGCTGCCGCTCTGCAGGGGGATATGGAAGTGCGGCATGAAGGCGCGGCTCTGGGCACAGTAGGCTATCAGCTCGTCTGACAGCAGGTCGGGCTCTAACGAACTGATGCGGTAGCGCTGAATCTCCTCAACGTCATCGAGGGCTTTTACTAAGTCAATGAACCGCTCGCCCGTCGTCTTGCCGAAGTCGCCGATGTTCACACCCGTCAGCACAATCTCCTTGCCCCCTTCGGCACCGGCCTCGCGCGCCTGTTCCACTAACGACGCTATCGAGGGGTTGCGGCTGAACCCTCGGGCATAGGGAATGGTGCAGTAGGTGCAGAAGTAGTCGCAACCGTCCTGCACCTTCAGGAAGTAGCGGGTGCGGTTGCCGCGCGAACAGCTGGGAGCAAACGAGCGGATGTCCTTCGTCTTCTGGCGGAAGATAGGAGGATGGGACAAATGGGACAAATGGGTCTCATAGGACTCATAGGAGTCATGGGCCACAAAAGCCTCCGACAGATACTGCACCAACCGCGCTTTCTCGTCAGAGCCGAGAACCAGGTCGACACCCTCGATGTTGCCGACAGCTTCTGCCGACAGCTGGGCATAGCACCCCGTGACAACCACAAGGGCGCCTGGATTCTCGCGCACCAGCCGGTGGATGGCCTGACGGCATTTGTGGTCGGCAACGTCGGTCACCGAGCAGGTGTTGATCAGGCAGATGTCGGCCTGCTCGCCACGCTCCACCGTCACGACGCCCAACTGCTGAAGCATCTTGGCGAAGGTCGATGTCTCAGAGAAGTTCAATTTGCACCCTAAGGTGAAATATTTTGCTTTCTTGCCTTGAAAGGCCGAGGAGTCTATCATCTATATTTATATATATAATAAGGTGTATTTGTTTTCGTGCACAAAGGTACTATTATTTTCTCAAAATTAGGCCTTTTTTACAAAAAATCGTCGTAACGCCATTTTATTACATTTTTTAACTTTTCGTAAGTATTTGATTTTCAATCCTTTGCTAAAAAGTTACAAAACAGACCTAAAAAAAAACAAAAAAATCGATACGTCGTATTGAAAAAATGCCTACCTTTGCATCGTTTTAATAAACAAATGATTGTTTTACAGATTTAAAAGCTTAGAAAAATGAAGAAATTAGTTTTTGCATTCGCTGCTGTTGTAGCTGTTTCATTCGCTGCATGTGGTAACAAGACCGAGCAGGCTGCTCCCGTTGACACTGACTCTATCGAGGAGGTTGTTGACAGCGTCGTTGAGGATTCAGTTGTTGCTGACAGCGTTGTTGCTGACTCTACAGTTGCTGAGTAATCAGAAGCGAACAAAAGAAAGAAAGCCGCTGGACGAGAGTCCGGCGGTTTTTTTTATATCCTACCCCACTCACCTCTTGCCTTTTACCTCTTACTTCTTGCCTTTTACTTCTTACCTTTTACCTCTTACCTTTTACCTATAAAAAAATCCCGATGGGGAAACCACCGGGATTTAATGTTCTAATAAATAATGATCGCCTTACAGCGGGTTAATTATTTAATGTTAATGATATGATTTATTCTGCAGCGGGTGCTTCCTCCTCGGCAGCAGCTTCCTCAGCGGCAACCTCCTCCTCAGCAACCTCCTCAGCGGCCTCAGCAACGGGAGCAGCCTTCAGGGCAGCCTCAGCCTCGGCAGCAGCCTTCAGCTCGGCAGCGTTCTCAGCCACAACCTTGACGGGAATCTCGACGATAACCTCCTTGTGGAAGTGCACGAGAGCCACGTAGTCGCCAACCTTCTTGGCGTCCTTCATGGTGACGATCTTGCGGTCGACTTCCTTGCCGAGCTTTGCCAGCTCCTCAGCCACCTGAGCAGCACCTACAGAACCGTAGAGCTGACCGGTAACACTGACCTTAGCGGCAATCTCGAGAGCCACACCAGCGAGCTGGGCAGCCTTCTCCTCGGCGGCAGCCTTCTGGGCAGCCAGCTTGTGAGCCTGCTGCTTGAGGTTCTCGGCGAGAATCTTCTTGGCCATCGGCGAAGCGATAACACCCTTACCCTGGGGAATGAGGTAGTTACGGCCGTAGCCCGACTTCACGTTTACGATATCGTTCTTAAAACCTAAGCCGATAATATCTTCTTTCAGTATAATTTCCATAATGCGTTGTCCTCCTTCAAGTTTACTTCATCATGTCAGTTACGTAAGGCAGCAGCGCAATCTGGCGGGCGCGCTTCACGGCCTGAGCCACGCGGCGCTGGTACTTCAGCGAGGTGCCGGTGATACGGCGGGGAAGAATCTTACCCTGCTCGTTCAGGAACTTCTTCAGGAACTCGGGGTCCTTGTAGTCGATGTACTTGATACCACTCTTCTTGAAGCGGCAATACTTCTTCTTCTTCGTGTCGATAGAAGGAGCGTTCAGGTAGCGGATTTCACTCTGTTCTGCCATAGTTTAAGCCTCCTCTTTTTTACCAAGCTTGGCGCGACGCTTCTCAGCGTATTCGACGGCATACTTGTCAAGTTTAACAGTCTGGAAACGGATGACCTTCTCGTCGCGACGATAGGCAGTCTCCAATGTCTTAATCACTTCTGGCTCAGCCTTGAACTCTATCAGGCAGTAGAAACCTGTAGACTTCTTCTGAATAGCATAAGCCATCTTCTTCAATCCCCAGGCCTCTTCGCTCAGAATCTCTGCACCCTTATCGGTGAGAACCTTCTTGAATTTTGCGGCCGTTTCCTTCATCTGATCATCAGACAAAACGGGAGTTAAAATGAAAACGGTTTCGTATTGATTCATACTACGTTAAATAATTAATAAAATGTTATGTTTGCTCTAAAGCGGGTGCAAAGGTACTGATTTTTAATGAGAAATAAGAAATGAGCAATGAGAAATGCCCATTTCTTAACAGTATTTAGTACTTCTGACCGTATTTCTGCAGCCAGAGGTGCAGAATGTAGCCTAAAACGACGCATATCAGACCGATAAGCAGCTCGGCGTTCGACTGCCAATCGGCCAGTTTACAGACAATCAGAAGGATGACACCGATGACTATCAGTGCCATTCCCAAGTATTTTGCGTATCTGTTCATATCTCGCTAAAAAAGCCCCCTCCTTGGGAGGGGGTTAGAGGGAGGCCTTTAATCCTCGTCGGGCGTGATGAGCTTGTAGCCCTTGCCGTGAATGTTGATGATCTCAATCTGCGGGTCTTCCTTCAGGTGCTTGCGCAGCTTCGTGATGTAGACGTCCATCGAGCGGGCATTGAAGTAGTTGTCGTCAATCCAGATGGTCTTCAGGGCGAAGTCGCGCTGCAGAATCTCGTTGGCGTGCGAGCAGAGCAGCGACAGCAGTTCATTCTCTTTCGTAGTCAGCTTCGTCTGCTTCTCGCCGATAGAGAGCAGCTGCTTCTGCGTGTCGAAGGTGAAGTTGCCGATGCGGTAGAGTGTCGACTCCTTGCTCTTCTTGCCGTGAACGCGGCGCAGGATGGCCTCAATACGGAACACGAGCTCCTCCATCGAGAAGGGCTTGGTGATGTAGTCGTCGGCACCGAGCTTGAAGCCTTCGAGGATGTCTTCCTTCAACGTCTTTGCCGTCAGGAAGATGATGGGGATTTCGGCATTCGCCTGGCGGATTTCCTGAGCCAGCGTGAAACCGTCTTTCTTAGGCATCATCACGTCGAGGACGCAGATGTCGAACTTCGTCTTGAGGAAAGCCTTGAAGCCGGCTTCGCCGTCAGCACACAACTCTGCTTCATAGCCTTTTGCGGCCAGGTATTCACGAAGCAGCATTCCCAGGTTCTCGTCGTCTTCACAAAGAAGAATTTTCAGTTTGTCGTCCATAGATTTACAATTTTACGATTTATTTTAATGTTTAATATTTAATGTTCAATGTTTAATGTTTAATGTATTAATTCCTATTCGGCGTCTTCCCGCAGGATGGGTAGCGTGACGGTGAACTTCGTGCCCTTGCCCAGTTCGCTCTCGCACTTGATGTCGCCGTCGTGCAGATCGATGATGCGCTTGACGTAGGCCAGTCCGAGACCGAAGCCCTTCACGTCGTGGACGTTGCCCGTATGCACGCGGTAGAACTTGTCGAAGATCTTCTTCACGTTCTCCTTCTTGATTCCCAGACCGTTGTCGCGTATCGAGAAGCACAGGCGGTCTTTCTCGTTCCACGTGCGCAGATAGAGGTCGAGCGGCTCGTCGGGCTTGCGGTACTTCACGGCGTTGTCCATCAGGTTCGTGATGGCGTTCTGGAAGTGAACCTCGTCGACGTAGATGGCCGAGTCGACAGCCTCAATCTCCATGTAGATCTTGCCGCCGGTATGCTCCACGCGCAGCGAGAAGGTCGACGCTATCTGCTCCAACAGCTCGTTCAGGTCGAGCTCCTTCTTCTTGAACGACACCGACTTGCGGTCGAACATCGACATCTGCAGCACCTTCTCAACGAGGAAGCGCAGGCGGCGCGACTCGTCGCCGATGACGCTGCCCAAGTGCTTCTGCATCTGCGGACTCTTCGACACAGAGTCGTCGTTGAGCATCTGAGCCGCCAGCGAGATGCTCGAGATAGGCGTCTTCAGCTCGTGCGTCATATTGTTAATGAAGTCGTTCTTGATCTCCGTGTAGCGCTTCTGGCGGAATATCACCACGATTGTGAAGACAAACGTGACGAGCAGCACGAGGGTGAAGATGAGCGCCGGAATGACGAAACGCACGCTCGACATGATGTAGTTGCTCATCTCCGGGAAATGAATCTTCACCACACCCATCTTCGACGAGGGGTCGTTCTGGAACAGCACTTGCGTGTAGCTGTACTGCAGACCGTCGTCCGTATACTCAGGACAGCGGTAGACCTCGCGGCCGTCGGTCGTCGACACCGTGAAGTGATACGGGATGTTGATGCCGTTGTTCAGCAGCTGCGTGCGTATCTCCTGGTCGAGCAGCTTGAAGTTGACACGCTCCTTCAGCGGACGCTCGCTGGCCTCATACAGTATCTTGTAGACCACTTCGTCGAGCAGCGCCTTCTGGTAGACATAGCGGTTGCGAACGATCTCCTGAAGCGACTTCGACGCCTCGTCGATGGTGCTGCGGTCGGAGCGCAGGATCATAGCCTTCGGAATGGTCGACGGCTTCGTCGTGATGGTCTTCAGCTCGAACGACGAGTAGATTGTGCCGTCCTTGCCCGAGACAGAGTACTGATGCGTATGCTGGATGACGTCGTTCAGCTGGCCCGACCGCGCCATGATAGAGTCCTGCCTGAAGGCGCGGCGCTCCGTCTCGTTGATGTCCTTCTCGAGGTAGCGGCGCGTCTCGTTCATCTCCAGATTGCGCGAAGCCTGGTACAGACTGCGGTTCACCGACTCGTCGAACTGCTCTTTCTTCATCTTCACCATCTGCTCGACATACGAGAGCTGGAGGAAGAGCAACCCGAGGAACGAGAACCCCATAACGATGGCAATGAGCCAGATTGTACTTTTTTTCATACTGCAAAGGTAAGTAAAATCTTAAAAATCCAAAGTATTTTAAGTTAATTATTTTCTATTACTTCATAATATTTAACTGTTTTAAATCTTTTAATTTTATATATACAATTAACACGTACGACAAAAATTCGAGGCCATAGACGAAGTGCACAGTAGGGTCTCCGCTGTGCTCGCTGTGCTACAGAAACAATAGGTGACACCTCTTACACCTGGCACTTAACTGTCTGAAAATCAGGGGGCATCTTTTCGAGATTGGTGACACCTATAGTCGCACCAAAGGTGACACCAACGGATCATGGCAGGCCGTGAAACATTTACGAGAGGCCGTGAGAATTTTATGAGAGGCCGTGAAATTTTTACGAGAGGCTTGTACGTTTTTAGCTTTTGGCGTGAAACATTGGTAGAAAGGTTTGGTGCGACACTTGGTGCGACCATTGGTGTGGGTATTGGTGCGACCAAACACCGCTGCAACTGTCTGATAATCAGTATCAGGTGTGCTGGGTGTCACCAACTCTCGCCATTTCGGCTGAAGCACGCGCACACGCACACGGAGAGCAAAAGGCGAGAGACGCGATGGACGAAAGGCGAGAGACACGAAGGACGAAAGACATCAAGGGACGGCAAACATCAGAACGGCCTATACAGCACTGACAATCAGCCACTTGACAGTTTAGGATTCCACCAACGCCCACCAAACTCTTGCACAGTCCGATCTTTCGCCGTATCTTTGCACCGCCATTCGGCACTCCGACCATCTAACACGTGGTTGTCGCTTACATCTACAAGTGCGCCACATACCTATCGTCGGAAACGGCTGCTGTTCTGACTGCCAAAATACGGGCGACCATCATCTGGTTGCAAACTTCGGTGCAATCCCCTGGCGCGTCAGCAGTCTATCCGACAGCCATGCGTCGACAGCCGAACGGACACAAAGCGATCTTTGACAATTAATCCTCATACACCGTGGGATCGGCGATGCCGGCCTCGGCGAGGGCTTCGCGGCGCTCGACACAGGTGCCACAGCGGCCGCAGTGGTGGTTGCCACCCTTGTAGCACGACCAAGTCTCGGCGTAATCGATGCCGAGGTCGCGGCCACGGGCTGCTATCTGGCCCTTTGTCATGTGGGTGAAGGGACAGAGAAGGGTGACGCCGGGATGGGCGGCCTCGCCGTCGGTACCGTTAAAACGGGTACCGGCACAGGCGGCCTCGCTCATGGCACTAACGAACTCGGGACGGCAGTCGGGGTAAATGGTGTGGTCGCCACTGTGGTTGGCCATCATGACATAACGCAGGCCGCGACTGTCAGCCAGTCCGACGGCAATGCTGAGCATGATGCCGTTGCGGAAGGGGACGACGGTCGACTTCATATTGTCGTCGGCATAGTGACCCTCGGGAATGTCGTCCTGCCCTGCAAGCAGCGAGCTGGTGAAGTACTGGCCCATGAAGGCGAGGGGTATGACGATATGCTCGATGCCGAGACGACGGCAATGGAGGTTAGCGAAGGGTATCTCGCGGGCATTGTGCTTCGATCCGTAGTCGAAGGTGACGGCCAGGGCTATGCGCTCCTGCTGGTCGTAGAGCAGCGTCACGGAGTCCATGCCGCCGCTGAGGATGATGACTGAATCTTTTTTCATTGCGGTGCAAAGGTACATAAAAACGGGGGATTTTGCAAACTCCGTCTTACATAATAATCGTATGTACGCAAAAAAAATATAAATTCGTCATTAAGGCGAGAGAATTCACAATAATTCTTTGTATCTTTGCGCCACGTTTAAACGAAGTTTTTCACATTATTAATAAAAAGAATCATGACAATCAACGAAATGAACTTTGCCGGTAAGAAGGCAATCGTACGTGTAGACTTCAACGTACCCTTAGACGAGAATGGTAAGATTACGGACGACACCCGCATCCGCGGTGCTCTGCCCACGCTGAAGAAGATTCTGGCCGACGGTGGTGCCACCATCATCATGAGCCACATGGGCAAGCCCAAGGGCAAGGTGGACATGAAGAAGTCGCTGGGCCAGATCCGCGAGGCTGTGGAGAAGGCTCTGGGCGTTCCCGTAGCTTTTGCTCCCGACTGTGCCAAGGCTCAGGAGCAGGCAGCTACCCTGAAGATGGGCGAGGCTCTGTTGCTTGAGAACCTGCGCTTCTATCCCGAGGAGGAGGGCAAGCCCGTAGGCGTTGAGAAGGGTACTCCCGAATACGACGAGGCCAAGAAGGCTATGAAGCAGAGCCAGAAGGAGTTTGCCAAGACGCTGGCCAGCTATGCTGACTGCTACGTGATGGACGCCTTCGGTACAGCTCACCGCAAGCACGCCTCTACGGCCGTCATCGCCGACTACTTCGATGCTGACTCGAAGATGCTGGGTCTGCTGATGGAGAAGGAGGTGCAGGCTGTCGACAATGTGCTGTCGAACATCAAGCGCCCGTTCGTGGCCATCATGGGTGGTTCGAAGGTATCTTCAAAGATCGGTATCATCGAGAACCTGTTGGGCAAGGTCGACAAGCTGATTCTCTGCGGCGGTATGACCTACACCTTCGCAAAGGCTCACGGCGGCGAGATCGGCGAGTCTATCGTTGAGCTCGATAAGTTAGACGTGGCCCTCGGCGTTGAGGAGCTGGCCAAGAAGAACGGCGTGGAGTTGGTGCTCGGTACTGACTGCACGGCTACCAACGGTCTGGACTTCGACACGATGTCGGTGAAGGAGGGTGCTGAGATTATCACCTGCCCCGCTAACCAGGTGCCCGCCGGTTTCGAGGGTGTTGATGCCGGTCCTGAGAGCCAGAAGGCCTTCCAGGCTGCCATCGCTGGTGCCAAGACGATTTTGTGGAACGGTCCTGCCGGTGTCTTCGAGTGCGACGCTTTCACCGCTGGTTCACGTGCCATCGGCGATGCTATCGCCAAGGCTACGGCTGAGGGTGCCTTCTCGCTGATCGGCGGTGGCGACTCTGTGGCTTGCGTCAACAAGTTCGGTCTGGCCGACCAGGTGAGCTACATCTCTACCGGCGGTGGTGCTCTGCTCGAGGCTATCGAGGGTAAGGTGCTGCCCGGCGTAGCTGCCATCAAGGGCGAGTAAGATTCTCAATTGAACATTGAACATAAAAATTGGGCTGCGCTTCGATTGCGCAGCCCAATTTTTTATTGGTAGTTCTCAGAGAGTTTCTTGCCTTCAGCGCTCTGACTGAACTTCGTGTTGAGAAACGCCTGGTAGGTTTCTTCGGCCTCGGCCTGCCGTTCGAGTTGCTTGAGGGCACAAGCCTTGTAGATGGTGTAGCGCCCTACCTGACGGTCGACGTAGGCAGAGTCGGCACCGGGATGCTGCTCGTACTCAATAAGTAGTTCACCGAAGTTGCGGGTGTAGTAGAGCGCAGGCTCGTACTTCTTTGCTGTCACGCAGTAGTGGGCAATGTTAACCAGTCCGGCAATGGCGTCCTTATAGGCATCGTCGCTGTGGGTGCGGTCAATGTTCTGGCGGTGCTTCTCGCAGGCGCGCAGGAAACCCTGATGCGCCTCGTCCTCCGACAGTCCTGTGCTGACCTGACAAAGCCCGATATAGATGAGCAAGTTGATATAGTCGCTGGTGGTGTCGCACTTCAGCTCCTCAAGACGGGCCACAACGGGCTGCGCCATTGTCAGCACGTCCTTATACTGTCCGCTGACACAGTACTGGTTGGCCAAGTAACTGGCTGAGCGGACGAGGATGTCAACGTCCTCAGCATCGTCTGACAAGGAAGCACTCTCTATGGCCTTCTGCCAGTAGCCGGCAGCCTGCGGCTTTTTCTTCTGGCGGTCGCTGACATAGCCGCGCCAGTAGTTGGCCGTCGACGGCAACAGGTCGCCCACAGCCTCGTAGTCGTCGACGAGCTTGACCAGCGTCTGATAGTCCTTAGCCTTGTAGGCCTCCTCTATCTTGGCCAACGCCTCTTCGCTACTTGCCCGCTCGCCGCAACTGCCCAGCGCAATGAGGGCAGCCAGCGCGGCGGCTATATAAAACCTATGATGCGTCATACGCTATCAGTCAGCTTTCTTGGCAGCCTTGGCAGCCTTCTCAGCAGCCTTTTCAGCAGCAACCTTAGCCTTGGCGGCCTTCAGCTGAAGCTTGCTGTCATCGGGGTTCTTGGCGGCATCTTCGGCAAGTTTGGCATACTTCTTCTGAGCCTTCTCGGCATCCTCGCGGGCATCCTCAGCCTTCTCTCTCAGTTTCTCGCGCTTCTTGGCCTCTTTCTCCTTCTTCTTAGCCTCGGCTTCTTTCTTCTTCTGAGCCTTCTCAGCCTTCTTCTGGGCTTTCTCGGCTTCCTTCTGAGCCTTTGCAGCTTCCTTCTGAGCCTTCATCTCAGCCTGCTGGGCAGGTGTCAGTACGTCTTGAGCCTTCACAGTCTGCGCTCCCGTCAGCATAGCGACGGCGAGTGCCATAGTCATAACGATTTTCTTCATAATTGTCTGTTTTAATATGATTAACCGCTGCAAAGATAGAAAAAAGATTTTGTTCTACGTACTTTTTTTTGATTTTTTTCAAATATTATCCAAATCCACCGACAGGCCAATGGTGAAAGACGTGCCCGTCGTCAGCGGCGAACAATAGTAATACGACTTGGGCTTGTAATTGAAGAGGTTGTCGACGGCGGTGTTCAGACGGATGCCGCGCCAGATGTGGTGCTGCAGCATCAGGCGCCAGATGGTATAGCCCTGGTCGACATCCGTTCGCCCCGACTGGGGCTTGCCTTGACTACGGGCTGAGAGGGCTGCGTCGAGAGCATAATGGCGCGTGAAACGGTGCTCGTAGCCCACACGCCAGGTCAGGGATTGCGTGCGGGGCTGGTAGAAGTCGGAGTAATAAACGTCGCCCGTCTCTTTCATCCACGAATAGTTCAGCTTGAACATCAAGCCGCAGTCCCAGATATGGCCGAGACTAGCATCGATGCCCCAGACGGTGATGCCGTCTTCGTTCCAGTAGAGCGCACTCTCCATACCTTCGAAGGTTCCGCCGTCGATGGTGGTGATGCGCTTGTCGAAGATGTTGCAATAGCCCATGAGGGTAAAGTTGTAACGTCCGTCGAGGATGCCGCTGTTACGGATGCGATTCGTGCGCTCTATGGCGACGTTGAAGTTGTTGCTCTTCTCGGGCTGCAGGTCGGGATTTCCACGCAGCAGATAGCCCATGTTGCCCATGTCGAAGTGCATGTACATCTCTTTGAGCGTAGGCGCGCGAAAGCCGCTGGCGTAGTTGGCGCGAAGTGTGGCCCAGGGAAACTTGTAGACGACGGCGAGACGCTCGGTAAGTGCCTTCTGGGAAGAGGCCGAGAAGTAGTCGAGACGGACGCTACCCACGATATTGAGGCGCTGCGTGATGTTCCAGTCGAACTGGGCATAGCCGTCGATGTTGTCCTGGGAGTGGGCGGTGCCGGAGATGAACTGGTAGGTGGAGAGGTAGTCGTGCATGTAGTCGGCGCCGAGGATAAGGGAGACGGAGGGGAGACCGACGGGGGAACCGTCGGAGGCGGGACCGTAGGAGACGGAGGCGGGACTGACGGGAGAACCGTCGGACACTCTGGGAGCGAAGGAGTGGTGGTAGAGGGCGTGGAGGACGTGCTGGCGGTTGCTGTAGTCGTGATCGTGGGTACGGGTGCCGTCGGGCTGGTAGTTGGCTTTGTCGTACTGGTCGTAGGCGTACGATAGTTCGAGGGTTGACCCCACCCCTGCCACTCCCTTGCGAAGGGAGGGGAATTTCACCAGGCTCTTCAGTCCGCCGCTGTAGCCGTTGAAGTGGTAGTCGTGGGTGTCACGCTCGCTGGTACGGAAGAAGTAGCCGCCGCGGCCGATGAGCGTCAGACGGTCTGTAGGGCGCCACGTCAGACGCTCCTTCGCGTTGTAGGTTGTCTGTCCGTAGAGACGGCTGACGTTCGAGTCGTCCGTCAGCACCGATTCGTCGTAGGGCAAGCCTTGCGCCTTCTTCAGCAGTTCAAGGGCTATCTCCTCCGACGTGTGCGCCTTCGGCAGGTCTATGGGGTCGACCGTCGTATGTTGGAAACTGGTCTGCGAGTTCCATTTCCCAGTGTTGAACGAGAAGCGGGCGCCGTTTCGCCATTCGTGACCGAAGGAGTTGTAGCGCGAGTTGACGTTGGCCGTCCAGGGTTCCAGGTTCTCGCGGCTGATGATGTTCACCACCCCACCCACGGCATTCGAGCCGTAGAGGGCCGACGAAGCGCCTTTCACAATCTCGATGCGTCCGACGTTGTCGAGATTCAAGCGGCTGTAGTCGGTGTTGTCCATCGTCTCGCCTGCCAAGCGCTCGCCGTCGACGAGAAAGAGCACGGCATTGCCGCCGAAGCCGCTCATGTTGAGCGATGTCTCCTGGCTCATGGCAAAGCCGAACTCCAGTCCGGGAAGCTCTTGTGTCAGCAGATCCTGAATGTTGGTAGCGTCGGAAATCTTGATGTCGTGGAGCGTGATGAGTCGGGTGACGACGGGTGCATCCTTCAGCGCCTTGGGCGAATGGGAGGCCGTCACCACGACAGGCTCCAGCTCGACGGAGTCGCGGAACGACTGGGCAGAGAGTCCATGAACGATGGAGCACAGAGACAGGAAGACACCGAGCTTCTTCAATTCTTCAATCCTTCTTAGTGCCAGTAAACGTTGTTTCCATAGCCATCGGCATTGTGCCATACTTCAGAGAAAATGTCACGACAGCCGTTTTATCGCTGAATAATATGGTTAGATTACTGATAGTAAATGCCTTTTCGGCTCCCTGGGCATTAGTAACGGTGCCTGTGTAGTTGTCCAGCTTGCCAGAAATGGTGTTGCCATTCTTGGTCAAAGGGATATTTTTCACGGGAAGTGCCGGAATGGTCATGCCGCCCATTCCCATTTCAGGAACAGTCAGGTCAAGAGATGTGTCAGAGGCTTTAACAAACTGGTAGGTCTTGGTGTCGTTTGACGACTCATCTCCCATTACCATTACCACCTCGTTGCCCGTATAGGAGCCTGCCACCTGTGCAGCAACGGCTACCTCCGGCTCGTTGTCATCATCACTCGAACAAGAACTCACACCCATGACGAGAGCCACCGCAGCGACCATCATCATCAAAAAACTTTTAATTTTCATCATCTTACTTTTTTATTGTTTTAATTGTTGTGTTGTATAATCATATTCCGAACCGTATGCGCTGTGGGGAATACTGAAAATGGCAATCATAAACAGCACGGCGATGGAGACCACCCACTTGTTGTATTTCCACTTCAGCGTGGCAAGGGCTAGCAAGAAGCAGAGGAACGACAGCAGGGTCTTGTTGTCCGTCAGGTCGGTGCCGTAAGGGAATCCAGCCCACCAAGGGCCGAAGGCCGCATGCTGCACCATCGGGCCCAAAATGAAGCCACCAACGAACAGCGTCACCGTCGTTATCCAGAGCCAACGGCAATAGGGCTTGTGGGTAAGCACCAGCAGGAACGTATAGACGGCCAACAGCATCGACGCAAACATCAGCAGGATGTGGGGCACGAGGATGCTGGCGGGCACATCGTTACGGAAACGTATCACGACGGGTTCTTCGGCAGGATAGTCTTTACCGTCTACCGTGATGTAATACTGCAGCTTACCTGCGACAGGCTGTACAGGTAAGACAGCCTGCAACTCGCCGTCCGTATAGCTGAAGTCAACGGTGGTGTAGGCGTCAGACGTCGGATAGCGACGATAATGCAATTGCGCCGTGACTTCTCTGGGTGCGGGAATACTGATTTTCTCGTCCTGCTGAACACAGCTTCTCGGCAACTTCATCTTGTACTGTTCGCCATTGAGCTCTACAGTCACCTTCTTAGGGTGCGTAGGACCCGTCATGCGCTGGTAAACACTCAGTACCAGCGTGATGACAACTGCTAATAGCCAATAAACTGATTTCTTCATCTTACAGGAGGCGTTAAGTGAACCTGAAACACCATTGTCTTTCCGTCGCGAAGCACCTTGACGGGAATCGTCGTACCAGCCTGAAGCTCAGACAGGCGCTCCATATATTCGTTGATATCCTTGAGAGGCTTACCGTCAATCTCCTGAATGATATCGCCGCTACGGATGCCTGCATTATGTGCTGGTTTACCCGCCACCACAATGTCGGCACGAAGGCCGGGAATAGTGCTGGCACCCATCACGTCGGGCATCAAGCCTAACGTCACCTTGAACTTCGCATGCTTCATCGTCTGTGTGCTGGGCACGCTGATGTAGTCTGGCGTCGTCGGCATGCTGGCCAGCCTTGCGACCAACTCCTTCGTGTAGTCTAAGGTCTGCTGCATGCCGTCGTAGTTCAGGGTCGAGGGCACGTCGGCAGGCGTGTGATACTCCATGTGACCGCCCGTCGTGAGGAAGAGCACGGGGATGTCCTGTGCCACGAACGATGCCTGATCGCTGGGGCCGTAGCCATCAGGCACACAGCTGACGTGCAGGTTCTTCTGTTCGGCCACACTCTCGACCATTGCCTTGAACTCCGAGCTGGTGCCCGTACCCGACACGCTCAGCGCATTGTCGCGCATACGGCCCACCATATCCAAGTTCACCATCGCGACAATACCTTTCAGACAATCGGGAAGATTTTTGCGTTGGTTGTCTTGTTGCTTCATCCATTCCAGGAATTTCTTCGAACCGACAAGTCCCTGTTCCTCAGCGCCAAAGAATGCGATGATGATGCTACGCGGCGAACGTACTTTCCTGAAATGCTTTGCCAGTTCGAGAACGACAGCATCGCCACTGGCATTGTCGTCGGCACCGGGATGAACGCCTAAAGTGTCAGGACGGCGTGAACCGGAGCCTTGACCGCCCAAGCCCAAATGGTCGTAGTGCGAGCCAACGACAATGTATTCGTGCTTCAGCCGTTTGTCTGTTCCCGGAATAACGGCAATGATGTTATGGGTATGATATTCGGTGGTCGTCTCGGTGACGATGTCTTTCTTGCTGAACTTAAAATCCTGATAGTAGCCTTTCGACTTCTTTCCCTTTACGATTGGCTTCAGCTTCAGGCTGCGAAGCTTGGCGGTAATGAATTCTGAGGCGAGCGTATCGCCGGCTGAGGCAGGGAAACGGCCTCCGAGTTCCTGTGAAGCCAGATATTCCACCGTCTGCTTCATACCGTCCTGCGCCTGTGTCTGCAACACAAGCACAAAAGCCAGGAACAACAAATTGATTCTACTCTTCATCATCTTTGATTTTGCGGGTGCAAAGGTACAAAGAATCCCTGAGACGGGCAATCCCTATTAATGATGATTTTCTGCTTATTCGTTCATAGCGCCACAATGGGGACACGTGCCCTTATGGTAGAGCAAACCACCACAACGGCCACAACGGTAGCGGGAACGGGGACGGCGGAAATAGCTCCAAAAGGCAAACACATAATACGCCACCAGCAAGGGGTAGCCTATATAATATAAGGTAAAAACGCTGAATACGATGTAGGCGACGGCACAGGTGGCACCCAGTCCCAGGAGATAGAGGATAGCCTCGCCAAAAGGCAGTTGGCGGCGAACGTCGTCGAGCACGGCGACAGCAACGATGACAATCGCCCATACCGACACTAAGAACAGCCCGAGACTCGTGGGCACAGCAAAGGGATTGAGCGTCGGGTGGAAATAGAAGTGCCGCCACTTCTCGGGGCCGAAAAGCTGGATGGAGCTGTAGAGCGTAGCCGACGAAGCTACCAACAGCGATAGCAACGAGGGATAGAACGAATCAATATCGTTGAAATGCACCAGCTTAGCCTGACGCTGTATCTGTTTCCGATAGACGTATGCCGCCGTCACCACCACGATAAACGCCATAAAAATCAGCAGGTGGGCGTCGGAGAAGAAGTCGATGAACTCCGAGATGGGGTCGTCAGGCGATACTGCCAGCAACATATCGCGCTCGTGAATCCAGCCGAAAGTCAGCTGGTCGCGCGCAACCTTCACCCAGACGGAGTCAATGGTGTCGGCAGGCACCATCTTTATATCGGCCACCACCAAATGGTCGTTACGGTAGACCATCATCGTGTCGACAGGCATCTCGTTGAGTGCTTCTGCCGGCAACTGCAGGATGATGGGCATCGAGTCGGCACGCACCTGAAAATTGTAATTCTGAGTATAGTGGTGGGTAGTGTAGAACGATATGCTGTCTAACTGCTGCTCAGTCAAGTCCCAAGCATCGGGCGACAACTGCCCACGATTGTAACAACCCGTCAGCAGAAGCAGTGGCAGCAACAACTTAACTATTTGACGCATAGACATTCATTTGACAATGGGCACAATCGAACTCAAGACGGAAGCGGCGACCGTCGGCTAAGCGGAGATAGAGGGGATATTTTAGATGAGAGGTTAGAGGTGAGAGGTTAGAGGTGGGGCAATAGCCTAAGGTATAGCGGATGCAGTAGCGGCACTGCATCAAGACAGCGTCGGGCGTAGGACGAAGCTCGTAGGCAGAAGGGGCATCAACACCATAGAAGCGAGCGGCCTCGCGATTAGCGATATTGAGGAGGTGGGGGGAATGAGACGAATGGGACTTATAGGACTCATAGGACTCATGGGACCTATAGGACCTATAGGACTCATAGGACCTATGGGCCATCTTGTCAACCAACTGCCGCCTTAGTTCGGCCAACTGGCTGCTGGGAATGAAATAATTGAAGTCGGCGGGGAGGTCGACGTCGGCACACTCGTAGGGGGTGTTGCCTAACTTGGTGAGCTGGCGAATGATATTGTCGCGCTGGGGTTTTTCGGCCGTCTGATGAGGGATGCACAGATCAACAAAGACATCACCCGACGAGAGACGGAAACCGTCGGCGGTTGGCCGCAACGACATCGTGATGGGAATCTTGCGCTCAGCACTGGGCTTCGACAACAGGCGGTCGAACTCCTGGTCGTTGTTGCGATAGAGGCGAAGACCGGGACGCAGACCGTCGGGCATGCGCTGAGGATAGAGGCGATTTAACTCTACCCTATTCACGCGGAAACCCTCGAGCTGACGATCACGATTCAAGAAGCAGAGACCGTCGCCGTTGGCGAAGGTCGCAGTGCCGGCTACCGTGAATGAGTCGCGACGTATCTCCTTGACGGTGCCGACGAACTCGCCCATCGCCTTCGGTGTGTCAAACGAAGCGATGTCGGGACGGCGACCGCGGGCGAAATAGTCGGTGTAGCCGCGGTTGAAGGTCTTCTGGAGATTGGGGGTAAAAGTGTAGCGACAATGTCCGCGAGAGGCGCGGCGGTAAAGGTCGGGATGACGACGGATAATCTGATTAAGACGTTCGCTGTAGGCTGCTGTGACATTCTTGACGTAGGCCACATCCTTCAGGCGACCCTCAATCTTGAACGACGTAGCACCCGCCTCAGCCAAAGCCTCCAAATTGTCTATCTGGCACATATCCTTCAGCGACAGCAAGTGACGGTCGTGCTCAATGACCCGACCGTCGGCGTCGAGCAAGTCGAACTGCATACGGCAGAACTGGGCACACTCACCACGATTGGCCGAACGCTGGAAACAGTACTGCGACGCATAGCACTGACCGCTATAGCTGACGCAGAGGGCACCGTGAACAAAAACCTCCAATTCGACGTCGGGCACCGCCTCATGGATAGCCCGAATCTCGTCGATGGAGAGTTCGCGGGCCAGCACCACCCGGGAGAAGCCCAAGTCGCACAGCCAGGCAACCTTCTCGACCGTACGGTTGTCGGTCTGGGTGGAAGCGTGAAATTCGATGTTTTTTCGAGGTACGAGGTGCGAGGTACGAGGTGCGAGATTACTATCAGCGTATGAACTATTCTCGTACCTCGTACCTCGTACCTCGTACCTCGATACAAGCAAAGCCATATCCTGCACGAGGACGGCATCTACCCCACTCTGCTGCAGTTCCTCAAGCAGCCGGCGGGTGTCCTCCAGTTCGTCGTCGTAGATGATGGTGTTGACGGTGACGTAGACCTTAGCATCGAACTGATGGGCATAGCGGCAGAGTTCAGCGATGTCGGCCACACTATTGCCGGCAGCAGCGCGGGCACCGAAGCGCTGGGCGCCGATGTAGACAGCGTCGGCACCGTGATCGATGGCCGCCTTACCACACTCCAAATTCTTAGCCGGAGCCAGCAATTCAAGAGGTCGCGTCACTTGATATCCTCAATATTATAAGGTGTCTCCTGATAGACGTAGTAGTTGATCCAGTTGGCATAGAAGAGGTTCGCATGAGCACGCCAGGTGACTAACGGTCCTTCGTTGGGATTGTTATGACGGTAATAGTTGCGCGGCAGTTCCACATCCTTCCGGATGTCCTTATCGCGACGATACTCACGGTCGAGCGTGTCAGGCGCATACTCCAGATGGCCCGTGATGAAGAACTCACGGCCTTCGCGGGCCATGATGATGCTGACACCACTCTCCTCGCCGTCGGCTATCAACTGCAAATCGGGGTTAGCCAGAATGTCGTCACGATGCAGCTCCGTATGACGGCTGTGAGGCATGTAGAACACGTCGTCGAACCCCCGGAAGATAGGCAGACGGTTGTCGAGCATCTGTTGCGGGAAAATGCCGAACATCTTCTTCGACAACGGATACTTGGGCACACCGTAGTGGTAATAGAGTCCCGCCTGAGCCGCCCAACATATATATAAGGTACTCGTGACATGCGTGCGAGCCCACTGGAAGATTTCAGTAATCTCCGACCAGTAGCCTACCTCCTCAAACTCTAACTGCTCAACGGGTGCGCCGGTAATGATCATACCGTCGAACTTCTCGTTGCGCATCTCGTCGAAAGCACGATAGAACATCATCATGTGTTCGATGGGCGTATTCTTCGGTGTATGACTCTGCAGCTTCATAAAGTTGATGTCGAGCTGCAAGGGCGTGTTCGAAAGCAGGCGTATAAGGTCGGTCTCGGTGGTTATCTTCAACGGCATGAGGTTGAGGATAACGATGCGCAGCGGACGGATATCCTGAGCATGAGCACGCTCGTCGCCCATCACGAAAATATTCTCCTGCTTCAGCAGGTCGATGGCCGGTAACCGGTCGGGAAGTCTTAATGGCATAGTTTACTCGTTCCTTTTAAACAATCTTGATAATACATACTGATACGTTGTCGTCGCCGCCAGCCTCGATGGCTGCCATACACAGCCCATTGGCATCGGTGCCCTCGTTGAGCAGTTGTTCTATCTGGCGGTCGTCCACCATACAGGTCAGTCCGTCGCTGCACAGCAGATAGACATCGCCCGGCTCTACTTGCTCCGTACACTCCACCATATCAATAAACGACGTGTTGCAGCCGCCGCCGATACAGTTCGTGATGTAATTAGTGTGTTTGTTGGAGCCCACAAGGTTATTCAGCGAGTGGTCGGTAGACAATTGATTCAGGCATCCGTCGTGCAAGCGGTAGACGCGACTGTCGCCACAGTTCATCCAGTAAAACCTGCTGTTATAATAGGCAAAAGCCACCAGCGTCGTCCCCATGTTATGATAACAGGCTTCTGAACGCCCTTTGGAGTCAATCATAGAGCTGATGGAGTTCAGCCACTCGAAAATGGCCTCGTTGTAGTCGGTCACGTTCAAGCCTCTTGGTATATCGCCGAAATAGTAGTCTAAGTTATGAAGCACATCGCTACTGGCCACCTCGCCGCTCTTATGTCCTCCCATACCGTCGGCCAGCGCTGCCAGATAGCGGTCTCTGCCCTCCATCTCCACTTCGTCAGTGAAGCTGTTGTCACGTATAAAAGTATGGCTGACAAGCACCATATCCTCATTATTCTCACGAACACAGCCCGTATGGCTGGCAGCATGAATTTTCAGTCTCATATCTATGTACTAATTTATACTAACTTGTAGGTTTACGTTGGCCAGTCCCACAATGTCGCCATTCTTGAGCGACATCTCAACATCTGGCTGCAAAGGATGCTGATTCAGCTTCGTACCGTTCGACGAATGCTTGTCGACAATACACCAGCCCGTAGCGGCATTGTACTTCAGCTGGGCATGAACGCCCGATACATACATATTATTCTCGAAGAACTGTGCGTACGGACCTTGACGTCTGCCGATAACGGCTCCGTTGACGCCCTGTATGCGGATATTGAGGCTCGCATTATAGAGCGTCAGGACAGGCACGCCCTGAGGTACGGGCTGCGAATCGGTCTGCCGTAACGAATGGGGGTCGGAATTGGCCGAAAGCGACATACCGGTAGCCGATATCGACATCGGTGAGAAGCCGTTTCGCGATACAGCACTCTGGCTCTCCTCTAACGACACCATCAGGCCGCCACAAGAGGTACAACGACGGCCGATACCTACACGTCCGCAGTTCTGGCAATAGAGCAAAGCCTGGCCACACTGGTCGCAGAAATGGCTGTCGTCGTCAATCTCTTCTTTACAATTAGGACATATAATCATGCTTTGTCAATAATATCTTCTGGTAAAATAATCTGATAGGTCTCCTTCGTCACCTGGTCGGGCGGCATCTGCGAGACACGCTGCGACAACTGCTGGATGGTCTGGTCGAGCAGGTTGCGCATCTCGCGGGCATTGCCGAAAGAGGCGTCCTTGGACATCACCATCTTGAAGATGACGTCGAGCGCCTTGAACTCTGCCGTCGGCGAGAGTGTGTACTGCTCCTTCTGTGCCATTTTCTTGAAGATAGACAGCAGTTCGTCCTCGTTATAGTCATCGATATGCAGCTTGTGGGTGAAACGGCTGGCCAGACCGGGGTTCATCTGCATGAAGTCCTCCATCTTGTCCTTATAGCCGGCAGCTATGACGACGAACTTTCCGCGATCGTCCTCCATGCGCTTCATCAGCGTGTCGATGGCCTCTTTGCCATACTGGTCGTTCTGGTCGCTCAGGGTGTAAGCCTCGTCGATGAAGAGTATGCCGCCCATCGCCTTGTCGCACATATTGTTGACAATCTTCGGCGTCTCGCCCATATACTTGCCCACCAGCGTAGCGCGGCTCGTCTCCAGCACGCGGCTCGTCGGCAGGATGTCCATCGAGTTAAGCACCTCGCCCATCTTGCGGGCTATCGATGTCTTACCCGTTCCTGGGTTACCCGTCAGCACAAAGTTCATAGCCATCTGCTGCACATTGCCCGCACCCATAGCGGCACGCTGCTTCATGAACATACTCTGTACGGCCAGACGGCGGATGCTGTTCTTCACCGAACGCATACCCACGAAGTCGTCCAGTTCGTTGAGCACCTCATCCAACGGACGGGCTTTCTCGTTCTGGGCCATCGGCAGGTCGTCGGTCGTCAGACGGTACATATCCTCCTCCTTGAAGCCCGGATCGCTCATCAGGCCTACCAGGCGCTGACTCTGCTTCTCGACGGCCTCGTCGAAGATGCGGCGGGCCTCGCGGGCATTACCGAAGTTCTTGTCGCGACGCAGGTAGAGCTGTTCGAACTGACGATGCACAGCTCCCTTCGTATCGTCGCTGATAGTGAAGTTCTTGGTCTTAGCGAGATGGAGGAAAATCTCCGTCAGCTCGTCAGGCGTATAGTCGTCGAAGTGGATGGTCTGCGTGAAACGGCTCTTCAGTCCTGGGTTGGAGTCGATGAAGTCGTGCATCTGGTCGGTATAGCCCGCCACGATACAGATAAACTTGCCGCGATCGTCCTCCAAACGTTTCAACAGCGTGTCAATAGCTTCAGAGCCAAAGGTGTCGGTATCGCTCGACTTCAGCGTATAAGCCTCGTCAATGAACAGGACACCACCCATCGCCGTATCAATGAGCTGATTGGTCTTGATGGCCGTCTGTCCGCTATAGCCCGCTACGAGCTTGGCGCGGTCGGCTTCTACCAATTGTCCGCGCGAGAGGATGCCCAACGTGCGGAAGACGTCGGCCATGATGCGGGCGACAGTCGTCTTACCCGTACCGGGATTGCCTGTAAACACATAGTGCTTTCCCTGGAAGGTGTTCGACTCGCCGCGACGTATCTGGAGGTTCAGGAACGCTGTCAGATTGCTGATTTCCTTCTTCACCGCCGACAAGCCCACAAGCCCGTCGAGCTTCTTCAGGCAGTCAGCATAGTCAACGGTCTTAGGCGCCTCGAAGGGTATGTCTACGTCTTCAACCGTCATCAGCTGCTCGTTACTCAGAGCCGAGATATCGCCGCCCTGCAAGCGCTGTGCCTGTTTCTTGCAAATCTCGTCGAAGAGTGAGCGCATCGTGCGGCCATTGGCGAAATTCTTGTCGCGCGACTCGTACATCTGCTTGATACAAGCCTTCGCCTTCTCTTCAGCCTGTGGAGAGATGATGTACTTCTTCTCAGTAGCAAAGACCAGCATGATCTCATACAGCTGTTCGGGCGAATAGTCCTCGATATTCAGGAAGTAATTGAAGCGGCTTCTGAAACCGGGATTCACACGGAACAGGTTATCCATCTCCGTGCGATAGCCGGCAGCGATGACCACGAACTTGCCGCGATCGTCCTCCATACGCTTCATGAGTTTCTCCAAAGCCTGGGCTCCCTGATTATCGCGCTCGCCAGCCTGACTGACAGGCGCTAACGTGTAGGCCTCGTCAACAAAGAGAATGCCGCCCATCGCCTTGTCGCACAGACGGTCGACCACTTTGGGCGTCTCGCCCTGATAGGGACTCACCATCTTGGCGCGGTCTACCTCAACGACGTGTCCGCTGTCGAGATAGCCGATAGCAGCCAGAATCTCGCCCAATTTGCGAGCGATAGTCGTTTTGCCCGTACCGGGATTACCCGTCAGTATGATGTGCATCGACATCTTCTCCTGCTCGCCCAGTCCGCGCTCAGCGCGCTGGATGCTGTTCTGCACGGAGTAGGCTATCTCGCGTACCGCCTGCTTCACTTCGTCCATTCCGATGAACGAGTCGAGGTCGTGCAGGATGTCGTCGAGCGAACGCTCCTCAGGCACATAGCCCTGGATATCGTCGCGCTCGACCTGCGCGGCGTCGGCACCACGACTGATGAACGACGTGAAGATGTCCTCCGCCGTCTTCATAGCTAAATGGGCGTTGCCGAAGGTGTCGTCCTTGATTTTTATCTGATACTTAAAGTAGCGTGCCAACTGTTTCTCAGCCTCAGGCGAGAACGTGTTGATACCGTATTTCAGGTGCAGCGACAGCTTGGTTATTTCGCAGAGTTCCTGATAGTTCGGCGTCGGTAGCCTAAAGGTGTACTTGAACCTGTTCTTCACCGCAGGGTTGCTCTCCAAGAAGTCGTCGAGACCTTTCGGCAGACCAGCCATAATGACGATGGGATTATCCTCCCATTTATCCATCTCGACAAACAGCTTGTCGAGGGGATTCACCTGGTTGGAATACTTGTCGGGAAGCAGTTTCTGGACGTTGTCAAAGAAGAGGATGCCGTTCTTGGCCTTCTTGATGTTGTCGTCCCATTTATCGACAAAACGGCTGTAGTCAACGGCGTCGACAATCGTCAGCTTCGATTTCTCGATAATCCTGTTCTGATAGAAATAGTCGCGCAGAATTTCTGCCAAAGCCGTCTTGCCCGTACCCGTCTCACCTATTATTATTGCATTTACAGAAAGGCGCACGTTGGCAATGTCCTTGCGCGAACGCAGGAAGGTGTAGGTGTCGACAATAGTCTTCAGCTGAGCCTTGACCTCGTCGAGTCCTACAAGCTTATCAAGCACGTTCTGGCTGGCAACAGGTTTACCGCACCACTTACAGTACTTGGCAATGCCTCGGTTTTCCTTATGACAATATTCGCAAATCATTCAACGTCTTTTTCTATTTGTTTAATGACCTTGTGAGGCTGCAGTTTCCATTTTCCGTCGAGGTTCGGGTTGCGTACATTCATCAGCGAAGGACTGAAGATGATAAACTCTGCCAACAGAGCCGCCACCATGATGCTCCAGAAGATATAATGTAGTACGGACTCGCCTGAGACCGAACGCACCTGGTCGGAAATATCATCGAGGACACCGAATTTAGAACCTTTGAACTTATAGGACTTTGTCTTGAACGTATAGTAGAGCGGCTCTATCAGCGACGACTGTATATCGTCGTCGAGAACCTCGTTGATCAGTTTGTTGTCTGCTTTCTGGTCGCCCCGGAAGTCGGTCATGTGGCATATCAGCATATAGACGAGCGTCATCACGACAATAGCCACATTGAAGAGCGACGGATGTGCCCCGTTCAGATACTTCAGCAGGGTTATCGGGACGAGCGACGTCAGCGCACCAAGCAGTCCCCACATCAGGGAGAGTACGAAGCCGTAGCCTCGGAAGTAGGCACGTGTGGCCACGATGAAGGCCGACATACCGCCTAAGGGTATGCCTATGGTGACAAACGAATTGCGCAGGAGGAAGTCACGGCCGGTAACGCCGAAGATGATAACGAGCAACATCCAGAGTCCGGCGAGCGAGTAGAACACGAGGCGCCAGAGTTTCTCTTTGCGTTTGGCGCGTTCCCACGCCTTTCTCACGCCGTCCATCTTACTCTGCGTTGACTCGCGGGCGTCGATGTAGCGTTTGTAGAAGGTGTTGGTCATGTCTATCTCGCCGAGCGTCATCAGCCACTTCTCAAGTTCGCGCTCGTAGGAGAACTGTTCTTCGAAGTCGCGCGACGGGTCTTCGTGATAGAACACCGAGAGCCACTGGGCAAAGTTGCCGTTGCGCAGTTCGTTGCGCATCTGTGCGTTCTGCGAACGGTCGAGCTGGCGTCCGTCCGTCTGTTCCGTACCGTCGGGCAACAGATAAGTAGGCTTCACGCCTAACACGCAACAGAAGCGGTAGACGGCCGTCTTCAGGTCGTAAGCCCCCAAGCGTTCGCGGTTCTCTTCCGACTTCATATCGAAGATACGGCTGGCCTCAGCCTGAACGGCAATCCATCCGTGCAACTGTGCAAAATAGGCAAAGCGTCCGTCGGGTTCGACGATGTCGCTCATCTCGCGCTCGAACTCTTCGGTATTGAGATGCTCGGCGTTCTTCAGGCGTTCGGCCAGCAGCTTGCCAATCTTCTCAGGCGTATCTGCCTGCCGCAGGTCGTAGGCGGCGTCTCTGTCAATGTTGTAGAGCACCTTGTAACCTAACGCCTCCGTATGCTTCTGTCCCTGCGTCATGATGCGCAGACTCTCGCAGGCCATCACGTCCTCGTGACTGAACATCCACGACAGCAGGCGTCCGTCGGTCAGGCTCTTCCAGTCGTCGTCCGACACCATCTCATAACCGAAGGTGTGAACAATCTGCTCGATGGTCGACGAGGGGAAGCGCGACAGGAACGGTATGTCTTTGTCAATCTCGTAGACACAGCGTATGATGGCCACACGGTAGTCTATCTGGGCGTTCTCATCGTCGCTGCTGAAATAGGAGCGCAGGCGGTCGACGTCGCACTTGGAATGACTCTCAAGATAGAGGAACAGCGAGTCGTTGGGATTTCTCAGCAGCAATGCGTACTGCTCCTGATAGCTCAGCAGGGAGATGGCTACGCTGTGGACATCGTCGCAGAGATTGCCGTGAACGTCCTTATACGGATAGGTAGGTTCCATCGCATAGACCGCCGCCATCAGTCCGGCGTGCTGGTCTACGGGATACTTGTTGACCACGATGTCCTTAACCACCGTTGCCAGCTTCATGTTGCCGCACGACTCCAACCACTGACTGATACGTCCGTTGTAGAGATAGCCCGTTGCCAGGCGTTCGTTCTCTACCAGCAGGGGAATCAGTTCGTGGACGTTGTCGGCCACAAGGTTGCGGTCGGGGTCGACGATGAAGTTCTTGTAGCGCAGGAACGGCGAGCTGATGTCTACAGCCACTTCCTCGCCCAGGAACCACTTCTCCACCTGGTCATATCCCCAGCGGCTCATGGGGTTCACGGCGGTCAGTCCCTGCACGATGTGCTTCACCGTCTCGGGCAGCTCGTTCAATCGGGGCAGGCGACCTTCATTCTTCTGGCGCATCATCACGCGCTCGTTCGAACTCATCGGATTCTCGCCTAACCACAGGGCAAAGAGCGTCATACCCAGGGAATAGAAGTCGGCAGCGGGTGTCAGTTCGACAACGCCGTCAATCACGTCGGAATACATCTCCGGCGCCGCATAGATGGGCGTACGGGCCTGCGTCGTACGGTGCGCCTTACCGTCTTTCTCCAACATCGACGAGATGCCAAAGTCGCCCAGCACCAGTTCTTCGTGAGCATCGTCGCGGAAGAAGAAGTTCGAGGGCTTGATATCCTTGTGCAGGATGTTCTCGTTATGACAGTAGGCCAGAGCTGCTGCGGCCTGCAGGGCTATGCGACGGAAGGCGTTGAGGTCGCCCTCCAAGCGGTAGTGGTTCAGCGTGCCGCCGCGCAGATACTCCATCAGCTCGTAGTAGCGGTGCTTACCCTCGACATAGGTCTTGCCGAAGTCGTAGAGTCTGACAATCATCTCGAAGTTAAACGAGCGGATTGTCTGCAGCAGCTTCTTGTTGACGTCGAAGTTCGGATAGTAAACCTTCAGCACGAAGGTGTGGCCGTTCTCGTCCTCAACCAGGAATATCTGAGCCTCTCCGGAAGTATCGCTCAGGCACTCCACGTTACGGTATCTCTCGCCCTTGATGATGAAGAAGTCCTTGGGCTGATCGGCCGTAGCCGCACTTCCAACGGTCCTGATCGTGCGGATAGTGCCGTCGCCTGCCCGCAGAGACACCTTCATACTCGGTTCGGCTGACTGTACACGGAAAGTCCGTTCATCGCCGGCAAGCGTCTTGTCGACGGGGTTTATATCATGATTTGTTCTGTCAGTAGCCATTATTTGTCGTCTTTTATCTCTCCATTATTATTCTTTCCCAAAATGACCCACTTGCCACCTAAGTGCGGCTTGGCACAACCGCAGGGGCTGGAGTGCATGGCCTGTTTCCAGTTGCAGACCCAAGCCAACCGCACGCCGGCAGGCTTCTGTGCCATCGCATAATTGCGGGCCTTGACAGGCGAAGGCAGTGCCGGGACGGCCATCCTATCGAGAATCTCGGAAATCAGTTGCATTTTCTCGTCCTTCTGCCTCTGGAGTTCCTCCTTCGAATATTTCTTAGAAACGTTCTTCACAATTCTCGGACTGGGCACGCCTTTGTCTTTAGCCAGCAGCATCAGCACACGCTCGCGCAGCTCTTCGTTACGCTGACTGCGAACCACATCGCGCTCCGAGGTATAAGGCAGCTGCATGTTCAGCTCCTCCAAGTCGCGGGCAACGTCGACCAGCATCTGGTAGTCGGGCAGTTTCTTCATGTCGGCCACCATCGCTTTGGCCTCGTCTGTGAGGGGCGTGCCGCACTGTTTGCAGAAGGCAAAATCGTTCAGCGTATTGCAGACAGGACAGACAATGCCGCCACGCGGATTGCCACACTCGTGGCAGTAAATCTCGCCAGGCGCCATCCTCGTGCCGCAGAAGGAGCACACGTCAGTCTTGATGTAATGGTGACACACTTCGCAGAAATCGGCATCGGGGTCTATCTCGCTGCCACAGTTGGGACAACTGGCCATCCGCAGGGGTCGACCGCAGGAAGCGCAGAACATCGCTTCGGCATCGTTGATGGTGCCGCACGCGGGACAAGCTACGCTCTCGGCCTGTTTCTGAAGGAACTGGCTTTCTGTGTTTTCGTCTGACAATGGTTTTCTTACTAACTCCTCTCGCTGCATAGACGGTGCACCGAGATTCGTCACTTCTGGTTTGATAGTAATATCTTCTGCCATACAATGGATCTTAACTTACGATTTGCAAAGTTATGAAAAAAAAGTGATTCAACAAAAAAACCGCCGTAAATTTTCATTTACGACGGCATTTTTTCTCTCCTGTACCTGTTTTTACCACAGTTGCAGGCGTTTTTCCTTCGGAATATACATTTTATCACCCTCTTTGATGCCGAAAGCTTCATACCAGGCATCGATGTGCGGCAGGGCTCCGTTGACGCGCCAGCGACCTAAGGCGTGGGGGTCGCTCTTCGTGCGGTTGCGGATTTCAGCTTCGGTGATGTTGCCTGCCCAGACGCCGGCGTAGGCCAGGAAGAAGCGCTGGTCGGCAGTCAGACCGTCGATGACGGGCAGCGGCTGGCTCTTCGTAGCGTTCTTGAAAGCAGCGTAGGCCACCATCAGACCACCGTGATCGGCGAGGTTCTCTCCTAACGTCAGGCGACCGTTGGCTTTCAGGTCGGGCAGCACGTTGATGGCCGAGAAGAAGTCAGCATACTTATCGGTACGCTCTGTAAAGTTCTTTCCGTCTGACTCCTTCCACCAGTCGTGCATATTGCCGTCCTTGTCAAACTGGCGTCCCTGGTCGTCGAATCCGTGGGTCATCTCGTGGCCGATCACCACACCGATGGCGCCGTAATTGAAGGCGTCGTCAGCCGTCATGTCGAAGAACGGAACTTGCAGAATACCAGCTGGGAAACAAATCTCGTTCGTCGTCGGGTTGTAGTAGGCGTTGACGGTCTGCGGCGTCATATACCAGTCCTCAATATCGACGGGCTTTCCTGCCGTGTGGTCGATGTAGTATTCGTTCCAGAACTTCAGGTTGTTGATATGGTTCTCGTAGTAAGATTTTTTCGCATCTACCGTCAGCTTCGTCATATCAATCCATTTGTCGGGATAGCCTACCTTCACATAGAACGAATTGAGCTTCAGTAGGGCGTTGACTTTCGTCGAGTCGTCCATCCATTCCTGGGCGGCAATGCGCTCGCCGAGGGCTATCTGCAGGTTCTTCACCAGCTTCAGCATGCGGGCTTTGGCGGCTGCGGGGAAGTACTTATCGACGTAGATGCGACCAAGTGCCTGTCCCATAGCGTTCTGTACCTCACTCGTAGCACGGCGCCACAACGGGTGCTCTTCTTTACGGCCTGTCATCGTCTTGCCGAAGAAGTCGAAGTTGGCCTTGCGGACGTCGTCGTTCAGATAGCTGGCGGCGCTGACGATAACACCCCACTCCATATAGTCGCGGTATTCGGCGGGCTTCATCGTAGCCAGCAGCGTGTTGGCTCCGGCCATGAAGGCGGGCTGACCTACTACCAGCTCCTGCATGTAGTTCGACTGCAGACCCTGGGCGTTCATCACCTGCTCGAGCTTCAGGTTGGGGTACTTCGTCGTGAACTCCTGCAGCGTCATCTTGTTGTAGTTGGCCTGCGGATCGCGCAGCTCAGTGCGGCTCTTCGACACTTTAGCCAGCGCCAACTCCAACTTCCAGACGTTCTGCATCTTCTTCGTGGCCTGACCCTTAGAGAAGCCGAAGAGCTGGAACATGCGCACGATGTGCTTCTTATAAGCCTCGCGAATCTTCGTCGTGGCCTCGTCGGTCTCCAAATAATAGTCCTTCTGACCTAAAACCAGACCGCCCTGACTGACGTTCAGAATGTTTTGCGTAGCGTTCTTCTCGTCGGCACCCATACCGGCACTGTAGAACTCGGAATCGCCGTACTTGGCCATCTCCAGCTGCACGTCGAACAGCTGCTTCACGGTCTTGGCGGCCTCTAATTTCTTGATAAGCGGCATCACGGGCTGAATACCTTCCTTCTCACGACGCGCGGAGTCCATCGCAAGCTTGTAGTAGTCAGACAGCTTCTGCTCAATCGTCCCCTCGGGATAGGTATTGCTTTCAAGCTCCTTCAGGATGTCGTTGATGCGCTTGTTGTTGTCCTCGGCCAAGCGGTCGAAGCTACCGAAGCGGCTGTAGGCGGCAGGCAGCGGATTGGCCTTCATCCAGCCACCGCAGGCGTACTCATAGAAGTCCTCGCCAGCCTTCACGCTGGTGTTCATGTCAGCCGGATTCAGCCCCGACTTCAGCGGCTCCTGAGCCGAGCCGTTCATAGAAATGGCAGCAAGTGCCATCGTGAGAATCATTGTCTTCAATTTCATGTTTGTAATTAGTATTAGTACGTTTTTCTATTCTGGCTACAAAGGTACGAAAAAAAATTTAGAACTTCTAAATACAAAGCAAAAATAACACAAAATTAACAGTCTGTATGATGTGGCCTGTCTGATGTGGTCATTTATGTCATTTGTCATTTTGTCATTTTCAATTTCGGAAACGCTGTCATTTCATCACTATAATATAAAATTATAATTTTATATTATAGTGTATTATTTGACAAGTTCTCTTTTCGATTTTGACAAAATGACAAATGACATAAATGACATTAAAGTGTTAATAAAATGTTAATGTGTGAGCACATAGGGTAATTATGCGGGAAAATTCGTATTTTTGCATTGTCATTCCGGAACGACGAACTGGGGCAGTTAGGAGGGCTAACTCGCCGTTTTAGCAAGCCTAAATGGCCGTTGTAGACAGGCTATCTAACTCAGTTGACAGCTGTTCCCAGCGCTCCACTTCCTCGTCTAAAGCGCGTTTTGTCGACGTATATTCGGTCACTAACGTCATATCTGAGGCGTTTTCGGGCACCATCAGCAGCTCATCAAGCTCTTTCAGACGGGCTTCCATCTGCTCAATCTTCGTTTCCGAAGTCTTCACGGCCTTCTCGGCACGCGCTATCCGCTTCTGCTGCTCCTTGTGTTCGGCGTAGCTGGTCTTCTGGGTCTTATTAGTCCCATTAGTCTCATTGGTCTCATTGGTCTTATTGGTCTTATTAGTCCCATTACTCCCATTACTCCCCAGCTCACTCAGCTCCGCAATCTTGCGGCTCTGCAAGAAGTCGTAAATGCCGCCGAGGTGCTCGCGTACCCGTCCGCCACCGAACTCATAGACCTTAGTGACAAGGCCGTCGAGGAACTCACGGTCGTGGCTCACCACGATGGCCGTACCGTCGAAGGCACGAATAGCCTCTTTCAGCACGTCTTTCGACACCATATCCAAGTGGTTCGTGGGCTCGTCGAGTATCAGCAGGTTCACGGGTTCCAACAGCAGTTTGATCATCGCCAGACGGCTGCGCTCGCCGCCGCTGAGCACTTTCACCTTCTTGTCTGCGTTCTCGCCGCCAAACATAAAGGCACCGAGTATATCGTTGATACGCAGACGGATATCGCCCTTGGCCACGTTGTCGATAGTCTGAAACACCGTCAGCTGTTCGTCCAACAGCTGTGCCTGATTCTGGGCAAAGTAGCCTATCTGGATGTTGTGACCCACCTTCAGCTGTCCGTCGAAGGGAATCTCACCCATGATACACTTCACAAGCGTCGATTTTCCCTCACCGTTCTTGCCGACAAAGGCCACTTTCTCGCCACGCTTGATAGTCAGGTTCACGTGGTCGAAAACGACGTGATTGTAGGCCTTACGCACCTCGTCGCAGATTACCGGATAGTCGCCACTACGGAGGCAGGGCGGGAACTTCAGATGCATAGCCGAATTGTCGACCTCGTCCACCTCGATGGGCACGATTTTCTCAAGCTGTTTCACCTTCTGCTGCACCTGCACGGCCTTCGTAGCCTGATAGCGGAAGCGCTCTATAAACGCCTTCATATCAGCGATTTCCTTCTGTTGGTTCTCGTAAGCCCGCAACTGCTGTTCACGACGCTCACGGCGCAGCGTAACATACTCGTCGTACTTCACGCGGTAGTCCACTACCCTGCCGCACGAGATTTCCAGTGTGCGGTTCGACACATTATTAATAAAGGCGCGGTCGTGACTGACCAGCACCACAGCCGATGCCGACTGCGCCAAGAACTGCTCCAACCACTGGATAGACTCGATGTCGAGGTGGTTCGTTGGCTCGTCAAGCAGCAGCACGTCGGGCTTCTGCAGCAGGATTTTAGCCAGCTCGATACGCATACGCCAGCCACCCGAGAACTCACTCGTAGGTCGCTCAAAATCAGTGCGTTCGAAGCCTAAGCCGATAAGCGTACGTTCGAGCTCGGCCTCACGGTGGGCAGCACCCATCATCAGGTAGCGCTCGTGTTCCATCGTGTAACGTTCCACCAGCGCCATATAGTCGTCGCTCTCGTAGTCAGTGCGCTCGTTCATCTCACGTTCCAGCCGCTCAACGCGCTCAGCCATAGCCGTCACGTTGGCAAACGCCTTCTGCGTCTCTTCGCGCACGGTCGTGTCGTCTTGCAATTTCATCACCTGCGGCAGATAGCCTATCGTCGTATCGTTGGGTACGGCCACCGTTCCCGCCGTAGGCTTCTGCTGTCCGCAGAGAATCTTCAGCAGCGTCGACTTCCCCGCCCCGTTCTTGCCCACCAAGGCTATGCGGTCGCGGGGGTTGATGACGAAATTAGCGTCCGAAAACAACGGTTTCACACCGAATTCTACCTTTAATCCTTCAACAGAAATCATCTTTTTATGTATAAAACGGCTGCAAAGTTAGCAAAAATATAAGAAATATGCGTATCTTTGCATCGGAAAACAAGTAAAAACCGCTAAACACATGAATATTTTTGCCCAAATCATAGCCGAAAGACTCAACATTTCAGCGAAAAACGTTGATGGAACGCTCGCCCTGATCGACGAGGGTTGCACCATTCCCTTCATCGCCCGCTACCGTAAGGAGCGCACGGGAGGACTCGACGAAGTACAGATCAGCGCCATCAGCGACCAGTACGAGCGCCTGAAGGAGCTGCAGAAGCGCAAGGAAACCATCGTGAAGACCATCAGCGAACAGGGGAAGATGACACCCGAACTGGAGAAGCGCATCGCCGACACGTGGGACGCTACCACGCTGGAGGACATCTACCTGCCCTACCGTCCCAAACGCCGCACACGCGCCCAGGTAGCCCGCGAACAGGGCTTGGAACCGCTGGCCGTCATCCTGCTGCAACAGCGCGAACGCGACCCCGAACGCGCCGCTCAGCGCTTCATTGCCGGCGCCCTCAGCTCCACTGTGGGCGACGGTTCCCCCGTCGCCACCGTCGAAGAAGCCCTAAAGGGTGCCCAGGACATCATCGCCGAACAGGTGAGCGAGGACGAGCGCTCGCGCCAGCAGGTGCGCGGAGCCTTCCGCCGGACAGCTGTCATCACCTCGAAGGTGGTAAAGGCCAAACAGGACACCGACGAAGCACAGAAATTCCGCGACTATTTCGACTGGCACGAACCCCTGAAGCGCTGTTCCAGTCACCGGCTCTTGGCCATGCGGCGAGGCGAGGCCGAGGGCATCCTGCGACTGAGCATCGACCCCGTTAGCGACGATGAGTGCGTGGAACGTCTGCAGCGCCACTACGTCTACGGACAGACACCCTGTGGCCGTCTGGTGGCCGAAGCCGTCGAGGACAGCTACAAGCGCCTGCTGAAGCCCTCGATAGAGACGGAGTTCTTCAATCTGAGCAAGGAGCAGGCCGACGACGAAGCTATCCGCGTGTTTGCCGAGAACTTGCGCCAGCTGCTGCTCTCGGCACCTTTGGGTCAGAAGCGTGTGATGGGCATCGACCCCGGATTCCGAACGGGTTGCAAGGTCGTCTGTCTCGACGCTCAGGGCAACCTGCTGCACCATGAGGCCATCTTCCCCCACCCGCCTGTGAACCACCGCATGCAGGCCACCGTACACATCCAGCAGATGATTCAGGACTACCACATCGAGGCCATCGCCATCGGTAATGGCACCGCCAGCCGCGAAACCCGAGCCTTCATAGAGGAAGTGCTTAGCTCTGAGTCCTATGAGACCCATAAGTCCTATGAGACCCATAAGTCCTATGAGACCCATAAGTCCTATGAGACCCATAAGTCCTATGAGACCCATGAGTCCCATTCCCCCCAAGTCTTCGTCGTCTCTGAGGACGGCGCCTCCGTCTACTCCGCCTCAAAGACCGCGCGCGAGGAGTTCCCCGACGAAGATGTCACCGTTCGCGGTGCCGTCTCGATAGGCCGCCGACTGATGGACCCGCTGGCCGAACTGGTGAAGATTGACCCGAAGAGCATCGGCGTGGGACAATATCAGCACGACGTAGACCAGACGAAACTGAAGCAACAGCTCGACCAGACGGTGATGAGCTGCGTGAACTCCGTCGGCGTGAACCTCAACACCGCCTCGCAGCACTTGCTGCAGTACGTCAGCGGACTCGGGCCCGCGCTGGCTAAGAACATCGTCGACTACAGAAAAGAGAACGGAGCTTTCACCAGTCGGGCACAGCTGAAGAAGGTTCCACGACTGGGCCCCGCTGCCTTCGAGCAATGTGCCGGTTTCCTGCGCATCCCTGGTGCCAAGAACCCATTAGACAACTCTGCCGTCCACCCCGAACGCTACGCCGTCGTCGAACAAATGGCCCGCGACCAGCAATGTGCTGTTGCCGACCTGATTAGCAGCAAGGAGAAGCGCGAGGCTATCCGTCCCGAACGCTATGTGACGAACGATGTCGGCCTGCCCACGCTGACCGACATCATGAAAGAATTGGAAAAACCCGGTCGCGACCCTCGCGAGCAAATTGAGGAATTTGAGTTTGCCAAAGGCATTGAGACCGTCGACGACCTTGTAGAAGGAATGGAACTGCCCGGCATCGTGACCAACATCACCAACTTTGGTGCCTTTGTCGACATCGGCGTCCATCAGGACGGTCTCGTCCACATCTCGCAGTTAGCCGACAAGTACGTCAAAGACCCGAATCAGGTCGTCAAGCTCCACCAGCACGTCCGCGTTCGCGTCATCGAGGTTGACCGCCGGCGTAACCGTATCTCGCTGTCAATGCGCGGACTATAGTCATTCCATCGGGAACAGTCCGAAGAGTTTGGCGTCAATCATGTCAGTCACCTGCTTCAGGTGCTCAGGATTGTCGCCAAACTTACATTCGTCGCCATTGATGATGATAAGCTGACCTTTATAACCGCTAATCCACTCTTCGTAACGTTTCTCCAGACCCTGCAGATAGTCTAAGCGCATGGTCTGCTCGTACTCGCGGCCACGCTTCTGAATCTGCGCGACGAGCGTCGGGATGCTCGAACGGATATAAATCATGAGGTCGGGCAGTTTGACGAGCGACATCATCAAGTTGAACAGGTCGGTGTAATTCTCGAAGTCGCGGTCGCTCATCATCCCCTGTCCGTGCAGGTTAGGTGCGAAGATGCAGGCATCCTCAAAGATGGTGCGATCCTGAATGATGGTGTCCTTCGACTTCGAAATCTCCACCACCTCCTTGAAGCGTTTGTTCAAGAAATACACCTGAAGGTTGAACGACCAGCGCTTCATATCAGCGTAGAAATCAGCCAGATAGGGATTATTGTCGACGGGTTCAAAACGGGGCGTCCACCCGTAACGGTGGGCGAGCAACTTGGTGAGTGTGGTCTTGCCACTACCTATGTTTCCTGCTACTGCAATATGCATAGTATGATAAGGTTTGTTTAGTGAGACTTAGGGGGATTGAGGGGCCAGTTGTCTGACGGTGGGAAGAGTCCGAAGAGGGTGCTGTCGATGCGGTCGACAATTTTGGCAAAGTCCTTCGGCTGATGTTCAAAGTCCAGCGGGTCTTTCTCGACAACGAGCATCCGGCCGCGATAGTGCTTGAGCAGGAACTCGTCGTAGCGGCGGTTGAGATTCTCGAGATACTCCAACTGGATGGTCTGCTCGTAGTCGCGCCCCCGCTGCTGGATATTACCGACAAGATGGGGCACTGAGGCGCGCAGGTAGATCATCAGGTCAGGCAGGCGCACCATCTGCAGCATCTGCTCAAAGAGCTCCATACAGGTGTCATAATCGCGGTCTGAGAGCTGACCCATATCGTGGTTGTTCTTCATAAAGACGTTGACACCCTCGTAGATGGTGCGGTCTTGAATGATGGTGTGGTCAGCCTGCTGAATGGCCAGCAGGTCGCGAAAACGCTCTTTGAGGAAGTAGACCTCGAGGTTGAACGACCACCGATTGATGTTCTGGTAGTAGTCCTCCAGGTACGGGTTCTCCTCAACAGCCTCGAAGCGTGGCTCCCAGCGATAGTGACGGGCCAGCATCTTCGTCAGCGTGGTCTTTCCGCTACCAATGTTTCCTGCTACTGCGATATACATTTTTGGTGAAGGGTGAAGGGTGAGGGGTGAAGGGTTAGAGATGCGAGAACTTTGCCACCGTATCGACCAAAGCGGCGGGATTGCCCATATCGAAGCGCTGACTATAGAGCCGGACGCCCATCATGCCGACACGGCTGCGGACGGCTTCGAGGGCCGAAGTCAGTTCTATCTCGCGGCTCGTGCCTTCCTCGTCAGCTCGCTTGATGTCGGCAGCCAACTGTTCAAAGACCTCGGGTGTCAGGATATACTGTCCGAAGACGGAGCAATACTCACGGGTGCCCATGCTGTTGCGTACCGACAGGAACTCTTCGGCGTAGGCGGCCGTCGGTTTCTCGTTGATGGTGGTCACGTTCAGGATGCGCTCGTCCTTATCCTCCCAAACACCCGACATGATGCCGAAGTGGCTGACGTCGTTAAGGGCAACGGGATAAAGGCCGACAATGAGGCAGTTATAACGCTCGTATTCCTCAATCAGCTGCAAGGCACAAGGCTTGTTGGTCAGCGAGCGGTAGAGGGTGTCGCCTAACATCAGCAGTACAGGCTCGTTGCGGGCAAAAGCGGCAGCCTGATAGACAGCGTGGCCGAAGCCGCGCTTATCGCGCTGATAGACATAACGCAGACGCTTGCCGATGTCGAGAATATGGTTCTCGTACTCCTGGGCTTCCTTCGACAGCTTATTCAGATGGTCGTCGGAAATCGGGCGCTCGAAGAAGTCGGCATAGAGGCGGCGTTCCTCCTCGCTGCCTAATACTAAGCAAATCTCCTCGATACCGCTCTGCACCAACTCTTCGAGCAAGATGAGGATGACGGGGCGCACCATACCGTCAGGACAAGGTATGGGGAAGAAGTCTTTCTTCATAGCACGCGTAGCCGGATAGAGACGGGTGCCGAAGCCCGCTACGGGGATGATGGCGCGACGCACCGTATGGACGGGCTTGATGGTCAGCGGATAGGCTTTCATGCCCTGAGCGTTCAGGTAGTCGACAAGCTGCTGCTGACAGTCAATGGAACGGGCCAGGAACTGTACGGAGCCGTCACCGTGAGAGCCGACGCCCTTGCCGCCATAGACAAGCGGCAGGATATTCGGGTCGGCTAAGGCGGCACGCAGCTTGGGGGCTTCTAACTCTGACGGACACATCGGGGTAACATGACTGTTAAACAGCTCTTCGGCCTCAGTCATCAGCCGCCCCAACTGCTCGACATCGCCTTCAGCCATATACTTGATGGCGCGGTTGATAATGTCCTGATTCAGAACGCCTAATGCATCGTGCTCACGCTGTTCATCCTCGGTAGAGGCGAAGGGGTAGGCTTTGTTCAGGTCGCGCAGAATCTTCACCGTATCCTTCTCGCCGCAGAGGTCGGCAAACACCCAGTAGAGGGGCTTTTTCACATTGAGCGTCTGCACCTCAATCTCGTCGCCGTCGAAGGTCATCAGACTGGGTTTCACACCAAAGGCACAAGCCTGATCAAGACGGCCGCAGCGCGACGAGGTACGCAACTCGCCGACATAGGCGATATTCATCTCGCCAAGCGTATTCAGGTTCAGATTATATAATAAATTGAACGCGCGCGCGACGAGCACACAGATAGCTGCACTCGACGACAAACCCGACTTCATAGGCAGGGCCATAGACGTGATCTTGATGCGCACGCCACCAACCTTGTACCACTCCAGCATATAAGATGCCACTCCGGCACAGTAGCAGAAGAACGATCCCGACTTGGCGATGCGCTTCAGTTCCTGCTCGTCCATACGGCAGGCAAAGTCCTGCCACTGCCCCTCAATCTCGGTAGCAACACTCTGTACTTCGAAGAGCGATGATTTCTCAACTTCGGCATAGATGCCTTGTTCAATACCCGTGACAATAGCCGCACCAGGGGCGACGTCGGCATTCATCGTACGATAGTGACCAGCCCAGTCTGTATGCTCGCCAAACAGGCAAAGACGCCCTGGGACAAAGAGTTTTATCATAATTTTATAATCGTTTTTAGGTTTTATTGATGGCAAAGTTACGAAAAATAATTATATTTTTGGCAATTTATTTGGTAATTTTAATTATTTTGCCTACTTTTGCACCGTCAACAATATTTAATAACTCAAAAATTTAAAACTTTATTGCCTATCGAAACATAAATACTTCATAACAAAACAACAACCAATATGAAGGAATTTGAAGGAATGACCAACGAAGCGTTGGCATTACTTTACGTAGGAGGAAACAATAAGGCGTTCGACGAGTTATTAAACAGAACTCAGTCAAGCTTGTTTGCATACATCATGTTTGTGGTGCGCAATGAGGACGTGGCCAACGACATCTTTCAGGAGACGTTCGTCAAGGTCATCACGCGCCTGCAGGAAGGCCGCTACACCGACTCCGGCAAGTTTTCCTTCTGGCTCACACGCATAGCCCATAATGCCATTATGGACTGGTACCGAGCACAGCGGAGCGAGCATATCGTAGACCTGGCCGACGAGAACGACCTGAGCAAACTCAAGGGCGAACAAGTGATGGACAACTTCCGCGAGAGCGAGCTTGTCAACGAGCAGGTGATGGACGACGTCCGCCGTATGATGGAGGCACTGCCCGCCGCACAGCGCGAGGTGGTCTATATGCGCTTCTATCAGCAGCTGTCGTTCAAGGAGATTGCCGAACTGACGGGCGTCAGCATCAACACCTCGTTAGGACGTATGCGCTACGCCCTGATGAACCTTCGCAAGATGGCAAAGGAGCATCGCATAGAGTTGGCACTGCAATACTAAAAGAGACTAAAGATTGCGGAGCTGACGGATCGTCTCTTCGGGCGTGGGACTCTTGAAGACGTAGCTGCCAGAGACGAGAACGTCGACACCAGCCTCTACTAATCGCGGAGCCGTCTCACCCTGTACGCCGCCGTCGACCTCAATCAGGGCTTTGCTGCCACTTTCGGCAATGAGCTGACGCAGCTGGCGCGCCTTCTTCAGCGTGTTCTCGATAAACGTCTGACCGCCGAAGCCGGGATTCACACTCATCAGCAGCACCATATCGACATCCTGAATAATGTCCTCAAGCAACGAGACGGGTGTCGCGGGGTTCAGCGTCACACCGGCCTTCATGCCGGCATCGTGAATCTCCTGTACGGTACGGTGCAGATGGTCGCACGTTTCAAAATGAACGTTCATCATCATAGCCCCTAACTTAGCCGTCTGCTTGATGTAACGCTCGGGCTTCACTATCATATAGTGGACGTCGAGCGGTTTCTTACACAGAGAGGCAACGGCTTCCAACACGGGAAATCCAAACGAGATGTTCGGGACAAACACGCCGTCCATCACATCCAAGTGAAGCCAGTCGGCCTCACTACGGTTAATCATTTCAATGTCGCGGTCGAGATGCAGGAAGTCGGCTGCAAGCAACGAAGGTGAAACTAATGCCATTTTCTTTACTCCTTACTACTTACTCCTTACTACTTACTCCTTACTACTAATTCAGACAAAACGCCTGTCCGTTCTTCACGCGATACGTATAGGCAAAATCTCTGATAAACTGGAGCGTTCGCTCTCTCGGTTTCAGATTCTCGCTCATCGAGGCTACTGTGTCAACAATCTGTTGGGTAGAAATTTGCATAGGCTGCTGGTTTTAATGATGCTTATATCAATGAAACGCAACAGCCTACACATTTATTATATCATCTGACAAAATAATTTTCAATATCTTTCATGCCGTTCAGGAACGCGACAGCATCCATGCGTTTCTTGCCTGCCAACTGCAGTTCGTCAATCTGCAACTGACAGTCGGCAGTCGAGACATACAGGTGTTTGCGGTCGGCACTGATCGTCCCTACCCCATCAGCCTTGCGGTCGGTCTTCGTCGTACGGAAAATCTTCAGCACCGTCTCACGGCCGTCGGGAGCCACAAGTGTCGTCCACGCTCCAGGATACGGACTCAAGCCGCGCACGAAGTCGTAGACGCGCTTTGCGGGCTGCTGCCAGTTTATCTCGCACGTCTCCTTGAAAATCTTCGGAGCCGTTTTATATTGACCATTGAACATTGAACATTGAACATTGTCTTGCGGCGTGCTTTCAGGATGGCCGTCGGCAGCAACAATGCGCTCCAACGTCTGCAGACAGATGTCGGCTCCCAAGTGCATCAGACCGTCGTAGACGTACTCCACGTCAGCATCGTCGGGTATGTCAAAAGGCAGTTGCATGATGATGCGCCCCGTGTCGATGTCGTGATCCAGGAAGAACGTCGTCACGCCCGTCTGCGTCTCACCGTTGATGACCGCCCAGTTGATGGGAGCCGCACCACGATACTGCGGCAGCAGGGCAGCGTGTACGTTGAACGTGCCGTACTCTGGCATCGCCCACACCACCTCAGGCAGCATGCGGAAGGCGACAACCACCTGCAGGTTAGCGTCGTACGACCGCAGCTCGTCGACAAACGCCGGGTCTTTCATCTTCTCCGGCTGCAACACGGGCAGTCCGTGTTCCAATGCATACTGCTTCACCGCCGACGGCTGCATCTCCGTCTGATGTCTTCCCACCGGCTTGTCGGGCTGCGTCACCACCGCCACCACGTTATACGCGTTCTCCACCAGCGCCTTCAAGGTCTCCACCGCAAACTCCGGCGTACCCATAAACACTATTCTCAAATCTTCTTTCGTCATACGTTCATTGTTATTTGTCTGGAGTCTTCCGTTTCTACCACAACGGTCGTTCAGCCGGATTTGCCGCCCCAACGCTCAGTACGTCAGCACCTCGACTCCGTGGTCGGTCATCAGCAACGTGTGCTCCCATTGGGCTGAGGGTTTCTCGTCCTCGGTGATGACCTCCCAGCCGTAGGGGTCGTCGGCATCAATAAACACCTTGTACGTACCCATATTGATCATCGGCTCGATGGTGAAGACCATACCAGGCACTAAGAGCATACCCGTGCCACGATGACCATAGTGGTCGACGTCGGGCTCCTCGTGGAAGGCGTTGCCCACACCGTGACCCGCTAAGTCGCGCACGATGCCGTAGCCGTACTTCTTGCAATGTTTCTCGATGGCATGTCCGATATCGCCTACGAAGCCGAAGGGCTTGGCGGCCTCCATGCCAATCTCTAGACACTCCTTGGCCACGCGCACCAGCTGTTCCTTCTCGGGCGTCGTCTTACCTATTATAAACATACGCGAGGCGTCGGCATAGTAGCCGTCAAGGATGGTGGTGAAGTCGACGTTGATGATGTCGCCCTCCTCGAGCACGTCCTCCTCTTTCGGTATACCGTGACAGACCACCTCGTTGATGCTGGTACACACGGACATGGGGAACGGTGGTGTCTCGTCGTCGCCGCCATAGTTCAGACAGGCGGGGATGGCGTTGTGCTCCTCGCAATAGCGACGACAAATCTGGTCGATCTCTAACGTCGACATACCGACACAGATATGCTTGGCCACCTCGTCGAGCACGCCGGTATTGACAACACCGGCCCGCCGGATGCCCTCTATCTGCTCGGGCGTCTTAATCAGTTCGCGGGTAGGCACGAGTTTACCCTTTGCCTCCCAATACATCACCTGCTTGTCCAACTCTGTCGGCTCCTGCCCCGAAAGACAGTGCCATCTTCTTTTCTTTGCCATGAATTGATGAAATTTGGGTGCAAAGGTAACAAATAATTGTGAATTATGAATTGTGAATTATGAATATTTTAGTAATTTTGCAGCCGAAATGAACGAACACAAGATTATCAACGACCCGGTTTTCGGGTTTATCAAGATTCCACGGGGCTTGCTCTACGACATTGTGCAGCACCCGCTGATGCAGCGTCTGAACCGCATCAACCAGTTAGGACTGGCCTCCGTTGTCTATCCCGGCGCCCGTCACACGCGCTTTCAGCACTCGCTCGGCGCCTTCCACCTGATGAGCGAAGCCATCTTGTCGCTCCAGCAGAAGGGCAACTTCATCTTCGACAGCGAGGCGGAAGCCGTCCAGGCAGCCATTCTGATGCACGACATCGGCCACGGGCCTTTCTCGCACGTCTTGGAGAACACGCTCATCAACGGCATTTCTCACGAAGACATATCGCTGCTGATGATGGAACAGATCAACCGCGACTTAGGCGGACAGCTGAACCTGGCCATCAGCATCTTCAAGGGCGAATACCCGAAAAACTTCCTGCACCAGCTCATCTCGAGCCAGCTGGATATGGACCGCCTGGACTACCTGCGTCGCGACTCGTTCTACACGGGCGTGACCGAAGGCAACATCGGCTCGGCGCGCATCATCAAAATGCTGAACGTGGTGGACGACGCATTGGTAGTTGAGCAGAAAGGTATCTATTCACTTGAAAATTATTTAACAACAAGACGCCTGATGTATTGGCAGGTCTACCTGCACAAGACGGCCGTAGCGTGCGAGAAAGTGCTGGTCAACACCCTGCTTCGCGCCAAGGACTTGACGCGTCAAGGCATCGACGTGTTTGCCAGTCCGGCCCTGAAATACTTCCTCGAAAACGAGGTCGACGCCGACTGGTTTGCCACCCACAGCGAGGCTCTAAAGATGTATGAGGACTTGGACGACTCCGACATCTGGAGCGCGATGAAAGCTTGGAAATACCACGATGACGGCATTCTCTCGAAATTGGCCACCGACATGCTCGACCGCCGCATCTTCAAGGTCGAGGTCAGCGAAGAGCCGGTAGGCGACGAGCGCATCAACGAACTGGCCCGGCGTATCGCCACGATGATGAACATCAGCGAGGCTAATGCCCGGCGCTACATGATGAGCGTCAACACGATTCAGAAAGATATGTACAACGTGGACGACGATAGCATCACAATTCTTTACAAAGACGGCACAACAAAGGATATTGCAGAAGCTTCAGAATTGCTAAATGTGCAGTTACTTTCTAAAAAAATAAGAAAATATTACCTCTGTTATCAGCGGTTTGAATAATTTTTGCTATCTTTGCAGCAATTTAAACAAAACACCTATGGAATTTACAGCAAAACAGATTGCCGATTATGTACAGGGACGTGTTGAAGGCAACGAAAATGCCACCGTCAACACTTTTGCGAAGATTGAAGAAGGAAAAGAGGGAGCCATCTCGTTTCTTTCGAATCCCAAATACATTCACTACATTTACGAGACCAAGTCGAGTATCGTGCTGATCAATGAGGACGTGGAGTTGGAAAAGGCTGTCGAGCCGACCCTTATCCGCGTGAAGAACGCCTACGAGTGTGTGGCCCGTCTGCTACAGCTCTACGAGTCGATGAAACCCAAGAAAACGGGCGTCGATTCATTAGCCTTTGTATCGCCCTCGGCCAAGATTGGCAAGGACGTCTACATCGGTCCGTTCACCTACGTCGGCGAGAACGTCGTCATTGGCGACGGCACCCACATCTATCCCAACGTGACCATCTACGACGGTTGCCAGATAGGACAGCGGGTAACCATCCATGCAGGAACGGTCATCGGTGCCGACGGCTTCGGCTTCGCCCCCAACACGGCCGGTTACGAGAAGATTCCGCAGATTGGTATCGTCATCATCGAGGATGATGTGGAGATTGGTGCCAACACCTGTATCGACCGTTCGACGATGGGACAGACGGTAATTCACAAGGGCGTCAAGCTCGACAACCTCATTCAGGTGGCCCACAACTGCGAAATCGGCGAGAACACGGTGATGTCGGCACAGGTAGGACTGGCTGGCTCAACGAAAATTGGCGCTTGGTGCATGGTCGGCGGACAAGCCGGTTTCTCTGGTCACATCAAGATAGCCGACAAGACATTCATCGGTGCCCAGAGTGGTGTCATCAGCAACACCAAGGGCAACGGCGAACAGCTGATTGGCGCGCCTGCCATCGACCCGAAGATTTTCTTCAAGGCTCAGGCCGTCATGAAGAAACTGCCCGATATGTATCGCGAAATAGGAATGCTAAGAAAAGAAATTGAAGAACTCAAAAAATCGAAATAAGAAATGAAACAGAAAACACTAAAAGGGAGCTTTTCATTATTCGGCAAAGGCCTGCATACAGGTCTGAGCCTGACGGTGACTTTCAATCCTGCTCCCGAGAACACGGGATATAAAATTCAGCGTATCGACCTTGAAGGCCAGCCCATTATCGACGCTATTGCCGAGAATGTGGTTGACACCCAGCGTGGCACGGTTCTCGCCAAAGGCGATGACATCAGGGTTTCTACCGTTGAACACGGTCTGTCGGCTCTCTATGCCTCAGGCATCGACAACTGTATGATTCAGGTCAACGGCCCGGAGTTCCCCATCCTCGACGGTTCGGCCATCCAGTATGTCAACAAGATAAAAGAGGTGGGCATCGAAGAGCAAAACGCGCCGAAGGACTATTACATCATCCGCAAGAAGATAGAGGTGAAGGACGACAAGACAGGATCATGCATCACCATCCTGCCCGACGAGGACTTCTCAATCACAGCCATGTGCTCGTTCGAGTCGAAGTTCATCAGCTCGCAGTTCGCTACGCTCGACAGTCCGCAGAAATATGCCGACGAGATAGCCAGCGCCCGCACCTTCGTCTTCGTACGCGACATCGAGCCGCTGCTACAGGCCAATCTCATCAAGGGCGGCGACCTGGACAACGCCATCGTCATCTACGAGCGTCAGACCACTCAGGAGCGCCTTGACATGCTGGCCGACATGCTGCACGTAGAGCATCGCGATGCTACCGACCTGGGCTACATCCAGCACAAGCCCCTGCAATGGGACAACGAATGTACACGCCACAAGCTGCTCGACATTATCGGCGACATGGCTCTTATCGGCAAACCCATCAAGGGACGCATCATCGCCACACGTCCTGGTCATACCATCAACAATAAGTTTGCACGCCAGATACGTAAGGAAATCCGCAAGCACGAGATTCAGGCACCCGTCTACGATCCCAACGAGGCACCGATTATGGACGTCAACCGCATCCGCGAACTGCTGCCCCACCGCTACCCCATGCAGCTGGTGGACAAGGTAGTTGCTCTCGGCGCTACCAGCATCGTCGGCATCAAGAACATCACCGCCAACGAGCCTTTCTTCCAGGGACACTTCCCGCAGGAGCCGGTCATGCCGGGCGTATTGCAGATTGAGGCAATGGCACAATGCGGCGGACTGTTGGTACTGAACACGCTGGAGGAGCCTGAACGCTGGTCGACGTACTTCATGAAGATCGACGGTGTGAAGTTCCGCCAAAAGGTGGTTCCGGGCGACACGCTCATCTTCAAGGTCGACCTCCTGGCACCCGTCCGTCATGGGGTATCGTCCATGAAGGGTTATATTTTCGTCGGCGACCATATCGTAGCCGAAGCCACATTCACCGCACAAATCGTCAAAAACAAATAGTAGCTATGGCAAACAAGATTCATCCCTTAGCAGTCGTCGACCCGGAGGCCGTTCTGGGTGACAATAATGAGATAGGTCCCTTCTGCGTCATCGACAAGAACGTGGTTATTGGCGACAACAACAAGCTTTACAACAGCGTCACGCTGCACTTTGGCACGCGCCTCGGTTCCGGCAACGAGATCTTCCCCGGAGCCAGCATCTCCACCAAACCCCAGGACTTGAAGTTCCAGGGCGAGGAGACGACTTGCGAGATTGGCGACAACAACTCCATCCGCGAGAACGTCACCATCAGCCGAGGCACCGCCTCAAAGGGCAAGACCGTCGTCGGTAACGGCAACCTGCTGATGGAGAACATGCACATTGGCCACGACTGCGTCATCGGCAACGGCTGCATCATCGGCAACTCGACGAAGTTCGCCGGCGAGGTGGTGGTCGACGACTGTGCCATCATCTCGGCAACCTGCCTGTTCCACCAGTTCACGAAGGTAGGAAGCTATATCATGTTCCAAGGTGGCACCCGCACCAGTCAGGACATTCCTCCATACGTCATCGCCGGAAAGGAACCCGTCCGCTATGCAGGTGTGAACCTGATAGGTCTGCGTCGCCGCGGATTCCCCAACGACGTCATCGAAGCCATCCACGACGCCTACCGTATTATTTACTCACACGGCGTCATGAAGGAAGGTGTGGCCGAGGCCCGCGCCAAATACCCCGACTCAAAGGAGGTGGAGTATATCTGCTCGTTCATCGAGACGTCAAAGCGCGGCATCATACGGTAATGGTGAGTGGTGAAGAGTGAAGAGTGAAGAGTGAAGGGTGAAGGGTGAGTAGTAAGAAGCTTCTCGTCGTGACGGGGCCCACTGCCGTCGGCAAGACCGACCTCTGTATGGACTTGGCCCGCAGGTTCGACATTCCCATCATCAATGCCGACTCGCGCCAGCTGTTTCGTGAACTGAAAATTGGCACGGCTGCCCCCACCCCGCAACAACTGCAACAGGTGCGACACTATTTCGTAGGCTCACTCAGTATTGGCGACTATTATAGTGCGTCAATGTACGAACAAGACGTCATGAAACTGCTTGGCGAACTGTTTCAAAAGAGTGACTACGCCCTGCTGTCGGGTGGCTCGATGATGTATATCGACGCTGTCTGTAACGGCATCGACGACATACCGACGGTCGACGACGAGACGCGCACTACCATGAAGCGCCGACTGGCCGAAGAAGGACTCGAAGCCTTAGTGGAAGAACTGCGGCAACTCGATCCCGAACACTATGAGACGGTAGACAGACAGAACCCGCGCCGCGTGGTTCACGCCTTGGAAATCTGTCACATGACGGGCAAGACGTACACGTCGTTCCGCAAGGCCCAGAAGAAGCAACGCCCCTTCGACATCATCAAGATAGGCTTGAACCGTGAACGCGAGCAGCTCTACCAGCGCATCAACCTACGGGTAGACCAGATGATGGCTGACGGACTCCTGGATGAGGTTAAAGCAATTCTCCCGTATAGAACAGTAAACGCATTGAACACAGTAGGTTACAAAGAACTATTCAACTATCTCGACGGCATCTGGGACTTAGAAGAGGCCGTAGAACGCATCAAAGGAAACACACGCCGCTATGCCCGCAAACAACTGACGTGGTTTAAGCGCGACGAGAAGATGAAGTGGTTTCATCCTGACGAACAAGAATCAATAACGAAGTATATCTGCGATTATGAATAAAATACTAAAAGGCTTCAAAAGCATCATCAACTGGTATATCGGCATCTTCAAGGGACGCCCCTGGTACGTCAAGATTATCTCTACGATAGCTTCGCTCGTAGTCTTTTTCTTCCTCTACCTCGTGGCTGTCGACATCAACTTCCTGTGGCTCTTCGGCAAGTCGCCATCAATGGAGATGATCAAGAACAAACGACCGGCACAGGCATCGGAGATATACAGCGCCGACGGACAGCAGATAGGCAAGTTCTTCAGCGAGAACCGCACACCCGTCGACTTCGAAGAGGTGAACCCCGTCTTCTGGCAGGCACTCATCGATACCGAAGACGAACGATTCTACCACCATCACGGTATCGACTACACCGCGTTCGGCGCCGCCCTGAAAGACTATGTGCTGCACCACGATGCGCGAGGCGCATCGACCATCACACAGCAGCTGGCCAAGAACCTGTTCCGCGTACGTACGGAATACTCTACGGGACTGTTAGGCAACATTCCTGGTCTAAAAATGCTCATCATGAAGAGCAAGGAGTGGATCACGGCCTATAAGTTGGAGTATTTCTTCACGAAGGAAGAGATTCTGACACAGTATGCCAATACCGTCGACTTCGGCTCCAACGCCTTCGGCATCAAGACGGCTGCCAAGACCTACTTCGGCACCACGCCCAAGCAGCTGACCGTTGAGCAGGCTGCCGTCTTGGTGGGAATGCTGAAAGCCACCACTTATTACAACCCGCGCATCCACCCCGACAACGCCATCAAGCGCCGCAACATCGTGCTCGATAATATGCGTCAGAAAAACCATCTGACACAGGCCGCCTTCGACTCGCTGAAAATCAAGGAAATCGACCTGGACTTCAGCGTCGAGAATGCCTACGACAGCAAAGCCAACTACTTCCGCGAAGCCGTAGCCAACGAGCTGAAGGAGTGGTGCAACGACAACGGCTACGACCTATATACCGACGGTCTGAAAATCTACACAACGCTCGACACGCGTATGCAGCGCTATGCTGAAGAAGCCGCCATCAAGCAGATGAAACAGGTACAGCAGAGCTTCAACCAGCACTGGGGCAACACCAATCCCTGGCAAGATGAGCATCACGTGGAGATCAAGAACTTCATCGAGGACATTGCCAAGCGCCAGCCGTACTATAAGGCACTCACCAAGCAGTTCCAGGGCAACGAGGACAGTATATGGTACTACCTGAACAAGCCACACACCGTGAAGCTCTTCGACTACGAGAAGGGCACCATCGAACGCGAGATGTCAACACTCGACAGCATACGTTACATGGTACACTTCATGCATTGCGGATTCGTGGCTATGGAGCCGCAGACGGGCCACGTGAAGGCGTGGGTGGGCGACATTGACTTCCATTCCTGGAAATACGACAAGGTGACGGCCATGCGCCAGCCTGGTTCAACATTCAAGCTCTTCGTTTATGCCGAGGCCATGAATCAGGGCATCCTGCCATGTGACACACGCCGCGACGAATATATCGCCATGAAGGTGATGGACCACGGCAAGGAAGTGACCTGGGCGCCTCACAATGCTGACGGACGCTTCACCTACTCGAACGTCACGCTCAAGCAGGCCTTCGCCATGAGTATCAACACCATCGCCGTGAAACTAGGTCAGGAGTGCGGCATCGACCGCATTGCCAAAACGGCTCACGACATGGGCATCAAGAGCGAACTTCAGCCCACACCGGCTCTGGCCCTCGGTGCCAGCGACGTCAACCTTTTAGAAATGGTCGACGCCTACTGCACGCCGATGAACAACGGTATGCAGATAGACCCCGTATTGGTGACGAAGATTGAAGACCGCGACGGACAGGTCATCTACGAGTCGCCCGCAAAACCGCGTCAGGCCCTTTCGGCACGTAGTGCCTTCCTCGTACAGCAACTGCTGAAAGGCGGCATGAGCGGCACCAGTTCTCGTCTGATGAGCTACGTAGGCTACGACAAGACAGACACCGACTTCGGCGGCAAGACGGGTACATCAAACAACCACTCCGACGCCTGGTTCATAGGCACGACGCCAAAACTCGTCGTTGGCGCATGGGTAGGCGGCGAATACCGCAGCATCCACTTCCGCACTGGTATGCTGGGACAGGGAAACCGCACGGCATTGCCCATCTGCGGATATTTCCTGGCTTCAGTACTCAACGATCCCACCTTCAAGCAGTATCGCGCCAAGTGCCCCACCCCGGCTGACCTGAACCTCGATGCCAGCCAGTTCAACTGCGGCGGCTACTACAGAGCAGCTGACGACAGCAGCGCCATCAGCGGTGACAGCTTAGGCATGGAAAGCATAGAACAGGAGGTTGAGATCGACGCTGACGGCAACATCGTGACCAAGCCTCAGGAGCCGGCAGGCGCACAACCCTCGACAACAAATACAGGCAACGGCGAGGCTACAGACCAGAAGAAGAAAGCCCAACCACAATACGAGGACGTCACCTTCTAAATGGAACTTGACTTAGACAACAAGGAGTGGCAAGACGCCCTACAGATAGTGAACTACACCCGGCGCTCGCTCTTCCTCACAGGAAAGGCGGGAACGGGTAAGTCCACATTTCTGCGCTATGTGGCTGAAAACACGAAGAAGAAAAGCGTCATCCTGGCACCCACGGGCATTGCCGCTGTCAATGCCGGCGGTTCTACCCTGCACAGCTTCTTCCGCCTGCCCTTCCACCCCCTGTTGCCTAACGACTCGCGCTACAACCGCCGCCATATCAAGGAGACGTTGAAGTATACTGGCGCCCAGCGCAAGCTGCTGCGCGAGGTGGAGCTCATCATCATCGACGAGATCTCGATGGTACGTGCCGACATCATCGACTTTATAGATAAGGTATTGCGCACGTACACGCGTAGCTATGAGCCCTTCGGCGGCAAACAGCTGCTCCTCGTCGGCGACATTTACCAGCTGGAGCCTGTCGTCAAGGAGGAAGACCGCCAACTGCTGCAACCCTTCTACCCCTCGGCCTACTTCTTCAACGCCAAGGTGTGGCAGCAGATGCCCATCGTGTCCATCGAACTGCGTAAGGTCTATCGCCAGACCGACGACCGCTTCATCAGCATCCTCGACCGCATACGCAACAATACAGCCACCCCCAACGATCTGGCAGCACTCAACGCTCAAGTAGCCCACAAGTCCCATGACTCTCGTGAGTCTCATGATTCCCAACTCGGCATTATCCTTGCCGCCCGTCGTGACATCGTCGACTATACCAACGAGCAGCGGTTAGAGGAACTGGAAGGACGCCCCACCACCTTTCACGGCATGATCAAGGGCGAGTTCCCAGAATCATCACTCCCCACGCCTATCGAACTGCTGTTGAAGCCTGGCGCACAGATCATCTTCATCAAGAACGACAAAGAGAAACGCTGGGTGAACGGCACCCTTGGCACCATCATCGCCATCGACGAGGAAGACGGCATCATCACCATCGATACTGACGACGGCCGCGAGTTCGACGTCGAACGCGAGGTTTGGGAAAACATGCGCTACACCTTCAACGAGAAAGAACAGAAAATCGAGGAAGAGCTTCTTGGCACCTATACACAGTTTCCGATACGCCTGGCATGGGCCATCACCGTCCACAAGAGTCAGGGACTGACGTTCTCGCGCGTCAACATCGACTTCACAGGCGGTGTCTTTGCTGGCGGACAGGCCTACGTCGCACTCAGCCGCTGCCGATCGTTAGAAGGCATAACCCTGAAGGAGCCACTTCGTCCTGCCGACATCTTCGTACGTGCCGAGGTGGTGCAGTTTGCCCAGCGCTACAACAACCAGCAGCTCATCAGCCAAGCCATGCAGGAGGGCAAGGCCGACCGCGAATACCACGATGCCGTCGTCGCCTTCGACCAGGGCCGCTTCGACCTCTTCCTCGACAACTTCTTCAAAGCCATCCACAGCCGCTACGACATCGAGAAGCCTGCCGTCAAACGCTACATACGCCGCAAGCTGGAAGTCATCAACCGGCAAAAGCAGGAGATTGCCCAATTGAAAGAAGAAAAACGCCAGAAGGATGAAATACTGAAACGATTGGCTGCCGAATACACCATCATGGGGCGTGAGTGCGAACACGAGAAGATGAACGAAGCCGCTATCCGCAATTACGAGAAAGCTCTCGAACTCTATCCCGACGCTGGCGACGCCCGCAAACGGCTGTCAAAACTCACAAAAAAGTAATTGTAAAACTGACACTATTACCACCTTTTTTGTCTTTTTTTTCGTTTTCATTCTTAAAATCCCTTAAAATATCATCTTGTGTCCCCACACAAACGACATACATCAATTTTTTTCCTAAAAATGTTTGGAGCAACCAAAAAAATGCCGTACCTTTGCAGCGTTATCCTGAAAACAATCTTTTTACCTTAAAAAGACTAATACCTATTGAAGATATAGAGCGACTGCCTGTGAAGGTCATCGCTTTATTTTTTTACCCCTACCCAAAACGTTAAACTTTCCTAAAGCCCGACAATTATCCATTATCCATTAGCCATTATCCATTAAAAAGTAGTACCTTTGCACCCCGTTAGAGTCCGTTGGGGCAGAGTGAAGTGTGTACGGACGTACGCCGCCTCGCGGAAAAACCCCTAAATACAAATAAAAAAAGCAATGTACGCAATTGTAGAAATTCAGGGTCAGCAGTTCAAGGCCGAGCAGGGCAAGAAGCTCTTCGTCCACCACATCAAGGACGTGGAAGCCGGCAAGACTGTTGAATTTGACAAGGTGCTGCTCGTAGATGCTGACGGTGCAGTCAAGGTAGGTGCCCCCACCGTAGAGGGAGCAAAAGTAGTGTGTGAAGTTGTGAACCCGCTCGTCAAGGGCGACAAGGTGATTGTCTTCAAGATGAAGCGCCGCAAGGACTCTCGCAAGCGCAATGGTCATCGTGAGCAGTTCACACAGGTAGAAGTTAAATCAGTAATCGCTTAAAGTAAGGAGGACTTAGAAATGGCTCATAAAAAAGGTGTAGGTAGTTCTAAGAACGGCCGCGAATCGGCAGCTCAGCGACTGGGCATCAAGATCTTCGGCGGTCAGCAGTGCGTTGCCGGCAACATCATCGTTCGCCAGCGCGGCACGAAGCACAATCCGGGTAACAACGTGGCTATTGGTAAGGACGATACGCTCTATGCGCTCGTTGACGGAACCGTGAAGTTCCACAAGGGCAAGTACGACAAGAGCGTCGTTTCAGTAGTTCCCAACGCTGAAGCCTAAGTAACAAACAAGCAAATAATTTATTCCAAACAAACAACAGAATCCCGTTTCTCGTCCTGAGAAGCGGGATTTCTGCTTCATAGGTTATGGCAAAAGAGAAGATAGCATACGTCTGCGAGAACTGCGGACAGGAGTCGGCCAAGTGGATTG
>Ga0310695_10000857_pt1 | contig 74811 bp, 63 predicted proteins | sample RumenRJG_04DNA_FD_203882 | JGI IMG/M metagenome (GOLD analysis project Ga0310695, IMG submission 203882) | Bovine rumen microbial communities from Lethbridge, Alberta, Canada - RJG_04 (v2) (version 2) | ecosystem: Host-associated > Mammals > Digestive system > Stomach > Rumen | place: Canada... | reverse complement strand
GAAAGCGGGTGCAAAATTACTGATTTTCCTTCGAGTAACCAAACTTTTTGTGACTTTTTTCTCAATTTCCTTTTATAATTAACTAAAAAAGAGTATTTTTGTATCGGTTTTTCTAATTTCACTCATAATTATATGAAAAGGTATTTAGGATTTTTGCTGCTTGCTTATGCAATTGCTCTTGGCTTTGTCTCCTGTTCCTCGCATCACTATTCTGTGCAGTCGGTTGACTATCAGCGAGTGACGATGGACTCTCTGTTCGACGTTATTCCTGATGCTGAGACAGCGAACTTCCTTGCGCCTTTCAAAGCCAGTGTTGATAGTATCATGTCTCCTGTCGTGGGACGTGTGGCTTGCGATATGGATGCTGACCGTCCGGAAAGTAAGCTTTCCAACCTTCTTGCCGACATCCTCATTTGGGCAGGAAAGGACTTTGACGAGAAACCTGTTTTCTCTGTATATAACATGGGTGGAATTCGAGCGTCACTCGAAAAAGGAGATGTTACTATCGGAGATGTAATTGAGGTAGCCCCTTTTGAGAACAAAATCTGTTTCATGACGATGAAAGGCTCTCAGGTTATGACTCTCTTTGAACAGATTGCTGTCCGAGGAGGTGAGGGAGTGAGCCATTCCGTGAAGGCTGTCATTAGCAAGGATGGGAAACTGAAAAGTCTGAAGATTAATGGTGAGGATGTCAATCCTGATGCTGAGTATAGAATTGCCACTATTGACTATCTTGCTGAAGGAAACGACGGTATGCCTGCTTTTACGCTTGGCACAAATCGTAAGATGCTAACCGATAAGAGTAATAATCTCCGTTTCATAATCATGGATTATTTCCGTGAGGAAACGAAGCAGGGACGTGTCGTAGATGCCGAGATTGAAGGTAGAATAACAGTAGAGTAGGGAGGTGAGCGTAATGAGAAAGATATTTTTCCTTTTACTTTTTGTCGCACTTAATGCTTTTGCGCAAAAGGATCTCGTGGTACTTCATTCCAACGACTGCCATTCGCAGATATTCCCATTCAGCAAGAATCTTGCTGATAAGAAAAAGGCTAATCTTGGTGGCTTTACCCGTCGTGTGGCGTATGTTAAGCAGCAACGTAAGCTCACCCCGAATCTGCTGCTTTTCGATTGTGGCGATTTCTCTCAAGGCTCTCCTTATTATAGTATGTTCAAAGGGGATGTGGAGATCGGACTTATGAACATCATGGGATATGATGCTGCCACAATCGGTAATCATGAGTTTGATTTCGGACTTGACAATATGGCGCGTATCTTCAAGATGGCGAAGTTCCCTATCGTGTGCGCAAACTATGATTTCTCAGGAACTGTTCTTGAAGGGATAGTAAAACCATATACCATCATAAAACGTAATGGTGTCAAGATTGGTGTGTTCGGCCTTTCGCCTAAACTTGAAGGACTTGTTGTGCGTGAAAACTATGGCAATATCAAGTATCTTGATCCTATCGCCGTTACAAGAGATGTTGTCAAGACTCTCCGCGAAAAGGAGAAATGCGATATTGTTATCTGTCTTTCGCATCTTGGTTGGAAAACTGGCGATGAAGAACCTTCAGATGAACGTCTCGTGCCTCAGACAGAGGGCATTGACCTCGTTCTTGGCGGACATACCCATACCTATCTCAATCCTGCAAAGATGGTAGAGAATGCCTCTGGAAAGAAAGTTCCTGTCAGTCAGAATGGAAAAAGCGGAATCTATCTTTCCTGTTTTGACATTCATTTGAAATAGTGAGAATCAGCACGAACTCCCATGTTCTTCCCATCATCCTCCTATGATCCTTCGAACCAAACTCGATGAAACACTTATGCGTAATGGTATTTTAATGGTATTGTCATCGAGTTTGGTTAGAAGGCATAAGGGAGGAGCATAGGAGGAAGAACAGACCTAAAGGAAAGAAAAGTCCTCTTCTCTCAGCACTAAAGATAAAGTGTCTAAAGGTTGAGAGAAGGGGAGGTTAGGGGGTATAAAAATTCCCGCACCGCCAAGGAAATCATGAGGATTTGATGGAGGTGTGGGAAAATATTATGGTAGAATATATTTACCTTGATTCTTGCAGAACAAGAATTTTAAACAACAATGCTGCGAAGTTAAGGTAAATGTGGATATTGTTGAAGTTTTCTTTTATAATAATAGACCGCTTCTGGAACCCTTAACGTAAATATCCTCTCAATGTCCCATCCTATGTTTTTTAAAAAGGATTCAACATCTTTATGATTAACAAGTCGCTTTGTTTCTCCACTTGTGAGTTCCCACAAAGTCCCCTCACATTCTGCAGTTGGCTTGATCAGTAAAGTATCACTTTTTGTGGCAATCTCGATATATATTCTTCCTGAAGGTCTGCAAAATTCGCATATCCAATGATGTATCGTGTCAGAAGGAATGCTATTTATATTACATCTAATTTCCTCAAGTAGTTCTCGGCCCTCTTGGTCAAGCAAGTTATCAGAAAGTAATTCTTCCAATACATTCATATCAATAGGAATCGGTTGTTTTTTAGATTTTAACAACTTGCTAATTGCATTATTCCATGTATCATTTGAAATACTTTGTGGATATTTATAGTACTTCCCATTGGCATTGGTCTTTACTAACGTAAGTGCATTATTGCCTGTATTTTCATATACAAACAAGGCTTGCGACATACCATAAGATGACATTCCAAGTTCCATAAAATGGAAAGTTACTCTAGTAATCAATTCTCGTTCATAATTTTGCTTCCCTTGAATATGAAAAACAAATGATACGAATATTACTATCGACAAAAATAATCTTTTCATTTTACTATATTGTTATTTTTAACAGTAAATGATTCAGAATCATTTACATTTTTATTTACAATTTCGAATGATGTACAGGTACTGTTACCTTTTTCGTCCTCGGTATATACTGCAAAGTTTTCGCAATAATCCCCGCTTTTTCTGCATAGGGATTCTTCACCCATAGCTTTACCATGTGCTATTAGTGGATTAAGATTTTTTACCTGTATTCCATTTTGCTCATATACTTCATGTATTGCAGCTAAAGCTCCACTTGTATATTTAGCGCCATTTAAGTTTTCCATATCTGCCACATCTACAGTTTGGGTAGAATAATTTCCAATTAGTACTTCTTCACTAGAACTTACGACATTTAGACTAACAGTATTTTCACTATTAATTACAGATGTTATAAATTTAGAATATTCATTATTAAGTTCTGCAGATGGATTCGCAATATAAACCATTGACCCCTCAAAGGCAAATACATCCTTTCCTGCTCCTTGATTTAGCAATGATACAAAGCGACCGCAATCATTTGCATTTCCTTTTAACTCCAGTGCTCTTCCGTCTGGATCAATAAACCTCGCCGGATTATTCGCGCAATACGCATACGGAATTGTGCTATAGTACTTCTCGCTCAGAGGATCCATCCTATCCCATCTTGCGGTGACAGGATTATACTGCCTTGCAGCATAGTCATAGGTATCCAATCCATGCATACGATCAAGTTCCTTGCCGTTGTACTTGTATGGCTGGACGTCCTCTCCCTTTGATGGCATAGTATTACGCATAGGCATGATGGGTATAGGCTAAAGTTCACTAATCGTGTACAAAAATAAGCGAATTTTCTCATACGACAAAATCATATTTCGTTTTTCTTGCATCATCACTAAAATTTCCTTCCACAATGCTTCCCCTTCAGGTCCGTTGTAAGTCCGTTGTAAATCCGTTGTAAGTCCGTTCCTATATTGGGACAAAAAGCAAAGGCATGATGGAGGTAAGTAAAAAAAAGGAGTCTTACCTCCTCTTTTTCTTGGTTATTGTGGTACTTTTCTTTTTAGTTGTTGTTGGTTGGGTTTTCTTAACTTCAGAGGATTTTGTGCTATTGACTGTGCTTTTATCCTCTTTTATGAGATTCTGCGCTATTTCCTTTGTGTCATTCCTTTGTTGCTTTGTCCAAACAGCATTGTAGTCATCGTTATCTGTTACGCTTTCATGTTCCTCAAAGTCAATCTCAGGGAGGGATTCTGGATCCAATGCGTATGGTACACCCTTGTCTGGATATACACTAACCTCTACAGCCACAACACCTTTGGTTATCATGCCAAGTTGTTCGGCAGCTGCATAAGTGAGGTCAATAATCCTACCTTTTTTATATGGTCCCCTGTCAACAACTGTTACTATGACCTCTTTGTCGTTTGTCAGGTTTCTCACAAGAAGCTTTGTGCCGAAAGGATGTGTGCGGTGTGCACAAACAAGCGAGTCGTGATGCAAGAGAATGCCGCTACTTGTCTTTGCTCCTGTCGCTCTTTTGGAGTAGTACGAGGCTTTGCCTCTCTGCTGTGCGTTAGCGCATAGCAAAGTGGTAACTAATAAGCTAATTATGATTGCTAATCGTCTCGTCTTTTTATTCTTTAGGTAGCAGTTCCAGAATGCGGATTATCCTGATAATCAGTCATTCAATAAATCACTCGGGGGACAAAAATAAACATTTTTGGTCAAATAACCAAAAATAAAAAGTTAAAACTTTTAAAAATCTACGTTTTGTCCTTGATAATCAGTGAATTCTCTCCAATTTTACACCAATATCTGATATGCCCGGAAGGATATCGCGCTTCATTGCATGACGTATAGTTATATGGATGGAGTCATTTTCCATGAAGTGTTCTTGGCATACAGGGACGGTGTATTGATAGTAGGATATGCCGTTGCCTGTGAATCGTCCTTCCTTGCTTGTGACATCAAAGCAGATTGTGTCGGTTTTGCTTTGCAGTCTTGGGAATATATCCTGTTGCATAATCAGGTATAGCTTACGGAAAGGATATGCTCCATTTAGTCGTAGAGCCACTGTTATCTTGTGTTCTCCTCCTTTTTTCAGAGGTTGCACATCGTATCTTAGTGTGTCGTTCTTTTCCCATCCGTCGATGGGCGTATGTGCGTAATGATAATAAGGTGTGTTTGTATCGCATGAGGTAAATCCCATTACGATACAAACACAATATAGGGTGTATAGAAATAGCTTTCGCATTATCCTTATTTACTCTAATCTTTCTACCTTATTCTTTACTCTTTATTCGCAAGCTCATCAGCTTCGCAGTTCCTCTTTATACTTTACACTTTACTCTTTATACTTTATACTTTTACCCCTTATGATGGTGATTCTGTTGGTGATTGCCGTTTGGCTTGTTCTGCTGTTCAGCATTTTCTTTGCCTTGCTCGTTGTTAGCACCTTTGTTGTCACCATGATTCTTGTTCTTCTTCTTTTTCTTCTTCTTAGCCTTGTCGAAGCGTGCAATGTCGGCATCAGCGAGAAGATCCTTAGGCTTCTGAGGTTCTTTGTCTGTACCATCAGAGGTGAGCTGTAATGGTTTTTCTCCACGCTTGTTCATCTCGATTATCTCCACAGCACGTTCTGCAGGGATAGTCTCAAGGTTGGCTGCAAGGCGTTTGTCGGTAGAGTAGGTGACGATACCGGCAATGATATCCTGCTTGAAGAGGTAGTAGTCGCTGTCGGCTGTCTGGAGAACGGTATCCTTAGGAGGCATCTTCTTGCCGGCCTCCATATAGCAGTCAACCTCATAGTTGAGACAGCATTTCAGTTTTGCGCACATACCAGCGAGTTTCTGAGGGTTGAGAGAAATATCCTGTAGGCGTGCCGCTGTCGTTGAAACGCTTGAGAAGTTCTTCATCCAAGTTGCACAGCAAAGCTCTCGTCCGCAAGGACCTGTACCGCCAATACGACCGGCCTCCTGACGTGCACCTATCTGTTTCATCTCAATGCGCACATGGAATGTGTTTGCCAGAACCTTGATGAGCTGTCGGAAGTCCACGCGCTCGTCGGCTATGTAGTAGAAGATGGCCTTATTGCCGTCACCCTGATATTCCACATCGCCTATTTTCATGTTCAGACCAAGTTCGTTGGCTATCTGTCGGCTCTGTATCATAGTGGAGTGTTCGCGTGCCTTTGCCTCCTGGTACTTCTCCATGTCAGTATCTCGTGCAAAGCGATATACGCGCTTTATGTCGTCAGCCGACTTGAGGTTTGCCTTCTTAACCTGCATGATGGCGAGGCGTCCGGTAAGAGTAACAACGCCGATATCATGACCGGGAGATGCTTCAACAGCAACCCAGTCGCCTTTCTTCAGGTCAAGTCTGTTGATGTTGTGATAGTATGCTTTGCGTGTATTCTTAAACTGTACCTCTACAAGGTCAGTACTCTCATTGTTGCCGGAGATATCAGCAAGCCAGTCGTACACGTTGAGCTGATGGTCTGAACGTGAACAGCTTTTCCGGCACAGACCGCGTCCACAGCCTGTTGCGAGAGTAAATGTCATATCTTTATAATCCATTGTGTTTAATTACTTCTGCTTATGAATAAATACTGCCATCTTCATCGTCATGTCAAAGAACTGAATCTTTGGATTGGCATTCTGGCCGATGTCGCGAATCACTCTCTGGAAGAGCTCGTACATGCCGATAATGTTATTCTCGTTAATGAAAGGAGAAAACTTTCGGGCAAAGTTCTCTTCTTCTTCAGTCATATATGTGATTGATGGCTGACGGAAATTATACATAAAGTATTCGCGTGTGAGTCTTTGGAAGGCTTCGAGCATACGGAGCTGCTTCTCGCGTCCTAAAGTGGCACATTGCTCTGACCATTTCTTCAGGTCGTTCACCTTGCGTGTGTATGCAAATCGCATGAGCATTACATACAGATCGAAGAACAGCGAATCTTCGTTGCCCGGTTCAAGGATTGATGTTGCTTTGAGCCAGTTGCCACCTGCTATGCGTGCCGTTCTGACGGCATCGTCCTGGTTCAGTCCGCGTTTGTTCATCAAAGCGTCGATGATGTCCTCTTGTGCTATCGGCTTGACATCGAAGCGCTGAACACGACTTCTTATTGTCTCCAGCAACTGCTCAGGATGGTTGCTGACCATGATGAATAGTGACTCAGCCGGTGGCTCCTCAATGAGTTTCAGCATCTTGTTTGCACACTCGATGTTCATCTTCTCGGGCAGCCAGATAATCGCGATCTTCTTGCCGCCTTGATTTGATTTCATTGAGAATATCTGGGTGAGGCGGTCGCTCTCGGCTACGGGAATGGCGCTCTGCTGATTCTCTACTTTTATTTTTTTGAGCCAAGTGGGCAGGTCGAAATATGCACCGTTGTTCCTTAGCATCTCAAGCCATTCAGCCATGTAGTCGTCGGAATCAAACTTCTTGTCGCTTGGTGCACCTTTCGGACGGATGATAGGGAATGCGAAGTGCAGGTCCGGGTGCTGGAAGATGTTAAGCATATTCCATGCCTGTTCACTTGTTCCAAGCAGATGACTTGCCAATGCAATCGCCAGAGCCATTTTGCCTGATCCCTGCGGACCGCAAAGCATTATAGCATGTGGCAGGTGGTTGTTATCTGCCAGATTGCGTAGGCGCTCCGCCATCTCACGCTGTCCTATGATGTCCTCGAACTTCAACCCTTAATTATCAATTATCAATTGTCAATTATCAATTATCAATTATCGCAGTGATTCCAGCCTTGCGCCTTTAGTTCAAACTCCTGTCCGTCGCGTGTTACGAGCTGGCATCCAAGCTCCGGCTTCGTGATATGTCCGATGACACGGATGCCCTCAAGGCTCTTTACTTTCTCGTAGTCGCCAATAGAGCATGTGAAGAGCAGTTCATAGTCCTCACCGCCATTCAATGCGCAGGTGGTGAGGTTCATGTTCATCTCCTCTGCCATAACGGCGGTCTGGTAGTCGATAGGTATCTCCTTCTCAAAAAGTCGGCAACCGGTGTTGCTGTTCTTGCAGATGTGCATTATCTCGGAAGAAAGGCCGTCGGAAATGTCGATCATGCTTGTTGGGCGTATGCCTGCCTCGCGTAGCTGTTTCAACACATCACCACGAGCCTCGGGCTGAAGCTGGCGTTCAAGAAGATACTCCTTGCCGGCAAACTCAGGGGCAAACTCGATGTTTGATGTGTCCTTACCCTTCTCCTGAGCCTCCTTCAACTGCTGGTAATAAACGGTTTTCTCACGCTCGAGAACCTGCAATCCGCAATATGCTGCTCCAAGGTCGCCCGACACGCATATAAGGTCGGTATCCTTTGCCCCGGAACGGTATATCACATCCTCCTTGGCAGCATCACCCATAACTGTGATGGAAATAGCGAGACCTGTGAGAGATGATGTCGTATCACCTCCTACAATATCCACATTCCATTTGTTGCATGCCATTCTGAGTCCTGCATAGAAGTCTTCGAGGTCCTCTACGCAGAAACGCTTCGAGAGGGCAATGCTCACTACCATCTGACGGGGGGTGCCGCCCATTGCGAAGATATCTGATATGTTCACCATAGCCGACTTATAGCCAAGGTGTTTCATATCCACGTATGTAAGGTCGAAGTGCACGCCTTCCATCAGCATATCGGTAGATACGAGCGAAACGCTGTCCTTGAAATCCTTGCTGTGGTCAATCACGGCACAATCGTCACCCACGCCCTTGAGTGTGGATGCATTCTTTATCTCTATGTCTTTTGTGAGGTGGTCAATAAGGCCGAACTCACCAAGTTTGTTTATTTCCATATATAAAAATCTAAAAGTACCAGCCCCTCACCCGTCCTACGGACACCCTCTGACACATACTCGGAGATACTCAATCTCCGACTTCCCCAAGGGGCGAGGGGGAAGTTAGTATTTCTAATCATGCACCCTTCCTTTAGCGTTCTAATGTGACTTTTCCCTCGCCCCTTGGGGAAGTCGGAGATTGAGTATCTCCGAGTATGTGTCAGAGGGTGTCACGTTAGTGACGGGGGAGGGGCTGTTGGGTGGGCTTTTAGAACCTGATCTTCATCGGCGGTTTGCTTGCCTGACTGTCGTTGTTGTCCGGCAGTCGGATTGGCTTTTCCTTTGAATCCGTAGGTTTCTTTGCCTCCTGTATCTTGCGGTTCTTCTCCTTTGTGAGGGTACTGTTCTTTGAGTTCTTCTGAACATAGCTCATGATTACCTCGTCGAACTTCTCCTGCTGGTCGAGCATTACCTTCACCTCAACAGGCAGGGTGTAGATGTTGTTCTTCACATCTTCTGATAGTCCTTCGATGTTCTCCAGTCTTGTGGCATCCTTCTCCGTCGTGATGATGAAGCGTGGAGTCTGCATCATAGCGAAGGTGTTGTTTATCTTCTCCACGTCATCCGCATTGAACTGATGATGGTCGCTGTATTCCAGGGAAATGATGTTCTTGGAGTATGGGGCGAGGTCCTCAACCATCTGTTCGGGTGATGCTATGCCTGTGACGAGCAGGATATGCTCATCGGGCTTTATTTCATCGAGACGACGTGTACTTTCATTGAAGATAGCCTTCAGAGTGCCATATTGAAGACATGTGAAGTATAGCTGCTGATAAGGGAAGAGATTCAGCGCTCTTGTGAGTACTCGGAAAGACATTGGCTTCAAGTCTTTCGGGCACTTGGTTACTATCACGATGTCGGCTCTTGTCTTGCCTTCCTTCGGTTCGCGCAGACGACCGGCAGGCAGTAGCTTGTCATAGATGATAAGGCGGTGATAATCCACCAGAAGGATGTTGATTCCCGGCTTTACGTAGCGGTGCTGATAGGCATCGTCAAGCAGGATGACATCAGTATCCTTTGTGGCTTCATCTGTGGTGATGCGTTCAATGCCGTTGCATCTGTTGCGGTCCACGGCAATGCTCACGTCCTTGAACTTATGATGCATCTGGTAAGGTTCATCGCCGATCTCCCTTATCGTGGAATTTTCATCAGCGAGGATGAATCCCTTGGTCTTACGCTTATATCCACGCGACAATACTGCCACGCGGTATTTGCTATGAAGCAGTCGGATGAGGTATTCAACGTGTGGGGTCTTGCCCGAGCCACCCACGGTTATGTTGCCGACGGATATCACAGGCACGTCAAAGGAACGGCTCTTCAGGATTCCAAGATCGAAGAGCGTGTTCCTTATTCCAACTACCAAACCATATAGCCATGAGAATGGGAGTAGCCACTCGTTTATTTTGATAAAATCGCCTTCCAAAACTGCGGTTGAATTAATATATTCTGAAATTGTCCATCATCCTTGCCTGAACAGGACTCTGATTGCGTAGCGTCTTCATAAGCATGAAAGGCTCATAGTATTCGCCAAGCACATCCCTGAACTGCGCGTCGAGGTAGTTGCCGCCACCTGCCGCATTCTTCAAGAGGTTCTCCGTCCACTTCTCTGCTGCAGGATAGGTGCCGGTGTAATAGTCGTTATCCTTGATCTTGGCAAACTTAGCTGCCATGTCGATAGCATCCTTGAGGCTTCCAAGCTGGTCAACCAGCTTAATGCCGATAGCATCCTTGCCCAGCCATACGCGTCCCTGTGCAATCTTTTCCACATCCTCAACCTTGAGGTGACGGCCGTCAGCCACACGCTTGCGGAAAAGTGAGTATCCACGGTCTATGTAGCCTTGCAGAATCGTAAGCTCCTCGCCAGAGAATGGACGTGCCATCGGGGTGAGCGTCATCGTTGAGTTCTTGTTGGTCTTCACTTCGTCGTATTTGAAGCCGAGCTTGTTGGTCATGAGGTTGCTGATGTCGGGAAGTGCGCCGAAGATACCGATGCTGCCTGTGAGCGTTGTTGGCTCAGCCACAATCCATGTAGCTCCGCACGACATGTAGTAGCCGCCTGATGCAGCCATACCGCCCATTGAGATTACTACAGGCTTTACCTTCTTCAGCTCTACAATCTGATGCCACATCTGCTCTGAAGCGTATGCGTCGCCACCGCCTGAGTTGATACGGATTACAACAGCCTTGACGTTATCGTCCTTGGCGAGTTTTTCAATGTCCTTGCACACATCATTGCCGACGATTGAAGAACCGCCGCCCATTATAAGGTTCTCCGTAGGCTCCTGTACGATGTTACCCTCACAGAAGTAAACGGCAATCTCGTTGTCGCTTGAAGCTGACTCATGCTTTGCCTGAAGCATCTGTGTCACGCTTACCTGTGAGATATCGTCGCCATCGTCAATCTTCAGGAGTTTCTTCACCTCACCCTTCACTTGGTCGGTGTAGAGGGTACCGTCGATGAGCTTGTTCTTCTTCAAGGCCTCTGTGCCTGCGTAATCCATAACCTGATCTGCGTATGCGTTGAGAGAGTCAACACTTATCTTCCTGCTCTCCGCAATACCCTTGAGCATGTGGTTCCAGATGCCTGAAACGTATGCCGTTACCTGTTCGCGGTTGGCATCGCTCATGTGGTCCTCGGTATATCTCTCGGTAGCACTCTTATACTGACCAACCTTCACCACCTGAATCTTGATGCCAAGTTTTGCGAGGAAGTCACGCATATACTGTGGCTGATGGGCCATACCGTGGAATGCGAGCATACCCTGTGGGTTTGTCCATACCTTGTCGGCAACGCTGCTGATATAGTAGCTGCCCTGTGAATACTGGTCAGCGTATGCCACGATGAACTTCTTCGATTTCTTGAAGTCCTTCAGCGCATCGCGCAAAGCCGTTACGGTAGCCGGTTCAGCAGAAATCTGCCCGGCTTCTATGTATATGCCCTTGATATTGTCGTTCTCCTTTGCACGCTTGATAGCCTCCACGATGTTGTAAAGTCCCTGAGACTCAGCATTATCGCCGAGAAGGGTGGCAAATGGGTTGCCTTCATCGTTGGAGCGATCCGTAATCTCTCCTTTGAGCTTGATGACAAGTACCGAATTATCGTCAATGGTTGTTGCCTGACTACTTGATGCCACCATTCCAACGATGCTCATAAGCATCAGAATACCTGTGATGATACAGAAAATAAATATGCCTACCACGGTGGCAAGGGTATGCTTAATGAAATCTTTCACTGTGCTTATTTGTTGAATTTTTCTATATTAATAATGTAAATTGACTGCAAAGATACAAAAAATATTGATAAATTGCAAAGATAACGATAAAAATGCTATGAAAACAGGAAAAAAGAATTTTCAAAGCCCCTTCTCACGCTAAAAACGATAACCGTATTTCAGCGTGAGGTCAATCTCGCGGTTCGTCACATCCATCCCTGTGCAACTGCGAAACAGATACTGGCGGTAGTCGCATGAAAGGTTAAGCAGACTCCGCCCTATGTTATAGTTTATTCCGCCACGGACAAATCCGTTTATGGTGAATTTTGAATCCCGTCCGTATGTGGCTGCGTCATAGAAATGCTTGTCGTATGCCTCCCATAAACCATTGTCTTCCGGGTCGGTTTGCATGTAAACGTCATCAGGGTCGTCCCAACCACTGTGTGTCTCCCTGTTCACCAACGAAAACATCGGAATGACAGAAATACTGAACAACAGTTTTCCCCCGTTTATAGCCCAGTTGTAACCATAGCCTGCTCCGATGGAGAACTGGTCATGACGGAATACTTCTTCCGTATAGTTCAGCATCCTATACATGTGCAGTCGGCTTTGGTTATAGTTTGCCATGACGAAAACACTCCCCACGCTTCGTTTCTGTATCAGACGGCCTGTGCGAGCTGCCGGCATGCTAAACCTCTTATTGTTAAGCACATAATACGCATCTGCATACACGGTTCGCAAATCCCAATTCTCTGGTATCACATCCGATTTCTGTATGCGTACAGGGGCGTGATTTTCCATCAGAGGCAATCCTTTTTCCTGTCGTTCCTTTAAGTCATTCAGACGCTCTCCCACTTCTTCGCAAGTTTGCAGAAATGCATTGTTTACCGTTCCTTTTGGCTTTTCCACGGTGCGGTAGCGCACTGTGAAACCGAATGTTGAGCCATTGCTTGCAAGACTGTATGCCTTTGCGAATGAATTATTGATTGGAAGCGGAATACTCACAGCCAGACCGTGCCAGTCGAATCCTATTTGTGCTGATGATTTCACAGTGTTCAGGTTAGTCTGAATAAACCGATTGTTGGGGGTGTTCGATGGCAAGATCATAGGATAAGGATCAGGCAATTCCATTTCTGAGAGAAGTATCGGAAATTCCATGTCGTATGTCTGGAATGCCTCCCTGAACTTCAAAGTGAGCATAAAGTCCCGCTCTGGAATATCCACATAATCCGTATCCACCTTCGTTTTCTTGTATTTCAGTATCGTATCATCTATTTTCTTTATGAAGTTGCTGCGTGTATTTCCTTTTTGGGCACAAACCGTAATCCCCATAAACATCATGAAGAATGCTGTCAGTAAGGTCTTTGTTCTCATATGGTATATATTAAAGGTGTGCATAATTATTGCTATAATGATTATTTTGCACAAAGTTACATATTTTTTTCGTATTGCTGATGTTTTCACAAAATTTTTATGCACACCCCCCAAAATAATACCATGAAACAGGAAAAATCAAGTGATTGGAATATTAAAAACGCCAAGACGCAAAGTCGCGAAGTTTATATTGCTTTGCGTCTCTGCGTCTCTGCTTTAATTACTTACATAATTGCTTACATACAGCTCTGCACTCCGAGTGAAGTTGCTATCGCGGTCAGTATTGCCGCCAGCGTCTGAAGAACGAATTTCCAAGTTTCCTTAGTCATAAGAGCCTAACCAAGCCTTCCCAAAGGGAAGGATGTTTTATAGTAACATCCCTCCAATGGCCGCGCTTGTAATTCGGTTTCTAATTGTTCGTATTCCCCCATGATTTGAAATACTAACCACTCCCCCTGGAGGGGGTGAGGGGGGTGGAGCCCTCCTTTTGGGAGGGACTGGGTAGGCTTCTACAGCGAGTCGTTTCCGTCATCTCCACCGCCGGAAGGCGTGTTGTTTGAAGCGGTGCTTCCTGTTGCGTTGCCGTCAGGCACGAGGAAGCTCTCAATGCTTGAGCCGTAAGAGCTCTTTGAGAGGTTGTAGGCAGCATCGCCCTTGTACTCTGCCTCCTTTGTGTTGGCTGATACGAGCGACTGAGAAGAAACGAGTGTCTTGCCGTCAGACTTGCGAGTGTGAACCCAAGCATAGGCGCAATCGCCATCGTTACCCACGTGAGCGAGCATGCCGTCGGCAGAAGCGAAGCCGTGTGAATTGCCTGTCACGTCGGCGAGCTTGTCCTCGTTTGCAGCATCGAGGATGACCTTTGCTGCTGAGAACTGGCAGTAAGGGATGCCTGTCTCCGCGTTCACCATCTGCTTGACGAGGAAGAACGAGATCTGGTCGCCATAGCGGTAGTCAGCGTTGTTCTGAACAACGGCAGCAGCGAACTGCGCCACGGTTGTGTTGGAAGTGATAGACTCACCGCCCAGACGGATGTCGGTCTTCACGTTCTGCCCTGTGCCAGTGAGCACGATTGCAGGAAGCGAGCCCTGTGAAATCTGATACGCTGTTGCCACACATGCACCGCCAGCCACCGCCTGCTTGGTGAGGTAGATAGGTGTGCGCTGCATGTTCACCTTGACGAACATGTTGTAGTCGGAGAGCGTCTTCGGCTTAGCCTCGAAACCGTAGTTGAGGAGCGGACGGATGCCCTTGTACATCGCGATGATGTTGCCCCACTTGGTGCGAGTCTGCATCTGCGCATTGGTGCGAGGATTGCGGATGTGCGTCACCTTCTCGCTGATAACAGTCTGGCCGTTAAGGCTCTTGAATGTAAGGTTGCCGGCTGAGCCGTTAATCTTACTGATGATACCATTTAGAATTCCCATAGTCAAATAAAAGTTTTAAAAGTTAATATTTAGTGAAATAAGAAATTGCTATATCTTTGATATAGGGAGCGGATTTACTACGGCTTTACAGCGGCTTTAGAGCGGAGTTGCCGTGGTTCTTCTGATTTCCAAGTGCAAAGTTACAACGCTTTTTCTTCTATACAAAAATTTTGCTTGTTTCTTTTGCGTTAAACAATTTGAAATATTTGTTATTAGTCAGTAAATCAGTTTGTTGTGTGCTTTTCTGCGTAAAATGCGATTAACATTTGTTTACAAAGTACACTAATACACCATTACACCTTTTTAGACAGACACCCTCTCAAACTGGGTCTTCTCCCTCAATAATAATATAATTTATTTTAATTATATTATTATTGAAGTAAAAATTGAGGGGAGAGAGGGGTATGGTGTGTGTAAAAAATGGTGTATTGGTGTAATGGTATATTTTTTACACTTAGGCTGCGAATAATTTGGAGGTGTCGGGAAAAATGTGTACTTTTGCAATCGTCATAATCACTTATTTCCCTCATGGTAAGCAATGTATCTTCATATCGTCCGCACGACAAGGGGCACGACTACTATGCTCCGGGCGTGTATCTCATCACTCTTGTGGTGAGGAACAGGGAGCGTAACCACGAGCTTCTCGGCAGGCTCAATAATGACGTAAAAGCTCCCGCCGTGGCGCTCTCGGAGATAGGCAAGGCGGTGGAGGAGGAATGGGAGAAAACGCCTGTCATTCAGCAGGCAAGGGGTAATGATCTAACCCTTGTCGCTCAGGTGTGCATGCCCGACCATTGGCACGGCGTGGTGCAGGTCAATAAGCCCATGAACAAGAGCCTCGGGCATATCATTCAGTATGTGAAATCATCGTGCACGGCTCGCTGGCGCAAGATCACCGGCTCTGTGCTTGACTCGAGCTCGAGTCAGGCAATAAGGGGCATGTCAGAGCAGCAGCGGCAGCTTTATTACTCCTCGCTTCCCCTTGAGCAGCAGCCCTCTGGGATGATGACTACGACGACACCATCTGCCTTACCGATGCCAATGGCAACCCCGATGCGCGGCATTTCTCCGCTATGACTCGCTATGTGGAGGATAACCCGCGCCGCGCGGTGATACGAAGGGCAAGGCCTGAGTTCATGCGCCGATGCCTGCACGTGGTGATAGGAGGGCGCGACTATGCCGCCTTCGGCAACCTGTTCCTGCTTCGCTGGGCAAGGAAGGTGCAGGTGTTCTGCCATAGAAAAGCGCCTGACGGCCGCACACCCTACGAGCGCACGGATGCCTACCGCCGCGAGTGCGCTGAATGGAAACGCATGGTGATGCAGGGCGCTACGGCTATCGTAACGCCCGGCATAAGCATGGGAGAGCGAATGATAAAGGACCGCTGCATAGAGCGCGGCTATCCGCTCATCCACCTTCAGAAAGAGGCGATAGGCCGCTACTGGAAGCCGGAGCTGCGCCGCTTCGAGGCATGCGCAGGCGGCGCTCTGCTCATCCTCGCCCCGTGGAAGCCCGAAACGATAGGCGAGGTGAACGGCGTGCCCTCAGATACCGACTACTCCATCTTCCACAACCTCAACCACTTGGCTGAGGAGATATGCGCCTTCGAGGGCGAGGCGAGGGTGATAGGGTGAGAGTTACTACCAGCCTACGTATTGCCCGTTGTCATTCTTGTACTGAAAATCGTCAATCTTCCATTTCCCATCCTCAATCTTGACCTGCACACGACTGTAGGAAGGCTCGTTGCTATCAGGTCCGAATACCCTGATCTCGATATCAGCATAACCGCTTTTCTCGTCGGTTGCGTGCACGTCCTTGATATCAAAAACGGGAGTGGTGAAGTCTTGCGCATGAACCCAGTAGTCGCAGTCAATCATCTCCTCGCTGTTAATGGCTTTCTGTAGTCGCTTGGAAAGGAATTTCTTGTCGAAAACGGAGCGGTCAGGACCATTGCCTTCATTCAGATGCTCTTGCGTATAGGCGGCAAATACCTCGGTGTACGTATTTGAGACGAATTGTCTTATCTCGTTGGCAGTCTGTGAGTTCGGGGTGTCGGAGGTGACGGCTTTTGCCGTGTCGCTGACAGATACCTGTGCGGTATCCTGACTGCTTGCAGATGGAGTTTCCTGCTTCTGTCCGCAACTGCCAAGAAGCATTGCGCCCATTATTGAAAGGGTAAAAAATGATATTCTTTTCATCTCGATTTTAATGTGGATAATATTGTTATGATGCTGCAAAGATACGAAAAAAAATGGATTGGGGAATAAAAATATACAAAAAATGTTAATGTAAGGAAGTTTTTTAGAAACTGTCCCACAAAACAGGACAGTCCCCGATTATCTTTGCAGGAAATTTCTGAGGTTAGAAGGTTAGAGGTTATGGGTTAGAGACTTTAGACCTTTGACTTTTGACCTTCGACCAGAACTTAGTAATAATAACATATAATACCAAAAAGAAAATGATTAATTTGGATTTATCAAACCTTAGGATGCTCAGTAAGGGCAAGAGCGATGGTCTGCGTGTGTATGAACTGGTGGACGATTATGTGAACTTCGTGGATGCCGAAGTGAGTTGCGGCTTGCCTCGGGGTGGTGGATGCAGTATGGAACTGGTGAAGCTCTTGGAACTGCTGAACTGCTCACGGGGTAGGGCTTATGTGTCTACGTCGTGTGGTGATTCGATGGTGAATGCGGGTATCTCGGACAGCGATTATGTGATTATAGATATTGATCGCACGGCGAAGTCTGACGATGTGGTGCTTGCCGAGATTGAGGGGGAGTATCTGATGAAATACTATGTGGTGGATAGGAGTGGCGCAGAATGGCTCATGCCGGGTAATGAGAGGTATTCGCCGATAAGATGCGATGAGAGGTGCAGGATTCGCGGTGTGGGTATCCATGTGATTCATCAGATTAAACCGCCTACGGCTAAGATGAAATGTATGCTCGACACGATGGATGACGTAGAAGTAGGTGTTATTCGCCTTTCGCGTGAGAGGCCATCATGGGCAAATAGCAGGAGGGCGAAGGCTCTGCTCGATATTGCCGTTGAGGAGGCTTTGCTCGATGATCATTACCAGCCGTTGGATGATACGCCGATGTGGAAACTGGGCGGTTTGGCTGACAGAATCGGCGAAACGCTTGAACTTGACAATAAATGGACACGTTTCGGGGAGTTGTGGAACAGGAAGAAGGAGGCTCTGCGCAAGAAATGGGATGATATGAAGGATATGAGCCGTGGCGTGGAGTTCAGGAAAAGTGTTCTTGAGAGGATGCGTTAGGGGGGCGCGCTAAAAAGAATTTTCAAAAAAAATGAAATTTGTAAGATATTGAGAGAGAAGATGATGCAAATTTTCAAGGTGGGGGGCGCGCCCCCGAGCGCCCCCATTTAATTCAGGGAAACATCGTAACTTTGCACTCGCAATCGGATGGAAAATCTGGTTGCGGGTGCTTTTCGTTTATGGGCCCAAGCGGAAGAGCATTCGCTAATTAATAATTAATAATTGATAATGAATAATTGAAAATTAAAATGAATACAACGATTATTTCAATTAATGCGAACGCTGGGAACGACAACAACTGCCAGCCACAAATGATGACATCACTCGAAATTGCAGAGTTGACGGGTAAGCAACACAAGGATGTGATGAAAGCCATCCGAAATATGGAGCCTGCATGGGTGAAAATATGTGGGCGCAAATTTGCGCTGACATCCAGAACCATCACCCAGCCTAACGGCGGAACTCGCGAGGTGCCTTGCTACCAACTCACCAAGACTGAGTGCCTGTATATCGCTACGAAGTTCAACGACGAGGCTCGCGCCAAACTGGTGCTGCGCTGGGAGGAACTGGAGAAGGCTGAGATGGGAAGGAGAATGGCTGATGCAAGATGCCTGCCTGAGCCGAAGGAGATTCTGCGATTGGCTGATAAGATCATCGGCGAGGGACTCAGGATGCTCAACGAGGATGCGGAGGACACGCTGACGGCTACGCAGGTGGCGAAGACGTTTAACATGACGGTGTTCCACTTCAATGAGGTGCTTCGCGACCTCGGCATCCAGTATCGCAGACATGGTCGCTGGAACATCTCGGATGACCTTGCTCACCGTGACTTCGTAAGGATGAGGACGCACGTGAGCTATTCGCTGAAGGGAATGAAGAAGGTGCGCCACTATATGACGTGGACGATGAGCGGATTGCACTATCTTAATGCAAGGCTGGGGTATCCGAATCTATGACCTACCCCAACCCCTACGACCTACCCCAACCCTCCCCAAGGGAGGGCTTCACCCCCCTCACCCCCTCCAGGGGGAGTAGATACACTTGAAGGCGGTGGGGGAGTGGTGAAGGGATTTGCTTTCGCCATCTGAAAAAACAGGGGAAAACCAATAAAAACATATTTAAACAAAACAACAATAAAACAAAATGTTTTACTTTGTTTTCTTTTGTTTTAATTTGTTTTTCTAAATGGCGAAAGCAACAGTTAGGGCTCTAAACACTAAACTCTAAACACTAAACTATAGAATCATGGCAGTAAATAGAATTATATACAAGGATGGGAGGAAGGTTTGCGTTCCCATCACAAAGAAAGAGGAATATATTGCTCTCCGCGACAGCAAGTATAATGCTGATTGCGTGGAAAAGGCTCGTAAAGGCGAGACATTCACTACACGGAGCGGAGAACGGAAGAGCTACAAAGTGAACCTCGTGCAGTTCAACTATTCATGCTATCCGAATGAGGACGGAACGCTGAAAGGCACTACAAAGCCGGCTGATAGCGTGGGCATGGATGTGGATTTCAATGAAGCCGAGATAGGGAAGATTCCCGAGGTAGTGGAGCGCATTCTGGCGAAGAAGGATGAAATCGGGCTGTTGATGCTTGAAAGGAGCGCGACGAAGGGATTGCATCTGGTCTTTAAGAGAAAGCCGGAACTGAGCCAAGAGGGGAATCTGAAATCAGTAAGTGAAACTTTAAACGTACCATTCGATGAAGGAGCAAAGGACATTACAAGAGTCTTCTTCACCCCGACTTCTCAGGACATTATCTTCATTGATGAGCGTCTGTTCGATTTTGGAGAGTGTGGAAAGGCCGAGGAAAAAGGTAAGAGGCAAAGCAAAACCAAGAAAGAGGAAGAAAGAAACATCTCAATCCCGAAGGAAGAAAAGCCTCTAAAGGAAAATTTGATAGCCTTTGATTTGTGCGCGGATTCTGCGGGGCTTGATGTGAAGAAAATGGATGTATGGGGCGAGAATAACTGGCATAACAACCTCATGGCGGTGCTGAGCGCAGGATTTCCGAAACTCATGTCAAGGGAACAGGCGTTTGCGGTGGTGGCTGAGAAACTGCCTAACTACTCGCAATATGACGACTGCAAGGCACTAATCAATTATTTCTATGACAATTATAATACCGCCTTTATGCCTCCTGCTGTGCGCGAGATCAATGCGAAGGCACAGTACATGGCAAAGCAGGGAACGCTTTCGGAGGACGACCGCGAAATGGCTGAACTCATGGAGGGTTGGGATGCGCCCAAACTGCCTGAGAAACTGCCTCCGCTCGTTGAGTTGCTTGTGAGTAATTATGATAAGCGATTTCGTGAAATGCTGTGCCTCTCGGCTCTGCCCGTGATGGCGGCTCTTGCAAGTCATTTCCGTGCGCAGTATCTGAATGGCAGGGTGATTGGTCCGCAGACTTATGTGGCGGTGATTGGCGGTTCGGGCTCTGGTAAGGGCAACTGCTCCGCACTCTTCAAGGACATGATTGAGGGAAATCTTGCACAGCATGATGCGCTTGAATGGGAGAAGGTAAAGGCTAATCAGGAGGAGCGCGACAAGAAGGCTAACGCGAAGGAGAAACCGAGCAAGTACCATCCGAAACTCAGGCTTTTCGAGACGGCTTCGAAATCTTCTATTTTGGAGCTTCAAACGAACCTCGGCAAGAACGGAATGCTGTTGGGGCAATTCTCTGAGGTTGACGGACTGAGCAACGCTGCGAAAACGGCCTATTCTGATATCACGGTGCTATTGCGCAAGGGTTGGGATATGGATATGCACAGGCAGTTCTATATGTCGGAAGCGAGTTGCAATACGCACGTTCAGATGTCTATCTCTTTGCTCATGGCAGGAACGGTGAAGGCGATGCTTGAGCGTTTGTTCAGCGAGAACAACCGCGAGGGCGGCTTGATGCAGAGGTGCATTTCAGTGCTTGTGCCAACGGAAAAGCGCACTTTCCGACCTCCACGGCAGAACTTCCTAACGGCAGAGGAATGCCGAAAGCGAGACAATGCCCTTCTGGAGCTATATAACAAGGACATTGCGCTTGGCGATGAAGTGCAACTGCTCGACCTTCCCTTGACCACAAAGGCGATAGAGAATTGGTTTGACGAGTTGGAAGTGCGCTATAATGACGGACTTCTGACTGATGCCGAGGCAGACCTTTCGCACCGATGCGGAGAGTTTATGATGAGGGCAGCCATTCCGCTTGTTGCGCTCTACGGCAAGGAGACAAAGGAGATTGTGGATTTCTGTTGCTGGGTTGGTGAGTTTGCGCACTATACAATGTGCAGGCTGTTCGGTCACTCTGTACAGAAGAACATTGAAAGCGCATGCGAGCTTATCAAGCGTAGCGCGGACGGACGCAAGACTGCCGAGCCGATTTTGAAACTTATGCCGGAGACTTTCACTTTGAAGCAGTTCAAGGAGATAAGGGAGAAGAACGGACAGAGCGCCAATGTGGGTACTCTTCTGAGAAAATACATAAAGAAGGGAGTACTCGAAAGGGTAGGGACTGGAAAGTATAAGAAATGCCTGGCCCCCCTCCAACTGACACATACTCCGATGTTATCAACATCGGACTTCCCCCGAGGGGGAGGGATTTTTAGATAGTATTAATCTTTAATTATTAATTTTTTAATTTGTCCCCCAGAAAGCGATAAATGCTATATCAACCCTCTCCCCCTCGGGGGAGTCGGAGGGGGGCCGTAGTGCTATGAATATAATCGTAACACGTAAACATTTCCTTCCAAACTGCACGATAGGCACTTTGGAGATTGACTTCGGGAACTCTTCGGTATTCCCTGTATATATCTGTGACACGTTAGAGCCTCATGCAATAGACTGGAGCAAGGAGAAGAAAGTGAAGGGCAAGACCGCTATCCCATGCGGTAAATATGAAATGGCTATGAGTTATAGCATGAAATTTCATAAGATGATGCCGTATTTGATGAATGTGCCGTATTTCTGCGGTGTAATGATACATCCGGGCAACGGTCCAAGAGACACGCAGGGGTGCATACTTGTTGGTGACAATCCCAAGGTGTCCATGGATAGGATAGTACCGAAACTGATAAACTCCCGTGTGAAAATGGCTCTGTTGGAGAAATGGATCAGCATGGCAACAGAGAAAGGAGAAAAGAACTATGTCATTGTCAAGGAAATAGAATAACTCCGTGCTCTCCATGTATATTTAACGTGAGTTTGACGACTTGCGTAGCTTGATGAGCCTTGCGAATAATTCAAAATCCCTTATAAACGCAACTTCGTTGCTTGTTTTTACAGAAAATTTATTCGCTAAGGCTCAACAAGCTAAAGCAAGTTCTTCACGATGACCAGAAAATTTAACCCAGAAAATTTAAATTTTCTGATAATTTTCTAAAAATTTTTGTTCCGTACACAGCAGCTTGCTGCTAAAACAACATAGTTTTAATTATTCGCTGAAGCTCATCAAGCTGAAGCAAGTCGTCGAACTGACGTTATTTACAGCCATGTTTACTTGAATTAGGCGGAACGCTCTTCGTCGTGACAGCGAGGAGCGTTCTTTACACCATTACACCAATACACCATTTTTTACACACACACCTATACGACACCTATACGAATTGACTTGCTTTGGCCAGGAGAGCCAAAAGCGAACAAAGTTGATAGGCGGTGGTTGATGGGAAAAGATAGTTGCGGGGCGTTTTCGTTATAGCGCAATATTTTTTCGTTTTGGTAAATGGAAATAGTTCAACGTATCAGAATATTGAGTATTTTTGCAACGTTTTCGACAGACCTGACGAGTGGAATTCCTTGTTCGTAAGGGGACTTTGTCACGGTGAGGAAACATACATTTAACTGAACACTAAACTAAAACAAATCATAACGAAAATGAGAGGATTTATTGGAGAAATGCTGGGGACTTTCATCCTCACATTGTTTGGCTGCAGTAGTGTGGCCGTGGCTGTGCTCTTCGGTGAGTATAACAGTATTTTCCAGATTGGCTTGGTATGGGGTGTTGGCGTGACTTTGGCAATATTCCTTACCCGCAACATCTGTTGTGCACATCTTAATCCAGCCGTGTCGGTGGCTATGGTGGTGGCTGGTCGTATGAAGGCCAAGCAGTTGCCGAGTTATCTGACGGCTCAGTTTGTCGGCGCTATTCTTGCGGGCGCTATGCTCTATGTGCTTTTCAGTCCGTCGATAGCGCAATATGAATTGGTGCATAATATTACGAGGGGTTCGGCAGGTTCGGTTGATACGGCACGTATGTTCGGCGAGTTCTATCCTAATCCGGGCGACTCAATAGCCACGGTGTCCCTGCCTTTGGCTATGCTTGCGGAGGGATTCGGCACTATGCTGCTCGCCCTCTTCATCTTTGCCTTGACAGAGGACTGTAATGTAGGACGTCCTTCTTCTGATCTTCAGCCATTGTTCATTGGTCTTACCGTATCAAGCATAATCTTCTTTGTGGCTCCGCTTACTCAGGCAGGCTTGAATCCTGCTCGCGACTTCGGACCTCGTATCGTGGCATATCTCATAGGATGGGGTAGTGCTGCTATGCCAGATGAGGTAGGCGGTTGGTTCTGGGTTTATATCTTTGCTCCTATCTTGGGCGGAACGGTTGCTGCGCTCCTGTTCAAGTATATTCTTGAGCCTATCAACAAGAAGAAGAACTGCCAGTGCGGATGTAATAAATAATTGAAAATTGATAATTGATAATTGATAATTTGAAAATTGATAATGGATAAACAGACAAGATTGATAATTGCCGGCGGTTTCTTGGGAGCCGGTAAGACCACACTTATATGGGATGTGGCACAGAGACTTATGGCAAAAGGCTTGCGTGTGGGGTTGATTACAAATGATCAGGCTCCGGAACTTGTTGACAGTCGATTGCTGCGACAGGCAAACCTGCAGGTTCAGGAGGTGGCAGGAAGCTGCTTCTGCTGTAATTTCGACGGTTTCACAGATGCCATCAAGAAGCTTCGCAAGGAAGTGGAGGCAGATGTGATTCTTGCAGAGCCGGTGGGCAGTTGTGCCGACCTTACCGCAACGATTATACGTCCGATGAAGAAATACCTTGATACGGAGGTTCTTGTATCGCCTCTTACTGTTCTTTCTGATCCTTTGCGACTGAGGTCTATCATCTATGGCGGTGACGGAGGTCTTCACGAGGATGCAGCCTATATCTATCGTAAACAGTTGGAGGAGAGTGAGATAATCCTTATAACAAAGACCGACCTGTTGAGCGATTCTGAACTTGAGAAACTGAAAAAGGATACACAGACCTGTTTTCCGCATACCGCTGTTATGTCGGTAAGCACGCAGAACGGTATCGGCGTTGTGGAGTGGTTGGAAGAGGTAGGCCATAGACTAGGTAGCGGAAAGACTATCCTCGACATCAACTACGACAAATATGCTCATGGAGAGGCTGTGTTGGGATGGCTTAACGGTACGGTGGCTGTTAGCAGTAAAACTCCTGCTTATTGGGATACGTTGCTTAAGGACATCATGAACGGTATTGCAAAGGTTGTGAAGAAAGAGAAACTGCGCGTTGGTCATGTCAAGGTTATTGCCGAGAATGGCGCACAGTATGCCGTTGGTAATATCACGGGTGATGTTTCTACTTTGCAGTTGCGCGGTACTGCCGGTACAAGCGAGAATCTGAAACTTATCGTCAATGCCCGTGTAGAGACAAGTCCTGAGCATCTTAATGATATTGTGAAGGATGTCATCGCCACCGCTATAGGCGATAAATACGACAACGAGATCCTTGCCTGGAGATTCCTTCAGCCGGGAAGACCAAATCCGACGCACAGGATTGTGTAGGAACAGTTGCTCCCCCAACCATTTCCCGCTTGACGGGAAGAGTTGGGGGAGTTTCTTTTAAGTTTGTTTGTATGTTTATGGGGGGGTGTTACTTCAGTACGAATACGGCGAATGTCTTTGCCGGAACTTCTGTGTCGAGTATAGAGCCGGCAACCTCAATGTCCTTCTCGACAGGCAGGATAGCGTCAGGTCTCTGGATGGAGTTCTCTTCTATCGGGTTGTCGGAGTGAAGGGTTATGACCTTACCGCTTGTTAGAGCCTTGACACCCTTGAGGTTAAGTCTGATGCTCTGAGCCTTGTCGCTGATGTTTGCAACCTTGACGTAGATCTCGCCTGTTGGCTTGTTGATGACGGCTGAGGCTGACAGACCGTTCTGGTCGCTGTCGCCTGCAACAGCCTTATTGTTCATAGTGAGCGGGAGAACGTTGGTGCCTTTGTAGTGAGCGTAGAGATATTGTACCCAGTACGAGCAGGTCTTGAAAGAGTTGAGATTGTCGTACCAGATAGCATCAGGGCGCCATTGCCAGCCCTCCACGTGGGCAAAGAGAGGGGCGTAGGTAGCCATGTGAACGACATCCGCATTACGCTCATATCCGGTCATGAAGGCTGCTTCGAGAAGGGCAGCGTTGAAGTGGTTCCATTTCTTTCCCTTGCCGTGACAGGCATACTCTCCTGCAAATACTTTTGGAGCGCCTTTTGAACGGTCGTATTTGTCGTAGCGGTGACGGTTTACAGAGTCGGTGAACCATTGCTCGTTACGATAGAAATGCTCATCGTAAAGGTCTGCCTTCAGTTCCTTCATCTTAGGCTGGAGCATATCAAATTTGCTACCCTCAGAGTCGGGACCGGTTGTTCCTATGTATTTGATTTCCGGGTGCTTCGCCTTGAGAACGTCGAGGAATTTCTTCAGGCGTGAGGTGAAGGCAGGGTTGTCCTTATAATCCCATTGCTCATTTCCGATGGCGAGGAATTTGAGGTTGAAGGGCTCTGGATGCCCCATATCCGCACGTACCTTGCCCCAAGTGGTGCTTGCATCGCCGTTGGCGAACTCAATCAGGTCGAGAGCATCCTGAATATAAGGACCGAGATCGTCGAGAGCAACATACTGGTCGGTCTTCTCTGGATTCTGATACTGGCAAGCCATACCGCAGTTGAGGACAGGGAGGGCATCGCATCCGAAGTCCTCGCAGAGTTGGAAGAACTCGAAGAAGCCAAGTCCGTAGCTCTGGAAGTAGTTGGGGTAATAGCGGGTAGTGAAGGTGTAGTGCCAACGGTTCTCGTTAAGTGGACGGTTCTCCACAGGTCCTACGGTATTCTTCCATTGATAGCGCGTGGCGAGGTCTGTACCCTCGACGATACATCCGCCAGGGAAACGGAAGATGCCCGGTTTCATGTCGTTAAGGGCTTGCGCAAGATCCTTACGCATTCCGTTCTCGCGACCTTTCCAAGTATCAACAGGGAAGAGGCTGACGTGCTCAAGGTCGGTTATGACCTTGCTGTCGCCCCATACGCGTAGGTGAGCTTTTTCGAATGTCTTCTTTGGCTTGATGATAAGAGAGTATTTCTTCCATTCCTTGCCGCTGATGTCAATGCCTCCGTTGCCTAACTTCTGGTCGTCGGTCATAGTTGCGTTATCTACAAGGTCAACCCATATCTTTGCGTTGCCACCCTCTGGACAACGAGCCCATACGGTAAAGCGATACTCGTGATCCTTCTTCACTCCCATGCCGAAGAAACCATGATTCTCAATCATGGTGTGCTTGTCGCGGAAACCGGAAGGGGATAGGCGCACATAGTGAGGGTTCTTGTCGAAAGGTCCGTCATCCTTGAGGCTCACCTTGCCGGAGATATCCCAGCACGCAAAGCTGTTGGGGTACTCGAATGAACGGTTTGCCACCATCTCGGCATAGAGGCCTCCGTCGGCAGCATAGTTGATGTCCTCGAAAAAAATACCGTACATTGTGCTTTGGATAGCAGCACCGGGTTTCTTTGCCTGAATAATCATCTCGTTGCTCTGGGCAAAAGAACCAAGGGAGCTGACAATAGCGAGTGATGTCAGGAATAGCTTTCTCTTCATAATATTGTTTTTGATATAATTTAGAGCTAGTTGTAATGATTTAAGTTGTAAACTTTCTGCAAATATAGTAATAAATTACCAAATATCGTGCCGTTTCTCAAAAAAATATCTTGGAAAATTTGTTGATGTTGAAAAATAATTGTATTTTTGCCCCGAAAAATACTGACTGACCGAACTAAAAAAATGAATGAAATGAAACTCTGGATATTATCTTTTTTGTCATGGATGCTATTGCCTTCGGCTTTGTCTGCACAGACGAAACTGTCGTCTTCGCAGCTTCAGAACATGCAGAAGGCAAAGACATATAATAATGTGGCGGTTCATGATCCGTCAGTTGTCTATAATCCCTCTGATGCATACTATTATATAGTAGGTTCTCATATCGGAGTTGCCAAGTCAAAGGATTTGGTTAACTGGTCGGCTGTAAATACAGGTAATGAACATTCTGCTTTTCTTGGCCAAAGCTATAAAACGGCTTTTTCTTCCTGTCCTACCCATGAGGTGCAGGTGAAGCGAGGCTCTGATATCGTCACAGAGACATTGGGCTCTTTTGATGCCGGAGCCTATTGCTCAATCTATTCGTCAAATGCTGCCGAGTGGATAGCTGGTGATATGTGGGCTCCTGACATTATATATAATGTGCAGATGAAGAAATGGTGTATGTATCTTTCGCTAAACGGAGATAACTGGGCATCGGTTATCGTTCTTCTTACTGCGGATAGTCCGACTGGTCCTTTCAAATATGAGGCCCCGATAGTGTTCGGAGGTTTCAATAATGTTTCTTACTCAGGCAAGAAGGTGGATGTTGCCAAGACCGATATGAAAATCGTGACAGGTTCAAATTCTCTTCCGACTCGTTTCTCGAGTGCAGGTAGCAAGTGGGGAACCTACTATCCGAACTGCATAGATCCTTGTGTCTTCTATGATGAGGAAGGTGAGCTTTGGCTTACCTACGGCTCATGGTCGGGAGGAATCTTTATGTTGAAGCTCGACAAGAATACAGGACTTCGTGACTATACCTATACTTATTCGGGGACGACTCTTGATGCCAATGCCACTTCCGACCAGTATTTTGGAAAGAAAATAGCCGGAGGGTATTATGTTTCAGGCGAGGGACCTTATATAAAATATATAGGTGGCTATTATTATCTTTTCATGAGTTATGGTGGCTATGCGCCTGATGGGGGATATGAGATGCGCGTGTTCCGCTCTTCGTCTCCTACCGGACCTTATAAGGATGCATTGGGAAATTTTGCGATATTTAACAATTATCAGTTAAACTTTGGACCAGACGCCACGTCAAACAGGGGAATGAAACTTCTTGGCGCTTTTAACAACTGGGGAACAATGACTGTTGGAGAGTGCGCGGAAGGGCATAATTCAGCTTGTGTGGATGCTGATGGAAATGCGTTTGTCGTATATCATACAAAGTTTAACAACGGTACTGTTCATCATCAGGTACGTGTACGTCAGTTGTTTCAGAACGAATATGGTTGGCTTGTCGCTTCTCCTTTCAGATATACAGCAATGAAAACGACTCAGGCTCAGATAGAGACGGGACGTCTTTACTCAAATGAGGTCGTTGCTGGAACCTACCAGTTGCTGATTCACCCGTATAAGTTGAACCATAAGAGTTATGCAGAGGCTACTCCAATTTCAATAGTGCTTTCAGAAGGTGGAAAGATTTCAGGAGACAAAACGGGAACTTGGGAGTTTACCCAAGAGGGGAAATCCTTTATTAAGTTGACAATCTCGGGCGTCGCATATTATGGTGTTATAGCGGAGCAAAACATAGATGGGTTTACGGATATGCCTGCTTTGTGTATTAGCTGTGTTAGTAATGCCGGTGTACCGCTTTGGGCATACAAGCATGCTCCGAAGTCTGCAATCGTTAATGCATATAATGTGCTAAAGCAATATTTGTCGGGTACACTTTCTGAGGATGCTCCAATTCTGGAAGGCGTAGATGTTAAATTTGAATGTTATGAGGATTTCGACAAGACAATGCCCTCAAGTACATTGACGTCGGATGGTAAATATACACCGACAGCGGATGGTTCAAGCAAATATGTCTGGTACATGGCCTCGGCAGGAGAATACTACTATTCAAGTGGCGTTTATCACCCGAAAACAACCATAGGAACCACCTCTTATATTAATAATGTGGAAGTGAATGACTATGAGAGTGTTAAGAGTAAAAGGAAATATGATGTCAATGGTCGTATTGTTGGACAAAAGAACAATGACGTTATAATTGCTGATGGCAAGAAAGTCCTATGGAGGTAGTCTCCGTTCTCGTGATACTTTTTGCATGCTGAGAAGACGCTCTAATGCAAGTCCGATGTAGGTCCGTTCCAGGTCCGTTGTAAGTCCGTTCTGAATCCCTTTCCCAAAGGTGGATGTTGATGGGTGCAAAAAAGGGCTTGAAACATGACTTTCTACGAAAGAGTGTCGGCGATATTGCTGTTTTGAGTTTTTTTGTAAAAGTTAATAGATATGTTAAAAAAAATATAAAAGTTGAGAATTTGTTTGCATATTCAATTAAAAATATTTAACTTTGCAGTCAGTTTTAGGGTCTTCATACTGATTTTATTATTGGGGTCGCCCGTAACTGCTACAATTTCAATTAGTTAGGAGATATAAGTTGAAGAAAGAATGCTCCTATGTGTGGTAGACATGTTTGGGGTTAAAAAATGTTATATATTAAAGTTTTGATTAAAACAGTGAATTTAAAAGGGCTGAAATATTGCGTGCTGCTTATGATGCTAGTTTCATCTTCATGTGTTTTTGCACAGAAGAAGATGGCTGATGATCATAAGCTCGATTCGCTTACATTTAGCGATCGTATTTCCCTTCGTACAAATGGTGTGGACTGGATGATGCTGTTGGCAAACTTCGGCGTTGAGTTTGACCTTGGCAAATATAACTGGAGTCGTAATGCCATTGGACTTAATGTTAGGGGTAACTGGAATACTAAGCATACCTATAATCCGGGTGTTGTGTATAATCTGTTCGAGGTCCGCGGAGAGTTCCGCAATTATTGGCATACTCGAAAGACTACCAACGACTTGGGACCGCATCGTCATACTTATGAGAAAATCCTCTCTGGTCGTCGTCGTCGTCCAAAGCATCCTCGTACTACTTGGTATCGTGGAGGCTATTTGGCGTATGATGACTATTCTTTCCTTTTCGGTAAGGAGGGAATTCAGGGCCAGGCATACACCTTGGGTTTTCAGTATGGTGTGATTCGTCCTCTTTATATATTCCCAAGCGGAAAGAGCGTTGACCTTGATTTTGGTTTCAGCGCAGGTTTCGCTCTTACTAATTATGAGAAGTATAGCCATGACAGTCAGACGTCTTCCTATTATGTTACAGAAGAGAAGTCAGGCTTGAAGATTGTGCCATTCCCTATCTTGACCGAGGCTCGCGTCGGTCTTGTATATCGTGTGGGCAAGGCTAATATATACACAAAGTATCGTTGGAGATACGATGTTGACTTGAAGTATCAGGAAAAGGTTCTTGCAGAGCTTGACTATCGTGCTGAATTGCGTAAGCGCGATATGGAGTATCTGAAAATTTACCGTTTCTATCAGAATAAGTACGACTCTCTCCTTATTATAAATATGAGGAATCATGAGAGTATTATTGACCAGAAACTTGCTGATACACGAGATATGAAGCGTAAGGCTGACAAGGCTCGTGAGGAGCAGGCTCGTAAGATTCAGGAGCAGGCACGTGAGCAGCAGCGTCTGGAGCGTATCAAGGCTGCAGAGGAGAAGGCTAAGGAGGATAGTATTGCCCTCGTAGATAAGGCTAATGCCCGTAAGGTTGAAGAGCAGGTTCGCCAGCAGATTGAGGCTGATAAGCTGAAAGAGGCTGAGGAACGCAAGCTTGAGAAGGCTCTTGATGCAGAGGAGAAGGCTCTCTTGAAGCAGCAGGCTGCAGAGGAGAAGGCTATGGAGAAGCAGATGGCCGAAGAAAACAGAAAGTACGAAAATGAGAAGCGTAAGCGTATGAATGAGGCTTATGCTGAACAGAGAAAGTACGATGCTGAACAGAAGGCTCTCCAGAAGGAGCGCGAAGCTAAGCAGGCTGCTAAGGAAAAGCAACGTGAAGCCGAAAGAAAGGAATGGCAGCGCTATCTCGAAAAGCAGGAAAAAGAACAGCAGAAGAAGCGTGAAGAGCAGTTGAAGAAGCAGAGCCAGACTCTCAATGGTGGCGTTGATGCTGATGCCCAGGCTGAGGCTGCAAAGGCAGAGCGTGAGGCTAAGAAGAGAGCTCAGGAAGAGGCTAAGGCAAAGGCTAAGGCTGAGAAGGAGGCTGCTAAGGCTGAGAAGGAAGCAAGGAAGAGGGCTGAGGCAGAGGCAAAAGCTGCTGCAAAGGCTGCGAAAAATAACAATTAATCGGGGATAATGAAAATGAATAAGATACTCAGAAATATATTGTCAATAGCTGTGGTTTCTGCCTCTTTTGTTTCATGTTCGCAAGTTGATCTGGTTTCTGAAGAGGAACTTGTTGAGCAGAAGAAGAGTACGGCTGTTACGGTGAGTTTGGCAGATTGGCCTACTACACGTACTGTAGTTTTTGCTACAAACACAGCTGGTAGTTGTGATACAGTGTTTACTTATAATTTCAATAAAGAAAATAAGTTGACAAATATTCCTATGGGAAAGTATAAGTTCTATGCTATAAGTAGAAACACTGGCTATGACTATGGGAATTTTGATTTTGATGCTCTTTCCAAGGGAAGTCAATATTATGGCAATGTGATTATTTCATGTAAGACTACAGAGTATAACACTTCTGATGAAGGAGTTAAAAAGGCTCTGTCTGGGAAATATGTATCAAACAATTCTGCTGGGATTTATGCGGATTCTACTATGTTGGTGGAAGTAAAGTTAGGGCAGGAGGCACATGCTACTTTTCAAAAGCCTTATAAACTTACAACACAATATAAGGTTTCTGGAAGTATTACGTCAAGTCGTGCAGCCCAGAATGTGTATGTTGAAATATGTGACATCATAGGAAAGAAGAAACCGAATGGCGCTGTTGTCGGAGGTAAGGTAAAGTGTGTTCTTTCTATTGGTGGTACAGCAAAGGATACAAAGAGGGAGTTTAAGCAATATCTGACCGTGCTTGGTGTTTCTAAAACTGGTACAGCCAATATCTACGTGCGCTTCAGAGGTGATGATACATCAACAACTCCTGAGATGAAGTCTGTTAGTTATACTGTAGTTGATGGTCAAGAAGATGATGGGACAAAACGTCGTATCATTAATCTTGGAGATATTACATTTTAATTAAGTGAAAAGAATGAAGAAAATACTCTCTATAGTATGTGCTGTTGTTATATCTCTGAGTGCTAAAGCTCAGATGGTAGCTATAAATACAGACTTGGCAATGGATGCTATGATGGCTCCATCACTTGGTATGGAAATCGTCACAGGCAATAAGACCTCTTTTGGCGTAAATTTTATCTATGGGTGGAAGGCCCTGGGAAAGAATATCGAGGCTACGCTTATTCAGCCTGAATTCCGTTACTATCTTTCTCATCGCCCTGTGCATGGAATCTTCATGGGCTTGGGTGCTATTGGTGGACGTTATGACATTGAATGGAAGAATAAAACCTACAAAGGTGATGCGGTTGGTGCAGGTCTAACATTTGGATATGTTTATAACATTACTCGCCGTCTAAGTCTTGACTTCCATGCTGGTTATGGCGCAGTATACTATAACCAAAAGGAGAATTTTGTAGGCTCTCGCGATGAGGACTCAAGGGAAAATGGTTTCACTCAGGCAAATGCGCGTGGATACTATCTTCTTCCTACACGAATCGGCATCTCGATCTCATACGTTTTAAAGTAAGCAATTTATATACAGTTTGTATAATCAATAATAGTCATCTGTCAGTTTAGGTGCAGATATAAGAATGATGAAGAAATTATTTATCCTTTTGACAATGTTGCTTTTTGTCGTAAGTAATTCACTTATGGCACAGAGCGATGAGCCATTTACTGCTAGTGTCAAGGTTCAGTTCAAGACTGGTGATGAGGTTACCACCAAGCCACTTCGTTATGCTCTCTTCAAGACAACGAAAAAAGCTAATGAAGTCAAGGCAATTCTTGAGGCAACTATGCCTGAGATTTCAAATGGTACTAATCCTCTTGCTTTTGATGATGCAGTTGCCAAGCATAAGCTGACCTTCAAGAAGTCAAAGGCTAACGGTACTTTCAATGTTCGCGTTTTGTATCCGGGAATGGCGTTGCTTGTCACTTCTTTCGATCCTGACGATGACCTTACCTCTGACGGTGCTGATTTCATTGTAATTGAGACTGTTGCCGGTAAGACTGAGTATATCCACGTAGAAGAGAAGAAGATTGACTTTAAAGGAAATCATACGCTTAGCAATGTTGAAGTACAAGGTCAGAGCCGTGATACATTGAGTTTTGTTGCAGCTCCAGCTCTTGATGATGGTATTAATTGCTATATTCCAATTGTAGTACATCTTCCTGCTGGTACGGTTGCAGAGGACTCTCGTCTTATTATTCAGCCTTATGCAGTGGAGTGTGAGACTGGTGACTCTGTTGACTATGTAAAAGGTCTTTGCTATGAGGGTGCTGAATATCATGAGCTTCAGGACCGTCGTATGGGTTACAACTATCGTAAGAACGATAAGTTGAAGGATTATTATTCAAGTAGCATCATTTTGAATCTGCACAATCGTGTGGATATTGATACAACTGTGGTTTATAGGAAACGCACCCCAAGTATGGATTATAAGTTCCCATATCTTGTTGAGGTTGCTGACTATCATCATATATATTTGGCTGAATGGGCGAGTCAGTCTTCTTGTACAAAGAAGAACTATTATAAGTTCCTTAATCTTGCGGTATCTCAGGCCGATATGGATCTTGACGAGTTCGCGACTCAGGCTGATGAGAACTTTGAAACAAAGAATCAGGATATTAAGCTCCGTTTCCAGGTTGGTAAGTCTGTTCTTATTCAGGATGCTATGAACGATTCTATCAAGGAGACGTTCCTTGATGAGTTGAGATCTTATGGTGACCTTCTGATGCAGGTTTCAATTGAGGCTACAGCATCACCTGATGGTGGTTTCGAGGCTAACCGTAAACTTGCTTCTGGTCGTCTTGATGTCGCTTATAACATTCTCCGTAGTGGTCTTGGTAAGGCTGACGTACAGTTCAGCAAGCAGGCTCCAAGGGTATATAGCTGGGATGATGTTGCTAAGCAACTTGATGAAGAAGGAAACAAGGACAAGGCAGACTCTCTTCGTGCTGTTATTCCTTCTGGCGAGGGTAGTATCAGAATACTTCCATTCTATGATACAAACATTGTGCCTATCCTAGAGTCAATGCGTAGAATGCGTTGTACTTATCGTTATGAGCGTAAGCATATCATGAATGGTCCTGAGGTTGCTGCGTTCTATTATGAGCATAAGCAGAACCTTATTGATGGTAAGGAGGATCTTTCTGATGGTGACTATTATAACCTCTTTGATGTTATAGAAGATCCAGAGGATCAGGAAATCATTACCCGACTTGCTTACAGACATGTAACAAAAGACTTAGGTTATGAGAATGTGAAGTTTGCTATGTATTGTGCAAACAGAATGGCGATTCTTAAGATGAAGGAAGGTGCTCCGGATCTTGAAATTCTTCGTCCTTTCATTAACACTCGTAGTTCAAGAGTACAGGGAAGACCTGCTCGCAATACTGATGTAGCACAGAAGAACCGTCGTGAGATTCTTATCAATCAGATTCTCACCTATTATATGAAGGATGAGCGTGACAGTGCTCAAAGTTATATGAACTTCTGGTTTAGCAAGGCATCAGAGCAGAATGATCCGAAGGTTGCCAAGCTACGTATGTTTATCAGTTTCAAGGATCGTTTCATGAAGTGTGTGACAAAGCAGATGTCTCCATCTGAGACAAATTCATACCTTCAGGAGATGGAAGAGGTGCTTTCTTCTCATAAAGACAACCATGCGGTATTCTATACAGAGGCAGCTCTTGAGTTGATGACAATTAAGCAATTGGGACTTACTCAGCATCATATTGATTCTCTTGTAAATGCAATGGATGATAATAATGCTAAGAAGTGGTATATGAAGGGAATTATGGCGGCTCGTACAGAAGCTTTCAAGAATACGAAGGTTGCACGTCCGAACTATATTCCTGATTATCTCGCATACTTCCATCATTCTTTCAAGTTGGAGCCAAGTTATAAGTTCTATTACTTTAATGACGGTCAGGTAAGTGATGATCTTCGAAAGATCTATCTTTACAAGAAGAAAGATTATGCAAAGTATGAGCAGCGCTTCAATGATCTTGTCGTTCTTTCAGGAGATGGAAAGTCTGGTGAGAATGAAGAGGACATAACTGTTAGTGGTGATGATGAAGATGACGATGTGGTTGTTAATCTAAATCTTGATCAAACTGCAAATGCTGCAGATCCTAATGCTGGACAGCAGCCTGCGCAGAATAATACGGATAATAATACAGAGGAAGAAGATTAAATCGTCAAATAAATCAGGAGACTATATATTCGCTGATATATAACCAGCTTTTTAAAGAAAATGAATAAGACAAAATATTTCATATCTTTGGCAGTTATGCTTTTGAGTTGCACCGCAGTGAATGCGGTAGCAAAGGCTTCTCTATCCAATAGAGAGGCATATACTGCTGCCAGCGACACAGTTGACATTGATGAGGAGGAATTCATTGCAAACAAGGATGTCACAAAGTTGAGCAAGATTAATCGTGCTCAGCAGGAAGGACAGCTGAATGCTCATGATTATATCATGGAGAATCGTTTCCTTCCTTCTGGTGACACATTCACAAGCAAGAGTTTCTGGGATCATTTCTACTTTATGGGTGGTTTTGGCTTGCAGAGAATCGGAGGCATTGAAGGATATAGATTCAACACAATGGAGAATGCTCATATCGGTGTCGGCAAGAACTTCACTCCATTGAGTAGTGCTCGTTTCTATATCAATGTGGAAAATGCATTACGTGGTGGATCGGGAAATACGTCAAGAAACTACATGGTTAATGGTAACATTGACTATATGTACAACTTGTCCACATATTTTGCTGGTTATAATCCACAGCGTCCTGTTAATATCGGTGCGTTTGGTGGTATTGGTTTTGGCTTTACAAGATCATCGAATGTGGACTGGGATTGGCTCGCAGATGAGATGAAAGGACTAAAGTTTTCTGTAAATGCTCATTTCGGTCTTTCCATAGGTATCTATGGCGGTCCAAGAAGTTATCTCTCTATTGAGCCATATGTTGGTGTTGCTTCTGACCAGATTGATAACTCTGTAAAAAGAAACTGGCACAAGTACGACTTGTATTATGGTATTCGTGGTACTTATGCTTACTATCTTCGTGACCATAATAGTCCAGAGGCATGGAATCGTATCCGTAGTTCATGGCACTACGCTGGTTTGACGGATGTTGAGAAGCTTCGTGTTTGGCAGAATCCTTATTTCATAGATTTCCAGACTGGTGCTTCATTTGGTCATCGTGGCCATAATACAGCTGTTGCTGTTGGTAAGTGGTTCTCTCCTGCTTTTGGTATGCGAATTGGTGCAACAGGTCGTAATGCTGAATATTTAGAAGTTTCACAAGGTGATGGTTACAGGATGTCAAACCGCTATTCATGGGGTGGAATTCGTGTAGAAGGTATTGTAAATCCTTTTGGTTTTGGTCGCTACTATGATTGGAATTCAAAGTATGGCGCATATCTTGTTGGAGGTTTGAGTATTGGTCGTATTGAAAAATTTAAAGGAAGTAATTCTGCCTATTCTTCAAATGTGATCAATTTGGAAGCTGGTGTTCATGGATGGTATGGTGTAGATAGAGGTGTACAGGTCTTTATTGAACCACATGTTACAAGATATGAAGGTCTTGCCAGACTATCAAAACGCTATGCATATGACATTAATGTCGGCTTTACTGTGACGAGTGAGGCTCGAAAGTATCGCGATACATATCTTCCAGAGGAACTACCGATTTATCCAAATGTGGCTTCTCGTCTCACACTTGGTGTAGGTGCAGCTTATCTGCAGCGTCAGCAGACACATTATCCATATCTGAGTGCTCAGAAAAAGTCTATTGTTAGTGGATTTACGTTGTTTGGTGAATATCGTTTCAATCATTATATTTCAACCAGAATTGGTATGGAGTATATTAATTTGTATGATATTACCGGAAATCAAAAGCCTAAGTGGGATGGTGGCTATGCAATCAACCATTCATCTCATATGTCAATGTTCAACATTGGTCCTGTATTCCACCTTGCAAGTCTTATGCGTGGTGTGGATCCTTATCGCAAGTGGGATGTTGATGGTGGTATTGGTTTGACTGCTTCATGGTTGTCAGGTGAAACGACATCTGTTGTTGTTGGGAATCCTGAATACCCTATAACTGATAGTGATCTTAAACTTGGCGGTAACGTCAATCTTCGTTTGAGTTATAGATTCACAAATCAGGCATCTGTTTTCTTCATGCCTACTGCATATCTTGTTAAGAATGTCAAGCATGGTAGTCCAACACCAAAGATGGGAGGATGGCAAGCTCTTCAGACTTTCAATCTCGGTATTCAGTATGCACTTGCTCCTGCTAAACGTCTTTCTGCTTTCGAGGATTCTCTTGATCTTGAACGTTGGCGTGACCCTCTATTTGTGGAGGCTTCATCTGGTATCTGTATGACTTCTGCGCAGAATCAGGATCCTAATGTTGGTGGTTCACGACTCGGTATCGGTTATGAGAGTAGTGTGTCTGTAGGAAAATGGTTTGCTCCTGTTGCTGGTTTCAGAGGTACACTCACACGTCGTTCTACAGAATGGGGTTACTATGAGTGGGGAAGCAATAAAGGCGATAACCCTCTTAAGAGTGGAGTTGAATTCTTCAATGAGAACTATCTTGGTGGAAGGGTTGACCTTCTTGTAAATCCAATGGGTTTCTTCAGAGATTTCACTTGGGATGACCCATGGGGAGTTTATGGCTTTGTCGGTATTGGAATGGGTCAGAAGCGTATGCATAGATATATGACAGCTGCATATATTGATAAAAAGCCAGTTGACGATAGTTTCGGTCTTCTGAAGCAGAATATCACAAGTCTGAATTTCGGTGTTCATCCTTGGTATAAACTTAGTGATGATGTGAATGTCTTTATTGAGTATCTTTATACAACAGCAAGCTCAACTAGACCACAGGATCCTGTTTATGAATCATGGGGATTTAATGACAATAATCAAGGACGTCATTCTATTAAACTTGGTTTTGGTATGAATCTCCGTACAGAGAAGTACCGTGAGATGCGTGATATTAGTGCGATGTATGACTTTAAACCTTGGTTGTCATCACGTCTTCGCTTCGGTATTGCAGGCGGTATCAATATGTTCCATAGTTATCGTGGTCACACCTCTAGGGCTGTTGGTTCAAAGGGTTTCATTACCGGTGGTCAGGGTATGATTTACGGAGAATATCGTTTCACAGAATACTTTGCAGGTCGTTTGACCTATGAGCTAGTTGGACGTAGTGATATGCAGTCTGCTAAGGTCGTAAATTTGGGACTTCTTTCTGCAAGTTTCAATGCGAACCTGACTACTCTTATGGGTGGTTTCCGTCCACGCACTACAGAATATGATGCTTTCATTGGTCCTACTGTATATTTCCAGAATGCAGACAAGATTAGATACCTTGATCCTGATTATTCTGCGAAAGATATAAGTGTTGGTGTACATGCAGGTATCCGTATTTCACGTAAGCTTGTTGATCGTCTTGCTGCATTCTGCCAGCCAACAATCTACGTATTGAATCGTGGTGGACAGCATCACTTCCTTGGACGTTCAACTCTGTTGCAGACAATCAACTTCGGTGTTCATTATACTCTTAGATAAACCTTATAGATGCATAATAGAATGAAATTATTCAAACATATCATCCTTTCTGTGTTTGTGCTTGGAGCTTTTGCGGCTCCTGCAAATGCACAAACTGATGTAAAGGCACTTACAGGTGCGCTCGCTGAGACTATCAGAGAGTATGCGAACTATGCAGATACGCTAGCATATCGTATTGCATTTGCAAACCGTAAGAACCCAACGGTACTTCTTGGTATTGCAGAGGCATATAATATGAACCAGGATTTTGATAAGACTAAGAAGTATGCTATGCAAGCTCTTGAGGTGCAGCCAGACTTTGCACCTTCATATGTGCTTCTTGGAAAACACTGTCAGTATAAGTTTGAGCACTATGGTGATTCTGCTTATAGAGACACTGCCATTATCTATTTTAAGAAGGCTATGGAAGTTAATCCTCTTTATCCTGATTCATATGACTATTATGCTGTTATGAAATCAGCTGAGGATCCAGAGGGAGTATTGAGACAGTTCCTTAATCTTCGTGATCAACGTCCTGACCTTAATATAGGTGGTACTATTGCTGCTCTTCAGGTTAATGTTGCAAGGAAAGCTCCAGAGGATACTCTTGGTATTAGGATGGGGCTTCTTAAGAGAGGTCTTACTACCTATGAGGAACATGGCAATGAGAATCTCTCACTTGATGATCTTTATAAATATTGTAATGCATTGGATCTTGCTGTGGACTGGTCAAAAGAGGCTGATGTGAAGAATTATTATCGTGAAAAGATTGTCAGTGTTGCATCCTATGCTCACGAGCAGGAAGTTACCGATCCAAGATTCTTGAGTGTCTTGTTGGCTGCAAACTATGGTTTGGAACGTTATCAGGATGCTATTAAGAATGCAAATGAGCTCTTCCAAAGTGCTGATACAGCTAAGCTTCATTATCGTTATATGCCTTATGACTATCGTTATAAAGCACTTTCTATGTTCTCTTTGGAAAGTATAGATAGCCTTAGTACTGGTAACGTAGGTTTGGATGCTGCTGTAGATGAAATAGAGAAAGGTATGGAAACAGGTCTCGACCTTTCGCAAGACATGGGTATCACTATGGGACAGCGCGAGCTTGCTTCTGCTCAGTATAATGGAATGAGTGGTGATATTACGAAAATTGTTAAAGCATTAATGGCTAAGGGAAAGTATGATGACGCCCTTCATATCCGTCAGTATCAGATGAGCAAGAAAAATGCCAATGATCTGACAATTAATGACTGGGGTGATCAGATTACTGTTCTTCTGAATAAATATCAAGGTTCGACAGATGCTACAGAAAAGAGCCTTGCACAGCGTGATCTGGTGAATCTGTACGAAAAGGTTGAAAGAGACTTCTCTACTGATCCTCAGGTTTGTAACATATATTATAACCATGCACGTTTGGTTTCTGAAACAGAAGAAAATCCAAAGACTGGAAATGCTCTTGCACTTTTCACAAAGTTGTTCAATCTTGAGGCAAGTAATGTAAGTCGTACTAGTCAGGATGAACAGTATATAGCTGTTGCAGCTCACTATCTTGGTGTTTATTATTTCTTCCAAGACGACTATGATAAGGCAATGAAGTATGCTCTCCATATGATGGACTATGATATTACCTATGGTCAAGGAGATCAAATCTTCAATGCATGTGCTGGTAAAAGGCCAAAGACCGCAAAACGTATGCGTGAAGAACATAGACCACTTTAATATAAAATATAAAACGCATCTCTCTCTTGAGGGATGCTTTTTTATTTGTATTTAGCTTTTGTTTTTATAAACATGATTATTATGAAGTCACATAAAGAATCCTGATAATTCGTTATACCTTCGTTTTTCCAAGGAACCAAACTCGATGAACCTTCGCTTTATGTTCGCTATAGGAACGGACCTTCATCGAGTTTGGTTCCTTGTGTGATGGGACTTATAACGGACTTACATAGGAATTACTTGGGAGTTATATAGCAAGTATTTATATGCTATGCACGTATGCTTCTTTTCATTATACTCACGTTGAATAATTAAATTCCAAATGTTGATTCGCAAATGATATGAAGGCAAGGGATGCTTCGAATTTGTTAAAAATAATAAAAACGTGAAAGTGAAAATGATAAATATTTTAGAATATTAGATATTTATTGTACCTTTGCAGAAAACCTAAGTTTGACAATATGCAAAAGCAATATCGTAATCTGACTGAAGACGAAATACAGAAGCTGCAATCAGCAGGTTCTACAGCATCTAATTGGCAGGATGTCCTTGTGACAACCGACTTTTCCAATTATACTATCACCAATGTAAACTTTACAGGAAAGGTATATCTTTCTTCTGATATAACCCTTGTTGACATCTGTGAAATCGGAACAAGTGGCAAGACCTCTTTTGCCAATGGAACGGAGGTTGGTGTCATGAAAGAAGATGGTGGGCTTGAAGTTATTCTTCATGATAACCTTACCAGTATGGAGGCTGCCTTTGAGGTGCAGGAGGCAAATACAAATCCTACGCTTGTCAAGGCTCTTCACAAGAAGGCATTTGATTATGCCAAGCAGATAGAATCAGACGGAAGTATCATTGAAGAAGGTGCTGTTGTTAAACATTGTCTTCAGTTGACAGATATTCATATAGGTCCGAAAGCGCATGTTATTGGTGCCACCCGACTTGTTGACGTAAGTATCAACTCTTTACCTGAAGCTCCAAGTGGAGTAGGGGCAAATGTGATAATGGAGCACGTTATTGTTGGTTCTGACAGCCACATTACTGATGCAGCCCAGTTGGATAACTGCTTTGTAGGACAAGGATGTCATATCGGCCGTATGTATTCTGCTACACAGTCACTTTTCTTTGCCAACTGTCACTTTGAGAATGGAGAAGCTTGTGCCTATTTTGCCGGTCCTTATAGCGTAAGCCACCATAAGGCAACGCTTATGATTGCATGTATGACAAGTTTCTTCAATGCAGGTTCAGGAAGCAACCAGAGCAACCATTCATATAAGATGGGACCTAACAAATACGGCCAGCTCCTTCGTGGTGCAAAACTTGGCAGCAGCAGTTACGTGTATTGGCCTATGCAGATAGGAGCATTTAGTACTGTCATTATGCATCATGTTGGGCATCATGATCTCCGTGACCTTCCATTCTCGCTCATTACAGAGGGTAGGGATGGATATACGCATATCATTCCAGCACAGGCATTCCGTAGCGTGGGCACTCGTCGTGATGCTTTGAAGTGGCCTAAGCGCGACAAGAGAACGGAAGGTAAGGCTTCGCGTCGTGACCTTCTCAATTTCTCTATGCTAAGTCCATATACAGTTGCATCAATTCTCAAGGCAATTGAGGTGCTCTCTAAAATGCAAAGCGAAGGCCTGACGGAGTATAGGAAATGCATTATCTCGCCAAAACATATCGACCGTGGAATAGCTCTATATAATCAGGCGATAAAGATGTATCTTGCACAGGTGCTCAAGGCAAGTGAAGGTCTTATTGCATCAGCAGAGGGAACAGGCGAATGGGTTGACTATGGCGGAATGCTCGTACCAAAGGCAGAGATGACAGCTGCCCTTGAGGCTGGCAAGACTTTCGAAGATATAGAGCCGCTTATTGCGCAGTATGAATACAACTGGGTAGCCGCTCATTTCGACCTTTCTGATAAGGCTTCTCTTATTGCCGAAGGCGAGAAGGCAGAGGCGGAATGGAACGCTGCTCTTGACGAGGACGGCGAAAGAGATGTCCAGGCATGTAATATCGAACTTTAAATCACATTAATAGAACAGGAATAAATAAAATATACAGTCTGAGGAAACCCCTTCTTTTGCACTTTTTGGTAGCAGGTCTTCAGGCGCTTAACTTAAAACAACCAATAACAAGAAAAGTATGCGAGTAATTATTGAACCAGACTACGACAAAATGTCGAAGTGGGCAGCAAACTATGTTGCAAAACGTATCATCGAGGCTAATCCTACTCCGGAAAAGCCATTCAAGTTGGGCTGTCCTACAGGCTCTTCACCTCTTGGCCTCTACAGAGAGCTTATCAAGCTCTACAAGGCAGGAGAAATCTCTTTCCAGAATGTCATTACATTCAATATGGATGAGTATGTTCATCTTCCTGAAGAGCATCCGGAGAGCTATCACTCATTCATGTGGACAAATTTCTTCTCTCATATTGATATCAAGAAAGAGAACGTACACATACTTAATGGAAATGCAAAGGATCTCATAGCTGAATGCGAGGCTTACGAGGCTGCTATCGAGGCAGCAGGCGGTATCGATCTCTTCATGGGCGGTGTAGGTCCTGATGGCCACCTTGCTTTCAACGAGCCGGGTTCTTCACTCTCTTCAAAGACACGTATCAAGACTCTTACCACAGATACAATCATTGCTAACTCACGTTTCTTCGATGGCGACCTGAGCCTTGTACCTACACAGGCACTTACTGTAGGTATCGGCACCGTAATGGCTGCAAAGGAAGTACTTCTCGTTTGCAACGGTCACCACAAGGCACGTGCCCTCAAGCACATCATCGATGGCTCTATAAGCCATAAGTGGACCGCTTCAATGCTTCAGATGCACCCACACTCTATTGTGGTATGCGATGAGCCTGCTTGTGACGAGCTTACCGTAGGTACATACAAGTACTATCTCGACAAGGAAAGAGGCAATCTTTAAGAAATAGAACAAAACACGAGGGGAACAGGGAGAGAATACACGAAATGCTCCTGTACCCTCGTGTTTCCTTTTAGGAATCCAACTAACCTCCAACTAAGATTATAACTGAAACGTATATTATGACATTGAATAAGACTGTATATCTGTGGGTGATTATGACGATTTTGCTGACATCGGTAACTTTCTCTTACGGACAAAATACAAAGAAAAATAAGAAGAAAATTGAACTATGCGGATACGTCATCGATGCAAAGACGAAGGCGGGTCCTGATAGCGTGTTTGTAACTCTCATGCGTGCCGATAGTACTGTTATCGACACTATGACCTGTCATAGGTATGTGAAAAGCCGTTGGAACATGCGTGACCAGACCTATTATGAACTTAAGGTTTCGGCCGACTCTGCCGTGGGCAAATTCATTGTAAAGGCCAAAGCACCCGGATATTACTCCAAAACAGTTGACTATGAAATAAAGAAGGTTGCTCGTAACCGTTGGTTTGAGTTGCCTGTAATATATATGCGCCCAATTAAGGCAGGTGTGCCTGATAGCGTGATGCTCGATGAGGTGGTTGTCAAGGCGACAAAGATCAAGATGGTTCAGCATGGCGACACAATCGTCTATAATGCCGATGCATTTCCGCTCGAAGAAGGAAGTATGCTCGATGCCCTTGTCCGTCAGCTACCGGGTGCAAAGCTCAGTAGTGAAGGTGAGATAACCGTTAATGGCGAGAAGGTAGAAGAGCTTACCCTCAACGGCAAGGACTTCTTCAAGGGCAATAAGAAAGTTATGCTTGAGAATCTGCCAAGCTTCACTGTCAAGAACATACAGGTGTATCATAAAAGTTCGGAGAAAAGTAAATGGGCTGGTCGTGAGCAAGAAGAGAAAAAATTCACAATGGATGTTCAGCTCAAGCGCCAGTATAACAAGGGATTCCTTGGCAATGTGGAAGTTGCTGGTGGTACGGAAGACCGATACCTTGCACGCCTCTTCGCACTCCGCTATACCGACTGTTCACGTCTTTCCGTATATGCCAATACCAACAACGTGAACGAGAACCGTAAGCCGGGACGTGATGGCGAATGGGATCCTGCCAATCAGCCGGAAGGCTCTCGCACCACGCGCAAGGCTGGCATTGACCTTCAGATTACGGAGAAAGAGCAGCGTTGGGAAGAGCAGGGTAATGTGGAGTTCTCATGGGATAAATCCGTAGATGAGAATACAAACAATACAGAGCAGTTCCTTAGCACGGGAAATAACTACTCGCGTTCTATGAGCAATCGCATTTCTCATAGCAAGAGTATGAGGCTCACCAATATGTTTTACGTAAGAAAGCCTTACTGGATGTATAACTACACCAATGTTAATTACAATGAGAACAACAGCGACAATGTTTCTCGCAGTATGCTTGCCGACGAGCAATTCAATCGTTGGGGCAATGTGCAGCAGAGCCTTGATTCTGCCTTCTCTGTGCAGCTTAATCCTCAGCTTCAGGCACGGCTCATAAACCGTCGAAAGGACACCTCGCTCAGCAACTATACTTCATTCAATGCGAGTCATAACATGAATCTGGAATTCAAACTCAGTTCCGGTGACTATATCGAGCTAGATGGCTATGGCAGCTATGAAAATGTGAAGAACAAGAGTTATAGTCTTAAGGATGTAAACTACTTCCGCATTCAGGATAGTGATTTATTCCAAAACAAGTACACCACATCTCCTAATCACAGCTATAGGTATAATTTCAATGTTGGATACAATTACAGTGCAAACGAGCATCTTTCATTGTATCTTTCTGTAGGATATTTCCAAGGCTATCGGAGCAATACCCAGCAGTACTACGACCTGCACAATATTGACGATTGGGGCATGGAGTCTATACATCCGTTGGGCGAACTGCCAAGTAACTATGAGCGTGCCAGAGATGAGAAGAACAGCAATCGTACTTCCGACTTGACCAAGACTTATAATGCAAGCTTCAGGGCAATGTATCAGATTTATAATGATAGTGTGAACTTCTATACATATTTAAGTTTGGCGGGTAGTGATAACAAGCAGAGATACGACTATTATGGCAGTAAAAATGTACAGCACACACGCAACTATGTGTCTTTCTCTCCACAGGGTTACATCTATTATCGTCAAAACAAGAAACGTATAGGCTTCAATGCTCGTTATAGAATCAGTAATAGTCAGCCGAACATCTCGAATCTGATTGACGTGACCAACGATTCCGACCCGCTTAGCATCCGTCTTGGAAATCCCGACCTCAAGCCTTCTTGGAACGAGGAGTTCTACCTGAATGCTGACAAGCGTTGGGAACATGGTGGTGATTCCATTACTGTGTGGACGAATATTAATGGTAACATCAACGCTACTCAGAATGCTGTTTCGCAAGGCTATACTATGGATAAAACTACAGGTGGACGAACATTCAAACCGGTGAACGTGGACGGCAACTGGTCATGGAATGCCGGTTGGGGCTCAGGTATGGACTTCGGTAAGGAGAAATGCTTCAACCTCTACAACAACCTGGGCTACAATTTCTCACAGAGCGTTGACATGGCTGCTGTGGCAGGACAGACGGATTCACAGCTTAGCAAGGTTCACAATAACATATGGAGTGACAATCTGTCTCTTACATACCGCTCTGGCGATAGTCTCTCGCTTGGCATCAGCGGTAAGGTGGAGTATCGAAACAGTACATCTGATCAGGCTAACTTCAATGAAATCAATGCCACAAACTTCTCATACGGTTTCAACGGCACATGGCGTGTGTTCCGCACAGGCATCACCCTTGCTACCGACATCAAGATGTATTCTCGTCGTGGCTATGCTTCAAGCGACCTCAACACCAATAACCTTGTGTGGAATGCCTCTATTGCCCGCTCGTTCCTGAAGAAGAAGCTCACCGCACGTCTGGAGATGTTCGACCTCCTTCATCAGCTCACCAATACCAATATCTCCATCAATGCGCAGGGACGATACGAGACCGTAACCAATACCCTTCCTCGCTATGCCATGCTGCATCTGCAATGGAACTTCAATACTATGGGCAAAGTCAAGAAGTAATCGCTTAGTAACAGGTAGCACTATTTTTCTTATTGTTACCTGTTACTTGTTACCAAGCACTCTTCTGTATTCACCACATCCCACATACTGCTTCCTGAAGCCTTTGGCGGATGGAAGCAGCTGTTGTTTTATCTTAACTCATATTAAATGATTGGCACACCGTGAGTGTTCTTCACTTCCTTCATCACGAAAATACTATGAAAATAACCCACGCTCTCTATGTTTCCGAGTTTCGTGCGCATGAATTCCTGATAAGAATCCATGTCGCGCGTCTGAATCTTTAGCGTGAAATCATACTCGCCGCTTGTGTTGTAGCATTCCGTTATCTCTTCGATGTTCTGGATAGTCTCCATGAAATCATCCATGAGCAACTGCGAGTGATGACGCAGGCGCATGTTGCAGAGCACCGTTATCCCGTTGCCCGTCTTCTTCGGGTCGAGCACGGCATGATAGCCTTTTATGAACCCCTCGCGCTCCAGTCGTTTCTGCCTGTCGAAGGTAGGCGAAGCTGACAGATTCACCTTTGCCGCAAGTTCTTTTACCGTGAGAGTGGAGTCTTCCTGAAGGATGCGCAATATCTTGCGATCCGTCTCGTCAAGTTCTTCGTATTTCATATTCTGCCGAATAATATTCTGTTGTTTGTAATTAATTTAGTGCAAAAGTAGTATATTTTTCTGAATGTGCCAAATATTTTTGGAGGGAAGAGAAAAGAGAATTAATTTTGCACTCCGTAAAGGTGAATAAAAATCAATAATTCGTAATTTGATATATTTTTATGGCAAAAGTAATCAATGGTATTCAGGTTCCGCAGAGAGCCGACTTCGTAGGCAGTTTCCTCCGTCCGGAGAATCTCTCAGAAAACACTCGTGATCAACTTGTAAAGGAATTGACAGATAAGCAGAAGGAATTAGGTTTTCATGTTATAACCGATGGCGAATTCAACAGGACGTTCTGGCATCTCGACTTCTTCTGGGGCTTTGGCGGCGTGGCTCATGAGCCAGGCGGCGATGTGACGTTCAATGGCGAGACGGCTCGTCTTGACAAGGTATATCTCACAGGCAAGCTAACAGCGAAGCCACACCCATTCATCGAGGCATTCAAGCGTGTGAAGAAGTTTGAGGATGCTCAGAGCGTAGCAAAGCTCACAGTCCCTTCTCCTGCACAGTTCTTCCAGCAACTTACTGTCCCACAAAACTATCTAGGTACACGTGCTATATACAATGACCTTAATGATCTAATCCGTGACATAGCTGCCGTTTATCAGGACTTCATACGCCAGTTCTACGATGCAGGAGGCCGTTTCCTACAACTCGACGACTGCACATGGGGCGCGGTAGTAGGCGAGGCAGCTGCACAGCGTTATGCGCGTCTTAGTCCTAATCTCGATGATGTCAAGGAGCAGTTGCTTCTGGTCAATAATCTCGCTCTTGAAGGCCGTCCTGCTGACTTGCTCGTAGCTTCACATATCTGTCGTGGCAACTACCACTCTACATGGTTCAATAGTGGAGCTTACGATTCCGTTGCCGACTGGGTATTTGCCCGTGAGAATGTGGATGTGCTCTATCTGGAGTATGACGACGAGCGTTCTGGTGGTTTCGAGCCTCTGAGCAAGGTGAGTGCCGACAAGCATGTGGTGCTCGGTCTTATCACAACCAAGCGTCCTGAGCTTGAGGACAAGCAGCAGATTATCAACCGTATCCGCGAGGCTTCAAAGTATATTCCGCTCGACCGCCTGTCACTCTCCCCTCAATGCGGTTTCGCTTCATGCGCTATCGGCAACAAACTCACTCAGGAAGAGCAATGGGCAAAGCTCAAGCTGGTTCGTGAGATTGCGGATGAGGTTTGGAAGTAGGCGGAGGTTCTCTCTCGCTATGCCATGTAGCATCAAGACAATGAACAAGAATTAAACAACCACTTCAGTAAACGGGTAGCGATAGGGGGAGCACTATTTTCCTTATTGTTACCTGTTACCTGTTACTGACAGATAATTCAGTAGATTCATATTTTGTTTGACATCTCTATATAGTGAAAACCACCGTCAAAAATCGACGATGGTTTTCTGTTTATTATTACCTTTTGTTTACTCATAACTACTTGTCGCCTTCAGGTTTATAATAGGCCGAATGAAATACTCAACCTCTACCGTTGGGGCTATGAGTTGCAAAATCTCTTCAGGATCTTTATATGCCATCGGACTCTCGTCAATAGTACCTGTACATACTGATGTGGAATAGATGCCTTGCATAACCACCTGAAAGTCTTCAAGGGCAATAAGTTCCTTTGCCATGGCACGTGACATAAGTCTGCCAGCACCATGAGGAGCACTCTGGTTCCAGTCATCATTGCCTTTGCCACGACAAATAATGAGACCGTCACGCATATTGAATGGAATGACTAACCTACGACCTTCAGGAGCCGCCACAGCACCCTTGCGAAGCATCTTCATCTGGAAGTCAACATAGTTGTGAGTGGTGTGAACAACCTCCTTGACATGCACAGGCTTCCCACTTGCATAACATATGGACTCAAGAATCAGTTTGCCGATAATCTTATGATTGAATTCAGCATACGCCTGAGCAATAACCATATCTGTGAGATACCCCTTCATTGCTTCACCTACAAGATACCCGTTAGTGATACCTGTCAGTTTGCCTGCCTCCATCTTCCAGTATTTCCACACTTTCTGACCGAGATTACGACTGCCACAATGGATGGTGAAAGCATAGCATCCATCAGGTGTTGTTCCTATCTCAACGAAATGGTTTCCTCCACCTACAGTACCGATGCTATGATAGAACATGTGTTCGCTTTGATCCACCCGTTTAAGAAATTCGGTAATCCCTTTCTCGCTGATATCGATGTCGTTCACCATCTCAGGCCATTGCTTACGAGCTTTCTGATGCGCGTTCTTAAGATAACTGTATAGTTCACGATATTCGTATTTCGCATTCTCGTGAATTGTCATGCCAAACTTCACATTTTCACGAATTTTACGCTCGATAGTAGGATATTCATCCTTACTGACTTTCTGGTCTGTGATAGTAGTGCTTACTGAACAACCGATATCGCCACCAACATGGTCGGGATTGACATGATCAGAGAATGGCACGGTGAAGCCAACAACTATATCCTTGCCTGCATGGACATCAGGCATGATGCGAATCTTGGCATTATCAAACATTGCCTGGTCAAGGAAATGATAGATCATGCTGAGTGCATCCTGTTCTATATTATCTGTGAAAATCTTGCAATCTTTGCAATACTTTCCTTTTAGTTCTAACATGATGTAATATTTTTGTGAATATTAACCCCTTGCTCGCTCACGCGAGGACACAATAAGGGCTGTCTGTAAAATGCGTTGCCATAGTCACAATGTTCCTGTTCTGGTTTTGCGACAAGAACATCAACTTGGCATCTGCGCCTTGCTTTAATATGCAGGTATATTTTATTACATCTTTGTCAAGTGAGTCTGCTTACTCTATTCTGTATTTGTTAAACTAAAAATAATTATGTATTACAAATGAGGTTGCAAAGGTACAACAAAAAAATGAATCAACAAAATTTTACGGGATTTTTCAGCAATAAGTACATGTTTATACAACGAGCAAGACTATTTTCCTTATTGTTACCTGTTACTTGTTACCCCAGGCACTCTTCCCAGTACCTCACCACACCCACATACTGCTTCCTGTATTTCTGGCGAGCCTTCATGTCAGCTTCTGAAATGCTTACATCCTTATCCATGTCCTTCAGTCGGGCATCGTCAATGGTGATATACAATTTCTGGAGGCCCTTGATGGTACGGCTCAAAGTGGGGCGGTCGCATATCACCGAGTTGCCGAGCGTGCTGACCACGCGCTCTATGAAGCCTGAATAATTATCATCCATGCCTTTCTCTTCCATATAGTAGATGTAGATCATCGCCCAGAAGCGCGTCTTGCTTGCCTTCTTCCTTGCTGCAAACACGAAATCCGAATATGTGTTAGGCGTGGGGTGATAATACCTCTCTACCATATTCCTACAGCGACGTATGAAATCCTCTTCACACTCTACGGTATGAAAAGGATTCCTCGCTGGTCGCCCAACTGCCTTCTTCGGCCGAGGCTCAAATATTTCTTCTTCCCACTCCACGCCCTTACTCTGTTTTATCTTCGTCAGACTCGTCAATCCATTCATCGTCATCATCGAAGTTCTCCTCTTCCTCCGAGAACATCGACATCTGGAGTATGTCAATGGCGATGATGAGACAGGTGTGGTTCATGTCTGGCGACTTAACGTCATACTTTGCTTTCAGCTCATCAAGTTTTGCCCACAATGCCTTCTCTTTTGCCTTCTCAGGATGTCTCTCGCCTATGGTCCAGTTCTCCCTTATCCATGCAGCCATCTCACTCGCCATGAGCACCTGCTGATAGCGGAACGTAGAGTCGATAAACGTGTCCATAGCGTCATAGAGCGACAACTCGAGCATATCCTTACACACGAGCCTTCCCACCTTCATGTGGTTCTCTACAGCCCACAGGTCGTCGGCGCACTTGCCTATGGCAGCAACGAATTTCTTCTTTTTCTCCTCTGACTGGTCATGTCCTCCCCAGTGCGATTTTATGCCATAGAACACGTGCATCGAAACCTCGTTGCGAGCCACGCTGGTGTAGTTCTCCTCATCGTTCATCATCAGCATGTGAATGTCATACAGGATGGCAGCCGACAGGTTAGGCCACTTGCAGTCGGTTATGAAGCCATACAGCTCCTTGTTGTCCAAGCTGCTCTCGCCGTCGGTCATGTTCCAAGGCCATGCCGACCAGTCAGTCTTCTTGCCACGGAAAAGAGAATAGCACATATCCTTCAGATCCAGATAGAACCTGAAGCGCACGCGGTCTTTCTCGCTCAGGGCATTGATAGCAGCCAGACTACGGCTCTCGCTTGCATAGTCAGGGTTCTCGAATACCTCAAGCGTATATTCCGTGTTCGCGCTGTATCTTCCATCGCAGAATATCCCGTCGTTAGCCGTCTGCATCAGCAGCTCGCGATAGTCCTCACTATCCCGTTCAGGCAGATTGTCGAAATCCACATTCTTTATAAAGTGGTCAAACCGATTCAGTATGTCTTTTAATATATCTTTTTTCATTTTTCTTTGTTTAGATTGAAGTGTGTTTCGGGGGGTGCAAGAAACCCTCATGCGTCTGCAAAGATAGTAATATTCCTGCACCCCACAAAATTTCTTCTACACTATTTTTCTTATTGTTACCTGTTACTTGTTACCGCCCTATCTGCAATCAGGTGGTTGCGCCCCGAAGGGGCAAGGTCTGCAATTAGCCCAGGGCAACGCCCTGGGTAATTAGAGGTGTACCTAATCGCCCTGTAAGGGCAAAAGCCCTAAATTGATTTCAATGCTTTTGCCCCTTTAGGGCGAACCGACCCCCTCACTATACCCATGGCGATGCCATGGGCTGTGAGCTTGCTACCCCTTCGGGGTGCCATCGGATTCATGCGGATAATCACCCCTCTTACGCCACCAGTTGCAGCACCTTCTCGTAGCAGCCTTCTGACACCTTGCGGATGAGTCCGTCGGCAACCCATCGGCTTATCACCATCTTCACGTTGGCGCTGTCGCCATTCTGCACACGAAGGGCAATGAGCTCCTGCACGCTGAAATGGTCGGGAAGCACAGAGAACAGCTTCTTGTTCTTCGACATTCGTCCCTGCTTCTGCATGAGAGAGTTGTCGATGTCGTTGATGTCCTCGTAGTCCTTGCCACAGAAGGTATAAACCCCAAGTCGGTGAGCCTCGGCAGTCCACTTCACCACCTTCGCTATGTCGCGAATCTGCTTCTCGTCAGTAGGACAGCCGCGAAGATACCATTGCAGCACACCAGCACGCATAGCCACCACAAGGGCACGCTTGCCGAGGTCATACCACACCTCGTCAGGGTTCTCGTCGTCTTCCTTGTCCCACTTGTTCTTGAGCATCATGACGGTCTTCTCGAGCCACGGCAGCTGCACCTTCCTACCGTCCTTGCCTGCTTCTGAGAGAAGGTCGCAAGCCTCGTCAAACTGTGCCTGCTCCGTCACGGTAAGGTTCTCATAGTGAGGAAATCCCTTTATCCTAACCGATGGCATGAAGGCGAAGAGCACACGGTTGTTCAGACCGCCTTCAGGGTTGTTGTAGAACTTATGCATACCGCCTGGAGTACCGCAGTAGAGGCAGTTGAGGAAGATAGGAATGCGGATGTTGCGCGTCAGATGGCTCTTGCTCTCCTTACCGCCCATGGCATTGTCGAATGCCTTGCACAGAAGGTCGTCGTTATCGCCATACACCGTCTTCTTCGCCTTCGAGAGTCGTGCCACCTCCTCCGTGAACTGAATGGCATGTTCTCCGTCGAGATTGTCGAGATACTCCAGCATCTGACTTGTGGTGATGTCGTCGCCGAAGAGCTTCACTCGCGGACGTGGGTCGTCGGGCTTCTCTGAGGCATCGCTTGCCTTGTTGCAGATGGCGAGATACTCGGCAGCCTTCTGGCGCTCAATGTTGTCCTCAATGCGGATGCGCTTCGTCATAAGGTCGAAGAGATGCGCTGCGAATGCCTTACCGCTACTGCTCTTGCCCACCACGGCTGTCTGGAACGAGAGCGAGTTCTCACGGCCGTCCATGTAGTTGAAGCGGATGTGTGTGCCATACACGCCCCAGATTGGCAGCATAGCCATATACACCTGCGAACGGAGATGCTTGGGGTAGTGTGCGAGAATCATCTCCTCCACGGTTGAGAGCCTTGGCAGACGAGGCAGTTGAATGTCGGTCTCGTCAGAAGCGTTGCTCACGTTTCTCAGCTCGCTAATCACACCTCTCATCACGGGCGTTATCGTGCGGCCGTTGGTGGCAAGGGCGTTGCTGATGGTGCGTCGAATCTCGGCATCGGGAAGGGTGGGGAAGTAAGGAGCCACGAGCATGTAGAGCGTGTTGAAGTTGTAGTCGCAGATGTGGCGAAGCTCACGCACAAGAATAAAGAGGTCGTCGTTGCGCTCACCCTCGCGAGGATTTCCCTGAGTGGCTATTCGGCGGAGCAGAGCCTCGATGATGCTGCTGAACTTGATGCCCTGATAGTTGAAGTTGTCGCTCACCTTCACCTCAACTGCATTCTGGCTCTCATCCTTCATCCCCTCATCCTTCACCTCATTTACATTCAACCCCTCATCCTTCATCCCTTCATCCTTATTCCCCTCCTCGAGAACATGATTGAAGAGCCTGTCATTGTCAACGAAGAGCATGTAGTCCTTGCTGGGAAGGAATGACACGCGCGACAGATCCTTGATCTTGCGGTCGGCAAACTCGCTCATCCCGAATGCTGCTGCAAGCCTCTCCTGGCATTGGGTGATTCGCTCGCCTTCACCGAGAATGGTCACCAGTCGGAGCCCCTCGCCACGTGGAGTGACATGTGCAAGAACGATGCCCAGTTCCGTTTCCTTGCCTGCAATCTGCTCGTCATAGAACTTGCGAGGATTCACCTTCATGTGGTCCCAGTCATGCAGACAGAATCCGCTTGGGATGGCAGTCTCAGCCGTTGGACGCACGCCATCCTCTGGCATCTGGCAAGCATAGAGCACCACAGGCAGATCGCCCTTCAGCTTGCTTTTCATCTCCTGATCAGCCTCAGCCTCAATCTGACGCATCGTGCTGTTCACCTCGAATGAGTTGGTAAGTGACTCGAGCGCCTCAGGAGTAAGACGCTTCATGGTCTTGCTTCTGCAAGAGTCCATGTAACCAATTGGGGTAATTTTCTTTTCCATGCTGAATTGTTTTTGAAGTTAGAGAATTGAGCCTTCAGGCCCGTTGTCGATTACAAAATTACAACAAATTCCCTGTACCTCCAAGCCTTTTCCGCCTGTGCATAATTAGTGTGCTATTCTTTGTAATTAGTGTGGTAATTTGCAGAATTAGTGTGGTAATTTCAAAGAGCTATATTGTGATAGTGCGCCATCGTCCTGCTATGATGCCGTTTCGCTTTCTGCCCATAGCCCTTCCCCCCTTAGTAACAAGTAACAGGTAACAATAAGAAAACTTCTGCCCTGTTTTTATAATTCTATATATAATAAGGTATATAAACTCCTTAGAAATTTTCAGTAAAATTCTTGGCCATGCACACAATTCCTTATTGTTACTTGTTACCTGTTACCGAGGCCGCTTGCCATGCCTCCGCTGTGCCTCCGTTGTGCCTTCGCTGTGCCTTCGCTATGCCTCCGCTGTGCCTTCGCTATGCCTTCGTTCCAGGTCCGTTTCAGGTCCGTTGTAAATCCGTTGCAGGTCCGTTCCTAAGAATGGGATAATAGCGAAGCCATATCGGGGTAACAGGTAACGGGTAACAATAAGGAAAATAGTGCGGAAGAAATTTTGTGGGGTGCAGGATTATTGCTATCTTTGCAGGCGAGACATTAGGATTATAATCAAATACCCCGCTCCGTTATGCTTACTTCCGCCCAAATAGCAATGATCAACAAGAAGGCAGCTGCCACGCCCGATGCTCTGAAGCGTGACTCGCTCTCTAACTATCTCGAAGGTTATTACTTCGTCACTCTCAACACTCGTGGCGAATCGCCAGTCCTCTCGTCGGTAGAAGGCACCATCGGCGCCACAGGTGCGGATAGCCCGCATTGCAGATATACGAAGCTGGGGCTTGGCGTAATCGAAAGTTGGAAAAGGATGCCTTCCATCTGTTCAACGGTAAGGGTAGGGCCATGCGAGGCGATGCCAGAGCATTTTCATGGGCTTATCCATTTACTCCCTGGAAATAAGCGCCATTTGGGCAGCTTGATAAGCGGCTTTATGGCTGGCTGTACTCACGCATACTGGGACATGCTGGGCATAGAGTGGCGCAGAGATAAACTCAGCGCGCATGCGCTCGCTTTGCCTGACCGGGACCGCAACCACACGCGCTCTTTCCGTGGCCCTGCTCTCTTCGTTCATGGCTATAACGATGTGGAGGCGATAACCGAAGAGCAGGTGCAGATAAAGATTGCCTACATCCAATCGCAGGCAGAGAGGCGACTGATAAAAGGCCGCATGCATCGTTGTTTCTGCATAGAGCGCGGCAAGCACTCCCGCAACTGGAGCACCGAGGTCGCCATGCGAGCCGTAGCCGCCGATCCGTTCTTTTCCAGCAACACAGACAAATGCCTCGCAGCTCAGCGCAACGTGACGGCACGACTCGCAACCGACGAAAGAGGAGCGTGCCTCGACTACTTAGGCTTCCCGCCACTTATGGCAGACGAAAGGAAACTGCCCCTGATATGCCATAGAAAAGATGCTGCCCAGTTTGAACAGCAGAAAGAGGCTGTGATGAATGCAGCAAGAAACGGTTGGATTATCGTCTCAGCTTTCATCTCTCCGAAAGAGAAGGAGATAAAGACACAACTGATGGTGGAGCTGTTGCCTTTCATCGAGATTATGGACAACGGATTTTCCGACCGCTACAAGCCCACGGGCAAGGCCTTCTATGCCTGTGCTGAGAACCGCCTGTTGCAGATATCATGCTGGCGCTATGAATATCGGAAAGACGCAACCGTGAGCCGGGAGATGTGTCTTGTTATGAATGAACTGGCAAGAGTGATCACTCAGCGAAATGACGACTGGTGGAAGACATGGCCCGTCGGTAACAAGTAACAGGTAACAATAAGGAAAATAGTATGAAAAAATCCGATGCTCTTGCTTCTTGGCAGGAACATCGGAGTATGTGTGTCTGAGGTTGAGCTTTCTTCTTAAGGCTTGCTCTCCCCTTCGATATAGTTCTCCATGCACATCATCTCACCATCGAATACGGCATAGGTGAACTGCCATATCCAGTCGCCGAGAATCATAAGGCGGCATGAGCGCGTGAGCATGAGGTCAAGCTCTATGTGGCGGTGGCCGAAGAGGAAATAATCCACGTCAGGATGCGATTTCAGATAGTCCTTGGCAAAGAGAACGAGATGCTCCTTGTCCTCACCCATGTAAGGCGGTTCCTTGCCGTCCTTGCGCTTCAGGCGTGAAGACTTTGCCCAGTTAAGACCGAACTTCATTCCCCATGTGGTTGGAAGCACGTTGCGGAAAAGCCATTGGCAAGTCTTGCTCGTGAAAATCTTCTTTATGAACTTGAATTTCTTGTCAGGGTCGCCAAGGCCGTCGCCGTGGGCAAGATAGAACGTCTTGCCGTTGATTTCGAGCGTCTCAGGCTTATGGTGCACGATAACTCCGCATTCCTTCTCCAGATAGCCGTATTCCCAAATGTCGTGGTTTCCGGTGAAGTAATGCACCTCTACACCGGCATCAGTCAGCTCAGAGAGCTTTCCGAGAAAGCGCGTGTAGCCCTTTGGCACGACGTATTTGTATTCATGCCAGAAATCGAACATATCGCCCAACAGATACACCGCGGAAGCCTTCGCCTTAATCTCATCGAGAAAGCGCACGAGACGGCGTTCCTGAGTGCGTGGATGCTCAGCTGCGAGAGAGCCGAGGTGGGCGTCGGAGAGAAAGTAGATATACCCCATTTTTAATCCAGTCCTAATTCTATTCTTGCTTCTTCAGTCATCATTGACTTGTCCCATTCAGGCTCAAAGACCATGTTCACGTTTGCGCTTGTCACGCCTTCAACGGCAAGCACCTTTGAGCGCACGTCTTCGAGGATGAAGTCGGCTGCCGGGCATGAAGGAGCTGTGAAGGTCATGTCGAGGTCGAGTGCTCCCTCGTCGTTGAGGTCGATTTTGTAGATGAGGCCGAGGTCGTAGATGTTTACTGGAATCTCAGGGTCATAGACCGTCTTGAGCACCTCAACGATGCGATCTTCTATCTTTATACGTTCTTCTTGTGTCATATCTGTTGTTTTTTTTGTTTCAATTTGTTTTCGGATTTGCCGGAATATCCGGATTGTCTGGAGCCTAGAGTTTCCCACTCTCGTGATATGAGTAGTAGGCTCCGTCAGTCACGATGATATGGTCGGCGAAATGCAGGCGCATGGCATCGCAGGCGGATTTCACCTGTCGGGTGATCTGGTCGTCGTAGCCGCTTGGGTGAATATTGCCACTCGGATGATTGTGGGCAAGGGCAACGATGGTGGCGTTGCATAGTACCGCTTCCTTTATTATTACGCGCACGTCAACGGCCGTTTCTGTTATTCCGCCATGTGAGAGACGTATGGTCTTGATGTGCTTATAGTTATTGTTCATCAGCACTATGTAAGCCTCTTCCACGTCGAGGTCGCGCATCTTGGGCAACAGGTGTTGGTAAATGGCGTCGGGCTGGCTGAGGTCGAGGCGCTCGAGTTTATCCTCATGCTCACGACGTTTGCCCAGTTCGCAGGCAGCGAGTATTGAAATGGCTTTCGCCTCGCCTATGCCGTTGTATGCGGTGAGTTCGGATATGCTTTTCCTGCCGAGGATGCCGAGGTTGTTGTCGCAATCCTTGAGGATGCGCTTCATAAGGTCAACGGCCGACTCTTTCGTGTTGCCTGAGCCTATGAGGATAGCGATAAGCTCTGCGTCTGACAGGTTCTCTGCTCCTATGCGTGCAAGCTTCTCGCGAGGTCGGTCGTCTTCTGCCCATGAGGTGATAGGGAAGCTGCCTCTCCCCCCGCCCTCCCCCGTAGGGAGGGAGCCGGAAGGCGATGGGCATTCCGTATTGTGAGCTTCGTTTTGCTCATTATTCTTTGTGTTTTCAGCCTTTGAGGTTTCTTCCTTGAAGTCCTCTGGCTCATAGAATTCTTTTACTCTCCACATAGGCGATTAGATTATGCTTGTTACGGTTTATTACTTATAGAAAGTCTTCTCGAATGCCTGAAACTCGTCCTGCTTTCTTACGCATCTCTTCCACCATGCCTCAAGGAATCCGAATCCATAGCCCATGAGCTGAACGAAGGCGGCTGCTATGCTGATGAAGCCGATGCGTGGCGATTTGTTCTTGATGGTTGAGTCGATGAAGATAAGCAGCGAGTAGAGCAATATCGGTAGCCAAGGAGCTGCGCATAGCCAGTACCACTTGTGAGGGTCGTCATAGTGCATGAGCAGACGGCCGGTCATGGATATGAGAATTAGCGCGATGACTCCTACGGTGAAGACCATCGGGAGCATGTGTACCAGTTTCATTGTTCCCGGATGCCGCTTTTCAAGGTTTATGCGCGCAATACCACTATTATATACCTGTCGGAAGAATTTCCTAAGGTCGGTGCGGCGTTTGTGCCATACCCATGCTGATGGGAACAGACGGCATTTGTGGCCAGCCTCCACGATGCGGTATGAGAAATCGATGTCCTCACCGAAGCGCATCTTCGAGAATCCTCCGAGCTGCTGGTAAACCTCACGCTTTATGCCCATGTTGTATGAGCGTGGGTAGAACTTGTCGAGCTTCGCCTTTCCTCCGCGTATTCCGCCTGTTGTGAAGAACGAGGTCATGGAGTAGGAGATAGCCTTCTGCACAGGAGTGAATGAAGGATGTGAGGCATCAGCTCCGCCGAAAGCCTCGCAAGGGTTCTCGCTTAGCTCTTTGTCGAGGGCCTTGAGGTAGCCGTCGGGCAGGACAACATCGCTGTCGAGGATGATGAGGTAGTCGCCCTTGGCACGCTCTGCGCCATAGTTGCGGCTTTGTCCCGGACCTGAGTTCTCCTTTAGGAAATAGCTGAGAGGGAGGCAGTTGCCGTATTTCTCACATACCTCCTTGCAAGGAATTGAAGAGCCGTCCTCGACGATGATGACCTCATAGTCGGAATAAGCCTGACGGGTGAGACTGTCAAGCAGTTCGTCAACCTCGTCAGGCCTATTATATACTGGTACTATAATACTATATTTCATATATCCATTTTAGGATAACCTAAATATAGGGAAAGGAGATTACTCCTTCATGCGCTGAATGTAGCTACCGTCACGTGTATCTACCTGTACGAGGTCGCCCTCGTTGATGAAGAGAGGTACACGGATCTCAGCACCTGTCTCAAGAGTTGCTGGCTTGAGAGTGTTTGTAGCTGTATCGCCCTTTACGCCTGGCTCAGAGTGAGTGATGCGAAGAACAGTCTTAACTGGCATTTCAGCGTAGAGAACGGTGTCTGTATCAGCGTCGCTTACAACCTCAACGATGTCGCTCTCCTTCATGTACTCAACGCCTGTTACGAGTTCAGAAGAGATAGGAGTCTGGTCGTATGTCTCCTGATTCATGAAGATATAGTCCTCACCCTCCTTGTAGAGGTACTGATATGGGCGACGTGTAATCTGAACTTCCTCAAGCTTCTCACCGATGTTGAAACGGCGCTCAAGTACGCGACCGTCGGTTACGTTCTTCAGCTTGATGATCATGATTGTGTTACCCTTACCTGGCTTGCGGTGCTGGAAATCGATGCACACCCAGATGCCACCGTCCATACGAACTGCTACACCCTTCTTAATGTCCTGTGAATTAATCATTGTTTTTTTATTGTTGTTATGAATTATATTTTCTGATTTGTGAGTGCAAAGTTACTATATTTTCGCCAAAAAACGCCCACTTTTTACAAAAAAACTACTCGAAATAAAGAAAAATACGTTTTTTTGATGCTAAAATGGCTAAATTTCTTTGTTAATTCAAAAAATATGAGTACTTTTGCACCCTGAATTGCGCAAAAGTGCTTTTAAGTTTAGGTAAGAAACAAAAAATAACAAATAAAATAGAATAACAATGAAAAGAACATTCCAGCCACACAACCGCCGTCGCGTGAACAAGCATGGTTTCCGTGCTCGCATGGCAACTAAGAATGGTCGTCGCGTACTCGCATCTCGTCGCGCACACGGTCGTAAGAAGCTTACTGTTAGCTCTGAGCACCACGGTAAGTAATTATGGCTCTTGAGTCATAAAAAGGCAGTCTTTCAGATATGGAAGACTGCTTTTTTGTTATATAAATAAAAAAGTACGCGAGAAATTTTGTAATTTGGGCGGTTTGTCTTAACTTTGTACCAAAATATGCACATAGACAATGAATGGAAAAGAATTCTTGGGTAAGTTCAAAAGCAGTTTCCTGTGGGCGAATCTTCTTGCTATGGCCCTGGTGGTAGTTCTTTGTGTGATGGGTGTAAAGTACGGACTTGATACTTATACTCATCATGGAGAGGCGATATCCGTACCGGATGTGCGTCGTCGCACGTTTGACGATGCTGAGCGTATTCTCAACAGTCTCGGCTTTAATGTTGTGGTTGTCGATACAGGCTATGTGAAGACATTGCCTGCTGATGCCGTACTTGAACTTTCTCCAGAGGTTGGTCAGAAGGTTAAGACTGGCCGTACAATCTATCTTACCATAAACGCTGCCGATACTCCTGTACTTACTATGCCTGATGTGATAGACAACTGTTCTTATCGTGAGGCACAGGCAAAGCTTACGGCTATGGGCTTCCTTGTCGGTGATCCGAAATATATTACCGGTGAGAAGGACTGGGTTTATGGCGTTGAGTGCAATGGAAAGAGTTTGGCGGCAGGTGACAGGGTTTCTATTGAAGACAAGATTGTGCTTCAGATAGGTAGCGGACAGCGTGATGCCAACGATTCCGTTGTTGTTACCGATGCGGTGTATGTCAATATGCCTGAGCGCGGAGATGTCAATGGAGGTGAGGTTGATAACTTCGTGGTTGTTGAGTAGCACAAGTGGTAACAAGTAACAGGTAACAATAAGGAATTTTGAAAGAACAGGAAGAAATATTCGACGATATAGATATCGAGGAAGTTGAAGAGGCTCAGGCCGAAGACGGACAGCTCTATGAGCATTTCCGTATCGTGGCAGATGCAGGTCAGGAGAAGCTTAGAATTGACAAGTTCCTCTTTGAGCACATGCAGCATTCCTCGCGCAACCGCATTCAGGCTGCTGCTGAGGCTGGCTATATTCATGTGAATGACAAGCCGGTGAAGAGCAACTACAAGGTTCGTCCAGGTGATGTGGTGACGCTGATGCTCTCTCGTCCGAAACATGATACAACCATATATCCGGAAGACATCCCTCTCAATGTTGTGTATGAGGATGATTATCTCCTGGTTATCAACAAGGAGGCGGGTATGGTGGTTCATCCGGGTGCAGGAAACTTCAGTGGTACGCTTATCAATGCTGTGGCGTGGCATATGAAGGATGTGCCGGAGTTTGATCCGAACTCCCCGGAGGTTGGACTTGTGCATCGTATAGACAAGGATACAAGCGGATTGCTTGTGGTTGCCAAGACGCCGGAGGCTAAGTCTGCTCTTGGAAAGCAGTTCTTCAATAAGACTACGCATCGCTCGTATCATGCCCTTGTCTGGGGACACTTCACAGAAGATGAAGGTAGGATTGAAGGCAATATTACCCGAGACCCTAAGGACAGGCTGAGGATGACGGTTGCCGCTCCGGACTCAGGAATAGGCAAGCCTGCCGTTACCCATTGGAAGGTTATAGAGAAGTTCGGTTATGTTACCTTGATTGAGTGTATTCTTGAGACTGGCCGTACGCACCAGATCAGGGCTCACATGAAGCATATCGGCCATCCTTTGTTCTGTGATGAGAGGTATGGCGGTTCGGAGATTCTTCGAGGCACACGGTCTTCTACATATAAGGCATTTATCCAGAACTGTTTCAAACTCTGTCCGCGTCAGGCTCTGCATGCAAAGACTCTCGGTTTTGTGCATCCTGTAACAGGTGAGCAGATGGACTTCACAAGTGAGTGGCCTGAGGATTTCTCCGCACTCATTGAAAAATGGAGAAACTATGTGAATGGCGCAAATGCCTTCTTAAACGAAAAATAGAAACAACAAAAAAGTACAATACATAAAAATGGCAAATATCAAACGCACAATAGCCATCGTTTGTGGTGGCGACTCTTCTGAGCATGATGTTTCAATGCGCTCTGCTCAAGGCTTGTATTCTTTCTTTGACAAAGACAAGTATGATCTTTATATCGTAGATATCAAGGGACAGGACTGGCATGTGGACTTCCCTGACGGCACAATCGCGCCTATTGACCGTAATGATTTCTCATTCCGTCATAATGGTAAGACTGTGGTAGTTGATTACGCATATATTACTATTCACGGCACCCCTGGGGAGAATGGTCTGCTTCAAGGCTACTTTGACTTGATTCATCTTCCATACTCCACAAGTGGTGTACTTGTTGAGGCTCTTACCTTTGACAAGTTCGTACTGAATAACTATCTTCGTGGTTTCGGAGTTTCTGTTGCTGAGAGCGTTCTCGTTCGTCGTGGTGATGAGGATTCGCTTACCGAGGAGCAGCTTCAGAAGACTGTCGGTTTCCCATGTTTCGTAAAGCCGGCTGCTGATGGTAGTAGCTTTGGTGTAAGCAAGGTGAAGGAATTCGACCAGTTGGCTCCTGCTTTGCGCAAAGCATTTATGGAGAGCGATACCGTGATGATTGAGAGCTACCTTGAAGGTACTGAGATTTCGCAGGGTTGCTATAAGACAAAGACAAAGTCTGTTGTTCTGCCTGCTACAGAGGTTGTTACTGAGAATGAGTTCTTCGACTATGATGCCAAGTATAACGGTCAGGTACAGGAGATCACTCCTGCCCGTCTGGCTCCTGAGACATCAGAGCGTGTAGCAAAGATTACATCTGCAATCTATGACATCCTTCATGCCAATGGTATCATCCGTATCGACTATATCATATCTAAGCAGGCAGATGGTACGGACAAGATAAACATGCTTGAGATTAATACCACTCCAGGTATGACTGCTACGTCTTTCATTCCACAGCAGGTGCGTGCTGCTGGTCTTGACATAAAGGATGTGTTAAGTGATATCGTAGAGAACCAGTTCTAATCACAAAATAGGCAAGATGACAATCCACGATTTCGATGATATCCGTCCATACGAACCGGAAGAAGTTCCTGTAGTCATAGACGAGTTGCTGAAAGACAGGCAGTTTTCGCTTGTGCTTAAGGGACTTGTACCCTGGCTGCCTAAGTCTGTGCGTAACGGATTGATACGAATGCTCCTCTGGAGGGTGAAGAGTTCACAGGACTTCCAGATGAGGCTTATGAGACCTCTTGTCAATTTCCTTCGTTTCAGGACTACAACGTCAAGTGGATGTGAGTTTGACAAGAGCCTTGACAGGAAAGGAAGCTATATCTTCCTTTCAAACCATCGTGATATAGTTCTTGATTCTGCTTTCCTTGATGTGATGCTGATAAAGAATGATTTCGCCCGTACCTGTGAGATAGGTATAGGAGATAATCTTCTTATCTATCCTTGGATTAAGAAACTTGTAAGGCTGAACAAATCGTTCACCGTCCGCAGGGGCTTGTCTCCGAAGGAAATGCTCCGCTCAAGCATTCTTATGAGTCAGTATATCCACTTTGCCGTGAATGAGAAGGGCGAGAATGTATGGATTGCCCAGCGTGAGGGACGTGCCAAGGATTCTGATGACAGAACTCAGGAGGCTGTGCTGAAGATGTTTGCTATGGGAGGCGAGGGGAGTGTCATTGACCGTTTGAAGCATCTGCATATTGTTCCGCTTGCCATATCATACGAATATGACCCATGCGACTATCTCAAGGCTGAGGAATTCCAGTTCAAGAGAGATGTGGAGGGTTGGAAGAAAAGCAAGCAGGATGACCTTGATAATATGAAGACTGGCATCTTCGGCAAGAAAGGACGCCTGCACTATGAGGCTGCTCCCTGTATTGATGCATGGCTTGATACTCTGCCTGCCGATATGCCTAAGCAAGAGGTATTTGCTGCTGTTGCCAAGCATATTGACGAGGAAATACATAGACGCTATAAACTCTATCCGGGCAACTGGATTGCTCTTGATGAGATAGAGGGTACTCCTAAGGCTCATAGCGATAAATATACGGAGGCTGACGTGAAGGTGTTTGAGGCTTATATTGCCGAGAGACTTTCTAAGGTTCGTGTTCCGAATCCCGATATGGCATATCTTCGTGAGAAATTGCTTACTATGTATTCAAATCCTGCCCGTAATTACCTTAATGCAAAGGTTCAGAAAGATTGAGATACGTTAGCTTGTATAGGAGCTTATCGCTCGTAAGTGCCTTTTTACTTATGGCTTCGTGTACTGTTGAGCCATACGAATCGGGTGATACCTCCCTCTCTTACCTTATGGCAGAGATGGTGGATATGCATGTCGTGGGTAGGGAGATAAAGAGTATTTTTACTGATTCTGACGAACGGCTTGCGGTATCATCATCATACTTGCTTCCTGAGAAAATGGAGCATAGGGATACCACGTATCGCATGATGCTATATTATAATAAGGAGGGAAACAATTCCGTTGACTTGAAGTCGCTGAAACGTGCTTATGTTGTGAAATCTTCAGACAAGCACTCTTCGTTGACTCTTAAAGATGATCCTGTCAAGTTTATTAGTGCATGGAAGGCTCAGAATGGCAGTTACATTAACATGTCGCTAGGACTGATGGTTGGAAATGTGGAGAATGAAGATGCTGCTCATAAGGTAGGACTTGTTGTTAACTCTGTGGAGACAATGGCAGACGGCAGCAAGACCTATTATCTCACCCTTCATCATGATCAGGATTCTATTCCTGAATACTATACTCAGACGGTATATATTAGTGTCCCCCTAAAAGAGTATTCTGCAGGAGATAGGATTTGCATAAGAATGAATACGTATTCAGGGTGGATTGAGAAGATATTCACGAAATAAAATCGCAATATGCAGTTATATGCAATAATATGCATAGGGAAAACAGAAAATATGCACTATGCATACGAAAATATTCATATTTTCTGAATAAAATTTGGATATATGCAGGAATATTCGTAATTTTGCACTTCCAAAAAGAATAATTCCTGCATATTGATGAAAAAGAATGACAGAATGGCGGCGTTGAGGGTTGTTATAGCTCGCAAGGAATTGAGTTCGCAAGAGGAGGTTATACAGGCTATGGCTCTTGAAGGGTTCACAGTTACTCAGTCAACTCTTTCGCGAGACATGAACAAGCTCAAGATCGTAAAGAAAATGGTTGCTGATGGCAGATCAATATATCTTTTGCCAGAGGAAACTCTTTACAAGCGTGTATATCAGGCATATACTTTGGTTGACAATCCTCCTGTTCCAGGTTTTGTCTCTATGCAGTTCTCTGGAAATATGGGGGTTATAAAGACCAAGCCCGGGCATGCAGGTAGCATAGCATATCATCTGGATTCTGCCTCGCCTGAGGGGGTGCTTGGAACAATAGCCGGAGATGATACGATTTTCGTGGTGATAAATCAGGAGATACCGATCAAGCAGGTGTCAGAGAATATTGCCGCAGCATTAAAAAGTAATCAGTAAAAAGTACAATACAGATAATTCCTTAAAATAGAAAATGGCAAATATTAAGGTTTTGGTTGCTGACGCAAGTCATGAGAAGTATGTTGATACCATACTTGACACTATTCGTACAGCTGCAAAGAAGCGTGGTACGGGTATTGCGGAGCGTACACATGAGTACGTTGCTACCAAGATGAAGGAAGGCAAGGCGATTCTTGCTGTTGATACAGATACTCAGACTGAGTTGGGGGATAAGTTTGTAGGTTTCAGCTACATTGAGACATGGGGTAACAAATCATATGTCACAACCTCTGGTCTTATTGTTCATCCTGACTATCTTGGCATGGGTGTTGCTAAGCGTATCAAGAACTACACATTCACTTTGGCGCGTGTCCGTTGGCCTCATGCAAAGATATTCTCTTTGACAAGTGGCGATGCTGTTATGAAGATGAACACTCAGTTGGGCTATGTTCCTGTATCTTTCAATCAGCTTACCGACGATGATGCTTTCTGGCGTGGATGTGAGGGATGCGTCAATCATGACATTTTGGTAGCAAAGAACAGAAAGTTCTGTATCTGTACGGGTATGCTCTATGACCCGGAGAAACATACCGGCGAGCCTACTCCGAGTGAGGTTTTCCAGGATGTTATAAAGACTCTTACTTTGAGAGGAATTCAATTTTAGGATAAAATAAAAAACGATAATAAAAATGGCTAAGAAGAAAGTAGTGGTTGCCTTCAGTGGTGGCCTTGACACAAGTTACAACGTGATGTACCTCACCAAGGAAATGGGGTATGAAGTTTATGCTGCATGTGCAAATACAGGTGGTTTTAGTGCTGAACAGCTTAAGGCAAACGAGGAGAATGCTTATAAGCTCGGTGCAGTTAAGTATGTAACTCTCGATGTAACTAAGGAGTATTATGATAAGTCTCTGAAGTATATGATCTATGGCAATGTTCTCCGTAACAACTGCTATCCTATCTCTGTATCTTCTGAGCGTATCTTCCAGGCTATCGCTATTGCCCGCTATGCAAAGGAAATTGGTGCTGATGCTATCGCACATGGTTCAACAGGTGCAGGTAATGACCAGATCCGCTTTGACATGACTTTCCTCGTTATGGCTCCTGGTGTTGAGATTATCACTCTCACACGTGACCGTAACCTGAGCCGTCAGGAAGAGGTTGACTACCTCAACGCAAATGGCTATTTCGCTGACTTCACAAAGTTGAAGTATTCATATAACGTAGGTATCTGGGGTACTTCTATCTGTGGTGGTGAGATTCTTGACTCAAAGCAGGGCCTGCCAGAGTCTGCTTATCTCAAGCACGTTACAAAGGAAGGTCCAGAGACTCTCAAGCTCGGTTTTGATAAGGGTGAACTTTGCTCTGTAAATGGGGTAGAGTATGACGATAAGATCAAGGCTATTCAGGCTGTAGAGAAGATCGGCGCAGCATACGGCATAGGTCGTGACTGTCACGTTGGTGATACTATCATAGGTATCAAGGGACGTGTAGGCTTTGAGGCTGCTGCTCCAATGCTTATCATCGGCGCTCACAGATTCCTTGAGAAGTTCACTCTCTCTAAGTGGCAGCAATATTGGAAGGATCAGGTAAGCAACTGGTACGGCATGTTCCTTCACGAGTCTCAGTATCTTGAGCCTGTAATGCCAGATATCGAGGCTATGCTTACTTCTTCACAGCGTAACGTAACAGGTGTAGTTGAGCTTGAGCTCCGTCCACTCGGTTTCCAGACCGTTGGTGTTGATTCTCCTAACGACCTTGTAAAGAATAAGCTCGGTGAGTATGGTGAGACTGCTAAGGCTTGGACATCTGAGGATGCAAAGGGCTTTATCAAGGTCACATCAACTCCTCTTCGTGCTTACTATCTTGCTCACCCAGGTGAAAGAGATTAATCAATAACATATCCCTCCTTTCGTGGAGGGATTCTAATAACAATTCCTATGCAAAAGAAATTCTATCTGTCTCAGAAAGACAAGAAAATCGGTGGCGTCTGTGGTGGACTCGCTGAGTATTTCGATGTTGATCCTTTTATGGTTCGACTGGTTATATTCCTTGCTGTATTCTTTGGAGGTTTAAGTCTCTGGATTTACATCATCGTCTGGATTCTTGCTCCGAAAGAGCCTGGGGTAGGTGGATATATTAAATAAATATGGTAAGAGTAGGTATTCTTGGAGCTGCCGGCTATACTGGCGGTGAACTTATAAGATTATTGATTAATCACCCTGAGGCTGAGATTGTATTCGCTAATAGCGAGTCAAACGCTGGCAATAAGGTATATGATGTTCACGAGGGACTTATCGGTGACACAGAACTGGAGTTCACAAGCGAGATGCCTTTTGACAAGGTAGATGTTGTGTTCTTCTGTTTTGGTCATGGAAAGAGTGAGGCTTTCCTCAAGGAACATACAATTCCTTCAAATGTGAAGATCATTGACCTTGCTCAGGACTTCCGTATCAAGGGTAACCACGACTATGTGTATGGCTTGCCTGAGACTCATCGCGAGGAGATTGCCAAGTGCCAGCATCTGGCTAACCCTGGTTGCTTTGCTACTTGTATTCAGGAAGGTCTTCTTCCACTTGCAAAGGCAGGTCTCTTGACTCGTGATATTGCTGTTAATGCTATCACAGGCTCAACAGGAGCAGGTCAGAAGCCGGGAGCAACAACCCATTTTTCTTGGCGTAATAACAACTTCTCTGTCTATAAGCTTTTCACTCACCAGCATCTGCATGAGATCTGCCAGACATTGAACGAGCTTCGTCCTGCGTCTGCTCCTCGTGCTATTGATACTCTTGACGAGGGCTTTGAAGGTGATGGTATTACTGTTGATTTCATCCCTTACCGTGGTGACTTTGCCCGTGGTATCTTCTGTACAGAGGTCATTACCTGTGACAAAGCTCAGGATAAGGATGCTATCGTAGCTCTATATAAGGAATTCTTCAAGGATGCAGCCTTCACTCATTATTCAGACAAGGCTCTCGACCTCAAGCAGGTTGTGAATACCAACAAGTGCTTGCTTCATGTAGAGGTGTTCGGTCGTAAGATAGTCGTAACCTCTATGATTGATAATCTTCTGAAGGGTGCAGTTGGTCAAGCTGTCCAGAATATGAACATCATGTTCGGACTTGAAGAGAAGGCTGGTCTTAACCTGAAAGCTGCAGCATTCTAAGTAAATTAAACAAATGAAAATAATGTGAGTTTTTTACGGTAGTAGTAGGTCCGTTGTAAGTCCGTTGTAAATCCGTTGTAAGTCCGTTCCGTAGAATCGGCATTCCATCGGTTTTTGAAGCTATTCAAATAAACTCACAAAAAACAATAAAAAGTAAATGGAACTCTTCGACGTTTATCCACTTTTCGATATAGCAATTGATCATGGCAAGGGATGTCATGTATGGGATGAGGAAGGTCAGGAATATCTTGACCTATATGGTGGTCATGCCGTTATCTCTGTAGGTCATGCGCATCCTCATTATGTTGAGGCTATTTCTAATCAGGTTGCAAAGCTCGGTTTCTACTCAAACTCTGTTCAGAATCCTCTTCAGAAGGAGTTTGCAAAGCGTCTTGGCAAGGCTTGCGGTTATGAGGACTATCAGCTTTTCCTCATCAATTCAGGTGCTGAGGCTAATGAGAATGCCCTGAAGCTTTCTTCTTTCTATAACGGACGTACACGTGTTCTCTCTCTTGAGAAGGCTTTCCACGGTCGTACTTCTCTTGCTGTTGAGGTCACTAACAACCCTAAGATTATAGCTCCAATAAATGCTAATGGTCATGTAACATATCTTCCTATCAATGACCTTCCTGCTTGGGAAACTGAGCTTAGCAAGGGAGATGTATGTGCCGTAATCCTTGAATGTATTCAGGGTGTTGGTGGTATTCGCATGGTCAGCAAGGAGTTCATTCAGGGGATTCGTGCTCTTTGCGATAAATACAATACTGTTCTTATCTGTGATGAGATACAATGTGGCTATGGCCGTTCTGGTAAGTTCTTTGCTCATCAGTGGCTTGACGTTAAGCCTGATATGATAACTGTTGCTAAGGGTATCTGTAACGGATTCCCAATGGCAGGTGTTCTTATCTCTCCTAAGTTCAAGCCTGTTTATGGACAGCTTGGAACAACATTCGGAGGAAATCACCTTGGCTGTGCTGGTGCTATTGCTGTGCTTGACATTATGGAGAAGGAGAATCTTGTGGAAAATGCCAATAAGGTGGGTTCTTATCTCATCGAGGCTCTTACTTCTGAAATGAAGGCAGGAAATCTTCCTCATGTTGTAGATGTTCGTGGTGAAGGTCTTATGATTGGCATAGAACTTGATATTCCATACAAGGAGCCTCGTACACGTCTTATAAAGGAGCAGCATTGCTTTACCGGTTGTGCTGGTACAAACGTTATACGTCTCCTTCCGCCTCTCTGCATCTCAAAGGCAGATGCTGACGACTTCATCGCACGCTTCAAGGCTGTGCTCTAAGTCTGCGTAAACAACATAAACTAAAGAATAAAAGATGAATATTACAGTTATCGGAGCTGGAAACATGGGTGGTGCCTTGATTCATGGATGGGCAAAGAGTGGAAAACTCTCTTCTATCACCATTTCTGACAAGAATGAGGCTCTTCTCGCAAGTTTTAAGGAGAATTATCCTTCTATCAATATAACAACTGACAATGTGGCAGCTGTGAAGGGTGCAGATATTGTTGTGATGGTGGTTAAGCCTTGGCTTATGCCTGTTGTGCTTGGTGAAATCAAGCCGGCATTGGATCTCGACAAGCAGATTATCGTTTCTGATGCTGCTAACTTTACCACAGACAAGCTCGCTGAGCAGTTGGGTACTTCTGGCCAGTTCTGCTATGTTATTCCTAACATTGCTGCTGAGTTCGGGGCAAGTATGAGTTTCATAGCAAAGGGTAAGGTCGCATCTGATGAGAGCCTTGCAAAGGTAAAGGCTCTTTATGACCTTTGTGGTGATACGCTCGTTGTAACAGAGAATCTTGTAGGTCCTGGTATGATGATGGCAAGTTGCGGTATCGCTTATGTTATGCGTTATATCCGTGCTCAGATGGAGGGCGGTTGTGAGATGGGCTTCTATCCACAGCAGGCAAAGCAGATTGCCTTGCAGACAATGCAGGGAGCTGTTTCTCTTCTCAAGGAAACAGGTTTGCATCCAGAGGAGGCTATTGATAAGGTTACAACTCCTGGTGGCGTGACAATCAAGGGACTTAACGAACTTGATCATTGTGGCTTCAACTCTGCTGTAATCAAGAGCCTTAAGGCTGGCTTAAAATAAACATTCGCCTTGTTAGAGCGATTTTGTCGCTTATATGATATGAAAAGAATTGTAGTAAAAGTAGGTTCTAATGTCCTCACCACAGACTCTGGCAAGCTCGACATCACTCGTATGTCGTCGCTCGTTGACCAGATTGCCTGGCTTCGCTGGCATGGATATGAGGTGATATTGGTCAGCTCAGGTGCGGTGGCTTGTGGCCGTCGTGAACTTCAGGTTGATCATCACCTTGACTCTGTTGAGCAGCGTCAGCTTTTCTCTGCTATGGGACAGGTGAAGTTGGTGAATCTCTATTATGACCTCTTCCGCGAATATAACATCCACATAGGACAGGTGTTGACGATGAAGTCTAATTTCCAGACTCCAGAGCAATATCGTAATCAGCAGGCTTGTATGGAGGTTATGCTTCAGAATGGCGTTATCCCTGTAGTGAATGAGAATGATACCGTGTGCGTTACCGAGTTGATGTTCACGGATAATGATGAGCTATCCGGCCTTATTGCCCAGATGATGAAGGCTGAGGCTCTCATTCTTCTCTCTAACATTGACGGTATCTATACGGGCAATCCTTCTGATCCAGAGTCTGAGGTTATTCGTTCTGTTGCTCCGGGTGAGAGTCTTGACAAGTACATTCTCCCTTCAAAGAGTTCTGCAGGTCGTGGCGGTATGGAATCTAAGTACAATACCGCTTGTCAGACGGCAGAAGCAGGAATCAAGGTTATCATAGCCAATGGTAATCGCCCGGATATCCTCCGTCTTTTGTTGGAGAATCCAGAAGAGACTGTTCATACAGAGTTCCTACCAAAATAAAACAAAATAATATGCTTGAAATTTTCTCGAAAGTTAAGGTAGCGAGTCGTTCTCTCGCTTTAATCCCAGATGCTCGTCGTGATGAGATCCTTATTGCGGTGGCTGATGCCATTCTTGCAAATGAGGCTTCTCTTCTTGAGGCTAACGCAAAGGACTTGTCACGAATGGATAAGTCTAACCCTCTTTATGACCGTCTGCAGCTTACTCCGGCTCGTCTTGCCGATATTGCTTCTGATATGCGTCATGTTGCAGCCCTCCCGTCACCTCTTGGTCGAGTTCTGAAGGATAAGACTCTCGAGAATGGTCTGCGCCTTCGTCGTGTGTCCGTACCTTTTGGAGTAATTGGTATGGTGTATGAGGCACGTCCAAATGTATCATTCGATGTTTTCTCCCTCTGTTTCAAGAGTGGAAATGCATGTGTTCTGAAGGGTGGAAAAGATGCTGATGATTCTAATCAGGCTATCATTGCTCTTATACATAGCGTGCTCGATAAGTATGGCGTTGACAACGATGTTGTAGCTCTCTTGCCTTCTACTCATGAGGCTACAGCTGAGATGCTTAATGCCGTTGGCTATATTGACGTCTGCATACCTCGTGGTAGTAGCCGCCTTATTAATTTTGTGCGCGACACAGCGAAGATTCCTGTTATTGAGACAGGTGCAGGTGTCGTTCATGCTTATTTTGATAAGGATGGTGACCTTGAGATGGGTAAGCGTATTGTGAATAATGCCAAGACTCGTCGTGTTAGTGTCTGCAACGCTCTTGATTGCCTTCTTATTAATAAGGAGAGAATTGCGGATCTTGCTGCTCTTTGTGAACCTCTTGCGAAGAGTAATGTGAAAATATATGCTGATGAGGCTGCTTTTGCTACCCTTTCTGGAAAATATAACGAAGATTTGCTCTTCCATGCAACGGACGAATCTTTTGGAACAGAGTTCATGTCATATTCAATGGCGATCAAGACTGTGGATTCTCTGGAGGCTGCAATCTTTCATATTACAAAGAATGGTTCTGGCCATAGCGAGTGTATCATAACCGACAATAAGGAAACTGCTTCTGTTTTCCAGGCGCAGGTTGATGCTGCTTGTGTGTATGTTAATGCTCCTACGAGTTTCACGGATGGTGCTCAGTTCGGTCTTGGTGCAGAGATTGGAATCTCCACCCAGAAGCTTGGTCCTCGCGGCCCTATGGCTCTTGAGGAGATGACCACGTACAAGTGGCTTATTGATGGTAACGGCCAGATTCGTCCATAGTTTTATTGTTATGTCAATATCTTCTTTATACGATATTTTTCTTAAGCATCCAGTCATTACTACAGATAGTCGTGACTGTCCTGCTGATAGTATATTCTTTGCCCTCAAAGGTGAGACCTTTGATGGTAATGCTTATGCGCTGAAGGCTTTGGAACTTGGTTGTGCCTATGCCGTTGTTGATGAGGCAGAATATGCTACTGATTCTCGTTGTATTCTTGTTGATGATGTTCTTACAACTCTTCAACTTCTTGCCAACTATCATCGCAAGGCTCTTGGTACTCCGATTATTGGAGTAACAGGAACTAATGGTAAGACAACTACAAAGGAACTTATTGCGGCTGTATTGTCAGAAAAGTACAATGTGCTTTTCACTCAGGGCAACTTCAATAATCACATAGGCGTTCCTAAGACCTTGCTTCGTCTTACTAAGGAGCATGAGATTGCTGTTATTGAGATGGGAGCAAATCATCCTGGTGAGATAAAGACTCTTGTTGATATCGTAGAACCTGATTTCGGAATTATTACAAATGTAGGTAAGGCTCATCTTGAGGGCTTTGGCTCTTTCGAGGGCGTTATCCGTACTAAGGGTGAGCTGTATGATTTCCTTCGTTCTGCAAAGAAACATGCGGTTTCTATGCCTGGCGGTCAGTCGTATGAATGCCCGAAGGTTTTCATACATGCCGACAACGAGCATCTTCTTGGCATCTCCCATGATCTTGCCCTCGTGAAATATGGCACGACTCCCTCTTCTAATCTCGCCGTCTTGGGCGAGATAGCAGAATGTGCTCCGTTCCTTTCTTTCTCTTGGAAGAATCAAAGTGCAGGCTCTAATGCTCCTGTTCATAATGTGAATACTCACCTTATCGGCTCCTATAATATATATAATATGTTAGCGGCTGCCACTATCGGATTGCATTTCGGAGTTTCCGAGGAACAGGTTGATCATGCGCTCGCCAACTATATTCCAAGTAATAACCGTTCTCAGCTCACAATAACCTCATCCAATAAGCTCATTGTTGACACCTATAACGCAAATCCTACGAGTATGAATGCTGCTTTGCTGAACTTCCGTGATATGAAGGTTTCTCCAAAGATGGCTATTCTTGGAGATATGCGTGAGCTAGGGGAGGTAAGTGCAGAGGAGCATCAGAAGGTGGTGGATTTCCTTAAGCAAACAGACATCACGAATGTTTGGCTTGTAGGCTCTGAGTTCGCAAAGACGGATTGTGACTATCGGAAGTTTGAGAATGTGGATCTGGTAAAGCAAGAGATTGCCGTCAATCCGCCCAAGGGAGAGTATATCCTTATCAAGGGCTCAAACGGCATAAAACTGTTCCAACTTCCGGAATTGCTTTAATTAAATATAATTTCAGAAAAGACCTTATTGTAACTTTAACCTTACGATAAGGTCTTTCTTTTCTCCCCTGGGCCGAGTTCGTCTTGCCCCTCTCATTTCCGCAATGCTCTGCTCATATCTTCCGAATATCGTCTATTTCCCTTGATTTTGGTCATTCAGGCCGTGAAAAAGCATGATTTTCTGAAAATATTTCCCGAAAAATTTTGTCAGTTCGGAAAAAAGCAGTACCTTTGCACTCGCTTTCGGAAAAACGGTGCCAAACACCACATGGAAGAGAGCAAGAAGAAAGAGTTCTTTGACAAGATTTACATAAACAGAAAGTAGTAGTACAAGAAGCAAGTGAGGAGACTCACTTGGGTAAAAACGAACCGATCAATTCGCCTCCTTGATAGGAGGCAAAGAGAAG
>Ga0310695_10000856_pt1 | contig 74953 bp, 78 predicted proteins | sample RumenRJG_04DNA_FD_203882 | JGI IMG/M metagenome (GOLD analysis project Ga0310695, IMG submission 203882) | Bovine rumen microbial communities from Lethbridge, Alberta, Canada - RJG_04 (v2) (version 2) | ecosystem: Host-associated > Mammals > Digestive system > Stomach > Rumen | place: Canada... | reverse complement strand
CGCATGAGAGAGGCGGATGGGCTTAAAGGGAAAAAGATGAAGGTCTATGATACGATGGATTTACCAAAGGGAAAAGAAAATCGAGGCTTTCAGGCACCTTTCAGCGCATTTTCTCCTAAGTTCGATGCTTTATGTTATTCTATGATAGAACGCCAAGACTTCTTTTCCCTTTTGGCCTAATACAACTTTTTTGCCGAAAAACCTCCTTAAAAAGCGAAAGCACCATGTTTTGCCGACTTTTGAGCATGTGAGTAAAGACCCCTTTTTTGCCCATTTCATCGAGCGATAGGCACACAAATATTGGCCAGGCTCCAAGTGTCGGAACTTAGAATCTGGCTCTCAGCGGCCGATGGCTACTACCCTTTAGCAGTGAACCCCGCCAGCCAATTCGCCGACTACACGGCACAGAAGCGTCGCCAGGAGCCATCCGAGCTTGACGATACATGCGAGTATCTTGAATGCTCCAAGCACGATGCCGTAGCCAAGCATGAAGAACAGTACAAATATCTGCATACTACTCACGTTTTGTTTATGTAAAGGTACGCAAAATCCGCGAGACAACCAAGGCTTCCGGCCTCTTTCTTCCGCCCCATCCGTTCTTTTCCCTCGATGTAGAAAGACATAATTTCAGAGAATCATAAACTTAGAAACTATGTAATTATATCTTTCAGTAAAACATAAAATCTGCATTTCGGTATTTATGAAATACAGAAAATAAGAGTTTCAGAAATTCAGTAAATAAGAAATTAAGAAAGACAGAGTTTAAGAAAATCTATTATTCAGAGTTTATGAAATACTGAAATTCATACTTTCAATAAATAAGTAATTCAGATATTCAGAGAATAGGGAAGATAGATAATCAGTAATTCAGAAAGATAGTAAATCTGAAACTCTATCTTTCAGAAACGGCTGATTTCATCGTAACTTTCGACACGTAATGTTTGCCCACGTCAGCAAAAATCCGTACCTTTGTCGATGCGAGGCCAGCCCACCAAGGCAACACACGAGCAAGCCGCAAGGCGAGTCCTGCGGAAACAGAATAGCAAGTTGTACTTTTGTGGCCACAAACCCCGCTGACGGGATTTGCTGGCCAAAAAGTCACCTTGCCAGAGCTGCCGCCCTGGGGATGCCGATACTCGCAACTCGTATCTTATATATAAGGAATAATGGACAAGAGAACTATCGTAAGAAAAGTGAGGCTCACTCCAGAGGAGGATGCCCTATTCATGAGGAAAGCAGCCCGCTATAAGGCTGTCAGCGCAATGATTCGCGATGCCGTCAGACAGTTCGACGACACCGCCACCCACGGCAAAGTCAAGGCTCTGAAGGAAATGACAGCCCTCTATCGCCAATACCAGCAGGAACTCAGCTGGCTTGGCGGTAACTTCAACCAGACTGTCAAGCGAGCCAATGAGCTGGCAATCGCTGAAGAACTCACTCCGCAGTTCTTCGAGCAGACCCTCTATCCCCAAGTTGCAGAAATTCAGAAACTCATCAACAGCATAAAGGGGGAACTACATGACATAGCCAAAGAAGTGTCAAAACTATGATTTTCATAAAATCTGAAATTCAGAGACAGAGCCGCTTTAAATTGTCTCTTTAATATTTTCTGTCTTTCTGAATTACTGTATTTCATAATTTCTATTTTTCAGTAATTCTGCAAATGATAGCAACAATTCTACCGTCGAGCACCACCTTCCATGCTGTCGATTACAACGAGCGAAAGGTCTCAGAGGGTGTTGCCGAGCTTCTGGAGATGAAAGGTTTCGACCTCATTGACCAAAACTATACACCCGAAGAGTTGAAACAAGCGTTCATCGATTACACTTATCAGTATAATGATCGCATCCAGAAACCCCAATTCCACCTCGCCATTTCCTGCCGAGGAAACGAATATACCCATGAGCAACTGCTGGAGATAGCCCACAAATATCTCGATGAAATGGGCTATGGCGACCCCAACCAGCCTGTTCTGATCTATGCTCACCACGACACCGACAACAATCATCTGCACATCGTCACCAGCCGTGTGGCTCCCGATGGCCACAAGATAGACCACAATCAGGAACGCATCCGCTCTCAGGAAGTCATCAACCGCATTATGGGCGAGAACCAGGAGCAGCGGGCATCCGATGCCGTGAAGAAAGCCTTGGATTACCGCTTCTCCACCGTCAACCAGTTCAAGTCCATCCTCGAATCCAGCGGCTATGAGTGCTACGAGAAGGATGACTGTCTCTGCATCAAGCGCGACGGCCACGTCATCGACACCCTGCCGATGGCCACCGTCCAGTCGCACCTGCAATCCTTCGAGCCTGATGAGAAGCGACGTCGACAGCTCCGTGCCATCCTGAAGAAGTACCGCGACATGACCGCTGACAAAGACGAACTCCGCACCCTGATGAAAGAGAAGTTTGGCATCGACCTCGTTTTCCATGGTTCCAAAGATAAGCCCTACGGCTATACCATCATCGACCACCAGACCAAGACCGTCTTCAAAGGTGGCAACGTATGGAAGCTCAGCGAACTCCTGCAATTCCAGTCAAAGGAGGAACGCCTGCACCGCATGGACGAGTTTATCGACGCGATGCTGGAGGACAATCCCGACCTGACCACCCGCGAGCTGAACCGTATGCTTCGCCGCCAGTTCGGTACTCATATCTCCAAAGGCCGTATCGCATACGGTGACGAATTTATTGACCTGCAGGACTATCAGGTAGAAACCCTTCGAGCCAACGACCGCAAGGCCTGGCAGCAGGAGCATCCCCTCGAACAGCATCCGACAGGCCATCACCACAACGAAGAGCCAAAGCCCGAACGCTCAAACAATCCTCGTCTGCGCAAGCCCACTATTACCAAGGAAGGCTCACGAGATCAGAACCGCGAGTGGGAAGTTGGTCACAACACTCGCTACAATAACATAGATGATGAGCAGCAGTTGAAACGATAGGAATTGTATTGAGAAGGGAAAAGGTCGATTATTAATAAAACAGTCCCATTTTTCTATAATTTTACAAGTTTATTCCATTAATCATTGGATATTCAGATTATTTTTATTATGAAGCGACTGAAGCTTCTCAGTACTGATGCCCCTACGGAGCATCTCCATTTTTAGGAATCGCTTTGCGACAATGCTATCTGATTGTTTACCCATAAATGAGAATTTTGTTCAAAATTACAAAAAATTCTCATTTATGCAAATAATAAGAATCATTATTATCATTATTAAGCATAATTAATACTACTATTCATAGTTGTCTAATAACCACAATATAATTATCAATAGTTCTTGATATGTTTAATCCAGAAGATTGCATCGATAAACAAGAGGGGATAGATTGGCATATTTCTAAATTAGTAACAAAATTCCGTGTATTACGTATTCTGATATGATAAAAGTAATAAATTTAGATGTTATTAAACATCAAAACTATAAATTTCTGAATAATTGTTTGGCGATTCCAAATATTATGCGTAACTTTGCACCCGAAATCAATGGTTGACCACCCGAAAGTGGGTGTGTGATGACTGGTACATCGTCAACGAATACTTGTTCTGGGGCCCGACTCCTCGTAAGAATTGGCCTACAAAAAAGGGAGCCTGTCAGGACTGTCACCATCGGCAGCCACAGTGAGTGAAGAGAACAAGTATTCATCTTTAAATTGACGATTAATTATGAGCGAAGTAACAATCATCACGTTTGCCAACCAAAAAGGCGGCGTAGGCAAGACAACACTGTGTACCCTGTTTGCCAACTATCTGGTAAACCGAGGCAAGAGAACCATCGTTATTGACTGCGACGGTCAGCAGACCATCTTTGAGAAGCGTAAGGCCGACTACAAGAAGTACCCAGACCAGAAGGAGAAGTACAAGGTACAGGCTTTCAGCATCGCAGACCCTGAGAATGTCAAGAACCTGATGAAGAATCTGCGCCAACTTAATGGTGTGGTACTCATTGACGCGCCCGGCAACCTCGCCCAACAGGGACTTATTCCCCTTTTCGTACAGACCGACTATATTGTATGTCCGTATCAGTACGAGACCACTTCCATCAACTCCACCGTGACCTTCCTTGGCTTCATCCTGCAGCTGAAGAAGCGTGTGCAGTCGATGGCTACTAAGATATTCTTCATCGTCAACAAGCACGACAAGCGTTACGGCACAGAGAGGGAAAAGAAGCTTTGGGCTGAGACCGATGAGCAGTGGTCGAAGTTCGGCATCGTCACCCCCAAGATTGAACAGCGTGTGGAAATGCAGCGATATAACACGATGGGACTGATGGACACCCAGAAGTCCATTGTGACACCTGCCTTTGATTGCATCTATGACAACATATTTGGAGAGAACGGCCATGGCAAAGAAGACAAATGAAATGACATCGGACGACCTGATGACGCTACCCGATGACATTGAGGGTATCGTTCTTGACATACAGGGACGGCAGAAACAGAATGCCGCCCCCGTACAGAGGCCGCAGGAAGAGCCAGTTGCCGAACCGATTGCAAGGGTGAATACTGAGCATAAGCCAACACCAACCGCCATGCCCAAGGAGGGCAACGAGTGGTGGAACACCTTTCTGAAATGTGGAGAGGGCTATGGCTACCGAGTGAAGAAAGACGGACGGAAGATGTACTGGATTGACGAGGACATTGTGACCGCATTGAAGGCTTGCGACATCAACCGTATGTCAGCCACTGACACCATAAACGCCATCCTTCGCTCCTTCATCATACTGAACAAGCAGGAACTTCGTGAGTGCATCAAGCAGCACGACAGTCTGATATGAGCATCTAAAATGACAAGGATATGAGCAAGAACGAATATGAAGAGACTGTAAGGGAACTCTATCCCACCTTCTCACAGGTTGAGATAGCCGAGGCAACCCACACCTCAAAGAGCACTGTCAGACGCGTTGTCACAGGACTCCACCTGACCCGCACCAAAGAACAGGAAAAGGAAATACGCTCCAGAATACGCAGGAAACTGATAAAGAAGGAACGTGCGCGTATTGTCTTTGGCTTGGACCAGCACACCAATATCAAGCTGGTCACCAACCCCAGGAAGGTGAAATACCGCACCAAGCTGAAGAATGACGGCTATATCGTAATGCGAGGCAGCAACACCATCTACTACACTCCAGAACAAAAGCGCCATCGCCACCGTGAAGAGAATGCCCGTAAGGCAGGACTGGACTTCGCCCCTTGGAGCGTACCGGCAGTGATTTACAAGCAAACGTGGCTGGGTGCATGACCATCCGGCACAAGTAATAAACATCAAAAGTAATCAAGCAAATGGAAATTCAAGGTAAGATTATCGCAGTGTTGCCAGAGAAGAGCGGCACCTCTGCACGAGGAGGTTGGAAGAGCCAGCAGTATGTGCTGGAAACCGAGGAACAGTACCCCAAACGATGTCTCTTTGACGTTTTCGGGGAGGACAAGATCAAACAGTATGCCCTTCAAGAGCAGATGCGCGTAAAGGTCAGCTACGACCCTCGCGCCGACGAGAAGGACGGTCACTGGTATGGCAGCAACAGAGCTTGGAACGTGGAGAGTCTTGACGCACCCGCTCCTGCTGCAACTACATAAGCTCATTTTCTTCGCTCAGAGAATCCGCAGTCCTGTCCTGTCATTGGCAGGCAGGCTGTGGATTTGAGACGGAGGAAACAGGATAACAAACAATATGCACAGAGAAAAGTATGACATTCGGTAATTTACTTACGGTTGTTTTCTTCGGCTATATCCTTTACTATGCCGGGATGATTTCCTACGACCAGTTCTTCAAGAAGGACGAGCTGCCTTTGGAGGCCGCTGTCGAGGAAGAGGAAATCGACATCAGCAGCGAGGCTGCCGAGTTCCATCCCAAGGACATTGTAAAGGACAAGAAGAAGGAACTGACCAAAGAAGAATCAGAACAAGAAGTTATGAGTGGAGGTATTGAAATCGAAGAGCTGATACCCAAGGTGGACGAACTTGCAGAAAAAGGCAAGGATTGTCCTTTCGGTAAGCTCCTTGCCGACTGGAACGAGGTTCCAGAGGCCGCATAAGCTGGCAGACAGCTTTGATATTGTACTTTAACTTGTTAGCGGCTATAGTGGGAATGATGCCGCAGTTCGGCCAGAGGGCTGATGCTCCGAAGTCCTGTTAAGACTCCCTTCCCACACTACACGTGGTGCTTTAAATTGTAACATAGAATTTAAAATTAAAACATTTACAAACAATTATGTTACAAGTAGTTAACCCCATTAAGAACGCCCTTCAGCAGGGCTGGAAGAATCTCCCCAAGAAGCGCATCGCCTCATTCGTAGGCATGTTCCTCTTCTGTGCCGTCGCAACCTATGCAAGCAGCAAGGGTGCAGGTGGCTTCACCAAGGCCACGACGGAAATCTCGTCGTATCAGACCCCTGTAGCCAACCTGATGAAGGCCATCGCAGCCGTCATCGTGCTGGTGGGTGCCTTCAACGTCTATTTCAAGATGCAGAACGGCGACCAGGATGTGAAGAAGACCATTATGATGACCATCGGCGGATGCGTGGCATTCATCGCCATGTCGGAGGCTCTTCCCATGTTCTTCAAGTAAAGCAGGACGTGACAGAAGGAGATGCCCTCGCCATCGTCTTTCGACAGCAGGGCATTTCCTTCCTTTGTTTTTAAGAATCACTATCATGCAAGGTAATTACAACGGCTATCCCGTATTCAAAGGGCTTCAGCGTCCTTTGGAGTTCATGGGAATCAGAGGCAGGTTCCTTTCCTATGCTGCCGGAGCCATAGGATTGTCGTTCGTCGGCTTTATTGTGTTCTCCATCCTCATTGGCAAGCTGGCAGGCTTCATCGCTATGATTGTGCTGGCCATCGCAGGACTGATCACGATATACGTCAAGCAGCGCAGCGGACTCCATGCCAAGCGGCACGACAGGGGAATCTTCGTCTATCAAGGCCTGTACAATCATTAAAGCGACTGTCAATGGCAAACAAGAAAAGACCGTTTGACAAGCTCTTTGCCCAGCTTCAGGACATCAACGACGAGCGCGGCAGGCATCTGAACACCGTACTCTGGTCGAAGCAAGGCGACTGCTCTGTCATTCTCGAAATAAAGAACCCTGTGCCTCGCTTCAGCACCGATGCAGAGCTGTATATGCAGTTCTGTGACGTGTTGAGCAATATCGTCCAGACGCTTGGTGAGGGCTATGCCCTCCAGAAGCAGGACATCTTCTGCAAGCGAGGCTATCATCATGACATCCCGCCCGAAATGGAGTTCCTCTCTCAGAGTTACTTCCGCTATTTCGAGGGCAGGGAGTATACTGACATCCGCACCTTTCTCATCATCACACAGGAAGCAGGAAAAAACATGTTCGTCAAGTACGACCCGAAAAAGTGGCTGGACTTCCATGCAAAGGTGGCGAAGGTGTGCGACATCCTCTCAGACAAAAACATCTGGTATTACAAGCTGAACAAGAACGATGTGTCCGACTATCTGCACCGTTTCATGACCATCAACTTCAAGGACGGTGCTTTCAGCGTCAACAACTTCAAGGCCAGTGATGAGTTCCTGACCATCGGCGACCGTGCCGTACGCTCTTTCTCACTGGTTGATGTAGACGTTATCGACATGCCGACAGTGGTAAAGCCCTATCTGCCGGTTCCAATCAATGGCTACCGCATCGCCACCGATCTGTTCGGCTTCATGACCAATGTTCCTTTTGCAGACTGCATCATCTACAATCAGGTCATCCAGATTCCTGCACAGCAGAAGCTGAAGCGCAAGCTGGAGAGCAAGTCGAAGCGTCACGGCTCCATGCCTGACCCTTCTAACAAGATTGCCAAGGCAGACATCGACGCAGTTCTGGATATGCTGGCAGCAGACAATAAACTGCTGGTGAATACCAATTACAATATTATCGTCAGCTGTCCGTTGAACAAGGTCACACCTGTATCATCGTTCATCGAGACAAAACTCTATGGCTGTGGTATCATGCCGTCACGCACTGCCTACAACCAATTGGAGTTGTTTCAGGCATCCTTTCCCGGCAATGCCTACACCTTCAATCCCGACTATGACCTCTTCCTGACACTCTCGGATGCTGCCGTCTGCCTCTTTTTCAAGGAGCATACAAAGCAGACAGAGTTATCACCTCTGTTGGTCTATTACACAGACCGCGACGGACTGCCCATCGGTATCGACTTCACGGGTAAGGAGGGTAAGGTCAAGCATACCAACAATGCCAATTTCTTGTGTATCGGGCCATCTGGTAGTGGTAAGTCGTTCCACATGAACAGCGTGGTTCGTCAGCTGTTGATCCAGGACACCGACATTGTGTTGGTCGATACAGGTGACTCCTATGAAGGTATCTGCCGATATTACAAGGGAACCTATATCACCTACTCCAAGGAACGGCCAATCTCCATGAATCCGTTCAAGATTACCCGTCAGGAGTATGACGATAACTTCGGAGAGAAGAAGAACTTCCTCAAAACGCTTATCTTCCTCATCTATATCGGTGAGAAAGCCCCGGATGATGTGGAGGAACTTGTAGTGAACCAGGTCATCGTGGAATATTACGAGGCTTACTTCCATCCCTTCGAGAAGTACACCGAGCAGGAACGTCAGGACATCATCCATCTGCTGACTTTAAAACACAAGATGAATGGTGAATACGACAAGTTTGAGGAAGAGTTGGAGAAGAAGTATGCAGAGCAAGAGAAGCAACAAGAGGTAGTTGAACCTGTTGAGCAGACTGAGCCATCAGATGAAACTGAGGAGAAAATGCGCAGGGAGAAAGAGAAGAAACGCCGCTGGGTGGAGAAGCTTCAAAATCTGGCCAACGACAAGGCCGCATCTGCTGGAGAGGTGGCCGCTGCCGAGAACCAACTTTCCCGTTTGACCCCAGAAGTGATGGAGGGAACCTACCTCATGAAGCTCAACGAGGAGGTTGACCGTATGGAGGAACGTCGCCGCAAGCTGAAGGTGACTACGCTATCCTTCAACTCCTTCTATGACTTTGCCATCGAGCGAATCCCACAGATCTGCAAGGATAAGGATGTGAAGTTCAGGATTGCCGACTTCTCGGCTTTGCTCAGTCGCTTCTACAAAGGTGGTGAGCTGGAATACACGCTGAATAACGATGCCGATGCCTCGCTCTTTGAACAGAAGTTCGTCGTATTCGAGATTGACAAGATTAAAGAGGATCCTGTCCTTTTCCCTATCGTCGTGCTTATCATCATGGATGTGTTCCTTCAGAAGATGCGCCTGAAGAAAGGTCGTAAGGCCATCATCATCGAAGAGGCATGGAAAGCAGTAGCCACACCCCGTATGGCCGCCTACCTCCAGTTCCTTTTCAAGACTGTCCGTAAGTTCAATGGTATCGCAGGCGTGGTGACACAGGAGTTGGAGGACTTGCTCTCATCGGACATTTTGAAGAAAGCTGTCGTAGCCAATGCCGACGTGACCATCCTTCTCGACCAGTCGAAGTTCAAGGACAACTATCAGGATGTGGCCGACCAGCTCGGACTGACACAGGTGCAGCTTCAGCAGATCTTCACTATCAACAGTCTGAAGAACAAGGATGGACGTGCCTATTTCCGTGAGGTATGGATTCGTCGTGGTGACACCTGGGACGTATTCGGAGTGGAGGAACCGCCTGAATGCTACTGGGCCTACACCACTGAACGACTGGAGAAGGAAGCCTTGAAAATCTATGAGCGGCACTTCGGCAATATCCAACAGGCCATCATAGAAATCGAGAAAGACCGTAAGAAGGCAAATGTAGGAAAGTACCTCGACTTTGCCAGACAAATCAATAATCATCAAAACATTATGTCACTATGGTAAGAGCAAGATTAGCAATCGTATTAGGCGCAGTCCTGTTGTCCGTACAGGCACATGCAGGATGGAAGGTGGTGTTTGACCCTTGGACGACTGGGGCCGTTACTGCTAATGCCGCCTCACAGGAACTGATAGAGAGTCAGCATAACACAAGGCTTGACTCCATCAATTCCAAGCAGCAGAAGATCATGCAGTACACGGCGACGATGGCCACAATCAAGGAGCTCTATAAGATGTCGATGGAGAATGTCAGCGGTTTCGGTGCAGAGTCACAGTATTATGTGGAGATTGGTTCTTGTGTGGCCGAGATCTTTAAGGATGTGCCAGTCGTACTGAAGTACATGAACAAGTCGCCCGGCAAGAACTATGTCATCTGCCTCAAAGAGGTGACGGACATTGTACTGGAAACAGAGTCACTTGTGAAGGACTTCGTGGATATTGTCAACAACGGCAAGGTGAAGAACCCTATCAAGAAGAGCAAGGATGTTCCCAACGTAGGTACAGCCGCTAGTGGCAACGGCGACGGCTATAACTTCATTGACCGCTATGAGCGTCTGACACTGGCCAACCAAATCTACACCCATCTGCTGGAGATACGCTACAAGATGGAGGCTATTACGATGATGTGCCAGTATTGCAGCGACATGAACAACCTCCTGCTGGCCATCGACTGTCAGTCGTGGGCTGCATTCTTTAGTGGTAAGAATATGGCTGAAGGACTGATTAACGACTGGGAGGGCTTGGGTGTATGAGAAGGATGTTTATCTGTCTGATGGTGCTGGCGATAGGCTTCAGCCCTGCCAGAGCCATCGATTTCCCTAATGACTTCCCGACCATCGAGGCACTGATCAGTCTTCACAAGATGATAAAGGGTGAAGAGGATGCTGCCAGGGATAAGATTGCCGTCAGTTTCGGAGAGCAGTCTTTGGTGACCAAGGGTGCCAACAAGTTCAATGATGCCCGTACCACTTTGGACTCCAAACTCTCCAACGGCTACTCTTATGTCCTGCTGGCTGCAAGTCTTAGCTATACGGCCAGCAGCATGTATAAGCTCATTCAGGAGTATTCCGAGTTTGCCCAATTGTCAGTTCAGTATTCCACAAAGAAACCGATGGTAGCCTGGTATTTCGCAGAAGCGAACCTTGCATGTTCCCGTGAGATCAAGAACATCAAGGCACTTTACCTGACGATGACTGCCAGCGGCCTGACCGTGATGAAGGCTTCCATGGACGAGAAACTGAATCTTGTGAACTCCATCAAGACAAGTATAGACACCATGCGAGGCATCATAGACAGTGCCTATTGCTGGGCAAGTATCGTGGCTGTCGGAGGCTTTCACTATGATTATATCTGGGACATCCTGAACAGCGAGGTCACGGATGAGATTGCAACAGGACTAATCAATCAATGGAATAAAGTATGAGAAAGAAACTTTTTATCTTTTCCCTTTTGGCACTCTTGCCGATGGGAATGTCAGCACAGTGGGTACAGATTTCTCACGATGACCAGAAAGAGAAACAATGGAAGTCGATGGAGAACGGCCCATGGGACTTTGCTCCCGATTGGTATTATTATCTGTTTCACAAGAACTACAGCGGGGCATCGCTCCACTGGAGATGGAGGGGTTTCCATAGTGGACTTTATGTCGAATTCGAAGAGGAGGACTCCAATGTAAAGCGTATCATGCCTGTGCGTGTTATCTCGGAAGAGACGCAACGGCAGAAGATGAAGAAGGTCGAGGATGAACGACAGTACATCGAGGAACTTCACAAGGAAGATGTACTTCGTCAGGCTGACCGTAACGTCGATCTGGTCTATAAGTCCTTCAAGGATGACTTCAACCGTATGCAGAACAGCATTTCTGAGGGCTTAGTATTCTGCATGACCAGGAGTAAGGGCAAGATGAAAGCGCAGGTCGATGAACTGTCACGCCAGAACAATATCATCTGCCAGAACATTGCCTATCTGCATAAGACTGGCATCGGCTATGAACTGGAGAATGCCAAGCGTCAGAAGGGTTACATTGATGCCAAGAAACAGATGGAGGAACTGGTGAGCCGTACCGCCCATCTGGTAGGCATGGCACAGAACTATTACAAGTAAGGAGGGACTGAAGATGACAACGGATTTATTATTAAGCGTATCGGACCTGTTCCTCACCATGGGACTGCCATCCATTGATGAGAGCCTTGACAAGTTGCTCGTGGCGATGGAGTCATTCCCGAAATCAGCCATTCTTGGTGACACAGTAGGCTATGCCCGTGTCCTCGGTCTGCTGCTGGCTCTGTGTGTCGGCTCTTACGAATGCTGGATGATGATGCTTGGACGCAGGGCGATGGATGTCATGAAACTGGCCCGAATCATAGCATTGTCGATGTGTATCACGTCGAGTAGTTGGATATGCTCTGAGCTTCAGGTGCCTGGCAAGGCTCTGGAGAACACCACCAAGGCAATGGCCAAGGCAAAGAACAAACAGGTTGCCGCTATGGAACTCAAAGTAGCTCAGAAGCAAGCAGAGTATCTGAAACGGCTACGTGAGGTACAGGACAGCGTAGAAACGGCCAAGCAGATTCAGGAGATCGGACAGGATGCCCACTGGTGGGACAAACTTATCTACAGTATGGAAAACCTCGGTTCTACCATCAACAAGTATGCGCAGCAGGCAGCGGTCGCAGCAGAAACCAAGGTGTCTGAATGGATTAATGATGTCATTAGGTTTATCGGTGAGCTTATCTTCCAGATGACCTACTACGGTATCTTGGTGGCGCAGCGTATCTTTATGACCATCCTTGCGATGTTCGCACCAATCATGTTTGCGCTCTCGATAGTGCCGCCCTGGAGTAATGCCTGGTCACAATGGATTTCAAAGTACCTGTCTCTTTCCCTTTGGGGATTCGTGACTTATATGTGCCTGTACTATATCGACTTCATCCTGCTTTACAATCTTCAGGAGGATATTACCGCCTATTCCAAGCTGTTGCAGGGTCAGGTGAATACATGGAGTCAGATAGGCGCACTCGGTCTTCAGGGCATCGGTTCCAACTGTATGTATGCAATGGGTATGCTCGTCGGTGCCTTTATCCTACGCTTTGTACCAGAGGTTGCCTCATGGTTGATTCCCGGTGGTGTCAGCTCCAGTGCAGGCAGTGCTGCAGGCTCAGTGGCTACGGCTGGTGTTGCAGGTGGTATCTATGGCGGTATTGCAGGCAGTGCTATGGTTCTCTCCGGCGGTGCAGCTGCTGCAGGAGTAGTAGGAAGTCTGGGCGAGAGAGGGCTGAACGGCCCCGTCATCAACAGCAAGACTGAGGGAGGCAAGGTCTATGAGCAGCATGCAAGCGGACGGGTAACTGTCCGTGATGAGTCTGCCAAGGAGGCTTTCAATAGGATATAAACATTTCATTTATACGATTCACATTATGTTAATTCAGAGTTTAGAACAAAAGACCAGACTGGCGCTGATGACAGTCTTTGCCACCATTGCAGGATGCACGGTGATATGTGCCTTCACCGTATTCTACTGCGCCAAGCTGGTCACTGATGAGAGGGAACAGATCTATGTCATTGACGGTGACATCCCTTTTCTGGCCGAACGCGCCAAGCAGGAGGCAAACTTCGTGATGGAAGCCAAGGCACATATCCAGCTCTTCCATCAGTATTTCTTCAACCTTCCCCCGGATGATGACTATATCAAGTGGACGGTAGGCAAGGCACTTTACATGGCAGACGGAACGGCTATGAAGCAGAAGCAGGCTATGGACGAGAACGGTTTTTATTCTGATATTATTTCGTCATCGGCTGTCTGTACCATCATCTGTGACTCCATCAATCTGGACGAGCATGAACGGAAGTTCAAATATTACGGTACGCAGATTATCAAACGTCGTTCCCGTGATGTCAAACGCTCCATCGTTACAGTGGGGGGCATTGAAACCGTACCAAGGACACAGAACAATCCACATGGCTTGCTCGTGACCAACTGGCGAACATTGGAGAACAAGGATCTTGACTATTGATGGCTATGAGACTGTTTAGGAAAGACAAGAAAGCCAAAAAGGAGTCGAGGGCAACCCGGTGTTTCAGGATTCTGCTTTGGAGGCTCTTTGTGAAATGGAAAGTCCGTGAGCGGGTGGCCAAGGCTAACAAGTGGGCAGATGCGAACCGGGGTGATACCATGCTGATAACAGTTGGTTGCCTCCTGTTCTCCCTTATCATCGGCGCATTCCTTACCTTGGGTACGGATTCTGACAAGACCGACAACTTCATGACAGGCGTAGAGCCTGTGGAACCCATGTTCATCGGTATGCAACGGATTCAGAATGCAAAGGCTTATCAGGTGAGTCAGGTGGAGGAGATGGCAAGGAAAGGCCAGATATTGAAGCATGAACTGGACTCTTTGGTGAGAATGCCCCGTAAGACGCATGATGACTCCCTGCAGATTGTCATCAAGTACAAACAACTGGAACTGATAGTAAACAACTTAGAGAAAGGACAATAAGATGAAGAAACTTAATTTGAAACAGCCGAAGTACATCTTCCCGCTGGTCATTCTCCTTCCCATCGTATTCCTGGCCTACGAAATATCGCAGTTTACCAAGGGAAGTGACGACCCGAAGAAGGGTGTGGTGACGGACAACATCAACATGTCACTGCCTGATGCCGCCAACGAGGAGATGGGCAACAAGATGACTGAAATGAACAAACATTTCAGCGAGGACGGTGCCTATACCGCCATCGGCGCATTGGGTGATGACAAGGAGGAAGCCGACAGTACAATGAGTGGCTACTCAGAGAGTGAACTGAACGACATCGATGCCGAGAATGCCAAACGAACCCGTAAGCAAAAGGAACTCGAAGACCTGGAGCGCAGTTTGGCAGAGTCGCGCAAGCACATCAACTCCTACGGATATGATGGCGGTTCCGGCTATGGAGGTGGTGGCGGCTATGGTGGCAGGGGTGCTGGCAGCCGTAACGGACGCAACGCCGAAATGGATGACTATGCCCGTGAACTGGAGGAGATACAGCAGCGCAGCCTTGAACGGCAGCGGGTACTGGAACGAACCTTCGGTGCTGATGACGAAGAGAAGGAACGTAAGGCAGAGGAAGAACGAAAGCGTCTGGCTGAGGAGCGTAAGAAGAATGAGGTGAAGCCAGAGGTTGTGAAGAAAGCCGATGATGCCAGTGCCTCGATGTTCAACACCATCAATGACCAGCAGGCGGCTGATGCTCCGCTAATTAAGGCGATGATTGACAAGACCACCAAGGCGCATGAGGGTACACGACTCCGCTTCAAACTCCTCGATGATGTCATTATCAAGGATGTGAGACTCAAAAAGGGAACTTACCTATATGGTATCGTCACTGGCTTCGGGCAGCAGCGTGTCATGGCTAGCATCACCAGCATTCTTGTGGGTGACAAGTTCATCAAGGTCAGCCTCTCTGTCTTTGATAACGACGGCATGGAGGGCTTCTATGTACCAGAGTCCGCTTTCCGCGACATGATGAAGGATGCCGGAGCGCAGGCCATGCAGAGCAATATCAGTCTGGATGGTGGCTATGGCGGTGGTCTGAGCGGTGAAGCTGTCGCTTTACAAGCCCTACAAAACATGTATCAGTCCGCATCTACAGCCATTTCGGGCAATATCCGCAAGAACAAGGCACGTATCAAATACAACACCATCGTCTATCTGATCAACAAGGATGCGCAGAAAGACTGAAAATAAGAAAGACAGAATTACAGAAAGATAGTAAATCAGAAATTATGAATTACAGTAAAACAGTAAATCAGAAATTCAGTATGAAGAAAATTGTTTTGGCCGTCATGGGCTTGGTAGCTCTGTCGGCAGGGGCTAATGCCCAAGAAAATACGGAAGCAAAGAAGGATTCCGTCAAGGTAAGGTATATCTATACCATGCAGACAGACGGCAACTGTATGCCGGGTATCGAGCGTAACCATGTCATCTTTATCAATGAAAACGTAACTACGCATGTCATTATGCCAGAGAATATCAAGTTGGTGGATATGTCAACGGACAAGATTGTCGGCAACCAGTGTGCTGACAACATCGTGCGGATAAAACCGTCTGCAAGGATGCGTGACCACGAGTTGGTGGGTACGATAACTGTCATCGGTGAGCGTCATCTGGCTCAGTATGATGTGGTATATACTGCTGGGCCTGCCTGTGCCAACAGTATCTACCGCATTCAGTTGGACGAGATGAAACGCTACAAGAACCCTGACGTGCTGATGCCTGAGAGTGAGATGGCTGCATACGCCTGGGCCATCTATGGCAGTCAGCCCAACTATAACAATATCCACTATACCGCCAACGGCATCCGCGCTGTGGTGAATAACATCTATACGGTGAATGACTACTATTTCATTGACTATTCGCTCTATAACCGCACGAAGATCAAATATGACATCGACGAGGTACGCATCAAACTGACAGACAAGAAGGAAGCCAAGGCCACCAACTCACAGACTATTGAGCTGACTCCGACTTACTCTTTGAATAGTGCGCATAGCTTCAAGAAAGCTTATCGTAACGTTATCGTCCTGCCTAAGCTGACATTCCCAGATGAGAAGGTTTTGAGGATAGAGATTGCTGAGCGTCAGATTTCAGGTCGTGTCATCTATATCCCCATCGAATACGAGGACATCCTCAATGCCGATGGCTTCGACAAGGGTTTGCTTCGCCGTCTTCCGTTTAACATCAACAGATAAGCACTATGAAGAAGCTATTGTTTGTGATGCTGTCCTTTCTGGTGGGTACTGGAGCGATGGCAGGTGAGAAAGATGAGTATTTTACCATTAATGCAGGCTTCCTGTTCAACAGTACACTCAACGCTACATTGGGCTATGAGCATGAACTGACCTATGGTAATGCCGTTGAGCTGACGGCAGAGATAGGTAACCAGTGGCAGCGTGACCCTGTTTGTGGCAAGATATGCAAGGATGTGTTCTGGAAAGGCTACTACTGGGATGGTGGTTTGCTTTATAAACACTGTCTGAAGAAGTTCAAGAACAGTAACCTCAGACTGCGTTTCGGTCCGGAGTTTGGTGCCTATACTGGCAGATACTTCTTTGCCTTGGAGGGTGGACTGGAATATAATTATGTCTTTCCCTCTGGTGTTCAGTTTTCATTGATTCAGAAGAACCAGGTCAATTTCCTGCATGGCGATTCCTTCCGTAATGGTCTTCTGATAGGTCTGAAGATTCCATTCTAATCATGAGCGATATGAAGAAATATATCAAGAACAATGCGGCTATGCTGATGATGGCTGTAGCCGTGATGGGAGGCATGACCTCCTGCGAGGAACATACTGATGAGTTTGACGGAAGCCTGAGAGTCGGGAATATTCTGCTGGCTGATAACTCCGTCGTTTCACCACAGGGCTATGATGCGGATGGTCAGCAAGCCGTCGGTGTCATCTTCTATTGCAACCGCGACACGGCTCTGGTCGTCTCTACCCATGAATTGGGCAGCTATGCCTATGCAGACTCTTTAGGAACAGTAGGTAGTGTCGATAGTGACAGCCGTACCCTGTGCGGTGCCGAGAACACGGCAGCCTTGCTGGTTTCCGAGATTCCTACTCCTGCAGCCGAGGCTGTGGCAGGTTTCCGTTCGCCTATGGCAAGCTGGGCTTTGCCGTCGGCAGGAGAGCTGAGAGCATTGGCATCTATGCTGCCTGTTGTGGAGAACTCCATGCGCATGATTGGTGGCGAACCCTTTTCCGATGGCCAGTATGTCAGCTCGACTCAGGATGGCAGCTCGTCGGAGAGTGAGCAGATGTACTACCTGAGTGTGGCTGTGCGAAGCGGCTTTGTGACTTCGACCATCAAGACAACACCCGGCAGGGTACGCCCTGTATTGAGGATCAGATAACACTTATACCTTTCATAATCGATGGAGAGGGGGCTATTTACAATAGTGGTAGTCCCCTCTCTTGATAAAGACATAAGCAATGGGAACAGAAGAGACAAAGGAACAGCAGCAGATGTATAACATCTTCCGTAGCTGCATCTATATCTTTTTGATTATCGAGCTGGTAATGAACCTGCCTATCACCTCTGAGAGCCGTGCCACGCAGTTCGTGCTGGAACTGATAGGCCGATTCCAGATATTCAACAGCGTATCATCCTGTAAGTTCATTGAACTGGTTTGCATCGCCGTGACCTGTATCGGTACAAAGGCGAAAGTGAGTCTGAGATTCAATGTCAAGACGATGGTGATATACCCTATTGTCATGGGATTCTCGCTGATTATCCTCTGTATCGTATTACAGCATGGCCTGTGGGGAGGCGAGCTTGGCGGTTTTGCCACCAACCGCGTACTCTATGCCCTGGCAAGTATCGTGGGAACCATGCTCGTACATCAGGGAGGTGACGGTATCGCCCGTTACTACAACTACAAGCTTGGTGAGGATCGCTTCAACTTCGAGAATGAGTCCTTTGAGCAGTCCGAGGACTTGAATGCTAACGAGTATTCTGTAAATATCCCGATGGTGTACTACTTCAAGCGTCGTATGCATAAGGGCTGGATCAACATCATCAATCCTTTTCGTGGTACGATTGTGCTTGGTACACCTGGATCTGGTAAGTCATTCGGCATTATCGATCCCTTCATCCGGCAACATGCCGCCAAGGGTTTTGCGATGATGGTATATGACTACAAGTTTCCGACGCTTGGAAAAACGCTGTTCTATCAGTATTGTAAGAACAAACGGTATGGTCATTTGCCTGAGAACTGTGGCTTTCACATCGTCAACTTCTCAGATGTGGAGTATTCCAACCGCGTGAATCCTATCCAACGTAAGTATATCCCCGATTTGGCTGGAGCATCCGAGACAGCAGCCACTCTGTTGGAGGCTCTGAATAAGGGCAGTGAGAAGAAAGGCGGCTCAGAGGCTTTCTTCCAGAACTCAGCCGAAAACTTCCTCGCAAGCATCATCTACTTCTTCATCAACTTCCACCCGACAGGCTATAAGAATGGCAAGAAGCTGACCCGTTACATTCTCTATAATGGCAAACGGCTGAAACTGGTGACCCGTTATTGGACGGACTATAACGCTGTCGATGAGAACGGCAAGGTTGTCCTTGACTTCCTTGACGAGCATAGCCGGAATGTGGCCACCGATGAAGATGGCATGTTCGTGGACTTGAACGGATTCATGTATAAGGACATGAACGGTGACCTGATTATCATTGACAAGGCTTGGTATGAAGATGATGAGGGAAATATTGTTGAGCCAGACACCATCACAGGGGAATTTTCTGACATGCCCCATGTGCTATCATTTCTGGGCCGACCCTATAGCGAGGTCTTTGACATCTTGATGCAGGACGAGAAGATTATGTCGCTGATGGCTCCGTTCCAGTCTGCCTATAAGAACAAGGCCAACGACCAGCTGGAAGGAATGGTCGGTACGCTCCGTGTCAACGCTGCCCGTCTGGTATCGCCTGAAGCCTACTGGGTGTTTACGGGTGATGACTTCGACCTGAAAATCTCAGACCCGGCACATCCTTCCTATCTTGTCATAGCCAACGACCCTGAGAAGGAACAGGTTATCGGCTCACTGAACGCCTTGATCCTGAACCGTCTTGTGACCCGTGTGAACAGCAAGGGTAACATCCCTGTCTCTATCATCGTCGATGAGCTGCCGACTCTCTACTTCCACAAGATAGACCGTCTGATAGGTACGGCAAGAAGCAATAAGGTTGCCGTTACCTTGGGCTTTCAGGAACTGCCGCAGCTCGAAGCCGACTATGGTAAGGTCGGAATGCAGAAAATACTGACAACGTGCGGTAACATCTTCATGGGTGCCGCCCGTAACAAGGAAACGCTGGAATGGGCACAGAATGACGTGTTCGGCAAGGCCAAGCAAACCTCCAAGTCTGTCACCATCAATGAGCAGCGGGTATCAACCTCCATTCAGGAGAAGATGGACTATCTCGTTCCTGCAGCCAAGATAGCGGACATGGCTACAGGATGGCTTGCTGGTCAGGCAGCCCGTGACTTCACGCCGACGGACAAGGCATCTCTTGATGTGTTCAATATCGAGGAATCGGAGGAGTTCAAGACCACCAAATACTTCTGCAAGACAAATTTTGATATGGAAAAGATCAAAAAGGAAGAGAAATACTACCAAAATTTGCCGAAAATGTATAACTTTGCAAGCGATAAGGAAAAAGAAATTATGCTTAACCGCAATTTCAAGCGTATAAATGATGAAGTGGACGCTATGATTTCCGAGCTTCTTGGTATAACCCCTCAAACGCCGTAAGGTATGAATGAATTAGTAGAGAAGTTGGATGTGAAGGTTCTGGGCGAGAGACTCCAGAAGGTAAGACAGCACCTGAAGATGACACAGGCAGATGTTGCCAAAGAGATAGGTTGCGCACCTCTTACTATTTCGCGTATGGAGAGGGGTGAGATTACGACTTCTACGGTTGCCGCTCTTGTCTTTTACTCCATCAGCGTTGATATGAACAGATTGCTAAGTAAGAACTTTGATCCTGACGATGATGAAAACTACGATAAGAATCCTGCCCTGCAAAGCCATGTCAAGGCTCGCCTGCAATTGTTGGAGCAAAACTCCAAGGGCTATATAGCCAATATGCAGCAGGATTTCAAAGATAACGTAAAAATCATTATTGAGAAGCATACGGAAGACATGTTTCAGGATTTGAATAAACGCATGATGGAAGCCACCAAGCAACAGTCAGAAGATTTATTAAAGTCACTGGAGAAAACCATCGAACTTCTCTAAGATATGAATGGGCTGTCGGTTTTTTCTGACAGCCTTTTTTGAATACTTTTTAGGATAACGAAATGACGAAAGATCTTAGTGGGAGCTGGCTGAAGATTATCGCCATGCTCTCAATGACTATAGACCATGTGGCTTATTACTATGGTTGTTCCAATCCGTATCTCTATGAACTGATGCGGACTGTCGGACGTATTGCTTTCCCGACATTCGCCTTCCTGTTGGCAGAGGGCTTTGTCTATTCAAGGAACAGACAGAAGTATATGCTGAGCCTCTTTGCTTTTGCCTTGGTATCGGAGATTCCCTGGCTGATGCTGAACCATGATGGCAGTCATAATGTCCTGTTTACGCTGTTGACAGGACTCTTGGGATTGTATGCCATTGAGAATCTGAAACAACATTGGGCAATAGCGGTGTCTGTTACACTCCTTGGACTTGTCACCTTGCTCGTTGACACAGACTACTCTTGGAAAGGATATGGGCTGGTGCTTATCTTCTATATGTTCCGTGGCAGACCTGACATACAGACGCTTTTCGGCATACCACTGATGTATGAATACGGCATCATCGGTATCATGATGGCCTTTTCCGTCATCTGGCTCTACAACGGTGAACGAGGATTTATAAGGGGGAAGGCCATGAAATATGCTTTCTATGCCTTCTACCCCTTACACCTGATGCTGATATACTGGCTCAGATAGCCGTTATAAGGTTTTGGCAATCTGGCGCACCTTCAGGACATACGACTTATCCTCTGCATAGCCGATTCGGTTGAGGAACTGGAGATAGTCACCACCCTTGTACTTATACTGCACATAGTCCCGATAAGCTTTCACGCTGTCCTCCCATCGGTCGAACTTATAGTAGCTGCCATCACTTGGACGGCGCAGGCCAAAAAGGTTCTTGCACTCCCAGCAAACCCGCGACGTGTAGTAGCCCGTTTCCAAAAGGGATTGGGCAATGACTATCTTGGGATATTTGACATGGTATTGTTCCAATACTCTGGCAAGATTCTCGATATTCAGTTCCCTGTCAGGCTTTCCACCGAACTTCAAGGTCGCTATCCTTTCCTGAAGGTCATCGATATAGTCATTCAGATAGTTGACAAAGGGCTGCGGGTCGATGCTTTTCCCGTCTTTCCTCAGCCGCAAATGGAGGTGTGGCCCCGTCGATTTTCCTGTATTTCCAGAGATCGCCACGATGTCGCCTGCTTCTACAACATCATGCTCTTTAACGACGATGACGCTCAGATGTCCATACAGACACTCGATGCTTCCATGCTGGAGAATGACATAGTTCCCATAGCCTCTAGTGCCACGATGAACCTCCTTGACGATACCTGGCATCATGGCATAGACATTGCCATAGTTGCATTTCAAGTCTATACCGTCATGGAAACGCTCACATCTATATACAGGATCCTTTCGGTAGCCGTATCTGGAGTTGACAGTCATATAATCCAAGGGGAGGCAGACCGTCACCCGTTGTTCGAGAAGCTGCAAAAGGGGGTTGTTTCTCACGTGTCCAAATACCGGCACTCTCTTTTCTATTGAGATGGGAAGGCCTTTGGATGATGGAAACAGGTTTTCTTCCCTTTTAGCCATCATCAGACTGTCTGCTTCTGTCCTTATAGTGTCTGAATGCAGGACTAAAGGGATGTTTACACTGTCACCATAGGCAGTTTCATCGGCCAATCTCGTTGATTGACCAGAATCGGGCATAATGGTGAAAAACTGGGCATAACTCTTGATATATGCCAATTCTAGTAATAAAAACATAAAAAATACTCTACCCATATTGCTTTTCTGATAAAATGTCCGTAACTTTGCAGCAAAGTTAATCAATATTTAGCAAATATGATAAGTAAATATTCTTTTTTAGAGGAAGAAATTCCTTATGAGAAGTTGGAGAAGCTTGGCATCAGCAGGGATGCATTCCTATCGATGCCCAAGAATTTGGTTGATCCAATCATCAATGGAAGGGTGTCACCCATCATCGAAGCCCGCATCAAGGCCAAGAACGGTAAGACGATTGCCATTCCCATGAAGATTCAGCTCAGTCGTGATGATGACGGTAGTGTCAAACTGCTTACCTACCAGCGTACAAAGGAAATTCAGAACGACTATTGTCTGACTCCCCGTGAGTTGAATCGTGTGAAGAACGGTGAGGTTATCCGTAAGGAACTGGAAGAGAACGGCATCCGAAAGATGAAGTTCATCCAGCTCGACAAAGAGACCAATGCTCTTATCCCTCGCAGTGTCGCCCATGTCCGTATTGCTGAAAAGCTTAAAGACATGGAGAAGATCAACCACATTGAGCTGGGTGCGAACCAGAAACAGCAGGCACAGGAAGGCAAGCCTATTGAACTGAATGTCGGTGACCAGAAGGTCGTTGTCGGTGTTGACCTCCGTGAGCAGCAGGGCTTTAAGGTGGTCAATGGCGATATGGATGAATGGAACCGTCAGATGAAGATCAAGTACGACCTTGAACATGACGACTACATGGGCTATGTCCAGACGGACGAGAACCGCTGGGAATACCAGAAGTGTGTCAATGAGCAGAGTAAGAAGGATAACGTAAAGAATACCGTTAAGAAAGAAGAGAAGAACAGCTCCGGACTGAAGCTGTAATCAACCCACTGTATTATATATAATAAGGTAAGAGAGATTATATAAGATATCAGTTGCACCATTTGATGGGTCGCTTTAATATTATAACCACCGTAACCCGAATCCGAGTACCATAAGGTGGGGACTTTAAATTGTATTCCCTGATTGCCTAAAGATAGGCGATGGCGCATTTTCACTTGAAGATATGCCTGAATACAATGTTGCCATTCTATTTATATTCCCCCTTGCCAGGCCTTGAAATAAGGTCTGGTAAGGTTCCAACAACCACGTTGCAAAACGATTGGTGTAGGGTGGCAACACCTTGCTTCCAAGCATAATCGATGGGAAAATACGCCTGATGAGCAGGTGAGTAACAACCCAGTTTTTGAGTGAAGTTTACCTTTCATAAACTTTTAATAAAAACGATTATGGCAAAGAAAAAGGATCAAGAGGTTAAGCAGCAACCCGTCGAGGCCGTGGCAGAAACCCAGCCAAAGAAAAAGTCTGCAAGTAAGAATAAGGCCGCATCCACATCAGAGGAGGAGCCGAAAGAGTCATCCACCAAGACTGAGAAGAAGGCTGACGGCAAGCAGCAGTCTGCCGCTGAAGCTCCCAAGAAGGAAGAGCAGCAGGGCGAGAAGCAGCACCGTGAGCCGCAGATGGTGACTGTAAATGGAGGCAAGGTCACTCATGCCCATGCCTACCAGTCGAACAAGAATCCGGAGGACTGGTTCTTTACCGCCAAGATTGACGGCAAGGAACTGCATCCACAGAAGATGACTCCAGAGGATGTTGCCGCCTACAGCAAGAAGGAACGCACAGTGGAACAGCTGATGCAGACCTACTACCCCACCAAGCTGATGAAGCAGATTCCTGTTGAGGAATACAAAGCTTCCAACACGCTTTCCGATGGTCGCGTCATCGACAAGATGAACGTCTATAAGGAGGCTAACGAACAAAGCCAGAACTTTGGAAAGTGGATGCTCTATGCCCAGGTCGGTGAGCAGAAGATGTCAACAACGCTCCCCAACCATGACCTGAATGCTTATTTCGACCGTGTGACCACTCCTTCCCAGCTTGTGGAGAAGAATTTTGGTCAGCGTCTTCACCTCGCTTCACACTACGAACAGTTCAAACTGCCCGAAGGAGCAGAAATCAAGGATATCCGTGTCTCAAAAGACGCGGACAACAAGTGGCGTATCTCTGCCGACATGGGCGAACGTGGCATTACAGCCAAGAAGGAACTGAGCTTTGATGACGGCTATGCTCTGTTCCATACCAAGACGGCTACCCGTCAGCAGCTGGCAGCCAAGTACCTCACTCCCGAAATCAACGAGAAGATGGGGGTGAAACAGGAAACCACTCTGGGACTGAAGCTATAAAGAGAATCATCAACAGGTTTAATCATTAAAGCAAGAACACAATGGAACAGAATAAAAGTTACGATGAACTGGTGCAGATGAAGCAGGATGGCAAGATTGGTTGGCTCGACTTCGTACAGAAGGGCGATGATGCCGAGGAGTACAAGCAGTGGTGCCAGGATCATGGTGAGGAACCAACTGAGGACAATGCCGAACTGTTCGTGGAAATGACAGATGCAAAGGCTATGGAGTTACAGGCAACAGCTTAATTAGGTATGCAGAACGGAAAGAATTATCATAAGCATAGCGACAGCAAGCCGCAGACGCAGCTTGCTATCGAGAAGTTTGCCGACATGATGATAGCCCGGATGGAGGAAATGAAGGAGAGCCATTGGAAGAAGGGGTGGATTGACGGAACAGGAGGCTACGGACTTCCGCAGAACATCGCCAGCGGAACCCTGAATGGTGGCAACTCCTTCTTCCTCCAGCTCGACACCGCCATGAACGGCTACAAGATGCCGCTCTATATGACTTTCCTGCAAGCACAGAACATGGGACTTCGCATCAACAAGGGTGCGGAGTCCATGCCTGTCATCTTTTGGGACATGCTTTACAAAGACCAGAACGGCAAGAAGGTTGACCGCAGCGACATTGACATGATGACCAAGGAGGAGCGTAATGCACTCACATCTACGCCCATCCTCCGTGTATATAAGGAGTTCAACGTCGATCAGACGAATCTTGCAGAGGTCAATCCTGAGAAATATGCAAAGCTTCAGGAACGTTTCAAGGCTCCCGAACTGCGTGATGACAAGGGAATGTACGTCAATGCTGCCATTGACCGCATGCTCCAACGTCAGGAATGGCTCTGCCCTGTGCAGTATGACCAGATGGCTTCTGGTGCATCCTTCTCTCCCTCGAAAGACCGCATCGTCATTCCGATGAAGTCACAGTTCAACATCAGTAGTACGCCGGAGGAGATCTATAAGGATGGTATGGAATACTACTCAACGTTTCTCCATGAGGCCACTCACTCGACGGGTACGCCTGAGCGCCTGAACCGTGTCAAGGGTAAGCATTTCGGAGATACCCAGTATGGCCATGAGGAATATGTGGCGGAAATGACTGCCGCTGTTGTCGGTAACTCTCTCGGCTTCGACAAGCGCATCCTCGATAACAACACCGCCTATATCCAAGGGTGGATTCAGAACCTGCGGGAGAACCCAAAGATCATTCTGAGTATTCTCTCTGATGTGAACAAGGCTTCAAACATGCTGTTGGAGAAGATTGATGAGCAGAAGATTGCCCTCGGTGAGACTCCCGTCCTTGACAGGAAGGGTACAAAGCTGGAGCCTGCAGGTGCCAACTTTGAGAACGCAGCCATCGTGAAGCAGAAGAATGGGGAGTTTGCAGCCCGTGCCTCACTGAACGGTACGGAACTGGAGATGAAGCCTGTAGCCCGTGAGATAGGCATCCGCTATTTCTCGCTGCCGGAAGGCAAGGAAAAGCAAAGGTTGCTGACTACGACGCTGAACAGTAGCTATGCCGCTGACATCAGTAAGCTGAATCTGCATCAGACAAGAGGTTATAAAGTAGGTTAACTGAAATTTGGAGGAGTATGACAAATGCAAGTTTCAAGGCCCTCAAAGAGAAGGTAGGCGTGGATGACATCGCCTATTCCTTGGGCTACCGACTGAAGAGAGAGGCTGGTGTAGGCAAGTATATTGAGATGGCCTTGCCAGACGGCAGGGGTGGTAACACTGACACCTTGGTCATCAGTAATCCGAAATCAAAGGTCAGCCAGCTCTATTTCCATCGGAGTGGAGCAAAAGGCGGTGATGTTGTAGACTTGATTATGGAGAATATCAATAGTTTTTCAGAATCTGGGAAGGACAAATGGGAAAAAGCCCAGAAGGTGATGGCAAAATTTGCCAATGAGCCTATTCCCGACTATGGTGACAGTAAGTATCTGGAGAAAGCTGGCTACAAGGATAATCAGCCGTTTGACCCGAATCGCTGGGAGGTGACTCCTGCAACGGAACACATGCATCATATGATGAGTTATTTCGAGCCTCGCGGCATCCGTCAGGAAACAGTGGAGGTGTTCGCTCCTTACCTTGTCCGTGTCAAAGACCTTCAGGCCAAGAACTACGGCAATTACAATCTGGGCTTCCCCTACAAGGTGCCTGGATCAGATGAAGTGGCAGGCTATGAGATTCGAGGCTATAAAGGCTATAAGAGCAAGGCTGCCGGAACAAATTCTTCCTCTGCTGCATGGATTGTGGATATGTCAGACGGCAACCCCGATAACGTGAAGAACGTGTTCTTTGGGGAGAGCGGCTATGACATCATGGCCTTTTATCAACTCAACCGCCAGAAGATTGAGAAGGAAAGTTCCGTTTTTGTGTCGCTTGGGGGTTCGTTCTCCAATCAGCAGTTCACGGGTATCATGCGCCACTATGGTCAAGCCAAGGCTGTTGACTGCTGTGACAACGACCTGAACGGACGCATCTATGGCATCCGTATGGCTGGGCTGATGGATGGTGTCCATTTCAATATCTCAAAGACTAATGAGGAGGTTCATCTGACCGTCAAAGGTCAGGAGCATATAATGGATGCTGATACGGCATCGATACATGAGCTGACCAAGTTCATGGAGGTGAACCCTCGTGTGGCTGAGTGGAAGCCTGCCAAGGCTTTCAAGGACTGGAACGACCAGGCCATGAATAAACCGATGGAGCCGATGGCTTTGGCCAACAAGTACCAGCGCAACGAGAAGCTGGCAGAGGACAGGGCTAAAGGTATGAAACTTTAAAAACGGAAAGACGATGAAAAGACAACTGATTTGTTTCATTTCTCTTCTTCTACTCTCGAATGAGTGCTTTGCACAGCAGACCGACCCGACCTTGACGGCAGCAGTTGGCGCACAGAGTGCCATGTTGAACAGCTTGTTTAGCAAACGTGAGAAGACACAGAAGAAGATTATTGCCGCTGAGACGGCTGTAACTGTAGCAATGGACAGGATGCACAAGGTGGAGGATCAGATGCTGGAGTACCTGTCGAATGCGCAGGGAGCCATGCAGAACCTCTATCAGATAAAACGCGCTGCAGAACTGGTGACTACTGAGATTCCGCAGAACATGAATCTTGTGAAGAAGTCGCTGCCTGGTCATCTGAAGGGTACGGCTATCGCCATACTGGTTTCGGACGAACTGACGGATGCAGCTACGCAGATGGCCAGCCTCTATCCGTTCATGAAGCAGTTGGTGACCAGTGGCAGCTACAACGTATCGGATTACGACGAGAAAGGAAATCCTGTGAACAAGAAGCATAAGGTGAACCTGCTGAACTCGGCTGAACGATACTATGTTGCCAATGAGGTAGTCACTAAGCTGGAGAGCATCAATACTGACCTTTGGCTGTTGGCCTGGCAGATCAGGACGTACTCTTGGAATGACCTCTGGTATGGGCTTGACCCTGTAGGATGGGCATCGGTCATGTCAGGCAAGGCTATCGTGGAAGGTCTGATATACGATTGGCAGTATCTGTAAAGGATGGAAGAAGAAACTAACAATATGACAAGAGAAAAGACAGAAATGACAGAAAAAAAGGTAATTGGAAAATGTCCCGTATGTGGCGGCGACGTAATGGAGTCGCCGTTGGGATTCTGTTGCAACGGCACGACCAAGGAGGGTCGGCGTTGCCAGTTCGTCATCCACCGCAAGATGCATGGGGTGGAAATGACGGAGGAGATTTGCCGTCAGTTGCTCAGTGAGGGTAGGACGGGCATCATGGAGATGAAGAACAAGAAGAACCAGCCATTCCTGGCCATGTTCATCATCGAGGATGGTAAAGTGCATCTTGATTTCGTATCTCACTATATGGAAGGCAGCTGCCCTATATGCGGTGGAAGGGTGAAGAAAACGAGTAAGGGCTATGCCTGTGAAAATCATGTCGGGCCGAATCCCACCTGCGACTTCTATATGATGGGTATCATCTGCAACCGTAAGATTACGGACGAGGAAGTGGAGAGATTCCTCAGTGGTGAGCGGCTGACACTCGACGGCTTTTCCACGAACGACGGACATATGTTCTCCTCCACGCTTCAGCTGAATGAAAAAGGAAGCGTGTCCTTGGAGTCGAAGATAACCAAATGTCCTGTCTGCGGAGGTGAGATACATGTGGGCATGAAAGCCTACAACTGCAGTAACTACAAGGATAAGGATCATCCCTGTAACTTCTCCATCTGGCGGAACATTTCTGGACATGAGGTGACTGTGGAGGAAGCCAGACAGATATGTGAGGATGGACAGACAAAAGATGTGCTGGAACTGTATAAGGAGGACGGCACGATTTACTACAAGCGCCTTGGACTGAACAAGGAGAATCAGGTAATCAGAATTTAAATTGCAGAAAAAAATGAAGAAACTCATGATAGCAGTGGCTGTCCTGCTTGGAATGACAGCATGCTCGGACAAGAATCAGCAGATGAAGGATTTGGCGGAGATCAGTCTCTGCCAATCCCTGGGCGAGAGTACGGACGTGAAGATCCTCGGTGTGTCTGAGCCTGACTCCACTTTCGGGACAAGTTATCTGTCACCGGAAGAGAAGAAGGCTGTGATGGCCACAATGCAGAAGGTGACGAAGCAGATAATGAGCCGCACGAACAATATGGAAACCTTCGACCCCAGTGATGATTATGTCATCAACCTGGCAGAGCGTCAGATGAGGGCTAATGCCGACCTGAGAGGAATGCTGTTCGAGTGTGACAAGAAAGGCGAATGGAACGGCTGGAAGGTGAAGATTGACTACGAGGCAAAAGGCGGGCACGAAATGGACTACCGCGCCGAACGCTGGTTCTTCCTCGACAAGGAAGGTGGTGTGATTATCAAAACTATCGAGTTTCCATTACCATAACGACTATGACACAAGAAAGAATGAATACCGCCGGTAATGACGAAACTTTCTCGGATGACATCCGGGCTTTGAGAAAAGAGCGCGCGAAGATAAAGAGCCGGCGTGATGACATTGTTATTTTCCCGAATGGTGACAATTGGTTTGTCTTTGACGATGATGCCAACAGAATTTTTGAAGTGCTGGGGTGGCAGACGAGTGAAAAGCTGATGGATGAAGGTGCCATCAGTTGGATGAATCTCAGTGATGAGGGCAGAGAAGCATTGTTGCTCACAGACTTGGAGCCTATCAGTCTCTGGAAACACGCTGAAATCAATGTTGCCGGATGGTCATCGGAGGAGGATTACAAGGCCGACAGACTTTCTTTGGCTCAGCAGACCTTGGACTATCTGCTTTGGTTTAACCGCAATGATCATGCCATCGTGAATCTTGGGAAGTTCCCTATCTACTCGAAAGACGGCGACATTGACACCACAGAGAATATCTGCTTCGTCGATTTCGATGGTCGCGGATGCGTCAATCTGTTCACGGAAAGCGGCAAGACCATCAATCTGGTGTATGGCCAGGAATGGAACATGATGGGTGATGGAGATTATATCATCAGTACGGGTAACATGCTGAATGCTCAGCTCGAAGATGTGAAGCACATGCTGGTAAACTACGGTTCGGTGGAGATGCAGCGGCAGTTGAAGACGGATGATGTGATGGATGAGTACAACTCCGTCCTCAGCAAGTATCGCTACGACCATGTGCTGATGGAGCAGCAGGATTTCTACGAGGCTCTTGGCGATGATGCGGTGTCGATGGCCAGCAAGTATCATCTGAAGCTTTGGGACAGGGACGCTGGTAACGGTCTCGTCGTGCCGATGGTGATGCTGAACATCAATCAGGTGGACAAGGTTCTCTCCGAGGCGGATGATGTGCTGATTGAGGAAAGCCGAATCATGGAGTCGAGGGATGAACTCGCCCTGAAGCCGAGTCCGCTGAACGAAGGGCTGAGCGAGACGTTACACTTCAACGAGAGCGGAATCAAGAAAACTCGCAATGGCGACTACATGGTGTGGGCTCGCCTGAATGGAGTGGCCTTGCCCGACAAGGAAATCTCGCCGGAAATGGGTATCAGATACCTGCGGCTGACTGGTGGGGCTGAGAAAGAGGTGCTACTAAGATCAGCACTCCACCAGAGTTATGGCACGGAGATAGGCCAGCTCGCCAGTCGCAGCCAGTCGGCTATGGTCAAGATATAATAGGTTAGTATTAAGGTACTAAGATTATTCAGGATAATATCTTTTAGTTCATACGATTAATCAAATTATGCATTCCCTCACCTCCTGTGAAGGCCGTGAGGTTTTTACTTCAAAAGTTATCATTAAAAATACAATATTGCATATGAATAAATCAAATGAGAATAGGCAGGAAGAGCTACTACGTGTTGGTACTTGTACCAAGAGATCGCTGGAGCGACTTATTCGAAGGGCTGCTTTGAATACTGGGACACCCGGCTTGCACTCAGGTTTCTATAGATTGGATGAAGCGGTGTGTGGATTTCAAGAAGGTGAACTGATAACGATAGCAGGCAGGTCAAATATGGGTAGGTTGTCATTGGAGATGTCCATAATGAGGAATATGGCTGTGGAGAATAAAATCCCCGTGTTGTTCTACTCATTAAGATACGTCAAGGAAGCAAGTGTTGACCGGTTGATTGCATTGCAAGCAGGATTGCCGCTTAGGAACCTTCTTAATGGAGATATAAATGACAGGCAATGGTCAATTCTTAATGACAAGATGGATAAACTAGTACAAGCTCCCATTATTATTGAAGATTCCCTTCATTTTGAAGAAGGACCAATCTGCGATATGTGCAAGAATGCTGTGGAAAAGCATCATCTCAAAGCAATTTTCCTTGATGGCATAGAATTGGTATATCATCATCATTTTGAAACATCAATGGTCGGCAGAGTGAAGCAACTTGCTCGCGAATTGAACGTTCCTATCTTCATTACAGCCTATATGAATGGTGTTGTTGGTGAATCTAATTATGAGAAGATGCACCCAACTATTAAAGAACTCAATGACAGAGAAAGCATAGATGGCTACTCTGATGTGCTTATGATAGTCAACCGTCCGTCTGTTTATAAAATCTATGAGGATGGCTATGGGCGAGATCTCCATAATAAGGCTCAGATCTTCATTACAAAGAACGTAAGAGGGCCTGTCGGTGATTTCTTACTGGATTTCCGTGAGGATTGTGGTGCATTTGCAAATGAAGGAATGATTGATTTTTCAGAAATGGATAATTATGAGATTCCTATAGAAGACAATTTATCGAGTCTTCCTCTATAAAAGAAAAGTCTGAAAAACATGTAGAGACAGTTATCTTCGATATTCATTCCCACTTCGTAACTGGAGTGGGGTTTTTGTTTCCTGTTTGTCTTTGAACGCCTTGGCCGTCAACGGTGCCAGATTTTCCGATGCAAAGGTAAATGGCTGTCGTCGAATGGCCTCGGTATTCATTGCCAGCAGACAGAAATCTTCCTTTCCCCATTGGTGAACGAGTATTTCGGACTGTTGGCAACGTAACCTTCCGACTGCCTTATCGCTGACGGCCACCTTTTGTGAGCATCGTAAAAACAAGTCCCGCAGACGGCAAGGAGCAAAAGCTCCAAACCAAAGGGAAAAGATTAAAACTCAGATACAAGATGCTCAAAATTGCACTTTTAGACTACGTTCCGCAGCGGTACATGCGCAAGGCGAACTTCGAGACGCAAGAGACCGACCGATTTCTGCTTGGGTTCAAGGCAGGGCAGAGATTCGCTACCCATTGGGCTACGAAGCTTGTAAGCAAGGCTCTCTCGCAGATGGACTTGACAAATACCATCATCGTTTGCATCCCTGCCAGTTGCAAGCGCACGAACGACCGCAGATACAAGCGGTTCTCGGCTGACGTGTGCGCCAAGTGTGGAGCCATCAACGGCTTTGAGCATATCCAAGTGGTCGGAAAGCGCAAAAAGGTGCATATCAGCCGCAAGCACGGCAAGCAGACGGAGAGCAATGTGCAGATAGACAGCGACTACTTTCAAGGCAAGCGGGTGTTGCTGATAGATGACATTTGCACGACCTGTCAGACCGCTAACGCTTTCATCGAGCAGATGCAGGCAGCAGGGGCAGACGTGCGCATGACGCTCTTTCTCGCCAAGACAAAGAATTATCGTAGAACCAAACAATATTATAACTGATTATGAATGCAGCATTAAGACTTAGCATTAAGCAGTGGGCACCACAAGACCGCCCAAGTGACAAACTTCAGAACCTCGGCGCAGAGCAGATGAGCGATGCAGAGCTGATTTCCCTGCTGGTGGGATGCGGTACGGCTCAGCAGAGTGCCGTTGACGTGGCCAACAACATCCTGCGCAAATTCGGCAATAATCTCAATGCGCTCGGCAAGGCTCGTTTCGACGAGTTGGAGGACATCGAGGGCGTGGGCGTGCAGACGGCTTGTAAGATTATGGCAGCGGTGGAACTCGGCAGGCGCAGGCAGATGGCAGCAGCGGAGCCTAAGCCCGACATGGGTACGGCTGTGCGGATTTACAACTATATGTTTCCAAGGATGCGCGACCTGCAGACGGAGGAGTTTCATATCCTGCTGATGAATCAGAACTACCGGCTGATAAAGTCGGTACGTATCAGCCAGGGAGGTATTACCGAGACTTGTGCCGACATTCGCGTGATGATGCGCGAGGCGGTGCTGTCGAATGCAACGATCCTCGCGGCTGTGCATAACCACCCGTCAGGCTGCCTGACTCCGAGCAAGTGCGACGATACGCTGACGATGGCCATCAAGAAGGCATGTGAGGTGATGCGCATTCATTTCCTCGACCATGTGATTGTGACGGACGGGGCTTATTACAGTTATCATGAGGTGGGGAAGCTTTAGGGCTTCTCCATCCTTTTCCTCGTCGGGTCGGTTGCTCCCCATGGGTCGCAACCTTCGGGTCGAACCGTTCTGCTTCGCCCGTAAAGAGGTATCGCCGATGGTCGATTGTTCTTTGCCCTTATCATTGGGAGGACTACGGATGGCTTGGAAGGATGTGGGACGGAACCACTACCCACTGCCGCTGCCGTAGGCTGTCGGTCAGCACGCTCCTTACGCTGTCTGTGCAGTACAAGTATTGCACGGACAACTGATCAGTCGGTACTGACTGACGGCTTACGGCTTGCTGGCAGCAGGCAAAGGTTCCGTCCAAGGGAAGCCAAATTGCCTGGGGCAATTTCAGAGTCAGCGGACGAGCCGCAGACACTGCTTCGGGACATAGGTATCTCCGATGGTCATACTGCACTGTGCCTTTATCCCTGGAATACTGGAGTTCCCCGAAAGCCGTGTCAGTAGTCATGTCCGCAGGTGTGCGAACGTCACTACTGATACCGCTTTCGCCTTCCGTTCAGGGACGGACGGAAGTGAGGGTCATCGAGCCATTGTCAGACAGTCGGCAAATTTCCGCACGGGCTGCACTCCCGATGGTCGATGACTCAGCCTGTGACAGAAATCCGCTGACTGCTGGCAGAGGCTCTGCTGGCGGTTCTATCATCGTTCCGCTTGCCCTTTCCGTCGTGCCATAAGCTGCTCCGCAAGGTGTTCCGATGTTCTTGCCAGCCACTCCTTGTCATTCAGGAGATGAATTTACGATGCAAAGGTATGAAGCCGTCGTCGGATGGCCTCGGTTTTCATTGCCAACAGGCGAAAATCTTCCTCATTATTTCATGATGAGCGTATTTTCGGCAGTTGGCAACACACCTTCCGATTGTCATGCGCCGCACGGCTACCTTTTGCGGGCATCGTAAAATCAATTCCCGAACGGCAAGGAGCAAAGGCTCCAAACCAAAGGGAAAAAGTTAAAACCTCAAACAGATAGCAAATATGAGACATTGCGACACGTATCAAATTCCTGCTTATGCAGTACCCTACATCGCCAACGATGACCCGACAGGGCTGAGTGACCTCGAAATCGAGTTGATTGACGGCTTTATGGCTTCTACTTTCCCTCGTGGATGTTCCGTTGATTGGGACACATGCCAAGAACCGCATTTCTCCAGTACGCCTGAGTTCGGCCAGCCTTGCGAGGTGTACGACGCAGTGATGTACGGCTATTGATTGAACTTTTCTGTCTGCACATCAATTTGTGCATATTGTTAGGCGGCTTCTTGGTTCGTGAGAATAGGGAGGCCTTTTTCAAAGAGGCGATAGACTACAAGATATAAAATCTACACTATGAAACATCAGCCCGGCACTGTTATCAATCGGAGTAGCGGTGTCGGGCATTTCTTTCCCTTACAGTCCGTCGGCTGCTCCCGTCATTGGTCGCAGCCTTGAAAAATATGGAAAGACAAGCTGATTTGATGTTTAGAAACGCATTTCAGGTTCAAATCCCAAATTGATTAAGTACAACGAGAGCCGGGGCGCTTTGCCTCGACTCTCGAAGCTTAGAGATCAGAACGTATAGCCGTTCACGCTGTCCCAATCGGGATCGGCGGTGAGGCGGAAGGTGCCGTCGGAGGTTTGGCCGCTGCCGCCATTACCGAAAAAACTGCCTGTGTAGCGGGTAATCTGGTTGCGGGTGACGGGGATGTTCTCGAAGACGCGCTCCTTCACGGTGTTGTCGTTGGCATCGAGGGCAGTGACGGTGAGCTTCGTCAATACATCTTCCTCGGTGTGCGGCAGTGTGAAGATGTCGAAAGTGGTCACACCGTCAGCAACCGCGCGGATTTCCGTCTGCTTCGAGTTGACGCAGCCATAGCCAGCTGATGGCGAGAATGTCGAAGAACCGCCCGTATAGTAGAACTTGAACTTTGTCACCGTGGACGGGATTTCATCGTCGGTCAGCACCATACGGAACATGGCGACGGCACGGGTCAGCGTGAGGTCGTAGGACTGCACCTCGGAGGTCACAACCAGGTCACCATAGTAATAGAAGGTGTCGGTCACTTTATTATTCGGGAATGTCACTTTTTCCGTCGAGGTGATGGTGGCCGAACCTTCGCCGTTGTGGGCAATGACCACCAATTGGTACGTCCCGGCAGCAAGCGTCAGGGCAACAGTGCCAAACGACGCGTCGCCCTCTTTCTGCGCCACGGTCTTGACCTTTGTCCCCTCATCATCGAAGATGGCGATGTTCAGACGTGAGCATAGTTCCGTGATGTCGGTGGCGGCACGGGTAGCCGCACGGTTTCCATTATTGCCAAACGTTTCCTGGTCATACTGTGTCATGTGCAGGATGACATTTGCCTCATTCTTCGTGACAGCATCCTCTTCGTCGAGGATAGGCTTCTCGCACGCTGCAACCAGCACGGCGAGAGCAATAAACAAATATTTCTTCATAGCGGTTTAGTCTTTAGCGATAGAAACGATGGCGACAGGACGGAGGTTGATGCCAGTGATATAATTGGCAGAACCAGTAACGCTTGTGGCCAAATTGTACTGATAATATACACCGTTGTTATTCTTATAGAGGTAGGTTCCGGCTGCAGGTGTAGGAGTCACGTCGTTCCGTGCTGCTGCAAAGGCATCCATCTGTGCCTTGGTCGGCACCGTCCAGTCGCTGATGCCGTCAACACCCAGACTGGCAAGAGCTGACTCTGCATCACTGGCACTTGTCACCGCCCGCTCGTTGGGCGAAAGCAGCACAACCTCTGCCGACTGCCCATCATCTTCCACCGTCACGGCCAGCACATAGCATCCTTGATACGTGTCTCCTTCCGATGGGAAGTCCTGCGTATCACCATCATTATCCCCACCGTTATTGTCATTCCCCGACGTACTACTGCCATCCTCGTCGAACGTAAAGCTAATCGTCCTTTCCCCAAGCCACGTTGCGCCCGTGATAGTTCCAGTCAGGTTCACGCCCACCGCCTCGGTATAAGTACCGTCGATATTGATCTTATATCCCGCCTCCAGTTCGTCGCTGGTACTGTAGGTATAAGTCTTCGTTGTGCCGCCCACGGTGATGTTCACACTCACGCTGGCGGGCTGACTGCTTGGTGGCAGCAGATAGGCACTGCCACTGCTCTTCCACGTCTTCCCATCTTCCTGCTTCGTCAGCGTAATGGTGCTGCTGCCGTTCGTCGTGCTGTACGTCCCGCCGATAGTCAGACTCTGCCATAGCGGGGCAATCGTCACCGTGACTGCCGTAGCCGCTGAGGGCACCTTCTTGATGGTTACGTCCTGAATCTGCATCGTCTTCCTCGTCATGCCCAGCGTGACGGTGTTCGTCCCGCCGTCCACCAGCGTCACCGTAGCCGAAGCCGTCATCAGATCGGTCAGTTCTTTTCCCTCTTGTAGTGCTATCGCCGATGACGTCAAAGCGTCCGACACTGAAGGCAGAACATAGTCCGATGACGACACACCGCCCACGGCATACACCGAATACGTCCCCTCCGTCAGTCCGATGTTCAGCGTCTGCCCTTCGTCGCCGATGGTCTGTGATGCCTTGCACTCGTCACCCTCGAACACATACACCGCAACAGGGTATGCCACCGTTGCACCATCGCCCGATGCTCCACGTGTCCGTACCTGAAGCACCGAGTTTTTCACCTGCCCCGTCGAGGCATTATCCTCCCCAACGTCGAGCGTCTTCTCACACGCCGTCAGCCCCAGCACCGCCAGGACTGACGCAAAAAATACAATTTTCTTCATAGTAATAATAAATTTGAATTGATTCGGGACTATTCCCGATTACAAAAACCAGCAAAGTTACAAAACAATCAAGCAATAAGTCCTTTGCAAATCTAAAATGTGGGCATCGAAATGAAAGTCTGAACAAATGTTCATGCCTTCTGTTCATTTTTCACTATTCAAGACCATGATTTTATCAAAAAGAATATGCACCGCCATTTATGTAGCCATCAACGAGCGGTTTGGCCCGTTGTACCCGTGAAAACTCGCTTTTATAAGCAATCCAATGCCAAAAATAACAAATAATACCTTGAATTTGGAAAATTTTCCATAAAATAAATGTTCTTTTGGAAAGTTTTGCTACCTTTGCACCATAATTGCAATAATTTATGGAAAAAAATGCTCTATTGAATCACGAAGTCGTAATGGCTTCTTCCGACAAGACAACCAACAACTTCATTACGAAAATGAAGAAAGAAGGCCGTCTTGTCAAGATTGCCACGAAGATATACACTACCAATCTCAACGACACCCCAGAGAATATCATCCGCAGAAATCTCTTCTTCATCCTTGGCGAACTCTACCCCGATGCCGTCATGAGTCATCGTAGTGCCTTCGAGTGCCGCCCCACTAACGACGGACACATCTACCTCACCTATAATTACACGAAGAAAGTATCATTGCCAGGCATTACCATCCATCTGCTTGAAGGTCAGAAAGCCCTTCCTGCCGATTATCCTTTCATGGGAGGTCTGCACATGTCTTGCAGTGCCAGGGCCTATCTTGAAAACCTACAGACAGGCTATAGCCGCGATGGCGTTTCCAAGTGTCTGCCACAGGACGTTATCGAAGAGAAACTGGATAAAGTCTTGCAGACCAATGGTGAGGACGAACTGAACAAGTTGCGCGACACAGCCCGCGAGATAGCCGGACAGCTCGACATGGCCGACGAGTTCAAGAAACTGGACTCCATCATCGGGGCCATCCTTTCCACAAAGCCCTCGAAGATTCTCACTTCCTCGGTTGCCGAAGCCCGTGCCTTGGGAGAGCCGTTCGACAGTCAGCGACTGAAGCTCTTCAGCATTCTGATGGCTGCACTCAACGAGCGTGAGTTTGAGAATTTCCCTGAGCCAAACGAGACGGATGCCGCCTACAACAACTTCGCCTTCTTTGAAAGTTATTTTTCCAATTATATCGAAGGCACCGAGTTCGAAGTGGAGGATGCCCGACAGATTATCGAGACCCGTACCCCGATGCCTGCCCGCAACGCCGACAGTCACGACGTGCTGGGCACATATTACATCGTTTCCAACCGAAAGGAAATGGCCATCACGCCCACCTCGCCCGACCACCTGCTTGACATCCTCCAGCATCGTCACCGAGTGATGATGTCTGCCCGTCCAGAAGCCAATCCCGGCATGTTCAAGACACAGAACAACCGCGCTGGCGAAACCCATTTCGTCGATTTCCAACAGGTTCGCGGAACACTGAAGAAAGGCTTCGAGGTCTATAGCGCCTTGCGTCACCCCTTTGCCCGTGCCCTCTTCATGCTCTTTATGATTAGCGAGGTTCACCCGTTCTCCGACGGTAACGGACGCATCTCCCGCATCATGATGAATGCCGAACTGACAGCCGCCGGACAGTCGAAGGTCATTATTCCCACCGTATTCCGCACCGACTATCTCAGTGCACTGCGCCAACTCACCCGAAAGGACAACCCTGAAAAGCTGATCAATGCCATCCAGCGTGTACGGCTGTTCAGCTACAATCTCCGTGGAGATAACTTTGAGGAAATGCGCGACTACATGGAACGCTGCAACGCTTTCAAGGAAGAAGATGAATATATATTACGCTTTTAACTAATGGAACAGAAATTCGGGAAAAATAGCATTGACATCAAGGTGCTGCGCGAGTTTTGCGAGCGCGAGGGCAAGATGGTGGAGTACCGCAAGGGCGAACAGCTGGAGCGCGAGGGCGACCCAGCACGGTGGTTCGGCTTCGTCACCGAGGGGTGCTTCAAGTACGTGACACACGGCATCAGCGACGACAAGGAACACATCACATGGTTCTCGTTCGAGGGCGAGTTTGCGGGCGACTATCCCGCCTGTCTCGACGGTGGCCCCGCACTGACCACGATCGAGGCGATGGTGCCCACCCGCATCATCCGTGTGAGCGGCGAACAGCTGGTGAAGCGGTTCAGTCAGGATAAGAAGTCGATGGATCTGCGCTGCCTCATTGCCGAGCACCTGCTCAGTCAGGCCCGTGCCCGCTACACCGACCTCCACCGCGCCACGCCCCTCGAACGCTACGAGTTGCTGCTGCAACGCTGCCCGGGCATCGCCCGCCATCTCCCCCTGAATGCCATCGCCTCGTTCCTCTGCGTCACTCCCCAACAGTTGTCACGCATCCGCAAGGCCGTCACGTTCAGCAGTATAACCGAATAAACAAAGAGCAATATGACACAGATAGACGATTTCTTTATGTACGAGAACCGCGTGGAGGGCATCACTGATGCCGACTACCAGCGGGTGCAGCCCTATGTGGAGGCTGCACAGGCTTTCGCGCATGCTATCATGCCAATTGAAGTTATGAAAAGGATTCTTTATGCTTTGGTGTTGCTCTTGTTTTTCGGATGTAAGGGAGGTACCTATCATAAATCATTGGAAGAAATAGACACCCTTGCAGACAGTTATCCAGCACAGGCGAGAGTGTTCCTGAACAGGGCCGACAGCAATGATAATAAAGCCTATTACAAATTGCTGGATGTGAAAATAGGAGTTACCCAAAAACTTAACAATGCCGATTATATTAGTATCATTGATGAATGTGCCAGGGCATACGAAAACGATGGTGACACCATCGGACTGATGCGGGCCATGTATTACAAAGCTGTACTCTGGCAAGAATACAATAGGGATACTGTTGTGGCAGAAAGTATTCTCCATCAAGTAGATACAATCAACAACCTGTATGGCGATCGTCGGGCTGACAGAACTATGGCAAAGGTTTACGACAGACTCTGCGGATTAGGTCATTCGGATTATATCAGCAAACTCCGTCAGAAGGCTGTTACTGTTGGCGATTCATTGCTATTGGCACGAGCGTTGATGTATGAAGCTGTAGAAACAGGAAATACGGAAAAGGCCGACTCTGCCTTTCATATTGCTGAAATCTGTAGTGAGAGCAAACCTCATAAGGTCAAAGGCACCTTATGTCATGAATACGTTCAGGCTCTGATTGACAGACATGCACCGGACTCTGTCATTATGCGCTATCTGCCCGAGATTAATACGCAGTCACCAGTCGGCTATACCGCTGTAGCCCAGTACCTCTATAATCATCATCATCCAGATTTCATGAAAGAGTATCTGGAAAGACGTGGGCCAACGGTAATCGAAATTGGTAACTCCAAGACATTCTTTGAATCATCCTCTACCTATGCCCTTCTATCAAATATGTATTATGTGGCTTTGAGGGATGGAAATGAGACGATGGCAGACAGCCTTCGTAGGAAACTCCGCACGATGGAATACATATTTGACCGCGAGGAAAACAGTCGGCATGAAAAAGAAGTCACCCTGACATACGAAGGAGGCAACACCCGCTATCGCTTCATGAAGACACAAACATACGTGATGTATGGCATCATTGGGGTGTTGCTGCTATTATTGGCATTTGCTTGGTGGCATATACGCAGAATCAGACGAGCCAATAGAATGATTGCATCGCTGAATGCCTCAGTCCATCAACTGAAGGATGTAGAAAACCCTGCACTTTCAGAACAATGCGATACGCTGAGCCATGAAATTGACAACCAGTTGCGACGGTTAAAACGCCGTGAGACAGACATCGCCAACTACAAGGAGGAGATTGCGCATCTGGAGAATATCAGTCAGGGGCTGATGATTTACTCGCAAATACTCCAGAATCGTAATATCAGTCAGATAGGTCGCCAGGGTATTAACCAGTTCCTTGACAGTTTCCATTTGATAGACGAAAGCTATTCACAATATCTGTCTGAACTTGACCTTAATCCATCGTCGCGGCTTTTGTGCATCCTCTATCATATTGGCAAGACGGACGATGAGGTGATGCAGATTCTGCAGTACACATTGGCGAACATCCGAGTCCGCAAATCGCGAATCAAGGCCGATTCAGGTGTAGAGTCATTCGATGACCTGATTACAAAATAAGCCTATTTCGTGGTTTGTCGTTTTTGTAACATACTGATTATCAGCCTGCCGTTGTTAGCGATAATGTAATAGGCATTTGTGGCTTTGCTCTTTTTGTCTTACCTTTGCATCACCAAATAGTAAAATGCAAAGAAGATGAAAAGGACAAAGTTATTGTTGATTGCAATGTCTGTATGGGCATACGGCTATGCACAGGAGACTCACGTCATCGAACCTGCCATCCTTGAAGTCCGTTATGACTCATGGCAGGAGGAATATGACGATTCCTACATTCTGAGAGTCGGAAAGACAGCCAACCAGTTTTTCAGTTATTATCGTTATCGGGATGACAGTTTGATGTACACCAGCGAGGCTACGATGCAGATAGCCTTGCAGGAGTTCTTCGACTCTTCTGGTAAGAATGTGCCCCGTTCTAAGAAACTGAAGACAAGTACTATTGGCAATGAATGGCTCTATCAGGATATGACAACGGGCAAGTTGGCGCTCTATAGCTTTTATGCCAGTGCCTACAATACCTATGAAGAGGATATCCCTAAACAGGAGTGGACTATCCATGCAGATTCCGTGATGACGATCTTAGGTATGGAATGTCATAAAGCCACGACTAAGTTCAGAGGCCGTGTTTGGGAGGTATGGTTTACTGAAGAAATCCCAATCAGCCTTGGCCCATGGAAATTGGGAGGTTTGCCTGGCTTGATTCTCAAAGCAACGGCAGACCATGACTTCATCAAGTTTACTGCTATTAGCATCAAGAACGAAAGCATCAACCCTGTTACATTTTATAATTGGGGCGATGAGAAATTCTATCACATGACAAGGGAGAAATTCCTAAAGTACAAGAATCGCCCACGGACAATTCCTTATACAGAGAAAGTCGTTCAAGCAAAACCTTATATTGAATTAGAATAATGAAACAGATATTGATTGTATTTTTATGGATGCTTTCTCTTAGGGGGTTGGCACAAGAAACTCATGTTATTGAGCCTTCAATCTTGGAGGTCAGGTATGAAGTAACTTATGAAAATGACAAGGATATGTTTGCCCTTCGTTGCGGTAAGAACGTAAGCCAATATTACAGCGTTGGCAAATTACGGGATGATTCCCTCCGTGCATCACCAGACCCTACAGTCAGTCAGATACCATTGGACGAAATGATGGAAGAGGCCATGCACCGCGATGACCCCAGCAAACGGCGTCCAAGTTCGCCCTGTCATAGTGACTATTTGTATTGGAATCTATCGGTAGGAAAGGTGTCTGTTTATACCAGTGTATTTGGCAGCAAATATGTTATTGAGGAAGAAACACCTACAATGGAATGGACGATTGGCGAAGATTCAGTACAGACGATTCTCGGTTATGAGTGCCACAAGGCTACGACCAAGTTTCGTGGCAGAGAGTGGGCTGTATGGTATGCTGATGGAATCCCTGTGAGCCTTGGGCCGTGGAAACTGAACGGACTGCCAGGAATCATATTGCAGGCAGAATGTGATGGCTACATGAAGATGAATGCTTGTGGCATAATGACCAGCGACCTTTCGCCCGTCACGTTCTACAACTTTGCGGAATATAAGTTTCAGCCTGTAGAGCGCAAGAAGTTACTGAAGATGAAAATGAATCCAAACTCCTATCCTGCAAATACGAAGATAACCCCAACGATGGAACTGGAATGAAGCGACACCTTATCATTATGTTATGCAGTCTCTTTCCGCTTGTGGCAATGGCGCAGATGCGGATAATGGGAACGATCACCGACAAAAACGGTGATCCGTTGACGGGTGCCATCATTCAGGTGCGTAGCAATAGCACGAATAAGATGATACGCTTTGGCAAGACCGACAGCAAAGGCTCTTTCTCCATTGAAGCGGCTACCGATGGTTATCTGGAAGTCTCGATGCTTGGGTTCAAGAAACAGCGCATTGATAATCTGTCAAACGAGAAGCCGTTGAAAATTGTGATGAAGGAGGAAACCGTTGCTTTGAAAGAGGTGACCGTCAAGGCAAGTAAGGTGCGTGAGCATGGCGACACACTGACATACAATGTAGCGACCTTTGCCGACCAGAACGACCGCAACATCGGCGACGTGCTTTCCCGCATTCCTGGCTTCGAGGTGAACAAGCAGAACGGACAGATCAAATATGAGGGTAAGCCCATCAGCAAGTTCTATATCGAGGGACTGGATATGTTAGGAGATAAATACGGCATAGCCACCAATTCACTGCCACAGGTGGATGTAGGCTCCGTGCAGGTGATGCGGAACCATCAGCCCATCCGCGTACTGGAGGACTTCACCTATACCGACGAGGCGGCAGTGAACATCCGCATGAAAGAGGGAGCCAAGAGCCATTGGGTAACGTCGTTCAACGGCGGGGCAGGCATCAGCAGCCATACAGGGTTATGGAAATTCGAGGGCTTTGGCTTGCGGTTGAAGTCTGACTTCCAGACCATGCTCACCTACAAGACCAACAACACGGGGCAGGACATCAGCAAAGAGACAACGAGTCTCTTCAACTTCGACGATTTGGAAAGCCGTAGTGACTATGTCCAACTGTCACCGCCTACGACACCCAACCTTGCCGAAAGCCGTACCTTGTTCAACCGCAGTCATGCCGTCACGCTCAACACACTGAAACGGTTTAATGAGTCGTCGCAGATGAGTGTACAGGTAATCTATAACAACAACCGCGAGACGGCAGAGGGCGACAGGCGCACGGAGTATTTTCGGCCAGACGGTAACCGCATCATCGACAACCGCAAGGACTATCTGCAAAAGGATAACGAACTATACGCACTGGTGAAGTATGAGCGTAACAGCACCAACCAATATCTAAAGAACTCGCTTTCGGGCGATTTCACTTGGAGCCGCCAGTGGCTTAACGAGACGGGGACAGCAAGCCATAATCAGTTTGCCCGTAAACCCGAATACGACATCAAGGATAATCTGTATATCATCCGCAAGTACGGCAACCGCCTTGTGTCTTTCTATTCCAATAACCGCATCATCAGCCGACCCCAGTCATTATCTGTAGATTCTCTTTATCAGTACGTCAGCAGTCAGCGATACAGCACCGACACCTACGCTATGGGTGGCATCAAACTCGGACGTTTCAGCCTCTCACTGAAAGCGGGTGTGAACGCTGCCTTGCATCGTCTGGAGTCTGATCTGACAGGACTTCCCGAAAGGCTACGGGTAGGCGAACAAGGTTCGGGAATTACCATCGGACTATTGGCAGATAACAGCCGTTTCTCTTTCGCCCGTTTATATGTGAAGCCGAATCTGACTTATAAAACGCGCGACATCAATGTGGAACTCAGCCCAACAACGGAATATCTCTACGAGAAATACAGCCACGACAATGGTCATCACCAAATACTCTTCTCACCAGACCTCAGTGTAAAGTGGTACGTCACGCCCCGTCTGCGCCTCTCACTGGGTGGTTATGCATCTGTGGAGCCTTTGGATGCCAGTCGTTTCTACCGGTCACTAATATTGCAGGACTTCCAGTATATCAAACAAGGCTATGCGGGTTATCAACATAGCCATACACATGCCATACGTGGCGGCATCAACTATAACGATGCGCTGAAAGCCTTGCACACCATCTTGACCGTATCGCGTACTTTCAGCACCTCGCCCTACACACCGACACGCCAGTTTGTGGGCGATTACATCATTCTCTCTGCTATTGAGCAAGAAAGCAAGTCGGACTCTTGGCAAGCCAACCTGATAGCCAGCAAGGGCATCAACCTCTGGAATGGTGTGGTCAACCTCCGTGCCTTGTATCTCAACAGCGATGCCTCAATGCTTCAAAACGGAATAATGACCGACTACAACAGTCAGATGCTCAACGTCCGCACAGGTCTCGACTTCTCTTTCTGGAAGGATATGCACCTGCGCTATGGTCTCACGTTCAATCAGAACCGTATGAGAATCCAGTCGATGGATTATTCGCTGAAGACTGACGGTTGGAAGCAAGACCTCTCCATCGTTATTCCTGTCAGCCCGTTCACTATCGACCTCCGGGGCGAGTATTACCGCAACGAGATTACCAGTGGCAACTACAAAGACTTCTTCTTGGCTGACATCAAAGCCAGTTACAAGTCCAAACGACTTGATCTCACTCTCTCGCTCAACAATCTGCTGAATCGTGACACCTATTCATACGTCGTCACCAGCGACCTCACGAGCAGCACTTCCACCAACTGCATCCGTGGACGGGAACTGTTATTGACAGCTTATTACAAATTCTAAAACATCCATATTATGCAGAAAATAGACCGCTACATCGCCGACCATCCCCCCGTCGAGACCTTCCCCCGCTTCTACCTCGTCCTGCTCCGTCAGCCGATAGCCCCGATGGAGGCCGACGGCATGAGCCGCGTGTATCAGATGTGAAATAGGCCCTATCGGGCAAATGTCAGACAAATGTCAGGAAGAAAATTCGTTTGTCAGGCATAAATGACAGTACCTTTGCACTCGCGAATGTTAAAGCCTGAACGATTCCTAAGGAAGTGTGTATGCTATAATGATTAATACATCATATTAAAATGAAAAGACTGATTCTATTTTCAATGGTTTGCCTGATGGCCACAGCAACACAGGCTCAGAACGACAGCATTAAAAACGAGACGCTGCCGGAGGTGGTGGTGAACGCCGACGGACAGATAGAGATGGCCGACAAAACTGTACTGCTGCCGACGACGCTGGAGAAGAAACATTCGGCCAACGGCTTCGACCTGCTGAGTGTGATGCAGACGGTGGAACTGGACGTGTCGCCACATACAAGGAACATCACGACGCACAGCGGCGGCGAGGTGGTGATTTGTATCAACGGCATGGAGGCACAAGCCGAAGACGTAGCGACACTACGAGCCAAGAACATCCGCAGCATCGAGTACATCCGCACACCGAGCGGCAAGTATGCGGGCAAGGCGGGACTGGTGAACTTCATCACCTATAAATTGGAGTACGGCGGCAACGTCTATCTGTCAGCCACCGAGGGGCTGGCCTACAAGTCGGGTGACTATCTGGCCTTTACCGACTTCACTAGGAAGGGACTTACGCTGTCGCTGACGGCATCGGGTGATTGGGCTCACGACCATAGTTATTCGGAAGGGCACGAGGACTTTACCTTTTCCGACCGTTCGACGCTGACACGGGACTTTACAAGCGAGACATCCCTCCGCAAAAGGAACAACCAGGCCGTACGCCTGAAACTGACATCGACGGGCAACAGCCACCGACTGAACGCCTACGTCAGTCTGACACGTCAGGCCGTGCCCAGTGTGGAGGCGGCGATGAAGGCTCTCTACACGGGACGCTATGAGGGCACGCCCCAACGGCTCACCTCGTCGGACAGTCGCGGACTCGCCCCTGCCGTCTATGTCAATTATACACTCTGGCTGCCCAAAGATCAGACGCTCGACTTCACCGCGTCGGCCTCGTTCGGCCACAACCGATACAACAGCCGCTACACGGAGACCGCCCAGAGCGCGATAACCTCCGATGTGACCGAGGACAACAATGCCATCCGAGGCAACGCACGCTACTACAAGTCATGGAAGAATGGCCTCACACTCTCCGGCTCACTGACACACGACCACAACCACTACAAGGACACCTACACAGGAACCTCGGCGGGCAATCAGCGGCTGACCACCGACGTGACGATGGGACTGGTTCAACTCAGCGGCTCAGCGCAGAAGTATTACTACTACGTGTCGGCTGGCGTGTCGAACTCTGCCGTCAAACTCAACGACAGTCACTACAATTATTGCAGTCCTGTGGCCTTCTACGGCGGCAACTATACCCTGAACCAAAAGCATTCCCTCGCGCTCAACGGCCTTTTCACCCACACGCTTTTCGACCCGTCGAACAAGAACGACATGACCGTACCCACCTCGTTCTTCGAGGCTGTCAAGGGCAATCCCGACCTCGCCCCGCTAAAGGTGCTGGGCAATACGCTGTCGTACAACGGACAGATTGGCAAGTCGAAGATTTCCATATCCTACGACAACAGCATCTACTTCGACAACATCCTGCACCGCTACGATGCAGACTTGCAGACCATCTACGACAGTCGCACGAACGACGGCAACTACTACGGCAACATGCTCACGGCCACCTACGCCTACAGTGCCTTTGCCGATAAGCTGCGCCTCAGTGTGACCGCCATTGAGGAATACAACATGCTGCGTGGCGACATCTACGACATGTCGCGAAACATCTTCCGCATGAAAGCCTCCGTCACCTACCTCACGGGCGACTGGATGCTGCGCTTCAACTACCACACACCTTACACAGCACTCGACATCCGCGAGCCGTACCTCATCAGCCGCCGTCCCGTCTATGAGTGGCTCGTCAGTTGGAATCACAAGAACTGGGCTGTCAAAGCACTGGTGCGCAATCCTTTCAGCCGCTATACGAAGCAGCACATAACGATGGACTACGGCTGCTACCGCCGCGACATCTGGAACTACGGCGAGGCCGACGGCAGGAACATCAACCTGACTGTGACCTACAGCCTCGGATACGGCAAGAAGTCTGAGCGTGGCGATACCGACATCGACAAGCACATCAACAGTGCCATTATGAAAACATACTAAGCAATGAGAAAGGCTATCTTCATATTCATTGCAATCATCCTCGTGGCTGCGAGCATCGACTGGATCCGTTCATGCAACGGCTTGAAATCGCACAAGGAGGTCTTCGGGCGGGAAATCACTTATGCAGATATGTTCGAGTACAAGGATACCGATTATGATTACGTTGTCCGCGTCCCGTCGTTCTTCACCGCCCAAGCAGATTCCCTTCAAGAGGAAAAAGGCCGCATGCGCTTCGAGTATGGCGACCAGTGGATCACCGTAGTCATCGAGAGCCATGTGATGCACAATAACGGCCAGTCGCTAAAGGACGGTATGGACTCGCTGGCACAAGTGCTTTCTGCGACAGACCGCAGACTCGGCAGCGATTACTTCATCCTCTCTGGCCCGCAGTACGAAAACGGTAGTCTTATCGACGGCTACAGTTATTACACGAAGATTATGGCCAATCATAAACTATGGTTCGTCTATACGATGATCTATCCCGACAATTATAAAGACGTCCTTACCCGTCTCTTCAAAGAGATAGACGACTGGCAAATCTGGGAACGCCCGCATCTACAACTAAAGCAAGGCGAGTCACAAACGCCCAAAGCAGTATCGGAATAACACCATAATTATGAAAATATTTTTTTGTCTCGCTATGAACGCTTTTGTGGGAAATTTAGTAACTTTGCAGCCAAACAAACACTGACGATGGAACAGAAATTCGGGAAAAACAGTATTGACATTGAGGCGCTGCGCGAGTTTTGCGAGCGCGAGGGCAAGGAGGTGACTTACCGCAAGGGCGACCAGCTGGAGCGCGAGGGCGACCCCGCACGATGGTTCGGCTTCGTCACCGAAGGGTGCTTCAAGTATGTAACGTATGGCATCAGCGATGATAGGGAGCATATCACATGGTTCTCGTTCGAGGGCGAGTTTGCTGGCGACTATCCCGCCTGCCTCGACGGTCGTCCATCGCAGACTACGATCAAGGCGATGATGCCCAGCCGCTTGCTCCGTGTGAGCGGCGAGCAGCTGATGGACTTTTTCCGTCAAGACGCTGAAAAGATGGAGTTGCGCAGTATCATAGCTGAGCATCTACTCAGTCAGGCCCGCGCCTGCTACCTCGACCTCCACCGCGCCACAGCCCGCGAACGCTATGAGTTGCTGCTACGTCGTTGTCCCGGCATCGTGCATCACCTTGCCTTGCAGGACCTCGCCTCTTTTCTCTGCGTCACTCCCCAACAGTTGTCACGCATCCGCAAGGCCGTCACGTTTTCGGAGAAATAATTCCAATTATTCACAAAACACTGAACATTTGTTCAGACTTTCACCTCGGCAGACACTTTTTCGGTCATGTCGGGGGCTTTTTCGTGGGACTTTCTGTAACTTTGTGGCCAATTTACGATGGCACAAGCCAATAAAGACAGAAACATTAACAGAAAAGAAATAGAAAAATGAAACAGATTAAAGCATTTGCAGTTCTACTCGCACTACTTCCACTTGCCACATTGGCACAGGAAGAGCGCATTGACACAGTGATTCCGAAATTCCTTTCCAACGGCTATTTCTTCCGTGAAATGCCTACGCTGCCCGACGGCGAGAAAACCATGTCGCGGCTGAAGGACAAGGAAGGTAACAGCGTCATCGTCATCAACGTTGACGCCACGCTGCCCAAGTCACTCATCCGCAAGGCTATCCCTCGCGAACAAGTTCACAACGCCGACCAGTTCTTAAACGGTCTAAACATGATGGCCACGGTGACCTCGCTGACACAGGCTGGCGTGAAGGCCGACGGCACGTGGTATTCGCCCAAGGAAGGTGAGCCGTTCCCACAGTTCTCGGAAAAGGACATGGATGGGCGCACATGGACGAACGACAGTGTGAAGGGGCGCGTCATGGTGATTAACCTCTGGTACTCTGGCTGCGGCCCCTGCCGAGCAGAGATGCCCATCCTCTCCGAGTGGAAGGAGCAATTGCCCGGCGTGATGTTCTTCTCAGCCACCTACCACGATGCCGAGACCGCCAAACGCATCACCGACAAGCACCACTTCACATGGACGCACCTCGTCGAGGCCAAGGACATGATGGCATGGATTGGCTATGAGGGCTTCCCCCTCACAATCGTCGTCGACAAGAAGGGCATCATCCGCCACGCCGTCCACGGCACCAACGAGACGAAGCGCGAAGAACTGTTAGCAAAGATCAAAGAGGCCGAGGCAGAATAAATGCACCCACGAGAACCCGCCAAGCCTCTTCACAATGCTTAAATCGGCAGGTCGTTTTATTTCAAAAGCAACAAAATCGACGTCCAAATATCAATTTCCCATCAAAAAGTTTGGTCGATTCAATAAAAAGCACTACCTTTGCACCCACCAGAACCCGCCAAGCCTCTCAACGATGCTCAAATGTGCGGGTCGTTTTATTTTTATACGATGAGCAACAGAATCCCATTCCAGAAACCATACGCCAGTGCGCACGACCTGGTCAGACTGCTACAGTCGCGCGGCCTGACGATAGCCGACACTGCCAAGGCTGAGCGATACCTCGAGTTCATAGGCTACTACCGTTTGTCGGCCTATATGTATCCCCTCCTGCAAATGCCCAAGGAGCAGCACCGCTACAAGCCGAACACTACGTTCGACCAAGTGATGATGCTCTACCGCTTCGACAAGAAACTACGCTTGCTCATCTTCAACGAGATTGAGAAAATTGAGGTGGCCGTGCGCAGCGCCATCGTCAACATCGGCAGCGACATGACAGGCAATCCCTTCTGGATGACCGACGGCAGCAATTTCATCGATGCCGCAAAGTTCCGTCACACGATGGACTTGATAGACGCAGAGCTTCACCGTTCACGCGAAGACTTCATCGTCCACTTCAAGCAGACCTATTCCAATGCCTATCCGCCCGCTTGGATATTGGCCGAAGTGCTACCCTTCGGTGTCATCACCAACATCTTCAGCAACATCAAGACCCCGCGCATCAAGAAGAGCATTGCCCGCAAGTTCGGCCTGCAAGTAGCCCCCTTCGAGTCGTGGCTCACCATCGTCACCCTAACGCGCAACTCCTGCTGCCACCATGCCCGTGTATGGAACAAGCAGAACACCATCCGTCCGATGCTCCCCAACCGCATGACGGGCAGTTGGATCACCTTGCCGACGGACACGCTTCGCATTTACTTTGACCTTTGCATCATCAAGTATTTCCTCAACATCATTTCGCCCAACAACGACATGAAGGCGAAGGTCGATGCCCTGCTCTCCGCTTACCCGTCCATCGACGTCACCGCCATGGGCTTCCCTCGCGGATGGGAGAGCGAGCCTTTGTGGCAATAACCGCCGTTTCAGAACCCTTCTCTTCCAAATATTCACAAAACCACTGAACATTTGTTCAGACTTTCACCTCGGCAGACACTTTTTCGGTCTTGTCGGGGGCTTTTTCGTGGGACTTTCTGTAACTTTGTGGCTCGGAATGACTCTCGGAGGCGGTTACAGCATGACGTGAATGCCCCGAACGAGATATTTCCACGAAAACGTCGTATATATAATATAAAGGTATAACAAATAAAACGAAATGAACATGAACAAGAAAACCATCATCACCATCCTGCTCACCCTCGTCGCAATGGCGGGACAGGGACAAGAAATCAAAAAAGTAGCAGCCACGCCCGAAGACTTCATGGAGCACATGGCCTTGTGTGGCTTCGAGGTTTACACCTACGACATTTCCTCTCTGCGCGACTCCGTGTCGGGCTTCACCATCGTCATCCGCGAGTATAACCAGCAGGGGATGATTGACGAGAAGAAACTGTACGGCTTCAGGACAAAGACCATGATTTCAGACTTCAACGAGAAAGACCAGCAGGAAATCTATGCGGAGAACGATGCCGACGACATGGAGCACGGCATCTATCGTCTGGCCAAGACCCTCGCTGTTGGTTTCTCTCCCGTTCAGTCGGACTCCATCGAGACCATCACCCTGCGTTCTTCTCGCAATGATGCCTCGCCATGGAAACTGACGCTGAAGCCTATTCCCGGAGCGCCCCAAACCGTTTACCGCTATCAGAAAGCGCCATACCAGCCCACTTCGTTCTCCCTTGACACCTTCATTCCACTTGTCTTCTACGGCTCTTTCTGGTGGGATGAGCAAGCAAAAGGATGGCGTTTCTGTGGAGAAACCGAACTGACTGAGGAGAAAGCCAAGACCAGCGACTACTTCAAATTCTGCCCACACTATTATATCATTGGCGCAATATTCCATAAATAAAACGAAATGAACATGAACAAGAAAACCATCATCAGCTGTTTAAGGGGATTTGCAATCCCCATGCTCGCCCTCGTCGCAATGGCGGGGCAGGCGCAAGTAAAATGCCACGTCGAAGGTACATTAGAGACCGACGCGTGGGGCGATGAAGTCATCATCTGCGAGGCAGGGACTGACCTGCGTGTGGTGGACGAGCCGCGCTTTCATGTAAAAGCCAAGGACAGGCACTTCACCTACGACATCGAGACCGACTTCCCAAGGCTCTATGTGGTATTCTTTCTGAAGCAATACGAAACGAGTAGCTGGTTTGTGGGCAAGTTCATCGCCGAGAACTGCAACGTGAACGTCACGATGTATAAAGACAAACGTGTGCGTATCGTCAGCAACGGCGAGGAAGGACGCAAGCACGCGGTGAAGGATAGCATAAAAAAAGTACGTTTCTGGAACCCCGTCGAGGTGATTGACAATCAGATAGACGACGAGAGCCATAGGGCGGAGTTCTACAAAGCAGACTTCATTTCCACTGTTAGCAAAGCACGGTCTTTGAATGTGGATAGTCTGCCGCAGACGTATGTCGATTCTATCCGTCAAGTGGTCGATTACTACATGCAGAACAAACGTGCAAGATATACCGACGCTGGCTGGCAGTTGATGCAGCGTCGTGACAGCATCACCGCCAACTTGGTTCCCTTCCTCTTTGCCTACGACGCAGAGCACCCCATGCTTTGGACGCTTTACGATGTACTTGATGCCATCCATGCCCTCAAACATGCAGACGTCTATGTGAACTTCGACAAGTCGCAGTTTGAGCCGTATCTGACGCTCTATCACGACAAACTCATCAATTACTACCCCGGCCACCCCATTCACGACCAGATTGTCACAGCTGAGACGGCCTATCGCCTACAGCCTGGAAAGCCCTACATCGACTACACCGTGCGTAATATAGACGGCCAGCTCGTTCCTATTTCCACCCTCACGAAAGGCAAGGTAGCCCTCATCGATCTTTGGGCATCGTGGTGCGGCCCCTGCCGTAGCCACAGTATTGCCATGATTCCTGTCTATGAGAAATACAAGGACAAAGGCTTCACCGTCATTGCCATCGCCCGTGAACGTAATCGCCAAGCGATGGAAAATGCAGCGAAGAAGGACGGCTATCCTTGGCAGAGTCTGTTAGAACTGAACGACGAGAACGGTGTGTGGCGCAAGAACGGAGCAGGCAATGCTGGAGGTGCCATGTACCTCATCGATCGCGACGGCACCATTCTCTCCACCTCCACCGATGCAGAGGAATTGGAGCCGATTATCAAGAAAGCATTAAACATCGAATAAAACATGAACAAGCAAACCATCATCACAATCCTGCTTACCCTCGTCGCAATGGCGGGACAGGCACAAGAAATCAGAATGAACGAGCCGACAATCAGCGATTATCTGCCATTGCTAAAAGCCAAGGGCTACATCGCATACAGCTTCGACACTAAGGACTTTAAGGACGCATTGGTCGAGCCAATCGTCATGGAATATGTGAAAGGCAAAGAGCCGAGGGCGGTCGCTGACTTCAGCATTACTATGAGTTTAGATGAGAAACTCGTCATTGGCTTCGTGCCCTCTGACAATGACTCGACAGCCACCTACGATTTCCATTTCTCCGAGAGCAGAGGCTTTAACAGCCGCCTCCCGTTGATGCCGATATGCAATCCCGATAAACCTGATGACAAGTGGTACGTGTACGAATCGCGTCCATTCGAACTCGTTGAGCCATTCGAGAAGGGGAAGTTCATCCCGCTCGTCCTCTATGGCTCCTATTGGTATGAACCAGAAAATGGCGGTTGCCGTTTTTGTGGCGAAAATGAAATCAAGCCAGACCTCTCGTCGGACATCGTGAAATATATTCCGCACTACTACGTCCTTGGTATCAAACTTAAATAGAACAATGAACAAGAAAACTATCATCACCGCACTGTTCGCCCTTGTCGCAATGGCGGGGCATGGGCAAGTACACTATCGACTGGAAGGGAATATCGGAGATTCTACCATAACAGGAAAGGCGTTAGTTCGAGACATGTACGCCCATAGCGGAGAAATCATTGATACCGTCAACATCATCAAAGGAATCATAGAGCCAGTGGAGGGCGAACTGTCCGATACAACCATCTGTGCGCTGATTATCGGCGACATGCCCGAGGGCAAAAGAATCAATTTCGCCAGCATCCTATACCCTGTATTCATGGGCGGTGGCACAACGGTGTTCGACGGGAGAACCATGCGCCATCCCTTTCTCAAAGGCACCACGATATGCGAAGACTACACTATGTTCCATAGGAAAGAGAGTGAAGTCACTACTAAATGGATGATGGAACGAATGCGGAAAGCTAATGGAGGTCCGATGCAGATCACTACGGCAGATATGGGACGGGAACAAACCGAACAGATTGAAAAGACGGCGATAGACATCATCAGCCACCACACGTCAGACATACTCGGCATTTACCTCCTGCGCGAAGGGGCGATTAACTACCTATCCCCTTCCACATGGTTAGAACTCTTCAGCAAGATGGAGCCTTGGCTGAAGACAAAACCTACTGTTTACAACATGTCATATTTCAAGTCAATGATGGAAAAGACCGTGAAAACAAGCAAAGGCACAATGTTCGTTGACATGGAATCCGAAGTTGACGGCCACACCTGCCGCTTGTCCGACTATGTGGGCAAAGGCCGCTACGTTCTGGCCGACTTTTGGCAATCGACATGCGCGCCCTGCCTTACACAGATACCCATGATGAAAAGCATTTATCAAAGGTATAATGAACGTGGACTGACAGTATTGGGCATTGCCGTCTCTGAAGATGCCGAGAAATCACGTCGTGCTATCGAGAAACACGGCATCACCTATCCCCAACTGCTGAACACTCAGGATCAGTCTTCCGACGCATACGGCATTCAAGCCATCCCTTACAGCATCCTCTTCGCCCCCGACGGCATCATCCTCGCACGTGGATTACGTGGTGTGGACATCGATAGGAAACTCAAAGAGATATTCAACGATAACAAATAAACTCAAAAAACTCTCGTGACCCATTCACTTTATGTCTAACTTTCAAAAAACAGTAAGGATTATGGAGAACCCGACATTACCTACCAACTGGCTGGCTGCGCTGAGCAACGCCAACCACGACGGCACGACACAGCAGATTGACGATGCCGTCGGAAACTTTGAGACCGAGAACCAGGTGTTCCTGCAGAAGGCACAGGCCGTACACCAGGCCCGCGTGCAGGAGGACGACGTGTGGCAGAAGTCGCAGGTGGACCCCGTGGTGAAGCAGCTGGAAGCCGCCGACAAGCAGCAGGATGCCTACATGACCGCCTTCCGCTACATCAACGACGGCTATGCCGCGCTGCCCGACGGCGAGGCGCAGAAGACGGACGCGCTGGTGGTGCAGCGCACGTTCAAGGACTTCAAGTTCCGCATCAACGACGGCTACGGCGCCGAGGCCGACAAGATTCTGCAGATGGGCCAGAACCTGCAGACGAAGCAGGAGTTCCTGACCCAGATAGGTGCCTGGCAGTGGTACGTCAAGGCCGCGCAGGCCGCACAGCAGGTGCGCTATCTGCTGGGCGAGCGTGCCAAGACCAAGGGCGAGTTCGTGAAGGGTGAGCTGAAGGCCGCCCGCCGCCAGACCGACGTGGCCATCGCCGACCTCTACCGCACCATCATCGCCATGATGGACCTCATGCCCAGCGACGCCCTCACCGCCCTCTACACCCAGCTGAAGGGCTTCGAGCGCTACGCCCGCGAGTACTATCTGCCGAAAGGCAAGGGCGAGGACGACCCCGAACCCGAGCCGCAGCCCGAACCCGACGTGACGCCCGTGGAGCCGGAGGCATAGGAGTCGCCTTCGGCGAGAAATCCTACAAATCTGAACAAATAAACAAAAGAAAGATGAACTTGATACAAGAGTATAACAAACGCTACGAGTTTTTCCGCGACATCACGGGCGAAGCCATGCGCGTACATCGCAAATTCCATGGCGGACTGCTGGAGTCTGCTTACGAGGCCGCGCTGAAATACCTCTTGGAGCTGAAGGGCTACACCGTGGAGCGTCAGAAGTTCCTGCCCATCTATTGGGATGACGTGCGCCTCGACCAGGACTACCGTATGGACTTGGTCATCAATGGCAATATCATCATAGAACTCAAGGCCATCAATCATATAGACACGCCCCATCGCCGCCAGCTGTGGAACTATATGAACCTGACGCATCTTCCTTACGGCATGCTCATCAACTTCAGTCCAGACGGTCTCTACTCCGAATGGTATCACCGTAACGAATCCACTGGCAATATCGACAAGATAAAATTATTGTAAGATGTGGAAGAATAGTATGTCAGATTTGGAAGGATTTGAAAGATTTCTCGCGAAGCGACTCCCCGAAGTGCCCTCGTCGGGCAGAAATCCCACAAATCAGAACAAATAGAACAGAGATAAATTAAAAATAGTATGTCAGATTTGGAAGGATTTGAAAGATTTCTCGCGAAGCGACTCCAAACCACCTCGGATTTTAGGAATCCGAGGTTACTTTGCCACCAATCGCAGTCGGATTTCAGGAATCCGGGCAGGAAGCGGGCGCGGCGGGGACGGATTGCAGGAATCTGCACTTTCACCGCCCCCGTTGCAGCCCGTTTTTCTGGAATCCGGCGCCTCTCATGCAGAATTATATGACTAAATCGGTAAAAATGACTAAAAAAAGCATCCTCCGTGACCAATTTTCATGGAAAGTTCGTACCTTTGCACCTGCATTTCGAAAGGGATGCAGATCTTTTTGTTGCTCAATCTCTCACACGAACTGCGACCTCGAACGAGACTTAATGAGCAAATCCAAATGTACATTGAAGCTGCGCACCATAGCGCAGACTTCAACCATAGTACATTTGGGGCTGTCGCAGGCCTGTGTGAGAGTATGGGACGGGGTCTGCGCTTTCTTTATGCCTTTGAGTTAGTGCTTTCCCCACAGGATTTAGAGACGAAAGTAATAACAAAATAAATAACCATAACAAAAAGACAATTAAAAATGAGAAGTATGATCAGGATTAAACGAACATTCCATCTCATCCTCACCCTCGCCGTGATGCTCACGATGGCGCAAGGGGCGTGGGCCGTGAAGGTAACGAAGACCGAGACGTTCTACTTGGACGGCGGCTACTCGAAAAAGACGCAGTTGCAAGACAACTGGACGCTGCTCAACGAAAACGGTTTGACGCTCTATTATTCAAATACGAATCAGAGCGACTATATTTCTCAATCCAGTGAGTACAAAAAGACCAAATTCCAAGGAAATGTTGACAAGAATGGCGCAGAGCTGATCTTCAACAACCTTGAGGGTACCGTGACAAAGGTGGAACTATATAATTTTCTGTTCTATGCAGAGGGCATACAGATGTATGTAGGCAAAAACAATAACGCCACGCTTATGCACCTGCATGGGAACAATAGCGACTACGACTACCCGTCGGACAACAACCAGACCTATAACAACAAGACGGCCACCTTCGAGAGCAATGGTCTGGACGTATCGTCGAGCAGCCCGCTGAAAATCATGTTCTCTGGCAGTGCTGTGGTCGGCACGCTCGAATTCAAAGGCACCATCACCGTGACCTACGAAGCCGATGTTCCCGCCGACCCTCAACACACATTTACGTTTAATGCCAGTGGCAACACGTTGACCGCTACATGCGTCAATAACGGCGCAGGACATGAGTGCACACTCACCAACCGGCAGGCTACGCTGACACTCACCGCCGACGATGTCCCCTACACAGGTTCGTACCATAACGCTTCGTATAATCTCGGAGAATTCATGACTACGACGGGACTCTCCGTCACCAGCGGCGGCATCAAATATGTGAATAAAGATACTGGCGTGGAGCGCAATACGGGACCTTACGAAATAGGTTCCTACACTGCCCGCGTCACCGTTACCATTAGCAGCACGGACTACACGCTGACCAAGGATTTCAACATCTTGGCTGGATACAAAGTCAACAATAGCTACCCGCAGTTCAGTGTTAGCAAGACCTCGGCTTTGGAGGGCGACGAGATAACCATCACCTATACGCAACAGATGGATGAGAGCCTCGACGAGCTGACCCTGACGGGCGCGACATCGGGCAACAACATCGCCTACACGCAAAGCGGCAACACCTACACGTTCACGATGCCCGCCGAGGACGTGAACCTTGGCGCCACGATTACGTACCCGCTGAATGAAGACAACATCACGCAGAGCGGCGACACCTACACCATCAAGAACGCCGAAGGCTGGGACTACTTCTGCCAGCGCATGGAGGTGGATGGCGAGTTAGACGGTTTCAGCGGCAAGACCGTAGAACTTGCCGCCAACATCAGCGTGACAACGATGGCGGGCACCGTGCATCCGTTCAAGGGAACCTTCGACGGCAAGGGCAAGACGCTGACGTTCAACCGCATTGCCGATGCAATATACACCGCCCCCTTCCAAAACACCGACGGCGCCACCATCTGCAACCTCCACGTTGAGGGCACCATCACGGGCGGCAACAATTCCTACTTAGGCGGACTGGTGGGCAGTGCCGAGGGCAACCTCACCATCCGCGACTGCCACGTGAGCACCCAAATCAGCACCACCTTCGACAGCAATACCCTCAGCGCGAACGTTGGAATCGGCGGATTCGTGGGCCTCCTGAGTTCGCAATACAACCAATGCCACATCACGGGCTGTGTGTTCGACGGACTCATCTACAACCCCAACTATTCTGGCACGACTTACGGCTGCGGCGGTTTCGTCGGCTGCTTTTCGGAGTACGGATATGCCATACTGGAAGACTGCCTCTTCATCGAAGGCCAGTACGACAACAACGGCAGCAAGCGCGAACTGCTGTGGGGACATGACAACAACATGAACAGCACCTTCTTCCACCGCACCAACAACCAAGGCTCCGGCAAACTGACCAACTGCTTCTTCGTCGCCACGCACTTCCTGAAGCAGGGTTCGCCCGCCGTGGAATCGACCGATGCCCCCGCCAACTTCGCCCACTTCGGCGACCCGACGACCGACTACGGCTTCCTGAAGGTGTATGGCCACACCATGGTCCTCGACGGAAAGTACTACACGCCGACATACGGCGACCTGGTGGAGACGTACGACTACAGCGGGGGAAAGAGTTACAACATTGAGTACGACGACAAGCCCCTCGGCATCCCCGACATCACGACGCCACTGTGGACGAGCAGCCTGCGCTACAAACGCAAGTTCACCGCCGGAAAGCCCGTGACCGTGATGCTGCCGTTCAACTTTGAGCCGAACGACTTCAGACGAGGTGGTGAAGGCGACGTTCTGACTGGTCATTTCTATGAGTTCAAGGGCATCCATCTGGACCCGCAAACGAGCAAATGGACGGCCGTGATGAACGAGGTAGGCAGTGATGATGCCAACGAAGTGACCACGATGAAGGCCAACCATCCGTATCTCTTCGTGCCCACAATGAGCACGGTGCCACATCCTTATATGAACAACTTGGAGTACATCTACATCGAGAAATACAGCGACGGCATCTCCATCTTCACCCAGGACAACGAGGGCGGCAATAAGGTGACCCAGTATGACGGCAGCGGCGAGTCATTCCGCTGGAACAAATGGGACTTCATCGGCACCTACCAGCCGCGCTACTGGAGCGAAACCGAGCACTTCGAGGAAGTCGGCAAGGTGTATGGCTTCGCAGGATTGACCAAGGAGGTGCAAGGAGTATACAACAACACGATTACCGTCGAGGCTGGCGAATTCGTGAGGGCGAAGAGCGGCGCGAAGATACGCCCCACGTCGTGCTACCTGATGTGGACGGGCTACGAGCCCGACTATGCCCCCGCCCGTGGAATGACCCGCGGCGCAGCGGCTGACGAGGACGTGCCACAAAGCATCACCGTCAAACTCATTTCGGCCAACGGCGAGACTACCGCCATCGGTACGCTCGACACCAAGACGGGCGAAGTGACCTTCGACAGCGAGGCATGGTACACGCTGGACGGTGTGCGCCTGAGCGGCAAGCCCAGCAGCAAGGGCATCTATATCAACAATGGTAAAAAGGTTGTAATAAAATAAGGAAATGGAGAGCACAGCAATGAAAAAGAGAGCATACAAGAAACCGACCTGCAGAATCGTAGTGTTGCGACATAAGACAAATCTATTGATAAGCAGTCCCTACGACGCCACCCCGCCCAACGAAATCCCCGACTACGACGACTGGATGGAATAATTTGAATGCTAACATGATGAAATGACAACTATGCCCAAAGGCATCAATTGGAATGAACAATTCTACAAACTCCTGCGCCTGTCATTAGGGCTGACGCAGGAGTTTCCTGTTGACGTGGATGCCGACGGATGGCGACGATTGTATCAGACAGCCATACGCCAGTCGCTCGTCGGTGTCTGCTATCATGGCGTGTGCCTGTTGCCAGAGGGCAGCAAGCCGCCTGTGGAGATTGCCATGCTGTGGGCCAGCGAAGCAGAAAGCATCAAAGGGATGAATGAACTGCTATATCAAGAGGCAGCACGGAACAAACGAGCGATCAACTACCAGCGCACCGCAGCCGACCCACGAGCCTGTTAACATCGCAACCACCAGCTCTAATAAACAAAATCGCCCCAAACCCTGAACATTTGTTCAGACTTTCACCCTCGGCACCAACTTTTCCGTCCTCTCCGCACACTTTCTCCTCCCTTTTCCGTAACTTTGCAGCAAATAAAAAACAAAATGAATATGAACAAGAAGAGACACTACAGACGATTCTTTCTCCTGCTGGCCATGCTGTTGGCAGTGACATTTGCGAATGCACAGAATGGCACGAAAGACTATAAGGTAAGTGGTATCGTACCTGATGGCATCAACAAGATTTATATCTACAAGAATAACGGACTAAGTTCACGTGAGATGTTGGACAGTGTAACCGTTACAGACGGCAGGTTTACAATGAGTGGCACACGGCCCGCCTACGATCTACTTTCCTTAGGAACAAAGGGCATAAACAGTATCCAGTTCTTCAACGACGGCGAACCTCTGACGATGGACTTCGTCAATGATTCCCTATCGGCCTCGCCGCTAAATGAAAAGTTCTGTCGATACTGCAAAGAGAACAAACGTTTTACGGATGAATTCTATCGCCTTTTCATAGCTTCCCGGCAAGCAAAAGACGAAGCCAAGAAAAAAGAACTGGAACAACAGATTGCAGCCAACCAAGAAGCGAACAATGAATTCGCACGCACCATTATCCACGAAAACCGTGACAATGTGATAGCTGCCTACTATCTGGAAGCCGTCAATGGCTATATGGACTACGATGAACTGGCCTCTGCCCTTGACAGCACAGCCTACTACTATAATCATCCCCTACTGACCGAAGTCAAAGCCCGATTGCAGATGCTTCGTAGCCGACAGATAGGCAAACCATTTTGTAATGATGTAGTTCTGCTATCGCCTGATGGGAAGCAGCACCGACTTAGCGAATGGTGCGGACAGGGGCAATACGTGCTGATTGATTTCTGGGCCAGTTGGTGCCGTCCCTGTCGAATGGAAATGCCCAATGTTATCCAGAACTATGAACGTTTCCGTGACAAGGGATTGGAAGTTTTAGCCATTTCTATCGACGACAAGAAAGATGCTTGGCAACGAGGTATTAAGAGTTTCGGCACTCCATTCATTCAGCTCTCCGAACTGCAAGGTCGAAAATCCCGTCTTTGCGCCATATATGGAATCAGTACCATACCCGCCAATCTCCTTATAGACCCGCAGGGTAAAATTATTGCAGCCGATTTACGAGGGAAGTCGCTGACAAGGAAACTTGAAAGCGTTTTCAAATAAAAGAAGGAAATGAAACAAACAAGACTTCTTTTCCTCCTGATAGCCGCCCTCACATTCGTCTCTTGCCGTCCAACGGCACGGCAGACGGTGGCAGATGCAGAACAGCCGACGGACAGCACCGAGGTCGTGACCAGTGCGGACGCCCTACGTTTGGTCATCACCGACAAACACCTCTCGCAAACCAACTCCCTCATACGGAAGATACTGAGGCTTCCATTGGACTCTATTGTCGTGGAAATGATGAATAACACGGATCGCACTTGTATGACAGGCGAGGCATACACCATTGAGCAACGGGTAAACGGTGAATGGACGGTACTACACATCAAGCCAAGGAAAAACGGAGCCGTCTATGCCTTTAACGATATTGGCTACGAACTCGCTCCACACAGTACCCGCCTGTTCACTATCCACGTTGAGCCGGATAAATACGACTTCGAGAGTGGACGGGAATACCGTATCGTCAAAGAACTTTCCAAATCCAGACAGAGCAATCCCCAAAGCGTCTATTGCTATTTTACAATAGAATAAGCGTCCCCTTGTCGGGGCTTTTTGCCTATCTTTCACTCTTCTTGATCCTTGCCCTCATGCTTCTTACAGACACGCGTTTCACATCAAGGATGGTGGCGATGGACTCGTCATCGAAATGGAGGTCGTCCTGCATGATGAGGAAGATATATTGCGCGGTGGAGAGACCGCTGTACTTATGCTCCCACTCCTGCCAGCGTTTCGGGCGCAGTTGGGCGAAGTAGTCCACCAGGCACTGTTGTTCCTTGGCGGTGGCCTCGGCTATGCACTGGCGCTGTTGCAACTGGCTGAACATCTGCGTGCCAATCAGCAATGTTCCCGATATGCGCTCCATTCGGTTTTCCAGTTCCTCTTTTAGCCGTGCCATCTCCTGACTGTTCTCTTGACCGCTCTTTTCCTGCTGCTCAATCTTCGTTCGTAATTCAGAGATTCGTCTTGCGTCCTCATCCAGCCGGAAACTTAGGCGACGTACCTTCCTGCGATGCCACCATGTTCCAACGACGATAGCGATTGCCACTACCATAATCAGGGCGATTGTCAGCCCCTGCATCCATGATAGGCGATGGTTGAGTTTCTTTGTTTGTCGCTCGTTGTCGAGATTACGCTGCCAGTCAGTCATACTTGTGTCCATACGCCCCCAACTATACATACCGTTATATATCTGACTCTTTGCAAACGAAGCCTGCTCTTGATCGCCCATCAGCTTATAGATTTCATAGAGTAGTTCCCAGCACTTCAAACGATTCTGCTGGCCGCCATACTTCATGCCCTGTTTTACCTGTCTGATAGCCTCGTCATACCTGCCTTGCTCTTTCAGTGACTGTGCTCTGGTTAGATAGCCTTTCATTTCCTCCAACACCTTCAGGCTGTCCTCGGCACACTTGATGCCCCCCAACGTCAGATATATCTCTGAATTCTTAGAATATTGTTCGTAGGCTGGCAGCCACGTGCCAGCATGTTTTGCCAATTCAACTCCTTTTTTGAGATAGACATAAGCACTGTCCGTCTTCCCCATGCGATTATAAGTGGAGGCACATAGGAATAGGCTTCTGAGAATCTTTACGCTGTCGTTAAGTTTGATACTGCTGTCCAACCACTTTTGTGAATACTTCAAAATACGCGAGTAATCCTCAAAAGATATATTAGTATAGGCCATCAGTTCATAGGCATGGTTTTTCAGTTTCTCATCATCAATATCTTCCGCTATGGCCTCTGCTGTTTTGATGTCTTTAATGGCGCCTTGATGGTATTCTGGTGGAACCTTTTGTGCCACGAGGGTATCTTGATCTATCACGATGGAGTCCTTAATTGAATTAGGAATGTCGTGGGCTCTATACATTTTAAGAGCACCGCGGTATAGATAAGCCCGACCACGACGCCATTCGTCGCCGTGTCGGTCGTAATAGGCTATGCTGGCGGATATGAGGGAGTCATTCTTTATCGTTCCTAAAGTCTTATAGTCCACTATTGTTTTCAGCAGCCCATATTCTGCCTGCCCGCTCTTGGTCAAGGCATCCATACGTACCTTTTCCAAAATGACTCTTGCCGAGTCGGGCCTGTCTTCTACCAGTTCCCATGCCTTTCTAAACAGGGGGGACTGCGGTTCGGTACAACCAAGCACTACGGCCATGACTGCCAGTATGATGAATAGTCTTTTCATACGCACTATATTTTGGCTGCAAAGTTACAGCGATTTCGCCAAATCAGCAAGTCTTTTTCATGGTTTTCGTCGTTCTTTTCCGTGCCTCTCAGCCACTTTTTTCTTTATTTGTTTTTATTTATCTTGTTTATTATCAATCAATTAGCTTCAAAAAGTATGCAACACCCCCTATGACAATTTCCCTTTCAAATCCTTGCGCAGTTCACATATTCATCTTAATTTTGCCATCGCATTAAGTCAATCAAATCATTAAATAGCGAAACGATTATGAAGAAGAAATGTATCTTATTTTTATGTCTGATCGGCCTGGCATCATTCATGTCGTGTTCAGACAAAAGCAGTGCAGAATTTGAAGTGTCTCTTGAGGGGCAACTTGTAAAAACTGACGTGAATAAGGGCAAATGGCCCATATGGATGTTAGGTGACGACATTTATGCCCTGGGGCAAGATAGGAGTATTTATTCTGGTAAACTGACTAGGACAGAATGGCAGAAGGCAGAGAAGGTATTGGTCCACGGACATGGGCAGAACGAATTTGGGGATATGGTACTATCGCAAGACGATGATGGGGCATTATATGTTTTGGACCATCCTTTTGAAGGTGACATGGGTAGTCTGGCGATGACCTCTCTGACGAAAATTAAACAAACTGACAATATTGCCGCAATCAAGAACCCGGATAATTGGGAGAAGTATGACCTTTCGAAAATGCCTTTTTGGTTGTGTGGCGATCATTTCGAAGTCTTGTCCGACTCCACTATTCTTACGGTAGGAACACCCCAAGACGATATACACCATATTTTTTCTGTCATCAACTTTAAGAACCAGACATTCACTCCGCTTGACTATTGGCCCAACGATAGTACGCCAGAGGTTTTAGATGATGAGAAACTGATGGTATATACCCATGGTAGTAGAATCAAAGGGAATGGCAAAGACAGATTCTTGTATTGGGATGATTCTGGAAAGTTAGCTTTTATCTTTACTATTGATGGTACAAAGACGAATATCCTGAACTATATATATTCCGACCGTCTCCCAATCCCTGGAATTGCTAAGACACCATCACTCGAACGGATACATTGCTGCGCGGATAATGAGAGGATTTACTTACTTTATAAGCATTCCAACCGCAAGGGTGAAATCATGGAGGAATATGATAGAAAGGAACCCTTCCCGTGGGGTAATACTGTCGAAGTCTATGACTGGGACGGCGTTAAGCAACACATCATTCATCTTGATAAGTTTGGACAAGAGATTATGTTATCCAAGGATGGCAAGACCCTTTACCTTTATTCTGATTTTATCGATGATGAAACTGATCCTTACATTTACTCATACGATTTGAGCCCTTTGAAATAAATCTCTAATGAGCAAAGTTATGGACAAGAATTATATAAGGGTTGCGATTTTTTCAATCGTTGGAATATTACTCATTTGTGGCTGTGCGCAAACATCCCCAAACCCAAAGGGCTCTCCAACAGAATCCAAACAGGAAACAGTCGATACTTTGCATATCCTGCAGGTGGGAGAAAAAGCCGTTGATGCAGAACTCTTCGACATGCAAGGCAATAAGCACCGGCTGTTTGAAGCCTTCGCCGATAACCGCTATGTGCTGTTCGACTTCTGGAATCTTCATTGTGGAGCGTGCCGAAAGGCAGAGTCGGAGTTGCTGGAGGTCTATAACCGGATGAAAGGCCGACTTGAAATCGTTGCCATTAACTTGGATTCTATCTCAGAGTGGCAAGCGCACGAATGGAGCAAGAAGATTGTTTGGAAGAACTGGAATGACGGCAAGAAGTTCAAGCAAGGAGGTATCAAGAGCCACTATTACGATTTTAATGCCGTACCTTTCTACGTATTATTGTCGCCCGATGGCCGTATTCTGTGGGAGATGGCAGGTTATGGCACAGGTTGTTTCCTTGGAATTGCCGAGGCTTTGAATGGTCCCAAGCAAGACAATTATGATAATCCAAATCTTGCCATCAGGAAAGTTGATGCCGGCAACAAAGGCACAACCATCAGTTTCCGATATTATACAGAGAAAGGGTTCTGGTTCAACATTGCCCATGATTCTTACCTCACTGCCAACGGTAAGAAATACAAACTGACAGCAGCCGACGGCATAGCGCTCGACGAGAATATCACGCCCCAAACCAAAGCATACACCGTCAGGGCGAAATATGGAACCGAAATTAACTGTTGCGACTTTACTCTTACCTTCGAGCCGTTCGACACCATACCCACCACCTTCGACTTCAAGGAGGGCGATAGCGAGGATGTCTTTGTTATCCGAAATGTTTCTGTAAATTAACAAATAAGAATAATAAGTGACATGAACAAGAAAACGATCATTACAATGATGCTCGCTCTCGTCACAGTGACGGGACAGGCGCAAGAGATTAAGATGAACGAGGTAACAATCAACGACTACATCCCGATGCTCAATGCCAAGGGCTATCAGGCATACAGCTTTGATGTCAGCAAGATAAAGGGTCGGAATGTAACAGTTAACGTCAGGGAATTTGTGAACGGGAAGGAGGTTGAGGATTCCCCTCGACTCTTATTTCCTTATTATTTTGAGGCAAAGGGTAACAAACTGGTTTGTGGTTTTCTCCCTTCAGAAACAGATTCCTTAGCCCTATCCTATTTCAATTGGGAGAATACGCTCCAATCTTCTTGGGGTCTGAAGCTCAGGCAACTCTACTGGGAGAGTGCGAACAAATACGTTTACTCATATAGGTCGGATCCTTTCGAACCCACATCGCCATTGGAAAAGGACACTTTCATTCCTCTTGTGTATTATTCTTCATTCTGGTATGATGCGGAGGATAAGGTAACCCGCTGTTGTGGTAGTATCTCTGACATTACCCCCAAAAGTCCTCATTACTACATTATGGGAATCAAATTCTATTAGAGCATGAACAAGAAAACCATCATCACCATCTTGTTTGCCCTCGTCGCAATGGCGGGAAAGGCACAAATCCATTACCAGATTGACGGCAATACGGGGCATCCCGATTTCACGGGGACGCTCTACCTCTACGACTATTCGGCAATTGTAGATTCCATACAGGTCGTAAATGGCGTAATCATATTACACAACGGTACATTGCCAAGTGTGAAGAAATGTGCACTTATCAACAAAAACGGGGAAACTCTTGTCAAACCTCTGTTCATCGAGGACGGCTTTATACACGTCGAAGGCCCTTCTGCAGGGAAATGGTACTACGCGTCGGGCACGCCTATGAACGATGACATGAAGACACTCCAACAGAAATGCTTCAGCATACTCAACGAATATAAGGATGACGAGGACTTGCAAAATCAAAAGCTCGACGAAGCGATGGAGCCTATAGCTCGCCTACATGCCGACGATGCCCTGGGGCTGGACATTGTTAAAAACCTGACCATTTCTTTCAGCGCAAAGCGGATACTTGAATACATCGGGATGCTGAGCGAACGGCTGCAAGCTAACGAGGAAATCATTGCACAACGAAAAACATACGAGGTGCAACTTGGCAGTCGCGTAGGTGAGAAGTTCATAGACTTCGCCGTAGATTACGACGGCAAGACCACCCGTCTCAGCGATTACGTAGGCCGCGGACAATATGTACTCGTAGATTTTTGGGCCTCATGGTGCGGCCCCTGCCGGGCGGGGATTCCAAGACTTATCGCAGCCTATAATAAATATAAGGACAAAGGGTTGACAGTACTTGGTATTGCCGTCAAAGACAAGGCCGAAGCAACTCTGAAAGCAATCGCCGAGTTACAGATACCCTATCCGCAAATTCTCGACTCGCAGGATGGTGCCTACAACCTCTATGGACTCAACGGCATTCCCCACATCATCCTCTTCGCCCCCGACGGCACCATTCTTGCTCGTGGGTTGGCCGGCGAGAACATCGAACAGCAATTGAAGAAGATTTTTAATGACTAATAAATAATGAATAAGAAAACCATCATCACCATCCTGCTCGCCCTCGCCGCAATGGCAGGGTTGGCACAGACAAAGACTGCAACGGTCATTGGTTATTCACCCGCTCTGAAAGACGGCACATTGGTGTTTGCCGGTACTGGCAGTACGTCAACTGTTGTAGATACCGTGCAAGCTGGACGGTTCGCCTACACCCTGCCCGTTGTGGAGTTCACCGAGAGTTTTCTCTCTTTTCTTGGCGAAGGCTGCCCCAGATCTTACACTCTAATTTTCCTGCGTCCCGATGTGACTGTGAAAGTGACGGGCAACGACTGTCTTAACCCCTTATGGAAGGTGGAAAGCCCAATACCTGAACAGCAGACCCAGAACCGTCTGACGGAATATTGCCGCGACGTGAGGACAGAAGCCTTGCAGATGGACTTGGCTAATGCACCTCGGGAGAAACGAGACTCCGTTACGCTGATATGGATGAAACAACAAATGGATATCCTGCCATCACTGCCTGTGGATGCAGCCACAATCCGGGCACTATTGGGCATATCTGAAACGGCAATGATAAGGAAAGACTTTCCGCACATGGAACAATTGAAAGAAGTGGAAAAGACTATCGCCGCCCGTGCGCCAAAAGGATTTGAAGACCAGTTGGCAGAGATTCATTCCTATGTCTATGCTAAGGATGAGCAACAGATAGCCGAGGAATTGTCCGGCAATGAGAGCGTGTTCTTCAAGAAATACGATGACGTGGCCCCAGAGGACATCCTACAGACCATCCTCGACAAGTATAAGGGTAAGGCCGTGCTCATCGACATGTGGGAAACATGGTGCGGTCCGTGTCGTGCAGGGCATAAGGCAATGGCACCCATGAAGGAGCAGATGAAGGGGCAGAACGTTCAGTTTGTCTACATCGCCTCGCCCTCGTCGCCTCCGACCACATGGCAGAGAATGATAACGGATATCGACGGTGACCACTACTACCTGACTGAAGAACAAAACCATTACATCCTCCAGCACTTCGAGTCCAGTGGCATCCCCACTTACGCCATCTATGACACCAAAGGCCACCAGACCTACAAGAGTATCGGTTTCCCTGGCAATGATGTCATCCGAAAAGAATTAGAAACAGCAAGCAAGTAATATGATTACATTCAAAGACACCGACATCCGCGAAGCACTACGCCGCAAATACGCTAATACACCGACATTGCCCGCAGACTTCACGGAGAGAATAATGAAAAGAGTTTAGTGAAAGATGAAACAAGCAAAACTTCTCTTCCTCTTGATTGCCGCCCTCGCATTCGCCTCTTGCCGTCCAACGGCACAGCAGACGGTGGCAGATGCGGAACAGCCGACGGACAGCACCGAGGCGGTGACCAGTGCGGACACCCTGCGCCTCGTCATCATCGACAAAAGCATCTCGCGAAGCGACTCTGTGGTGCAGGCGAGGATTATCAATCCCAACGACTACGATGTGAACTACGGACAGGAGTACACCATCGAGCGCGAGACAGACGGCCACTGGCAGCAAGTTCCCTTCCCCAAGGACTTCGGCTTTACCTCCGTCCTGAGTACCGTAGCCGCCCACGGCTCCGCCACCGTCTATGGCCATATCGGCCTGCTCCACCTCACGCCCGGCCACTACCGCCTGACCAAACAAATAGACGGCCGCACTCTCTCCGACGACTTCTACATCCCCAGCAACATCACCTTCCCCACACCTGTCTACAGGTAGGAAGTTGCTGTATAACGTAAACCTGTCAGCCCCATTCGTCACAATGACGTATGGGGCTGACTGCATTTGTGGAAGATTGTTAGTTACCTTTCTCATCATATCAAGCTACGTTAATGTTACCCTTATGTTTGCTGGCCAGTTCAAGAGCCTTGTCAGCGTTGACTACAATCTTTCGGCCTACCTGGGTGATAGCATCATTGATGATGCCACTCTTCTTGATACGGCTGGCCGTTGGTATGCTGCAGCCGAATATCTGGGCGATACCTGCTATGCCATAGACGTTATGCTCCTCCTGTTTGGGCTGAGTCAGCAGCATCTGTGCCTGTTGGTTTGATGTAATACTTGTAATAAGGAATGCAAGTTCCTCACCGTCCATCTTGCAGATGGGAGTCTTCAGCAGCTCTGCGAGCTTCAATGAATCATTTGTTGTTGTCATGTCTTTGATATTTTAATTGCTATTATCCTGATTCTTGCGATTGGCAGTTTTCCGAATCGCGGTGAAAAGATGCGATTTAGCGAGTGCCAACAAACTCGTTTGATTGGCCGAGCGTGAGCATCTTCGCCGTTTGCGACGGCAAAGATAGACAATGTTCATCAAACAAATGGTCGGTTGAAATACTCCTTAATTCAACCGACCATTATTTAAGCTCTGTTAGCCGTCGAGCCTTATACCTCCATCGCTGCTGCTTGGAATACCTCTATGCCAAGACCCTCTTCAATCTCAGAGATTGTCTTGAACGAGAAGTTGACCTTGCCGGAAAGGATCTTGCTCACATACTGAGGACTGACTCCCAGTTTCTCGGCAACATCGTTACGGGAAAGCCCATTATCCTGCATATAGTCCATGATGGCATAGGCTACACGACGAGATCTTCTCAGCCACGAGGCATTCTCCTGCCTCCACTTGGCATCGTCAACGAACGTGGAACGCTCACCTGACTGGTTCGCCTCCAAAAACTGTACTGCTTTTGACTTCATATATTATCCTCCTCTATCATTGAAATGAAACTGTCTGAATCGAATACACCATTGCTGGCAAGAAACTGTCGGCACTGATTGAGCTTGTCGAGTTCCTCTTGGGTATGGCTACGCTCCTGCATCGTCCTTGTGAGCTTGATGGCTCCACCTGTTATGACGAACACATTCTTTTCAAGTCGGATGGCATAGACTCGAAGCCAGCTTGCATGTCCTGTGCGGTTCCAGTTCCTGGCCTTTTCCCTCGCCAACTCCCGAATGGTCATGTCGGCGGAACTGAGCGGAATGAAGAGTTCGTCAAGATTCTCCGTGTAGGGTATCTCCAGGATCAGCCTCTCCAACTGCTCTGCATCATCAATCGTGTCCTCAACGGCCTCACTGATTCTCTCTATATGGAAGAACTCTTGAAGGTCGTTCTGGTTTTCAAGAAAGAAATCCCACAAGTATCCGGCATCGTTCCACTTCTGGAATAGTGCTGCCAACTCGTTATTGGGCTTGTTCATGTCTCTAACTGCCCAAAGATGGTCTTTGCCTTCTATGATACGTTCAAATTTCATATGCGCTGCAAATTTAATGATTATTTTTGAAATGTGCAACTTTTAAGTTGCGTTTTTTAATGTTTTATATGTCTTTTTTGTCAAATAGGACAGTCCATCGGTCAATTATTGCCTTTGCCTGCTGCCATTTCTTTCCCTTTGAGCCTAAGAGTTTGGGATCTGCCTGCAACTCATGATAGCGTCTTTGGGGAACATCCGGGCCTCCAAGTGGTTTGTTGGTAATGGCTTGCAATGCTCGATGGAAGGTGATATAGTTGCAAGACTGTATCTTTCCTGTCTGTCGCAGAGCATATAGCAGATATGCGAGGCGAGACGCTTGAGGGTTCTCGCGAAGATAGTCCAGGATCCTTGACTTTACGGCTTCCGTATCACCTATCAGCAGTTCGTCGAGTGTCCGGCTGTCCTTTTGCTGGCCACCATGCGTATGACTGTCACGCAAGGCCAGATGAATCTCTTTCCAAAGGTCATCATTGGAAGTCTTGTTGGCAAGTGCCTCCCAACTTTCCTTTGTTTCGTATCTGTTTGTTAGGCTATGGCCAATGAAACTACGTATGCATAGTCGAAACATCTCAGAGGTAAAACTGGAGCTGTGACTACCTACCATCTGGCGACTGAACAAATCGGCCATCTGGCTCAGTCCGTGGTCGAAGGTCACGAAGAAGTAGATGCAGTAGGCAAGCTCATCGCCATCAGTGATGGTTCTTTTGAAGAGCCTGTCAAGGTACTCTGGAACGAACAGCAAAGAATAGACGTACACTGTCTTGGCCACCAGCAAGCCAATGCTTTGAAGCGCATCCTGCTCTTTTGCCGTAAGCTGGCCATGAAGCCTGTCGGCAATTAGGTTGTAACATAGATCATTGAGGATGCACTTCATTGATTGTGGCATTGATAATATAGTCTGCTCAAAGTCATCTGTTCTAATGATAGTACAATCCTGGTTCTTCGAATCAGTCTGTTCTATCCGCCCTGTGGCAAAGTTCATGCTGATGAGCGCGTGATTGAAGATACACTCTGCCGCCAATTGGTCGTATTGTGAGAATGCCGTCTGGTCATTCTTTACGGAGTCTGGATTCTCTATATATTTAAATATGTACGCGTAAAAGGAACGGGCATCCTGTGGCATACAATCATTAAGCAACGTCATCATCCGCTCCATTAACGACAGGTCACCTTTGTCAATGGCTGCAATTTGCCGTTTGAAGTCATCGTATTCTTCCTTATGTTTTACTTTCCATTCCCTAACGGCCTTGTTTGCCGCTATTCTGTTATCCTTTTCTGTCATCTTATAAGTGTTAAATCTAAATAAGGGCTTTTTCACTAAATCACCCCAAAATCTTCAAAATCGCATTTTATATTCCAATTTGAGCATGTGAGAAACAACCCGAAAATATAGGGTTCTAAAGAGCCATCAAGCTTTCCAGTTCACGTTTCTTCATCATTATCAAAGCATCTCTGATTTCCTCTTCGCTAAAGTTTTCCATCTTGTCAAGGAGCGACTGCTTGACAGTCTTGACCTTGACAATTTTTGCTGTGGGATTGGGATCTTCAACAATACCCATCAAGAGATTGTTATATGTCATGCGCTCCTTTACCGTATAGGGAGATATATAGCGCATAGTAATCTGTCCTTTGTTGCCAAGGCTATGTCCCATTGCATCTGATATATATTCTCTTGGCACCTTGGCAGCATGGAGATTGGTAGCAAAAGAGTGCCTGGCGAATGTTCCTGTAGGATGTACAGTCCATTCTATTTGTTCCGTGAACTTCTTCAGTCTCTTTGCAATATTCTTGTTCTCCTGATGAACACGGTCACGCATGGCCTGTTCGTCCATCTTAATAGCATCACCCAACAAAAAAGGAAATACCAGCGCATCAAGTTTTGGCTCAGCTCCATAAACTTCCAGGAGTTCACGCATCGGATCTATGATAGGAACGATGACCTCCATCCCCTCTCCATCCATAGTTTCATCCTCAGACTTCTTACGAATAAACTGGAAAGCATCCCCATTGGTATCGAAATAGAATCGATTGTATCTCAATAGTGCAAGGTCTGCGAGGTTGCATCCACAGCAGAAGTATTGCATTAGGAACATTCCCAAAGCCTTGTATATCAATTCTATGTTAGCCTCTGTTTTTACAGTATTCTTGGGGTTATCTTTGCTCCTTGAATTATGGATGGTAAAGTGCACATCCCTTTTCTGCCAATGGTCAAATAGTTCCTGCATTTTGGCAACATCCAGATACCATCCCTTGCGTGAGGCTCCTGCAGGAATCTTTACCTTATCACGGCTTTTGCCGAACATATAAGCCTTGGGCATGAGATAGCCCTCACCAATACAGCGGTTGACAACCAAACGGCATGTTCTCAGGTAGATCCCTTGCGTGGCACTGGCAAGGTTGCGTCCGACCATACCCTCTACCCACTTGTTTATCAAGGAGGAATCGATGGCAAATCCATCCTTATAATCAAAGCCAGTTAACTCTTTGAATGAGTTTAGAACACCCTCATATGAGTCGGCTGTACCTGCTTTTCCTGCATTACGTTTCTCTGCAATAATCTCCTCCCAGACGCTGATGAATGAGGATGCTTCACACCTGCCTGTCAATGCAGTCTTGATACGATCAAGGGTGAGAGGCCCTGTCTGGTTCAGGTTCACAACAGTATTCACAAAGCTGTTGAATACTTCAAGCAGCCTGCTCTGTCTCTCATAGTTGGTTTCAATCCCAAGTTTGCGTTCTCCTTGACCTGTAGAAGTCGCCACCTTTGCCAACTGTGAAGATGAGCACTTTTCACCAAGGCTATGATAGTATCTAATGCGCTGAATGGTAAACCTTACACATAGCGGAAAGGCTTCGTCTTTTTCCCCTTTCGGGTGTCTCTTATCGAGGCACATGGATATGGAACAGACACCAACACGCTCTTCAAAAAGAACGGAAATCTTGTCAAATATTTTCTTTTTCGTTGTCATATTCTATCTCTTGATATGCTATTTGTACCAACAAAGTTAGGTAGAATATAACATGCGCTATTAAGAAATTGGTTAAAAATTGCTAATGGAAAAAGGGCGTTAAAATTATTATTATTACCTTTGCAAACGAGAAAATAAGGGTGATTTTAGCTCTCAAATTTGCGCTCTCAGACATTCTGAAAAACCTGATAGAGGGAACACGTAGGGAACACGCTGTCGGCCTTTTAAGGCATATCAGCAACATTCACTAAATTTCAGTTTGTCGGCTAACTCGCTGAAAATGAGCAACTATTTATATGGTTCGCTATCACTAAAAATAAGTGAGAAAGGACTGTTAATCAGGGGGTCGTTGGTTCAAGCCCATCCTGAAGCGCCTTAAAATCAAGGAGTTACGAGAAATCGTAACTCCTTTTTCTTTTCCGTCTGAACAAATTTTGGTTATCTATTTACGTTTTTTTAAGTATCACCTCATATAAAATCATGACATTCAGAGATACTTTGGCAAGCATTTTATAGGGTATCATAGCACG
>Ga0310695_10000853_pt1 | contig 75081 bp, 65 predicted proteins | sample RumenRJG_04DNA_FD_203882 | JGI IMG/M metagenome (GOLD analysis project Ga0310695, IMG submission 203882) | Bovine rumen microbial communities from Lethbridge, Alberta, Canada - RJG_04 (v2) (version 2) | ecosystem: Host-associated > Mammals > Digestive system > Stomach > Rumen | place: Canada... | reverse complement strand
ACGCACTTGAAGCCGAAGTACCAGCCGCGCACGCCGTTCGTGTAGGTCGGCTCGCGCGTAGACCACTCATCATCATGACCGAGATCCGCATAGGCACCGAGGTTCACCCATTTTGCATAAGCACCCCATGTACCGACTTTATTCAGATCAGTGCCTCTATACTCCATCTTGACTGCCAAGTCACGATCGCCATGACCTAAAGTGCATTTTTCATTCGTAAATGCTTTGACATACGAACCAGTGACCTTGAAGTCCTTGAACAGCTTCACAGCGAGGTCAGCATTGAAGAAGCCCGATGTGTCAAACCAATATCCATCACCCTTAAGGCCCGAGCCGTCATCCGGCTTAAACTTATGCCCAACAACACGAGTATAACCGATATTGGCATCCATATATTTACCCAATGGGCCCCAGAAGTCAATGGTTGCATTGATAGGATTACGGCGCGCATGCACCGTATAGCCATCGTAACGATACTGAGTAGCTTTCGACAGATCAGTCACTTCATTGCCATCATCATCAACCGGCGTATAGTCCAATGTATACTGGGTTGCATCAGACGCCGACTTCCAGTACTGAGCACTCACCCACCAGCCATGGCCGTGCTCAATCGGATGATAGGTCGCAATGCCATCGACCTGACCGCCGAGCAGCAGGTTCTGCATGCCGATGCCGTTCCATTTGCGGCCGATGTTCGTATACCAGTCATGCTTCGGACCAAGCTGAAGCTCTACCCAGACGTTCGATATCGTACCGCTGTGGTTCGTGTCCATATCCGGCATATCACGCAGTTCGCCGGAAACTGGCAAAGGCAGAGCATAGCCGCCGTTATTCCAGCTTGAAGGACCATTATTGAACGGAGACGTCGAAATGACTTTACCGGTCGAGCCCATCATGACTCTCTGCTTGACCTGATATTCTTTATCGTTATAACGGGCATTCTTCTCAATGGTGAAACGAGCCACTGCATGATCATTGACCTTCATCTGACCTTCAAGATCCATATAGAAGCGGTTGTTGTAATCACCATTATAGAAGTGATTCTTCCACGCATCATTGCCGCTTGCCTTCAGCGAGCTTTCCTTCTGCAGTCCGCTGTCATCGCCGGCCTGTACGCGCGCAACGCCCCAGATTTTGAACTTATCCGTCTTGGCGTTGAGGTCTTTGATCGCTTTCGTGTTGGCGTCGACCTTCTTGTTCAGGGTGGCGAGCTCGTCTTTGTACTCACTGGCGAGTTTGTCGAGCACGGCCTGATCGCCAAAGCTGACGTCTTTCTTCTGCATCGCTTTTGCGACGATGGAGGCCATCTCATAGCGGGTCATCGTGCGGCCGCCCTGGAACGTGGTGTCGCCCATGCCGTCGATGACGCCTTCCTTAGCGAGGTAATCGAGTGCCTGATACGCCCAATGATCTTTCGGAACATCCGTGAAGCTGTCCGCGCTTGCTGCGAACGCCGTCGTGCTGAGGCTTGCGCCGGCCATGGTCAGGCCGATAGCAAATGCGAGTGTTTTCTTGTTCATTTTCATCCCTAAAACGCTTCTTTCTTCTCTTACTCTGCGGAAACCACTTTCCGCGGTTCCCATATCCCACAACTTATTCTGCGAATCATCGATAGAGTCTTTCGAGCTTTTGAAGAATTCCGACTTTTTTCGGCCGCCCGAGGACTCTATTGTCCCCGGATGATCCGCAAGGCTTGTTTCTGTCTTACCGGAAATGGTCGAGCATCGCGCCAACGCCAGCAAAGCTTGCCTTGGCCTCCGCCTTGATCGCCTCCCTTGCCGTATCTACCGTGTACCCGCCAAACGCGCGGATCATCGGCAGATCGTTGCTTTCGTCTCCAATCGGATAGAGCTCCGCGCCCTGCCAGCCCATGACCGCAAGGAGGGTCTTGAGGCCCTGCTCCTTGCTCACGCCAGCCGGTGTGACATCGAGACTGCATCCGTTGGGAAATGCGGTAACCGCTGCCCCGAAGTGTTCATTCACCACTTTGGAGCACGCCACGGATTCCTCAGGCTTCGGGAATCCAAGCGAGAGCTGATGGATGCCGGAAAGGGTTCCGACGTCCTTCTCCTCAATCGGCGTCAATGGGAAATCCCATTCTTTCGCCTCGCGCTTGATCCACGAGCCTTCGAACTCATGGCAGATATATGTTGTATCCACTGCCGAAAAGGCGAAGTGGAACGAATGACGAACAGGTTCGAGTTTCAGGATATCGGCGAGCACCGCACCGGGGATATCGCCCTGATAGCGGACCTTGCCCTCGCCGTCCCGGATGATCCCTCCGTTGTTGCAGACGGAGAAATCGTAGGTGATGCCGTAATGGTGAAGCTGCGGAATCAGCATCCCATAGTCACGGCCAGATACGACACCGAATTTATGCCCGGCCGCGCGCCATCTTCGGACGCCTTCGACGTCCTCAGCGGCGATGGTCTGCTGCCGGAACAGCGTCCCATCGTAGTCGCTCGCTGCTACCTTCATGCCAGATCCTCCTTCACATAGATCACGGATTCGAGCGGACGGAGCACGCCCGGCTCATCCTCCGGATAGGTACCGGTGACGACCCTCGCATCCTCGATCAGCGCCGGGTCGTAGTTCGCACGGCGGTTCGAGAAGTTCACGAAGGTCAGCGTCTCGCGGCTGCCGAGGCGCCGCGCAAACGCGTAGATCTGCTCATCGTCCGGCAGGAGTTCCTCATAATTGCCCTGCTCGAGGATGTCGGCGATCCCGCTGTCCTCGCGGAGTTTCGCGAGGTGGCGGTAGTACGTCAGCACCGACCGCTCATGCATCGCCTCGGTCTCTACGCAGCAGTCCCCATAGTCCTCATGGACCGGGAGCCACGGCGTGCCGCTCGTGAAGCCGGCCTGCCGCTCGTCGCGCCACTGCATTGGCGTGCGGGCGTTGTCGCGGCTGAAGCGGTGGACGAAGTTCATCGCCTGCGCGTCGCTGTAGCCCTCACCGCGGGCCAGATCGTACTGGCCTTTCGACGAGATGTCGTTGTAGTCCTCGATGCAGGGCCACTGGACATTCTGGAAACCGAGTTCCTGTCCCTCGTAGATGAAGGGCGTGCCGCGGAGCGTCAGCAGCACCGTCGCCATCGCTTTCGCGCGGAGCGCCGGGTCGCCGCCCTCTGGGAAGAACTTGTCGACGCAGCGCGGCTGGTCGTGGTTCTCGAAGAAGATCGGGTACCAGCCGTTCGTCGCGGTCGCCTTCTGGCTGGCCGTCAGCGCCTGCTTCAGCGCCGGGAGCTTCCACGGCTTCGCGTGGCACCACTCCTCGACCTCCGGGAACGGCAGATTCATATGGCTGAACTCGAACAGCATGGAGAACACACCGTGCGCGCCAACCCAGTCCGGGAGCTCGGACGGCTGCACGCCGTTCGCCTCCGCGACTGTGAAGATGTCGTGGCCCTCAAAGACCTTTTCGCGGAACTCATGCAGATAGTCGAGGATGCCCGGCGTGTCCGCGATCATCGAATGAATGCTGACCGTGCCGTCCTCTGCATCCGGCTTGCCGTCGACGAACGCCGCCGGCTTCTTGATGTAGACAATCGCGTCGATGCGGAACCCGCCGACCCCTTTGCCGAGCCAGAAGTTCGCGGCATCGTAGAGCGCCTGCCGGACATCCGGGTTCTCCCAGTTCAGATCCGGCTGCTCCTTCGCGAACGTGTGCAGGTAGTACTGCTGGCGCGCCTCGCACCAGGTCCAGGCAGAGCCGCCGAAGATTGAGCGCCAGTTGGTTGGCGCGGAGCCATCCGGTTTTGCGTCCCGCCAAATGTACCAGTCCGCTTTGTCGTTCTCGCGGCTCGCCTTTGAGGCCTGGAACCAGGCGTGCTGGTCGGAGGTGTGGTTGAACACGAGATCCATGACGATGCGGATGTTCCGCTCCTTTGCCTCGGCAATCAGCTCCTCCATGTCCTCCATCGACCCGAAATTCGGGTCAATGGCCGTGTAATCGGAAATATCGTATCCATTATCGACCTGCGGGGACGGGTAAACCGGCGTCAGCCAGATGGCGCCGACCCCGAGGGTCTTCAGGTAATCGAGCTTTTTCGTGATGCCCCGGATGTCACCAGTGCCGCTGCTTGTGGTATCGAGAAAGCTCTTCGGGTATACTTGATAAACAATGGTCTTTTGCCACCATTTGAGTTTTTCCATGGGTTATCTATTCCTTAAAACGTGAGAATCGGGGATTCGTTGACCGTGACGGCACCGTCGGCGGCCTTTTTCATCTGCGGATACTCCGCGCTGTTCGTGATGGCCATGATGACCGTGTCCTTGTAGCCGGCGTCCGCGATGACCTGACGATCGAACGTGATCAGCGGGTCGCCCGCCTTCACGTGCGCGCCCTGCGAGGTCTTCAGCGTAAAGCCCTTGCCGTTCAGCTTGACCGTATCAATGCCGATGTGGATCAGCATCTCGGCGCCGTTGCCGAAGCGCAGGCCAATCGCATGCAGCGAATCCTGCATGATCATCGTGACCTCGGCGTCCGCCGGTGCGACGACCGTGTCGCTCGTCGGGTTGATGGCGACGCCATCGCCCATCATTTTCTGCGAGAACATCTCGTCCTCGACCTCGGTCATATCGATGAGCTGGCCGGAAACGCAGGCCTTGAGCTTCATCGCAACGCTCGCTGCCTTGTCGTCCGCATTGGTGGCCGGTGCAGCCGGAGCTGCCTCCTGCTGCTCGGCGGCTTCCACTGCTGCGGCGTCGCCCTTCAGGAACGCGTCAAAGTAGGTGCGGACCTGCGGAACGTTCATGCCGACGATGACCTGAACGGCGTGGCCGTTCTTTACGAGGCCGTAGGCGCCGGCCTTCGTGAACTTGCTCGCCGAAGCGACCTTATCCGGATCATTGACCGTGATGCGGAGGCGCGTTGCGCAGTTCGTGACTTCCTTGACATTGGCTGGGCCGCCAAGGCTGTCGAGGTAAACGCGGGCCTGCATCGCGAGCTTGTTGCCCGCAACGCCCATGGCTTCCATTTCTTTCTTCGCCTTGTACTCGGCTTTCGAGAACAGCTTGTCCTCCTCGTCGTCGTCCGTACGGCCCGGCGTCGGGTAGTTGTTCTTCAGGATGAGATAACGGAATACGAAGAAGTAGATGAAGAAGAAGCCGATGCCGATGGCAATCTGGAGCAGGTACGTACCCCAATGATACTTGAACAGCGGGATCCAGTTCTGCACGAAGCAGTCAATCAGGCCGCCGCCGAAGTTACCGGAAAGGCCGATCGCATAGAGCGTGGAGGAAAGGGTTGCCGCGAGGACCGCATGTACGACGTACAGGAGCGGTGCGACAAACAGGAAGGTGAACTCGATCGGCTCGGTGATGCCGCAGAGGACGCCGGTCAGCGTCGCCGGGATCAGCAGAGCTGCGACCTTCTTTTTCTTTTCAGGACGTGCGCAGACGTACATGGCGAGTGCCGCGCCCGGAAGGCCCCAAACCTTGGAGGAGCCGTGCAGGGCAAAGCCGCCCTGCGGGAACATATCGCGGAGCGACTGTGCGCTCGTCGCGAAATCGTTGAGGTGCTGCAGCCAGTAAGCCTGGATACCGCCATCGCAGACCGCCGGGCCGAAGATGAACGGCAGATAGATGAAGTGATGCAGGCCTGCCGGAAGCAGGATGCGCTCGGAGAACGTGTAGCACCAGACGCCGACGATACCGGAGTTCTTCAGGAAGAACTGGAAGTTCTCAATGACGTGCTGGATCTCTGGCCAGACGAAGCAGAACACGAGCGCCGTCGGGATCATCACGACGAAGCCGACTGCCACGACGAACGCCGGGCCCTTGAAGATGCCGAGCCATTCCGGGATCTGCGTGTCATAGAAGTGATTGTGCAGATACGAGGAAACGCAGGCGATGAAGATGGCACCGAGCATGCCCATGTCGAGCGTCTTGATGTTCGCGATCATCGCGAGGCCCGTGCCCGCGCCCGCCTTCTGGCTGTAGTCCACGCCGAAGAACGAACCGTCGAGCGTCAGGAAACCGGAGATGAAGTAGTTGAACACCATGTAGATGACGAACGATTCCATCGCCGCACGGCCCGGTTCCTTTTTCGCGAAACCGATCGGGACAGCGATGGCGAACAGGATCGGCATCTGGGCGAATACCGTCCAGGCGCCCTGCTCGACCACATACCAGAAGTCATACCAGAGCGTGCCCTTGGCTGCGATGTCGCCGAGCAGCATCGTGTTCTTCGCCACGATGGAGATCGCGACCGTCAGGCCGAAGAAGGCAAACAGGATGACTGGCGTGTACATCGCGCCGCCAAAACGCTGCATGCCTTGCATGACCGCGTCTTTGTTTACTCTCATTTTCCATACCCCCAGGTTGTATACTCTCAAGAAGGTTCGATGTTTTCAGATTTTTCTCTTGTCTCGTTTTCCCTCTTGCTTTTTCTTACTCTCATCCTAACAAAGAAACGCCGCGAACTCAATAGGTTCGCGGCGTTTCGGGCCATTGCCCCTCGCTCGCAACGAAGTACATTTCCCGTACTTCGTTGCGTCCCAGTGCAGACGCGGGTTTACACGTCCTTTTCTTTCTGTTTTTTCTCCATCAGCTGATGTAAATACATGCGATATTTGACGTACCAGATCTCGATCAGCAGGAAGTACGGCATCATCGATTTGAACGGCGCGCGCTCCTCTCCGTCATCGTAGAGCTGGAACTGCCCCGGCGACACATAGAGGTTCACCGTCGACAGGCTCGCGAGCGTGTTGTCGTGGAGCTGCGTGACCGAGATGACCGGCACGTCGCGGAGCTGGAGCTCCTGCGCGAAGTCGACGGCCGTCGGCGTCTCGCCGGAGAGCGACACGAAGATGAACAGGTCGTCCGGCGTCAATTTGTCGAGGATCGCGCGGAGTTCCTCGCGGCCGCTCACACGGTAGATCAGCACGCCGTCGTAAAAGAACAGGCGTTTTAGCTCCTGCACGACGTTCGCCTGTACGAAGCCGGACGCGTAGGCGAACACGCGGTTGCTCTCGTGGATCAGCCGGCTCGCGTCATCGTAGTTGCGCTCGATCAGCTTGCGCCAGGTCTGATCGTAGAACGTGCCGAGATCTTTCAGCACGTTCTCACGGTAGGTGCTGACGCCGGCGTCCTCCATCTTCAGGATGGCTTTGAGCTCGCCGAACCCGTCGAACCCGAGCTTTTGCGCAAAACGCACGATGGTCGTGCTCGAGACCGCACAGGCGCGCGCGAGCTCGTGGATCGAGATGTGCTTGGTTTCAGAACGGTGGTTCAGGATATATTTCCATACCACCATATCCGTGTCGTTCAGTGCTGAGCGATGCGCATTGATGACTTCTTCTAGCTGCATAATGAATCCCCCTTGAAAAAGTGTCCCCTATTTACACTTTTACCATATTGTCTATTCCCTTTGATATTTTATATTCTAAACTAAGTCCCAACTCAAGTCAAATCAAGAGCAAAGAGAAAATCTTGCCCCAAGGGGAAGAAATCAGTATAATAATATCGTGCCTTCCCCTCAGGGGAAGGTGGCTGCCCGACAGGGCAGACGGATGAGGTGTTGACGATGAGATGGAGGAACATCTCTATGTACCTCAAGGTTTGTGGCCACACCTCATCCACCGCTTACGCGGTCCCCCTTCCCCTGTGGGGACGGCTTAATTTGTGGAAGGAGGAAGGCGCATGCACACTTCGATGCGGGGAAATGTCGCACTGCTGATTGCCGCCGTGATCTGGGGCGGCGGATTCGTCGCACAGAGCGCCGGCATGGACTATATCGGGCCGTTCACGTTCAGCGCCGCGCGCGGCGCCGTCGGATTTTTCGTACTGATTCCCGTGCTCCTGCTGCTGAGCGATGGGCGCGGGAGGGCCCTGCCCGCCCGCCTGTCCGTCACGCGGATCACGCTCGTCGGCGGCATCGTCAACGGGCTCGTGCTCGGCGTCGCCGATACGTTCCAGCAGGTCGGCCTCATGATGACGACTGCCGGTAAAGCCGGCTTCATCACGGCGCTGTACATGGTCTTTACGCCGTTGCTCGGGTATTTTGTCGGGCACCGGCTGACGAAACGCATCGCATTCTGCGTGCTGCTCGCCGTCATCGGGTTCTACTTCCTCTGCATCGCGGAGAGCTTCTCGCTGACGTTCGGCGACCTGCTCGAGCTCGCCTGCGCCGTGTTCTTCGCCGTCCATATTCTGACCATCGACCACTTCCTGCTGAAGCAAGCCGACAGCGTCAAGATGGCCTGGGTGCAGTTCGCCTCGGCGTTCTTTTTCTCCGGCATGCTGACCGTGCTGTTCGAGCACCCGGACGCCGCGGCGATCTGGGAGGCACGGATCCCGATCCTATACTGCGGCGTGCTGTCAAGCGGCGTCGCCTACACACTGCAAATCGTCGGGCAGAAATACACCGACCCGACCATCGGCACCCTGATCATGAGCCTCGAGTCCGTGTTCGCCGTGCTGTTCGGCTGGCTCGTGCTCGGCGAGGTCATGACGGGGCGCGAAGGCCTCGGCTGCATCCTCGTGTTCGCCGCGATCATCCTATCCCAGCTGCCAATCTCTATTCTACGAAAAAAGGTCAGGCTCTAACACCTGACCTTGCTTCAGAGGTTAACCGGCCTCATCCGCATGGCTCTAATGTTACGGTTTCTGCTACCCGTCGAGCCGCTTGAAGATGTAGTTTGCAACTACACCCGCAAGTACGGATAGTATAAAATTAATGATGTACTGATACATAGAAATCACCCCCTTACTGCGGAGGGTTTCCGTAACAATTCTATTGTATCTTACCCTTGATTTTTTATCAACGGTATTGTATAATTAGAGTGTAAAAAATGATGTATTGGTACATAGAGGCAGAGTTCTGGACTAACCAACCAGGGCTCTTTTTTTGTACTTATTTCATGATTTCGTCAATGGACCGGATGCAGGCGTTGCGGAAGCCTTCGCGCTCGAGGGCCGTGACGCCGCGGATGGTCGTGCCGGCCGGGGAGCAGACGTTGTCCTTGAGCACGCCGGGATGGAGCTTCGTCGCGAGCTGGAGCTTCGCGGAGCCGAGCACCATCTGGCTGATCAGGGCATAGGCGTCCGCACGCTTCATGCCGTATTTGACCGCCGCGTCGCCGTACGCCTCGATGAAAAGGTCGACGAAGGCCGGGCCGCAGCCCGTGACCGTGCCGGCGATGCCCATGAGGTTCGACGGGATCTCCTCGACGAGGCCGACCGAGCCGAACAGCTTCATGATCTGCTCGCGCTCCGCCGCCTCGAGCGAATTCGTCTGCTCGAACAGCAGCACGCCCTCGCCGACCATCGCCGGCGTATTCGGCATCACGAACTGCAGGCGCGTGCCCGCAGGCAACACCTCCGCGTATTTCGCGAAATCCCAGCCCGCCGCAATCGAAATCAGCGCCTTGCCCGCGAGCACATCCCCGAGCTCGTGCAGAACGCCCTCAATCTGATACGGCTTGCAGGCCATGACGAACGTGTCGCAGGCGTCCGCGAGCGCCTGCACAGACTCCATCGGCGTGAAGCCGATTTTTTCTGCGTTCACCCGCAGCTTGTCCTGATGCGGCGCGAACGCGTAAACGTTTTCTCCCGCAATGCTGCCCGACTGGATAAAGCCCAGCGCGAGCGCCTGCGCCATGTTGCCCATACCGATAAAACCGAGTTTCTTCATCGTATTTCCTCCCTTATCCTAAAGAACGGCCGCCGTCAGGTGATCAGCCCCTCCGGCGTGTTCAGCACCGTTTCCTCATAGACCTTTTTCGTATGCTCGGGCCGCAGCAGCCGCACATCGTTCGTGCGCGCGAGCGCGCCGAGCATCGCGTCGGTGAACGCGATCATATGCGGCGTCGTGCCGACGCCGACGCACGCCTTCTTGTGCAGCCACCATTCGTATTCCGACTGGAACGTGAACGCGTCGCGTCCATAGGATTTGCCCGCGCCTAGGCAGTCGCAAATCATCTCGACTGCATATTTATACAGCATATCCGTCGGGTGCGGACGGATGTCAAAATTATCCCACCATGCCTCGTAATGGTGCAGGTTCCGCCCGTGATGGTGGATCCACGCGAGCGAGCGCCCGTGATTGCGCTCCTTGCAGACCTTGATCGGCGAGACCTTCCCGTTATAGTACTTCACGCTCTCGCAGAATTCCATCGGCGAGAATTTCGACCAGTCATGCATGAAGCCCTGCCACGGGATGCCCGCAAGGCGGCAGAAATGAAACACCCAGTATTTATGCCGCAGGATCATCCAAGTATGGCCGGCCACGCGCTGAAAGAGATTCATCATCCTCACCTCGGAAATAAAAAAGAAGGGTGGCATCCAAAAAGGATGCTGCCCTTCTATTATCTGCTTTTTCTGCGAGAAAATCCAGTCTTTTCTCAGGCATCCGCCTTGCTGCCCTTGACGACCTTCGAGAAGATCGCGAGCACGCAGACGAACACGATGAGGCCGAGCCACTCCGCCGTATCGGCAAAATCCTTGCCGACGAGGCCGAGCGGATCGTCGCTGCCGCCGCCCGAGAGCGAGACAACGATGACGCCGGCCAGAATGACGCCGATGATCGACTCACCGACGATCAGGCCGGATGCGAACAGCGTGCCGCGGCGGCGTCCCGCACGGGCCGCCTGCTCGCCGCGCGCCTTCATCGTCTTGTCGAGGAGATAGCCGAGAACCGCACCGATGACGAGCGGGGTCTGGACGGATGGCGGCAGGTAGATGCCCATGCCGACCGCGAGTGGCGGCAGGCAGAGGCTCTTCGTGTTGCGCTTCAGCAACTGGTCGACGATGACGAGCACGACGCCGAGGCCGAGGCCGATGTAGATGTACTCCCAAGCGAGCTGGCTCGAGAAGATACCCTGTGCGATGGTCGTCATCAGAGCGGCCTGCGGTGCGGCGAGCGCCTGGCTCGGATCCATGTCCGGACGCGGCAGAGCGCCTGGGAAGCCGTATGCCTCATAGAGGAGGTTCAGGACCGGTGCGATGACGAGCGCGCCGACCACGACGCCGAGCAGCAGGGCGACCTGCTGTTTCCACGGCGTAGCGCCGACGAGGTAGCCGGTCTTGAGATCCTGCATGTTATCGTTCGAGATGCAGGCAATCGCCATGATGATGGACGTCGTGAAAATGGCCGTAGCTGTCGCGAACTTCTCGCCGCCCGGCAACGCGAAGATGCCGAACGAGGAGCAGAGCGCGTACATCACGAGGGATGCGACGATGATGCCGAGGATGCCGATACCCGAGATCGGGCTCGACGACGTGCCGACGAGGCCGGCCATGTAGGCGCAGGCCGCAGCGACGAAGAAGCCCATGAGGACCGCGACGCCGACGCCGACGAATACGAACGTGAGGTTCTCACCGAGCGGGAGCCCCTCCGGAGATACGAATGCGTAGAAGATGCCGAGCAGGCCGACGACCGTCACGATGAAGACCGTCGCGACGCTCTTGATGGACATATCGATGTCCATGCGATGGCGCGCTTTCGCTTCCTGCGGCATGCGTACCGCGGCGAGCGACTCCTTGACGCCCTCGATGACCGGGCCGGCGAGGGAAATCAGCGTCCAGATGGCCGCGACACCCATCGCGCCGGCGCCGATCAGGCGAACCTTGTCCTGATAGACGCCGCTCGCGAATTTCTGCAGCGTCATGCCGTCCGGCACAACGCCCGTGATCGTGAAGTACGGAACGAAGCCCGCCCACGCGATCAGGATGCCGACGAGCATCGCGAGGCCCGACGCGATACCGATCAGGTAGCCCGCGCCGACGAGCGCCGACGAATAGCCGATCGGGAACTGCGTCATGCCGCGGCCGACGTGGAACCAGAGCGAGAGGCCCGAGCCGAGCACATGGAAGCCGCTCGAGCAGAGGGCGATGAGGCCCGCGACGATGCCGCCGGAGAAGATCTCCTTGATGCCGCTGCCGCCGGCCTTTTCCTGATCCTCTTTCGAGCTGCTGCCGACCTTCAGAATCTCAGCGGCCGCAACGCCCTCCGGGTACGCGAGGTCGGAATGCACGACCATCGCGCGGCGCAGAGGAATCGTGAACAGCACGCCGAGGCAGCCGCCGCAGGCGGATACGAGGAGCGTCTGCCAGAACTCGAAGCCCTGCCAGTACCCGATCATGAGCATGCCCGGGATGATGAAGATGATGGCGGACAGTGTCCCCGCTGCCGATGCCTGCGTCTGCACCATGTTGTTCTCGAGGATGTTCGACCCCTTGGCCATCTTCAGGATAGCCATCGAGATCACGGCAGCCGGTATTGCCGAGGAAAAGGTAAGACCGACCTTGAGTCCGAGGTAGACGTTCGACGCGGTAAAGATTACCGTCAGGATTGCGCCGAGTATCATGCCGCGGACGGTGAGTTCCGGCACGCGCAAGTCGTGCCGCATGAACTCATTGTCTTCATTCGTCATGTGAATCTACTCCTTCTGGAAAAGATAAATGCCGGGTTTGTCCACGTAGCGTGAACAAACCACAAACACTATTATACGCATATTTTTTGCGTTTGTAAACCCTTTACATGATGTATACAAGAACAAAAAAGACGCATTTCCGATACAGGAAAAGCGTCTTTTATAAATATGCTATTTTTACGTGAAGTTTATTCATTCCTTGAGCCGGATCACGCCGGGCTGCTCGATATGCCAGCCCGCGGAGTCCTTGCGGAACAAGGCTGGGAGCCGCACCTGCATGTGATGGTACTGCTGGCCGGCCTCGTAGTTCGAGGCGAAGGTCTCCTTCATGCCACCCTCTGCGTGCTCCTTCTCGCCATACGCGCGCATAGGGTTCGGCACGACGACGAAATGCCCTTTGTCATCCGGCACCTGCCAGGCCCAGAACGCGCTGATCGAGAACGGCGCGAGCGTGAACTTCGGCGCGTGGTCGCCCGTCGTCTCGTCGACCGCATCGTGTTCCGTGCAGCGCAGCAGGCGCAGCTGATAGTTGTCGACGAACGCCTGGCACGCCTCCTCGGCGCGTGGCACATCCATGCTCGACGAAAGGTTGTTGTAGTCGATCACGAACCGCGCCCAGACGGCCTCGGCCTCCGGCTGGCCGCCGTCCGCCGCCTTTGCGCCGGATGCCGCGCGCTCCGGCGCGCCTTTCCCCGACGGGACGCCGGCGGCAGCGGTGATCGCCGCGACCTGCTCCGCGGTCTGCGCGCCGCGCAACGACTCGATCTGCCGCCGCAATTTCTTCACCTCGGCCTCGAGCGCGTAGACCTTCTCGACCTCCGCGGCCTTCTGCCGCACCGTCGAATAGGCGAACGCCGCCGCGAGCAGCGCGAGCAGCCCGACGACCAGACTGAAGAAAATCAATACATCCGCCACCATCGGCGAGAAGATTCCCATCGGCTGTTCCATCCCACAGCACCCCCTTGCTGTTTTCCGTGTTTCCCTTTCTACTACATTTCTACAGCAACCGGATATTTCCTCTATTTCCCCACAAAGAAAAAGCGGCTGCAGAGTCTGCAGCCGCCAAAAGGATAGAAAAGAGTCAACAGGGGAAACTTGCAGGGAATCCGCGATTCCCTGCCCTTTATTTGCTGAAGGAAACACCTTCTGCAGCCTCTGGATGCACGGCATCTGCAGGGGTGGCAGATACAGCCGCAGCCTCCGTCGGCACATCCGCAAGAGCCTTCGTGTCTTTCAGGCTGACCTGACTGACGACGGCCGGCTCCCGGGTCTCCGTTACGGCATGCAGCGTCTTCAAGCTTTCCGCTGCCGCCTTCACCTCATCGACCGATTGTTTGTCCTGCACCTTGTCTGCGGCGACCTTCTCCAGTCCCGTGTCCGCATAGGTTTTGAGCTGTTCCTGCTTTGCGTTCGCAAGCTCCTCCGCCTTCTGTCTTGCCTCGGCCTCCTTGCGCTCACGCTCGGCTTTTTCCTCCGGCGTTTCGCCCGCCTGCTTCTGCACGATCGCCGAGGCAATCGTGCCGCTGCCCTTCAGCGTGTTGTAGACCAGGCTGCCGGATGCCGGGATTTTCGCGCCGTCTGCCACCGTCACCGTCCCGTCAACCGTCACGGCGTCCGATGCCTGCATGTCGATCGAGCTATGATCCCACGTCGGCGCCTCCGGCACGTAGTTGCCCGTGCCGTCATCGACGTAGTTGTTGTTCCCGTCCGGATTCAGCGTGATCGTCACGCCCTCCGCGACGGAGAGCGTCGTGCTCTGCGTCGCGAAATGGTTGTACGCCGTAACGGCAGCACCGGCGTCAAAGGCGATTCCGCCCTTTGCCTTGTCATACGTAACCGCAGCCGGCGTCTTCCAGTCCTCGTCCGATGCCTCGGCCGTCGAGAGCGTCAGGTTGACGGCGTCGAGCGTGCCGCTCACGTTGATCCCGCTCGGATTGACGATGTACGTACCGGCAGTGCCCTTCTGCCGGATCTGCCCGGCAAGGGTCGTTGCCGTGCCGCTGCTGACCAGATTGACCAGCGGGATCTTCGAGTCTGCCGTATTGAGCGTCAGGTTCTCGCCATTTGCCATATCAAAGGATTTCCAGCGGATGATGACGGCGCTGCCGTTATCGTCGGAACTGTTGGAGCGGAGCTCCGTGCCCGAGGTCAGGCTGCTGAGTGCAGCCGCTGCGTCCGCGCCGCTGATGCCCCATTTGCCATTGCCCCAGTCCTGGCTGTCGATGCCGCCATCGGCACCTCCCGGGATAACGGAAACCGTCCCGTTCACGACCTCGCCGCCCTGCGGCATCGCATAGGCCGGTGCCGCAACGCCGACGGCCAATGCGGACAGGATGGCAAATGCAAGCGCTTTTTTCTTCATCTTCATATCGAACCCTGCCTTTCTATCAGAAGGAGATGCCGCCCCAGAAAGTAAACCGGCGGTGACCCTGCGGATCATGTTCTACGCTGTCCGGCTCATGCGCGATGAAGGCGTAGTCGAGCGAGAGATGCAGTTGCTCATAGTTGTAGCGCAGGCCGAGGCCATAGCTTGCCAGGTCGGTGTTCCCGTATCCCTTGCGGTTGTTGTGCAGGGATGCCCCGTCGACGAATGCGAGCGCGCGGAGTCCTTTCAGATAGACCGGCGTATAGAACTCGAGCGAACCCGAGATGCCGCGGTCCGCCGTGCGGATATTCTCGTCAAAGCCGCGCACGGAATCCCTTCCGCCCGCACCGAACTTCTCGCAGCCGATGAGCTCGTCATCGGTATACTGACCGGCCAGACGCGCCCCGAAGAGCCAGCTGTTCCCGGCGCCGAGCTTCGTCTGATAGCCCGCATTCGCATGGAAGATCGTATAGTGCTTGTCCGTCCCGTCGGTCATCTTGCGGAAATCATCTCTGTCCCCGGTGATGTTTTCCTGCACGCCGAGCCCGTAGCCGAAGCTGTGCCGGATGCCGGCATCGCGGTGCTGGAAACTCAGATATCCGTCGAGATGGCTGAAATCATAATGCCCAATCCGATACGAGCCGCCCCACGTGAGGTCGGTATTGTTCTTGCTGTGATGCCAACCCGTGCCGAAGTCCCAATAGTCCTTTTCCCGGCTCGAGTTCGCGAGATAGTGCTGATAGCTCAGATTCGCGCGCTGGCTCTCGCCGTCCGCCGTGATGTCGAACGGATAGCCCTTGGAGAGGTCATGCAGCTTGCTTGATGACGCGCTCGCGGAAAACGTCAGCGTATCCGCTGCCTTCGCGAGAGGGAGGCGATAGGACACTGCGCCCTCGAGGACATCGCCCGCATGGTCGAGCGAGCTGACGACTGCCGCACCAAGCGTATCGCCGAGACCGGAGAGGTTCCGGTCCACATAGGTCACGGTGCCGCGCCAGTCGCCGGTATAGGTCGAGCCGTTGTTCGAAACCGAGATTCCCGCATCGACGCGCTTCCCTCGGATGCCCGCGACCTTTGCGCGGTATCCGCCCGCCGTCTGCGTGAAATTCACCGCAAGCTGCAAGGCCTGCCCGTTCGTATTGTACAGTGCGATCTGGCGGCCGAGCTTTGCGACATTGACCTCCGATTTCGCGAGTTCCGGCACGAGCTGCAGGATCTTCTCCTTCGTCAGCTGCGAACCTGCTGCCACATCGACACCCGTGACGTGGAGCGTCGTATGCGCGAGTTCCTGTGCCTTCTCTGCCGGAACCTGCGACCCCGCTTGTACCGCCTGACGGACCGCCGTCTCCGCGTCCTGCGGCACGGCAGCGGATGCCGTTCCCGCGCCGAGGCAAAGCAGCGCGGAAAGCGTCAGGCTCAGCTGTTTCTGATGCTTCATGAAATCGAACTCCCCTCACTATTCCTATTCCCGGGCGTCCGAAGCGCCCTTTCTATATTTCCTGTATTTCCCGGGCTGCGGCGCACGTCAGTCCTTGCGCAGCTGCTCGCTCGTGAGCGGGGCAGGCTTTGCGAAATGGGACAGCGCGTAGGCCGCGGCACCGGTATAATCGATCGCGTATTCGTTCGTCGACCACGAGGTCAGCACATCGAGATACGATTTCGCCGTCGGGACATGCTTGCTCTTCAGGTAAGCCGTCTGGTCCGGATCCCCTCCGGATACCGCGTTCGGGCCGCCGACGAGCAGGCCCGGCACGTAGGCTCCCGTGCTCTCGTGGATGCGGTTATGCGGATGCTGCGGATAGTCCGCGCCAACGCCCGTCAGGAAGCTCTTGCCGAGCGCGTTGCGCCCGAGCATATAGTGTACCTGCGCGAGCGCGCCCTCGACATATTCTTTCTTCGGCGCGAACTCATTGGCCATCAGCAGCATGTCCGCCTGCGTCATCGCGTTCTTCGTCGAGGCCCAGGTGTATTCATTCGCCGCGAGCGCGCAGTGGAAGCCGTCGCCGCGGATCTTGCCGGCGATTTCGTCCGCATAGCTCAAGAATGCCTGCTTCACCTTGGCCTTCAGCTTCGCATCGCCGCCGTCCGCCTTCAGGTACGCGTACTGCGCGAGGCCGAGCGTATTATCCCAGGTGAAGAAGCTCGGCTTCTGCCCGAATTCCGCCGCATGCGCCTTCAGATAGTTCTCATATTTCGCGCCGCCGGTCGTGCGGAACATCTCCGCGGCGAACCAGAGGCGTTCCTGACTGTCATCCGTATCGTTGTATGGGCCGGAACCGCTTTCCTGTCCCTCATCGACGCGATAGATGGATTTCTTTTCCTTGGACAGGTAGTTCCAGACCTTGTCCGCGTCCGCCTTCAGCTTTGCGGCATACGCCGGCTCGAACGGACCGAACACGCGCATGCCGATAGCGAGGCTCGCGCCGTACATCGCCGTGCTCGCCGTGCAGGTGCTGTACAGGAACCGCGGCTGCGTATCGGTATCCGGGCTCTTGTCGAAGCCCGGCCAGACCGCGCCGGCCACTTTATGGAACGTGCTGCCATCCTTCCGCTGCATCTCCTTGAGGAAATTCAGCTCGTATTTGACCTCGCTCAAGACATCCGGCAGGTGCTCCGCGCTCTCCGTCCCCTTCGGGAACTGGAGCTGGCCGACCGTGAACCGGCTGCGGTTCGCCTCGTAGGCGAGCATGAGCTCCGACGCGGCAAGGCTGCCCGTTGTCGTGTACTTGCCATAATCGCCGGCATCGTACCAGCCGCCGAGCACATTCACCTTGTCGCCTTTCTTGCTTACCTTGTCAGTGAAATAGACCGAAGCCTCCCGGTCCTGCATATGGCCGCCCTTGAGCTTCAGCCCCGTCACAGCGCTGTCGTCAATCGGCGTGCCGCTGCGGGAGAGCGTATAGGAGCGGAGCACGCGGGTACTCGTGCTCGCGTAGACGTTATCGCCGATTGCGAACGGGTAGGACGAGTTCCCACCCACTACGAGGCGGTATTTCCCGGCTTTCTCGAAACCGGTGAAGTCTGCCGTCCGGAGCGTCTCCTCGGAGTTCGCGTCTTTGCGCGGCGCGGAAAGCTTTCCCTGATAAACGGTCTTGCCAGTCGCTGCGTCCACGAGCGAGAACGTATCCGCGCCCGTGTCGCGGACCATCGCCACCTTGTCGTGATCCGTCAGATACCCGACCTGATCGACGTAGAGCCCGTTATCCGCGGCGAAGGCCGTCCCACCGACTGTGCCAGCGGTGACCGCCATGGCGAGGAGAACCGCTTGGACGAGATGTTTCTTTCTCATACGCATGCTCCTCATTTACCCGTGTACGGCGTGTACTTGACCGATTTGTATTCGGCGACGAGCGGCAGGTTATCGGCATTGAACGGCTTGAGCCAGTCGTTGACGCCGATGCCCGGCCATGCGTTCATCATGATCTTCTGCTTCGTGATCGGCACATCGCTGCCCTCGTGGCGGTAAACCTCTTTGCCATCCACATACCAGACGATCTTGCCCGGCGTCCAGTCGAATGCGTACGTATGGAAATCTTCCGACGCGTCAAAGCCGAGGTCGATCATCTTCTCGTGGCCGCCCTTGCCGTTGCGCCAGTAGTTCAGCTGCACCTTCGTCGAATCTTTGCCGAGCACCTCGAAGTCGATCTCATCCCACGGATCGCCGTCCCATGGGCCCGTATAGGTGAAGAACGAGGAGACGACGCCGTCGTTCTTTATGGCCTTCATGACGCATTCGTAGTGGCCGTATCCATAGGTCTTCTTCGTGCGCACCTCGCCGCCGGCATACGGGTACTTGTCCGCGGCCGGATTCGGCGAATTGTCGATGACGAGCTCGAGGTCGCCACCGTCCATCGGCGTGTTCTCCTTGTGCCAGAAGCAGTTGAATGGGTTGCCATTTCCCCATCCATCCGATGACTCAAAATACGTCATCGACCCGTCCGTGAAATCCTCGGAAAAAGCATCTCCTGCCTGTACCTGCGTGGCCGGCGTTGCGGATACCACACCCGGCTGCGCGGTCCATGCAATCGGCGCGGCGAGAGCCGCCAGAACGGCCGCCGCCAGTACATGTTTTCTTACATTCAGCATATCGACATCCCTTTCTCCCCTCCGGGTCAGTTGGTCAGATCCTCGCCATTCGACGCGATGACCTTCTGATACCAGTAAAACGACTTCTTCGGCTTGCGCGCGAGCGTCCCTTTTCCCTGATTGTCCTTATCCACATAGATGAAGCCGTAGCGCTTCTCCATCTCGCCGGTGCTCGCCGACACGAGATCGATGGGTCCCCACGGGCAATAACCGATCAACGTCACGCCGTCTTCTTCCACGGCCTTCTTCATCTCCGCGATATGCGCGGCGAAATACCGGATGCGCTCGTCATCCTGCACCACGCCATCCGCATCCGGCTGCTCGTGGAGCCCGATGCCGTTCTCCACGACGAAAAGCGGCATCTCGTAGCGCTCGGCGAGCACGTTCAGCATGTAGCGGAACCCGACCGGATCGATCTGCCAGCCCCAGTCCGACGGTTTCAGATAGGGGTTCGGCACATCCTTGTCCGCGCCGGTCTCCGCGTCGTATTCCGTCGCGAAGCTCATGTAGTAGGACAGGGCAAAGTAATCGACTTTCCCCTCCTCGAGCCATTTCAGGTCGCCCTGCTCCATCTTGACCTCGATGTGCTTGTTCTCCCAGAGCTTCAGCATGTACTGCGGGTAATGGCCGCGGCACTGCACATCGGAGAAATAGAACGTCCGGTCCATCTCTTTGAGCGCGGCCATCTGATCTTCCGGCTTGGCGCTCGCCGGGTACACCGGCGACATCGCGAGCATGCAGCCGATCTGGAAATCCGGATTGATCTTGTGCCCGATGACGACCGCTTTCGCAGACGCGACGAATTCATGATGCGCCGCCTGATACATCACCGCGTATTTATCCTCGCCCGGCTGGAAGACGATGCCGGAATTCGTGAACGGCGCAAACGCGTCGTCGACATTGCGCTGGTTGTTGATTTCGTTGAAGGTCATCCAGTAGCTGACCTTGTCCTTGTAGCGGCGGAAGCAGGCCTCCGCGAAGCGGACGAAGAAATCGATGAGTTTGCGGTTGCGCCAGCCACCGTACTCCTTCACGAGATGATATGGCATCTCGAAATGGGACAGCGTGACCACCGGTTCGATGCCGTATTTCGCCATCTCGTCGAACAGGTCATCGTAGAACTGCAGGCCGGCCTCGTTCGGCTCCTGCTCATCCCCGTTCGGGAAAATGCGCGTCCACGCAATGCTCGTGCGGAAACATTTGAAGCCGAGTTTCGCAAGCAGGGCGATATCTTCCTTGTAGTGATGGTAGAAATCGATGGCTTCATGGTTCGGATAGACCTTGCCCGGCAGCACGCCGTCCGTGATCTCGCGCGGCTTTCCCGGCCCGCCGATCGTCATGACGTCCGCGACGGACATGCCTTTGCCGCCTTCTTTCCAGCCGCCCTCGATCTGGTGCGCGGCGACGGCGCCGCCCCAGAGAAATCCTTTTGGAAAGCTCATGCCTCTTTTTCCTCCTGACCATCTAAACGCTTATAGACCGCGATGAATTCCAAGGCGATGGTCTTGAACGCCTCAGCGCTCATCAGCTGATCCTCGGCGTGCAGGATGAGCAGGCCGATGGGCTGACCCTTGCCGTTCGCCTCATCTTCCAAGAGCTTTGCATGTGCGTCATGCCCTTGGACGAAGGCATCGTCGCCCTCCTTGATGAGGCTTGCCGCCTTGTCATAATGCCCTTTCTTTGCCTCCTGGATTGCCTCGATGTAGCTGCTGCGCGCCGTGCCGACCGCAGAGATGATCTGGAATGCAATCAATTCTTGTCCTTCCATCCTCGATCACTCTCCCATCAGCTGCCGGGCAAATGCCAGGGTGCCCTTGCCGTCCATGCGGCCATACATGCGCATATCGATAGCCTCGACCGGAACGCCCGGAACCTCCTGCGCAATCTTGTTCTTCTGGAAACGGATCTGCGGGCCAAGCAGAATGCAGTCGGCATCCGCCGCCTTTGTCGCGGCCTCGGTGGCCGAGAACGCTTCGATGGAGCACTCGTAATTTTCCGTCTTTGCCGCCTCCTGCATCTTTTTCACGAGCATGCTCGTAGACATACCGGAAGCGCAGAGCAATACAATCTTTTTCATCATTTTTCCCTCTTTTGAAATCAGAAATGGAAATCCACACGGGTGCGAAGCACGTTGTGATGGTATGTTTCGTTCTTCTCGCCGTAGATCTCTTTGAATGCCTTCGCGAACTGATAGGCCGTATCCCACTCGATATTCCGCGCCGGGACGTATTTGAAACCGAACGCCCAGCCCTTGCTGCCAGCGCGGTAGAAGCTGTCCTGCTTGTCGCCGAATACGCCGACCAGGCCGTTTTCGTTGCGCGGCTGATCAAACCAGCGGCTATAGAGTTGGAAGGATCCCGGACTGTTGAGATCCGGCCAGCGGTAGTTGAGTTGAACGGCCCAGGTGTCCTTCTTCCCGTAATGCACATTGGCAGGAACGGCGCCCCACTCCATGACATCGTTGCTGGCTCGGTTCGTGCGGACATAGTCACCGAGGAAGAAGATATTCTTCATCGGGTTCCACATCGCGCCGATCAGCATGGCGTTCGTCCCGGCGGTGTTCGGGTAGTCCGGAACAGCGGGGTCATAGTAGTTCTTGCCCATGCCCTCGTGTTTGCCGATGTTCAGCTTGCCATAGGCGGCCCGCATCTCGAGTCCATGACCGACTTTTCCCTTGAGGCCCGCGCCATAGAAATCGAAGTGATAGCCGCGGTCTGTCGGCGAGAGGTAGAACGCCTCGGCCGTCAGATTGCTTCCCGGGAGCGGCGTGCTCGCGACGACGCCATCCGACTCATTGCCGAAATAGATAAAGTTGTAGCCCATCCCACGCCATCTGCGTCCGACATCGAGATGCACCTTGCCGACATCGCCCTCGGCCCAGATGCGCTGGATCCCGCTGTCCTCATCGTCATGGTGACCGTTCTTGCTGTCATGATAGTAGGTCGTGCCATCGCCCGTGTGATACTTCGCATAGCGCTGCAACGTCTCCCACTGGAAGTTCATGCTCCACTTGTCGTTGACGCGGTATTTGCCCTCGAGATCGACGTAGAAACGGCGGAAGTCGTTCTGATCAACATAGGCTTTGCTGTTGTCGTTATCCCATGCCACGCGGCCGAAGCCCTTGAACTGGAAGCGGTTCGCGTCATTGCGGATGCCCTGAATGGCCGTGCGGTTGCTCTTCGCGATCCGCGTGGTCTGGCGCAGCGTGCTGTTTTCCTTCTTCAGTGCGGCAATCTGATCCGCGAGCGCCTTCTGCTGGGCCTCGAGCGCGGCAATGCGGTCATCCAGCGATGCATCTGCCGCCGGCGCTGCGAATACGTTTCCCGTCAGGCCCATCGTGAGGCCGAGCAGGATGGCTGTCGTCTTTACTTTGTTCATCATGATTCTCCCTTTCAAATATCCTTATTCCCCTAAAAATCTTTTCAGGCTTCTGCCTGCTTGTCTTTCTCCTCTGCGGATGCATTCTCCGCTTCGCCGTTCTCTTCAGCGAGCATCGCGACGTCCTGTGCACGCAGGAACGGGTAGTAAAGCAGCGTTGCGATGACCAGATTGATCAGCTGCACGACACCGCCCTGCCAGCCGTCGAGCAGCAGGCCACCGATAACCGGCGGCGTCGTCCACGGAACCTGCACCGCGCTGAACGGCGCCATGAAGCCGATCTGGATCGCGAAATACGTCACGAACAGCGCGAGTAGCGGTGCGAGCACGAACGGCACGAGCAGATACGGGTTGAACACGATCGGCAGGCCGAAGATCAACGGCTCATTGATGTTGAACAGGCCCGGCACGAACGACATACGGAGCAGCGATTTCAGCTGCGTGGAACGGCATTTGATCAGGCCGGCGATCAGCAGGCCGAACGTCATGCCGCAGCCGCCGCTCTTGACGAACACATCGTTCATCTGCGCCGTGATGATCTTCGCCTGCGGGTTGCCGAGCAGCGTCTGGCCCATATCGAGGAGGGTCTGGTTATCGAGCGCGTTCGCGATGAGCAGCGGGCTCATGACGCCGCCGACGATGTTCGGGCCATGGATACCTGCCCAGAACAGGACCGGCTGGAGGCCGACGATGACGATACCTCCCGCGAGCGTATCCGAAAGGCTCTGCAGCGGCGTCTGGATCAGCTTGAAGATGAGTTCCGGCACCGTCGTCGCCCCGATGAAATGGCAAAGGCCGTACAGGACAGCGGCGATCGTGAACAGGATCGTGCCCGGGATCAGGGCCGTGAAAGCCTTGGTCACGCCGGCCGGCACCGAAGCCGGCATCTTGATGGTCAGATGGTTCCGGATGCAATAGCAGAACACGTAAGACGTCAGGAACGCGACGAGGATCGCCGTGATGACGCCGTTGCTGCCCGCCCAGCTTTTCGGGATGACGTTCGCGACCGTCACGCCATCGACGTTCATCGTCGGCGGCAGCAGGATCAGGAACGTCGACAGCGCGAGGATCGCGGCCATCATCGCATCGTATCCCTCGGCTTCAACGAACTTGTACGTAATCGTCAGTACGACGATCAGCGCGAGCACGTTGAACGTGCCGCCCGCCACGGCGTTGAGCGCCGCGGCCCAGTCGGGGCCGAAAATGCCAGCCATGAATTCCGGATAGCCCGGGATTGGCAGATTGGCGAGCAGCAGGAAGATCGATCCGCCGATCGTGAACGGTGTCGTCATGATGAAGCCGTCACGCAGTGCCGCGACAACTTTGATCTGTGCGAACATACCCATCCATTCGACGAAACGGTCAAACAGTTTCTGTTTCATCGTATCTATCTCCTTTTCTGTGAGTGTATGCTTAGCATTGCTCTTCTTTCCGATTGATTTCAGTCTATCATTCCGATTTTCCGCTTTCAATAAATTCAAAACGGATAAAAACGCTGTTTCAACGAAAATATCGAAATCCGCCGTTTCTGAAACAGCGTAACAAAAAGCGCCATCCCTCCGCTAAGAGGAATGGCGCCTATCGCTATGCCTGTTTCAGTAATAGAAATGTTCGCTGAGCCACTGATCTTTTTCCTTCGCGGCCCCGTAATCAATCCGCGTCATCAGCGCGGCAAAGATCACGTTGATGACGTACTGCGCGGTCAGCAGGAAGACGCGCGGCCCGAGCTCCTGCATCGTGTCGACGGTCGATACCGGGAACACGACATCCGCCAGGCCGCCGAGCGTCGAATCCGGTGCGCCCGTGATCAGCACGGAATGGAGCCCGCGGATCTTCAGCAGCTGCGCGATATCGATCAGCATGCGGTTCTCGCCGGTCCGGCTGATGAAGAATGCCAGATGATCCTTCCCGACCGCCGTCGCCTGCAGATACTGCATCGTCATGGCCGTATGCACGGTGGAACACTTGTTCGCCATGATGAAGCTCGACGCAGCCATATTGGCCACGTGGAGGTTATCGTCCATTGCGTAGAAATCGACATGCCGGCATTTGTGGATCAGGGAAAACGCCCGGACGAAAAGCGAGGGATCCAGCAGAGATCTCGTATTGCGTATCGCCTCGATCTCGATGCCGGTCACCTTTTCGAGCAGAGACTGCACCGTGTCCTTGTCGTCCATGTTGAAGTCCAGGATCTTGGGGTTCTCGACATTCTGGAGCATTTCCGCGAGGAATTTCACGCGGAACTCCGTATACCCGCCGAAGCCGAGCTTCTGGCAGAAGCGGACGATCGCTGCCGGGCTGCAGAACGTCGCGCGCGCGAGCTGCCGCGTCGACATCGTCGGCAGCTGCCGGAAATTCTTCAACAGATACGACGCGATGACGCTTTCCGTTTCAGAAAAGCCTTTCTTCCGCTCCAGCGTCTGCACAAGTTTTGTCATAGGATCACCTTCCCTTCTTCCCGCATGCCCGCTCAAGTCTCACGTCTCACGTGGTAGGCCGCCGCGTACATGGTCGGCAGCACGAGCAGGGTAAGGACGGTCGCGACGAACAGGCCGCTCGCGATGGCCACGGCCATCGGGCCCCAGAACACGCTCGTCATGAGCGGGATCATGCCGAGGATGGCGGCGGCCGCCGTCAGCATGATGGGGCGGAAGCGCAGCACGGCAGAGTCGACGACCGCATCCCACGGCGTCTCGCCGGCCGCCAGATGCTTCTGGATCTGGTCGATCAGGATGACCGCGTTGCGGATGATCATGCCGAACAGCGCGAGCACGCCGAGGATCGCGACGAAGCCCATCGCCTTGCCGAAGAGCAACATGCCCCAGGCGACGCCGATCAGGCCGAGCGGCGCCGTCAGCAGGGTCAGCACCATATCCTTCGCGCTGCGGAGCTGGAACATCAGCAGCGTCATGATGATGAAGATCATCGCCGGGATCGGCACGAGCAGGTGGTTGACCGACTTATCGCTGTCCTCGAGCGTGCCGGAGCCCTCGATGCTGCAGCCGAGCGGCAGGTCTTTCTTCAGGTTCTCCACGGCTTTCAGCGCCTTGGTCGTCGCGTCGTTCGCCGTGCCGTTTGCGACATTCGCCTCGACGGTGATGGTCGGACGCAGGTTGTAGCGCTTGATAAAGCCGTCCTCCGCATCGTAAGAGATCTTCGCGATCTGCCCGAGCGGCACATAGCCCGCCTTCCCGAGATAGATCGGCAGCTCCTTCATCTGCGCGAGGTTCTCGCGGTCGACTTTTGCGAGGCGCAGGTCGATGTCGATCGTGCGGTCGCCGGCGTAGTACTGCGCGCCGGACGCCCCCGTGATCTCCGTATAGATCATCTGCGAGACCGCCTGGCTCGAGACGCCGAGCGAGCGCAGCTTATCCTGGTCGAGCTCGAGGTGCATCGTCTTCTGCTTGTCGCCCCAGTCGAAATGCACGTCCGAGACGTTCGGATCCGCCGCGATCTCATCGCGCACGCGGCCCGCGAGCTCTTTCGTCTGGTCGATGGTCAGGCCCGTCACGCGCACCATGATCGGGTAGTCGGACGGCGGGCCGGTCTGGATGTACTGGAGCCGCCCGCGCACGTCCGAGAATTCCTCGTCAAACGCCGCGTTCAGTTCCTTGGCGAGCTTTTCGCGCGCCTCCGTGTCCTTCGCGACGATGACGAACTGCGTCTCGTTGTCCGCGTCGGCCTTCGGGTCGACCGTCAGCACGAAGCGCGGCGCGTACTGCCCGACATAGTATGAATAGTTGTCGATCTCGTCCTCATGTTCCTGCAGGAACGCGCTCATGCGGTCCGCGACCTTCTGCGAGGCCGCCATCGACGAGCCCTCCGGCAGATCCATCGAGACGAGGATCTCCGGGCGCAGGGAGGACGGGAAGAACTCCTGCTTGATGAATTTCATCGAGAACACGGAGACGAGGAACAGGCAGACCGTCGAGATCAGCACGATTTTCCGGTGCGTCAGGAAATAGCCGAGCACGCGGCGGAACAGCTGATAGAACCGGCTCTGATAGGGATCCGGACGGCCGCTCGCATCCGTCACGACCTTGACCTTGATCAGGTAGGTGCCGAAAAGCGGCGCGACCATGACCGAAACGATCCACGACAGCAGCAGGGCCGTGCCGATGACCGGGAACAGCGCCTGGCAGAACTCGCTCGCCATGCCCTTCGCGAACGCGACCGGGATGAAGCCCGAGCACGTGATCAGCGTGCCGGTCAGCATCGGCTTCGCCGTCGCGCGGAACGCGTGGCAGGCCGCGTCAAAGCGGTTCTTGCCGAGCTCGAGCTGCACGCTCATCATCTCGACCGCGATGATCGCATCGTCAACCAGCAGGCCGAGCGCGATGATCAGCGAGCCAAGCGAGACCTTGTGCAGGCTGATGCCCGCCGCGTACATCACGACGAACGTGCCGCAAAGCACGAGCGGGATGCAGCCGGCGACGACGAGCCCCGTGCGGAAGCCGAGCGAAAGGAAGCTCACGGCCAGCACGATGACGATGGCCTCGAACAGGGTCTTGACGAAATCGTGGATGGAGTTGTTGACGACGCTCGGCTGGTCGGAGACCTGATGGATCTCAAGTCCGAGCGGCAGGTCATCCTGCACGGCCGCAATCTGCTTTTTCAGGTTGTCGCCGAGCTGCAGGATATTGCCGCCGTCCGCCATCGAGACCGCGATGCCGATGGCCGGCTCGCCATTGAAGAACATCTTCGGCTCCGCCGGCTCGACGCTGCGGCGCTCGACCGTCGCGATGTCGCCGAGGCGGAAGATCTTGCCATTCGCATTGATCGGCAGGTTCTTGATATCGTCGATGTTGTCGAACGTCCCGCTGACGCGCAGGTAGACGTTGTCCGTATCCGTATCGAGCATGCCGGACGCCGTCTTTTCGTTCTGCGTCTTCAGCGCCTGCATGATGACCTGCGGGCTGATGCCGAGCTCCGAGAGCTTCGCCGTCTCGACCTCGACGTAGACTTTCTCGTCCTGCACGCCGAGCAGCTCGACCTTCTGCACGCTCGGCACCTGCATGAGAAGCCGACGTGTATCCTCGGCGGTCTTGCGCATCTCCTCGTAGCTGTAGCCATCGCCGGTCACCGCGTATATGGAGCCGTAGACATCGTCGAAGCGGTCGTTGTAGTACGGGCCGTAGACACCGTCCGGCAGCTCGCGCTTCTCGTCCTCGCAGAGGTTGCGTACATCGTGCCAGACCTGACGGATCTCGCTTTTATCGATCTCATCGTCGAGCTCGACGTAGATGACCGTCTGCCCCGCGCGCGTCTCGCTCTGGATGTTGTCGAGATGCCGCGTATCCTGCAGCTTCTTCTCGAGCTTGTCCGTGACCTGATCCTGCATCTCCTGCGCGGTCGCGCCCGGCCATGCCGCCGAGATGACCATCTGCCGGATCGTGAACTGCGGATCCTCCATGCGGCCGAGCTTGTTGTAGCAGAAAATGCCGCCGATCGCCGTCACGATGATGAAATACCAGACGAGCACCTTATTTTTCAGGGCGACTTCCGTGAGATTCCTCATGACGCGTCACCCTTATCCTCATCCTCGGTGCGCACGGCCTGGCCCTCGGTCAGCCGGTGCACGCCGGCCGTCACGATGACGTCGCCCGCATCGAGGCCGTGCACGCGGACGTTGTTCGAATCGAAGTTCTCGACCGTCACATCTTTCAGCGAGACCGTGTCATCGCTGCCGACCACCCAGACCTGCGGCGTATCGCCGGTCTGATAGATGGCGGAAAGCGGCACGATGTATCCGTCCGTATCCGCCGCCTCGTCCGCGACGCTGACGCTCGCCGTCATGCCGAGCTCCATGCCCTCCGGCGGGTTCGGCACGGAGACGCGCACGCGGTACGTGCGCGCCGCGCTGTCCGCCATCGGCGAGACCTCACGCACGACGCCCGGCGTGCTGCCAGAGAGCGCCCAGAACTTCACCGTGACTTCCTTGCCGACCGGCACGCTCGCGAGCTGGTTCTCCGGCACGTTGATCTCGATCTCGAGCTCATCCGTCTGCACGAGCGTCAGGACGGTCTGCCCGGCCGCAACGACCTGGCCCTCCTCCGCGTTCACGGAGGAAACGACGCCTGCGGCGCCGGCGGTCAGATTCGTATAGCCGACCGCATTATGCCCCTGCGCGGCCTGCGCGAGCGCATTCTGATAGCTCGCGAACGCCGCGTCGTAGTTCGCCTGATACTGGTCAAGCACGGACGCCGCGACCGCGTTCTCATCGTAGAGCTGGGAATAGCGCGAGAGGTTCTTCTGCGCGAGGTCGAGCTGCGCGCGTGCCTGTCCGACGGCCGCGTCGCCCTGATTCGCCTTCTGCACGACATCCTTCGCGTCGATGACCATCAGCACATCGCCCGGCTGCACGCGCGAGCCGGCCTGCACGTTGCGCGAGATGATCTGCCCGCCGACCTGGAACGACATATTCGTCTCATAGCGTCCGCGGACGGTTCCCGCGTAGGTTCCGGCGGATTCCTGACCGACCGCCCCGACCTGCATGGTCTTCGCGAGCGGGGCCTTTTCCTGCGCCTGCTCTTTCCCGCCGCAGCCCGCAAGCGTCACGAGCATGCAGAGGGCAAGCAGGAGGGCAAGCCCTTTAATGGGTCTCATCTTCCTGCCTCTGTTTCTCCACTTCAACGATATACCCTCCCTTTTCCGGCTCATCGGAAATGTTGCGCGCGAGGCGCGGCAGATTGGCCTGGCTCGCGCGTTCGGCGAGCGCGCGGAAGCCGCCGATCATCGTGCGGACCTCCGCTGGATCCATGCCGGCTGTCAGATAGTCGACCCAGCGCTGGATGATGTTGCGCAGATACGCGTGCTTCTTCCTGCCATAATCCGTCAAGAAAATCCGGCGCACGCGGCGGTCATCCTCGTCGCGCTCGCGCCGCACGAGGCCCTTTTCCTGCAGCATATTCATCGTGCGCGTCACGACGGCCTTGTCGAGGAACAGCATCTCCGCGAGGTCATCCTGCCGCGCGCCCTCGTGATCGTAGATACGGATGAGCATGACATACTCCGAATAGGTCAGATGCATCTCTGCACAGGCCTCTACCACAAACAGCTGAGAACGCCGGTTCAATATCGAAAACCACCGGCCAATATCCACATAATCGTCCTCCATAGGACAGCCCTCCTCTATTTTTCAGAAGCGGATCATAATACGCTTCCTGCATTCCGTTTTAGGACTTATGGTTGATATCATCAAGAATAAGTTTAACAAAAAAGATGAGTTTGTCAATCGTTTTTTCCGTTCAATCCGTTGACATACTCATCTTTATTTTTTCTGTATAAATAGGGATATATCCTTGTTTTCGCGCGTTAAAATTTCATAAAATACGCGCCAGCCTGTTTCTGTTCAAGAAGCACCAGAAATATCAAAGCTGATGCAGCAGCTTCATCGCGACGATGCGGCGCACGGATGCGTTCAGCCGCTCCTCACTGATCTCGCCGTTCTGCACCGCGTCGAGGATGCCCATATAGATGTCCTGCTCGTGCTCGTACTCATGGCAGATCATGACGATATCCGCGCCGGCCTCGATGGCCTTCACGCCGAGGCTCCGGTAACTGTCGTGCTTCGCGACGGCGCCCATCTCCATATCGTCCGTGATGATGACGCCCTGGTAGCCGAGCTCACCGCGCAGCAGGCCATCCATGATGGCGCGCGACTGGCTCGCCGGATTCTGCGCGTCGAGCGCCGGGTATTTCAGATGCGAGACGAGGATGAAATAGTCCGTCGGCTGGCGGTTGTCGATGACCGCCTTGAACGGGACGAGATCCTCCTGCTCGAGCGTATTCTTCGAAGCGCCGATCTCGGAGATCTCCTGATGGGAGTCCACGCGGCCCTTGCCGATGCCCGGGAAATGCTTCAGCGCGTAGATCTCACCCTGCGACTCATAGCCCTGCGCCGCGGCCTCGACGAACGATCGCACCGTCTCCGGATCCTTGCTGAACGAGCGGCGGTCCGGAGAACCCACATCGGCGACCGGCGCGAAGTTCACGTTGATGCCGAGGTCTTTCAGACGCTTGCCCGTCTTTGCGGCCCAATCCGTCGCCGCCATCGCGTTGCCGGCCCGGCCGAGCTCGAGCTGCGCGGGAGGCGGCTCGATGATGCCCTTGCCGCGCACGACGTCGCCGCCCTCCTCGTCGATGCCGATGAAGAGCGGGAGCTTCTCGTCCGCCTGTTCCTGCAGGTGCTGCGTCAGCCGCTGCACCTGATCCGCGGACTCGAGGTTCCGGTCGAACAGGATGACCCCGCCGAAATGGAACTGGTGCAGCATATAGAGGCTGTCCTCCGTCACGTCCGTCCCGTGGATGCCGATCATGACGAGCTGACCGACCTTTTCCGTCGTCGACATCGAGTCTACGATGGCGTCGACTTTCTGATCCATGGTCAGCTCTTTGCCGGAAGCATCCGGCACGGAGGCTGCCCCGCCGGAAGCGGTGAATCTTCCATATAGGTATCCTCCGGCCACCACGCATAGGATGGCAAACAGCAAGGCGATGATCCGGTACTTCTTCGCTTTAGGATTCATTTCATCTCTCCTGTTCTTTCATTTCCTGATCGGCTGCGGCGGCTGCGGCCGCCCAGTCGCGGTTCACGACCTGCGCGATCTTCTTTTTCCCCTCGACATCCTCGTGCAGCCCGTCGAGGGCCATCGCGAGCGGCAGGATACCGTCCGGCGTCTCAAATGCCGCGGCGATGTCGATATGCGGCTTCGTGCGGATGTAGGCGTTGACCGCCGCGAACCGGTCCTGCCAGTCGTCAGCCGTCGGCTCCGCGAACACATGCGCAATCGCATCCGGGTTGATGGGCGGCAAGGTCAGCAGGATCGGGCGGATGCCGTGCTGCAGGGCCTTTTCCCGCATAGTCTCGAGATCCTCGATAACCTTGTCCGGATTCTCCCCGGCGCGCAGGCTGTTCGTGCCCGTGAAGATCATCAGGTATTTCGGATGGAACGGCAGCACGTCGGCATCGAAACGCGCGAGCGTCATGCTCGAAAGGTCGCCGCTCTCGGAGAGGTTCAGCGCGTCAAAATCCAGATACGAGAGCCAGCTGAACTCGAAATCCGCCGGATTGAATGAGTAGTGCCCGCCGCCGTGGCTGATGCTGTCGCCGAGCACGGCGACCTGCCAGTTGTCCTCCGGCAACGCCTGATAGGTCATGACCCGCGACCAATTCCCGATTGGCCGGTGATGGCCGTCGAGCGCGCGCACGCGCCAGTAGTACCGCCCGATGCGCGGCTTCGGGTCGTAGATCTCCGACATATTCGTAGGCAGGACCTCGATCGGCTTCGCCGCGGGATCTGCCTCTGGGTTTTCCGCGTAGACCGCAGCCTCGTAGCTCTCCGCGCCATAGAGGCCCGCCCAGCTGTAGACTGGATAGAGCAGCGTCTGCCCCCGCCCGTGCTGATACATGGCAAGCGGGCGCGGCGCCTGCTCGCCGGGGAGTGCCGGGTCGACATAGAGCGCGTAGGCGGGGCTCCAGCGGCTCACGGGCTCCCCGTCGAAACCGATGGAGCGCACGCGCCAATAGAGCGGCTCCTTGCCGAGGTCATCCCCGGCAATCTTCGCAAGCGGCGGGTTGTAGACATGCGTGTAGACCTCCCGCGTGCGGTACGCTGCCTGCTTCGATGGCTCGTCCTCCGAAAGCATCAGAGGCTCATGCGTAAAGAACTCTACCTCATAGACCACCGCGTCCGTATCCTTCTTCCATTCGAGGAACGGCGAGGCCGAGACGGGATCCTTCGGCGAGGTCTGCGTAAGCACGGCCGGCGGATCGCCAAGCGGCTGATCCTCTCCGGCCTCGCAGGTCGCCGCCCCGCTCCACGACGGATTCGTCGGTTCCTCCGGCGGCAGCCAGGCGTAGACGCCCGCCGCGCAGGCAGCGGCAAGGAGCCCCATGCAGGTCCACACCTTTCTGCTGCGCTTCATTCTGCTGCGCTTCATTCTGCTATGCTTCATGCGGGCACCCCCTTTTTCCGCCTGTTTTTCAGCCCGTTTCCAGCCTTTTCCATGCTCTTTCCATGATATCACAAAGAGTTAATTCCTGCCTATCGAAAATTTAGTTTACCTAATCAACTTTTAACAGCATGACTATTGCACTTTAAGTGCCCCCACGTATACTAAATACTGTCGAAAGGAGCTCCACGGATTGGAGAGAAACCTTTCCTCAATCATTTCGATTCCTAACTCTCAAAATCTCTTATTCTCTCTACTCTAACCCATCGGGCATCCGCCCGATGGGTCTTTTTTTGCGCTCAGAGGTATTCCTCGAAGCGGTCCATATCCGCAACGCGGATGGTCTTGCCGGAAAGCTCGAGGATGCCGTCGCGCTGCATCGCGGAGAGCTCGCGCGAAAGCGAGGGCCGCGTGACCGCGAGATAGGCCGCGAAGTACTCGCGGCTCCCGCCGAGCTGCACCGTGCCGTCCGGCCGCAGGTTCTGGAACAGGAACCGCACGATTTTCTCGCGAAGCGACCCGGAGGCCAGCACCTGGATCTTCTTCTGCATGAAGAAGGCCTTGCGCGCGAAAACCCGCATGAGATTCCGCTGAACGATCGCCGCTTCATGCGAATCGCCCTCTGCCGCACCGAACGTGAAGAGCTCGCTCGCGATCTCGAGGATCCCGGTCTGCTTCACCGCCTCGACATACATATCGTACGGGTGCCGGATCACGGCATAGACCTCCCCGAACATATCCCCGGGCTCATCGATTTCCGAAAGGAAGATCCGCCGCCCCGAGAACGTATCCTTCAGGATATGCACCTCGCCGTGCACGAGGATATAGAGGCAGTCCGGCACATCCCCGTCCCGGAACACCATCTCCCCCTTGCCGTAGCTGTGCAGGCGCACCTTGCTCGACGCGAGCAGCTTCCCGATATCCGCATCCTCCATATCCTTGCCGAGCACGCTGCGCCGGATAATTGCCGTGATGTCTTCTTTCTTCTTTTCCATAGCTTTTCCCCTTTCTCCACCGCTTTATCCACAGTTCTCCCCGTGTTTTCCGCGATTTTCCCGCGAAAAAAGCGCTTTTGTCCACCTTTTCCACAGGCTTATCCACTACTTTCTGTGGAAAAGGTGTTTTCTCCTGCCCCCTGCCAACAAAAAAGCCCCGCAGAAAATCCTCTGCGGAGCTATGCTTTCGATATGGTGCTCGCCAAGGGATTCGAACCCCTGACCCCCTCCATGTGACGGAGATGCTCTAGCCAACTGAGCTAGGCGAGCATAAAATAAAAGCTTCGCCGTCAGACGAAGCACAATGTTCTAAATGGTGGGGTTAACAGAATTCGAATCTGTGACCTCCTCGATGTCAACGAGACACTCTAACCAACTGAGCTATAACCCCATATGTCTTAACGACAGGTATTAATATAGCATACCTTGGCCATACCTGTCAACAAGAATTTTCGATTTTCTGCATTTATTTTTTCCCGCGGGTTTTCGGTTGGCATTCTGCTGGCGAAATGTTTATAATATAGACGGCAGGAAAAGCTAATCCCTGCCTTTTTGACAGCAAGATCATGATTCGGTAAAATAGTACCAGGTCTTAGAACCAAACCTATATAATTTTGAAAGGGTGATTCTTACCGTGTTTGTACACGAACTCATCAAACAGGGCGCGCCGGAAGCCATGGCCATCATCGACCACGACAAACGGCTGACCTACGCCGATCTGCAGCAGGCAGTTGCGAACTGCCGCGACCGCCTCTATGCGGCCGGCGTCCGCCGGGGAGACCGCGTCGGCATCTTCTCGCGAAACAGCGCGGCCTTCATCTATTCCTATATGGGCATCTGCTCGCTCGGCGCCATCGCCGTGCCGATCAACTTTCAGCTCAGCAGCCGCGAAATCGCCTACATCATCAAGGATGCGGGTATTCAGACGCTGCTGACCTACGAGCCGCTGAATCTCGTCGATGCGATGGCTGCGCTCCGCTGCGGGCTCAAGGTCACGCAGTACGACATCCGCACGCTCGGTGAAAAAAAGAACGGCGTTCCCGCTGCTCCAGCGCTCGGCGCAGACTTTGACGACCAGCAGCCGGCCTGCATCATCTATACGTCCGGCACGACCGGCAACCCGAAGGGTGCCGTCCTCTCGCATCATAACCTGACGTTCAACGCGTACCAGATCCGCTACATGCATTGCGAGGCCAAGCACAACGTGCTCTGCGTACTGCCGATGTACCACGCGTTCGGCTGGACCTGCTCCGTTCTCTATCCGCTGCTCGTCGGTGCGACGGTCGTCGTGCTCGACCAGTTCACGCCGAAAGAGACGATCCGCACGATCCGCGACGAAAAGGTCACAGACCTCTACATCGTCCCGTCCATCTGCAGCCTGCTCACGAAGCTCGCATCGAAAGAAGATATGCAGACCGTGCGCCTTGTCGTCAGCGGCGGCACGACACTCCCGCTCAAGATCGAACAGGACTTCATGGCGAAGTTCGGCGTCGATATCTGCGAGGGATACGGCCTGTCGGAGACGAGCCCGGTCGTCACGCTGAACCCGCCCGAGCGCCCGAAGGTCGGCTCGTGCGGCCCGTTCGTCCCCGATATGGAGTGGAAGCTGATCGATGCAAACGGCGAACCCGTTCCGCAGGGTGAGACCGGCGAGCTCGTCGTCAAGGGCGGCAACGTCATGCTCGGCTACTGGAACCTCCCGGATGTCACGTTCGACGCCATGCGCGGCGGCTGGTTCCATACCGGCGACGTCGCGCGCGTCGACGAGGACGGCTACCTCTACATCGTCGACCGTATCAAAGACATGATCATCAGCATGGGCGAAAACATCTACCCGCGCGAGGTCGAGGAACTCATCTATCAGTTCCCGGGCATCTACGAGGCCGCCGTCATCGGCATCGACGACAAAATCCGCGGGCAGGCCGGCGCCTGCTTCTATACGGTCAACGAAGGCGCGACCGTCAACGTCCGCGAGCTCAAGAAATTCCTGCAGGCGAACCTCGCGCTCTACAAGATCCCGCGCGAATTCCACCAGATGGACAAGCTGCCCCGCACGTCGACCGGCAAGATTGCGAAACGCCGGATCCTGCAGGCATTCGAAGAAAGCAAGAAAAAGAAGTAATCGATTCGCTGGAAATTCCAGAAATTCGGTCAACTGTCTTAACGTTTCTATCGGTTTTTGTGCTATAATGGAAAAAGACAGCCATAGTGAGATGCTGTGGCTCTGGGAGTATTTGGGAATAAAGGAGCGAAAATCATGGAAGCGAAATACGATGTTGCCATCACCAATATTGGGAACCTCGCAAAAAATTTTCTTGAGAACAATAACAGCGTCATCCTTCTCGACGAGGGAGTGCGCCCGAATCTGGCGGAAATGGTCATCGAGCATACGCCGGACGAACTCAAAGAGGACATCAAGAAGGGCGACAAGCTCCTGATGGGCGGTGTGAAGTACACGGTGGAGTGGATCGGCGATGACGCGAACCACAACCTCCGCGAGGAAGGCCATTGCACCATCGTATTCAATGCGGAAGGCTCCATGCCCGGACAGATCATCGTCAAGGGCAAGGCGCTCCCGGTCCTCTCGGAAGGCGCGCATATCACGTTCGTCAAGAAATAAGGAACAGCAGCCTACGGGCATATCGGCATACATATCGGTGTATCAGAAAAGAACCGGCCGCGGAATTCCGCGGCCGGTTCTTTTTGCCATAAAAACACAGCAAAAATGTGTTTGAAAGAATCAAGTATTTCCGGATTGCCCTGGAAGGCCCTCAGGGAAGCGTGATGCCGGGCAGGAATCCGGGATGGGTCTGCTGGGCAAGCCGGATGGCCGCGAAGAACTGTTTCACGTGAAACGGTGTGATATCGGGCTTCTCGTACGTTTTCTCCCCACTGACATACGGGAGGATATATTCGCAGGCCTTCGCAAGGCTTGCGCCATTCTTCGTCTGCGCATCGTAGAGATTGAGCCCGAGCTCATCCCCGACGCGCGCGAGCGTCAGATACGCGCGCAGGACGTACATGCTGTAATTCATCGGGCGCGTCCGCGCGAGCTCGAGCGGCAGGCTGCCGTCCGCCGCGATCTGCGGCTCCATCCGCTTCTCCGGCACCGCCGCGATGATCTGCCGTGCCAGATCGTCGCGGCCGACATAGTGCGCGTAGACCGCAGTCTGCGCATCGTACCACACGCCGTGATTGTTTTTCGCCGCGGCCTCCTGCCTGCCGAGCTCGCTCTTCGTCAGCCAATCCACATAATCCGAGAACCACGCCTTCACCACTTTCTGCTCTTCCTCCGGGAACGATGCCGAAGGCTCGAGCAGGTACAGGCTGTCCACGACGTCGATCAGGGATACCGTATCGATGATGCCGTTATGGTTCCCCTTCTCACGCCCCGGGATCGTCTGCGCGTAGCGCAGGTTCGGGTTCATGCGCGTCGCAGGATCCACGAACCACACGCGCAGGATCTCTGCCGCGCGCTTTGCATAGCGCTCATCGCCGCTGGCCGCATAGCCGCGCGCAAGCGAGCGCACGAGCTTCGTCATCTGCTGGAGCCGCGGCGCGTCGTAGCGCGAGGCATCGCTCTTTTCCGGGTTGATTTTCCCATCGTGCCGCACATACGGCCCATCCGGGTTATCCGGATCTGGCCACCAGTAGATTGCGAGGCTGATATAGTCCCGCTTGTCCCCGGTCGGCGCCGCCTGCGTCTTATCCGTGAGCTTCGGGATGGGCTTTGCCATCGCCTTCTCCGCACCGCGGACGAGCGCATCGCTGTCCTCGCTCTCTGCCGTATACTCTGCCGTATCGATCCATGCGCCTTTAGCAAAAACAGCGGGAGAACCCGCTGCCGAAAAGCTGACCAGGACCGATAAACCGATAATCCCAATCCATTTTTCTGTTTTCATTTCTGCTTTTCCTATCTGTCTGCTGACTTCACCGGATGAAGTTGGTCTTGCTGTACACCACACCCTCCGGAATCGTGATGCCGGCTTTCTTGCCAGCCTCGATGCACTGGAGCATCCACGCCATATTGCGGCCGAGGTTCTTCATGACCGCGACGCCCTCGCCGTCCTGCATGACTTCCTCCGGCGTATTGCCATGCACCATCGGCCAGTAGCTCGACGTCACGAGCGGCATCTGGTTGATGCACGGATACTTCGCGAGCGCGTCGAGCGTCGCCGTCGTGCCCGCGCGGCGCGCCGACGTGATCACGGCGGCCGGCTTATGCGCAAGCTCCTTGCCCGCGACACCGAACAGACGGTCGAGCACGACCTCGATCTCCCCCGTCGGCGAAGCGTAGTAGACCGGCGAACCGAAAACGAAACCGTCGGCATCGGCGCATTTCTCCTTCAGCGATTTCACGAGCTGCGGGAGATTCCCGTTCACGGCATCGGCGCCGACAAACGCGATTTCCGAATCAATGCCGGCGGCCTCGAGCTCCTTTGCGATGATCGTCAGAGCCGTATACGTGCAGCCCTTCTCGCGGCGGCTGCCGTTTATCATCAATACCTTCATGATTTTACCTCCTAAATAGAAGAGATAGAAGAATTCTCAACTGCTCTTATTTTACCCTATTTCCTTCTATTCGTCAAAAAGTCAGCCATTATTTTCGATGAAAGATTTCCGGCAGCAGCCTCAAAAACACCTTTGAAAATATTTTTAAATCCTGAAAACACAGGCCCCGGGGAATCCGCTATAATTAGGCATGAAATCGGGAGCGGAAAGACAAACGGCATCCCGACAGGCTTATAGATTACGGAGGGACAGGCAATGTTAGTTACCAGTAAGGAACTCTTGCAGGAAGCACAGAAAGGCCACTACGCGGTCGGTGCTTTCAATGTTGAGAATATGGAAATGGTCATGGCGGTTCTCGCGGCGGCCGAGGCACAGAACTCCCCGGTCATCATGCAGACGACGCCGGGCACGATCAAATACGCCGGTTGCGACTACTACTACGCGAACGTCGCCGCGGCGGCCAAGCGCTCGAAAGTCCCGGTCGTCATGCACCTCGATCACGGCGATTCCTTTGCCCGTGCGATGGACGCATTCCGCAACGGCTACACCTCCATCATGATCGACGGCTCGAAGCTCTCCTTCGAGGACAACATTGCGCTGACGAAGTCCGTCGTCGATGTCTGCCATGTCGCAAACGTCCCGGTTGAGGGCGAGCTCGGCCGCGTCGGCGGCAAAGAGGATGACCTCGAGAACGCCGATGAGAACCCGTACACCGACCCGCAGCAGGCCAAAGAGTTCGTCGAGCGCACGGGCGTCGACCTGCTCGCCATCGGCATCGGCACGGCACACGGCGTCTACAAAGGCACGCCGCATGTCAACGTCCAGCGCCTGTCCGAGATCCGCGCGCTCGTCGATGTCCCTCTCGTCCTGCACGGCACCTCCGGTGTCCCGGATGATCAGGTCTCCGACTGCGTCTCCCGCGGCATCTGCAAGGTCAACTATGCGACTGACCTCCGCATCGCCTTCACGCGCGGTGTAAAGGCCTATATGAAGGAGAATCCGGACGCCTTCGACCCGAAGAAATACAGCAAGCAGGGCATGGCCGAAGTCCAGAAATACGTCATGCAGAAAATGGAAGTCATGGGAAGCGTAGGCAAAGCCTGAGCCCCCTTTGACATATAAGAGCACAAATTCCCGTGCTCTCATCATCAACCCCTTTTATATCTTTTATCTATTCCCCAAAATCCTAAAAACATAATATTCCCAAACAAAGAGCCCCGCGCCATCCCAGCGCGGGGCTCTTCGTCTCTCTCGTTCAAGATCTCAATACATAACATGCACTCCGCCCACGGCCTTGCAGGATGATTTTCCCCTCCTGTTCCAGCGCTTTCAGCTGCCGGTAGGCCTGTGACGGCGTAATGTGCAGGAGTTCTGCAGCATCTGAACGCGTAACGCGTTTCTGCTTCCGCAGAAGGCTCAGGATGAGTTCCCCATAGCGCGTATCCTCTATTCCCTTCTGACGGACATATTTCGTCAGCTGATGTTCCGATTTATAGATTCTCGCACTCAGGATATAGGCCCGGCTGGATTTCCCTCCTACCGTCTCCAATATCCCCATTTCTGTCAGATTCTCCAAGGTCATACGGAGCCGATACGCCGACAAATGAAGAATCGACACAAAGGCCTGCAAGTTCAGTCTGCGCTGGATTTTCAGCTGGTTCAATACCAGCAGCTCATAAATAGAAAAAACGTGATGATACTTCTCCTGCTCCTCCTGCAGCATCTGCATGAACGGCACATCCGGATGCGACTTCGGGATGAATACGGATACCCGGCTCATATTTGAAGCGCTGTAATCCGGAGCTGGCTTGCCATATCGCAGAGAGCCCTCATAAATACGGTCAATCCCTCTTCCTGACCGTTCCGCAAGGCCAATGCGTTTCAAGCAGTCTGCCAATAACGGATTCCTGCCATGCGGCTCCGCTTCGATCAGGTTATCTGCCCGGACTCCTTCGATGAATCCACCAGGGCTCGTGATCGTCAGGCCCATATCCTCTAAGACCACCCGCACGCGCCCAAGCCGCGTATAATCGCGATGGCTGTACGCATTGATCAATGCTTCACGGAACGCCCGTTTATCGTATTGCGGCAACGGTATACGGAGCAGATCCGTATCGACCTCCTCCTCCCGGTTTTCCGCCTCGAAGAATGTATATATCTTCTCCAGCGACGCAAGCAGCGGCAGCGAAAACGACTCATTCACGCGGATATCCGTCCCCCGCATAAGCTGGAAGGCCGATTCATTTGTCGGGACTAACTCTCGCAGCCGGTCTGCACGGCCGATAAGCAGAAGCCCTGTAAGTGTCGGCTTGTAATCGCCATCCTTCCGGACCACGAAGCGGAGAGCCTTATCCAGCTCCAGATCGTCCAATTCCAATAGATTCGTCTCACCATTCGATTGGCGGAGCATATTGCGCAACCGTTCCCGTTCTACCGGATCAAAATCATCACGCGAAGCATCCGGAACAACCTGTGCTGAAACATCCAGCAGAGAAAGACTCGATAGGCGGCTCTCTATCTCATAGGGATAGAGAGGGATATTCTGCGGACTGCCGTCGGCTTTGAGGCGACGACGCAGGATTTTCCCCGAGGATGTTGCGACGATTGTCGAACATTTCGGTACACTCACCTTCAACACCGATACGCCAGAAACCAGAATCATCTCTGCCCGAACGCTCAACGAAGGAACAGTCTGATTGGCAATAAATGCACCGAGCCTTGTAATATCTTTATGATGCGGATGCACGCCTGTCGGGGTGCCATCATCTTCTACACCGAGATAAAACTCCCCTCCTTCGGTATTCGCAAACGCGACAACCACATCGAGGATCACAGAGTCCGGCAACTCTTTCTTATCGCTCTTGAACTCCACGGTAAGGCTTTCCTTTTTCGGAATCTCACACATACCATCACCTCCTAAACGCATTATAAACGCACGCGTGTGTTTATGTCAACAAAATAAACGCACGCGTGCGTTTATTTTGCTTTTTTCGGCATTCTGATCAGAATAGCCAACAGGGGATATAGCAGTCCAGCTGGTCAATAGGAAGGACATCTTCTGTAAGGCAGATAATGCCGCCTGCTCCCCGCTTCAGCGTAGAACGGTCCAGCACCTCGAATTTTCCCGCCTCTTTCCTCGCAGGGCTCGCGGACTTCTTGATTTCAAAAGGATGGAGAAGGCCATTCTCTTCTACGACCAAATCGATTTCTTTCTTATTGCTGTCTCGATAATAAGATAGATTCACTTTCATGGGGCTTGCCGAATAACGCTTTACCATTTCCATGATGACATAGTTCTCGAAGAAATGGCCGCTCACAGCGCCCGCCATCAAGGTTTCCGGCGTCAGCCAATAGGAGAGATCCGCGCATAGCCCTGTGTCGGTAAAGTACAATTTCGGCGTACGCGTCAAACGTTTCAATGCGTTATTGGCAAAGGGATGAAGCAGATAGACAATGCCCAGCCCCTCTAAAGCTGCCAGCCAGGTCTTTGCCGTCGGCTGCGAGATATCCGCGGCCTGCGCCAGCGTCGCATAATTCACTTGTTCGCCAATCAGAGATGCACACGCGCGCAAAAAACGAATGAATTTCTCGCGGTTCCGGATATCGATAAGCTCTCCAACATCCCGCATCAGGTACGTTTCGACATAGGAAGAAAAATACTCCTGGCGCATTGCTTCGTCCACACCCTGTACCTGCGGCATTCCGCCTTCCCAAATCGATTGAAACACCGTACGCAGATCTTTGGGTACCCTTTTCTGCCGATTTGCCTGTAAAGCCGTCAGCTCACAGGCAGGCTGGATGTCCTCTCCCCGCTCTGCTGCCCCATCCTTTTCCAGATCTGAGAATCCGTACATGTGCAGGATTCCCACACGGCCTGCCAGAGATTCCTGCACATGTTTCATCATCTGGAACTGCTGCGAACCGGTCAGCCAGAATAATCCTTTTTCCTCCGATGCATCCACGACAACTTTGATCCGTTCCAGGAGTTCCGGCGCCTTCTGGATTTCATCAATCAGAAGCGGAGGCGGATAGGCCTGAAAAAACAGATCCGGATCATTTTTCGCCAACTCGCGCACTTCTTGACGGTCCATCGTCACATACGTGCGGTCCGGCCCTGACAAATGTCGAAGCATCGTCGTTTTCCCAACCTGACGCGCCCCAGTCACCAGAACGATCTTAAAAAAATCGCTCATGCGAAGGAATTTTCCCTCCAAGCTCCTTGTTTTATACTGCATACTACCACCAACTCTATGATAATCTAAAATTCAATTTTAGATTATCATAGAGTTAAGTCAAAAACAAGGGGAAATCTTACCGCCAGTCAACGCCCTGTGCGGCATTGGCCTTTTCCCGCAGGGACTCGAGGCGATTCAGCGCGGCATTCAGTGTCTCGTCTTCCTTTGCGAAATGGAACCGCACGAAATGATGCACGTCCTCGTGGAAGAACGAAGAGCCCGGCACGGCGGCTACGCCGACCTCACGCGCCATCCATTCTGAAAACTTGTAATCATCTTTGACGTCAAACTCCGAAACATCAAGCATAACATAATAAGCCCCCTGTGGATCCGTGAAGCGGAAGCCGAGGTTCTGAAGCCCGCCGACGAAGAGCTCCTTCATGTGCGTATAATGCGCCTGCAGGCCTTCATAATAGTCATCGCCGAAATTCAAGCCCACGACGGCGGCTTCCATCAAGGGAGCGGCCGCGCCGACGGTCAGGAAATCATGCACTTTCTTGACACGGTTCGTAATTTCGGGGCTTGCGAGCACATAGCCGAGACGCCAGCCCGTGATGGAATACGTCTTGGAAAGGGAATTGCAAGTGATGGTGCGCTCGCGCATCCCGGGCAGCGCCGCCATATAGATGTGCTTGTGCGGCGCGTAAAGGATGTGTTCGTAGACCTCATCCGTAATGACATAAGCATCATACTTCTTGATGATGTCCGCAATCGTCGTCATTTCCTCTAAAGTGAACACCTTGCCGCAGGGATTCGAGGGATTGCAGAGGATCAGCGCCTTGGCGCCCTGACGGAAGGCATCTTCCAGTTTTTCGGGATCAAAATGGAAATCCGGCGGCATGAGCGGGATATAAATCGGATCCGCACCCGAAAGGATTGTATCCGCGCCATAATTTTCGTAGAACGGCGAGAAAATCGCCACCTTGTCGCCAGGATTCGTAACCGAAAGCATCGCGGCCATCATGGCTTCGGTGCTGCCGCAGGTCACGACGATTTCTTTGTCGGGGTCATAATCGAGGCCGGAGAAATGCTTCTGCTTGCGGGCGAGCGCCTCACGGAAGTTCTGTGCGCCCCAAGTGATGGCGTACTGGTGCGGGCCGGTCTTGGCAACCTCGGCCAGCCGATCGGTAATCTCACGCGGCGGGTCGAAATCAGGGAACCCCTGCGAAAGATTGACAGCACCATATTTATTCGCGACACGTGTCATGCGGCGGATAACGGAATCCGTGAAACGTGCAGAACGTTCACTTAATGGTTTCATAGAAAAGTCCATCCTTTCATAGATTTGAATAAAAAGCCGAATCCCAAGCTTGTGGGATTCGGCTTTCCTATTTCCTTGAACAGATTTCATGCTTTGACGCCGGTGGAGTACATCGGGATCTTTTCCGGATTGTCCTGCATGGTCCAGACGCCGCAGGGGCATACGCCGGCGCAGATGCCGCAGCCGATGCAGCGGTTCGGGTCGCTGACGTATTCTTTCGTGCCGTCCTCGTGCTCGATGCGCGTGATGGCCTTTTCCGGGCAACTTTCGAGGCACATCTTGCAATCGCGGCAGGTGCCGCAGCTCACGCAGCGGCTCTTGTCGTCGACCGGGTCGCCGAGTTCGCAGTGATGGCATTTCTCGAAGTATTCCTTCGACAGGCACTCGGCCGGGATCTGCTTCTTCTGCGGGAAGGGCTTGTATTCCGACGCGCCCGCGAGGTACTGATCCGCGTACCAGGCGGCCTTGCGGCCGCTGCCGATGGCATCGGTCAGGCGGCCCGGCTTGATCGTATCGCCGGCCGTGAACACGCCCGGGAGGATCTCCTGATGCGCGTCCGGAATGATCCAGGTATCGCGGAAGAATTTCAGGTGTTCATCTTCCGGCAGGAAGTCGAGTTCCGGTGCCTCTCCGATGGAGACGATGACCTGATCGGCCGGGATGAAGCGGCCGTCATTCGCATAGACACCGTCTTTCGTGATCTTCGTCGTGAAGAACGGCCAGACGAGTTTGCCGCCGAGGCCCTCGATGTAGTCGATTTCCTTCTGGAAGGCCGCAGGCTTCTGCACATCGACCGCTACGACGGTCTCAGCGCCCATCTCGTAGGCGCCGCGGCAGGTATCCATACCGGAGTTGCCGGCACCGATGACGACGACGTGCTTGCCGGTTGCCGGCTTCTCGCCGCGGTTGATCTTCTTGAGGTACTCGAGGCCCATCGTGAGGTTCTCGACGCCTTCCCAGTTGAAATACCGGGATTTCGTGCCGCCGGTCGCGACGATGACCGCGTCATTGTCCTGCTGGAGCTTCGCGAACTTCGCCTTATCGACCTTCGTGTTCGGCTGGAACACGACGCCGACGCTCTCGATGCGCTTGAGCTCCGATTCGAGCAGCTCGTGGGAGAGGCGTCCACGCGGGATGACCTGCTCGAGCTTGCCGCCGATATGCTCCGCGTCATCGTAGACCGTGACGCTGTGGCCCTTGCGGGCGAGCTGCCATGCCGCGGACAGGCCGGCGACACCGCCGCCGACGATGGCGACTTTCTTGCCCGTATGCTCTTTTGGCGGCTCCACTTTCGTGAATGCCGATTTATAGCCGAGCCCGCCGATCTGGATCGGCTCGTCGATGTTGCCGCGCGTGCAGGCATCCATGCAGGGGTTCGGGCAGACCGAACCGCAGACGGAGCCCGGGAACGGCGAATATTTGAGGATCAGCTGCAGGGCTTCCTCGAGCTGGCCGTTGCGCAGCAGCTTGTAGCGGAGCTGCGTCGGGATACCCGTGGGGCAGTTGAATTCGCACGGTGCCGCATATTCCGCGTTGTTCCAGCTCGGCACGCGCAGGCGGTAGAGCCCGTGGTTCAGCGTCGGATGCACGACGAAGTCGTCGTGCGCGACATCGGAGAAGATGCCGCCCTTGACCCATTCGCGCTTGCGGAATTCCGCGAGGTTCGGCGCCGGTTTCGGCTTCTTCTCGGCAAAGGTCAGCGGACGGAGCTTCTGCCAGTCATCCCAGTTCGTGAGCTCGTCCTTGAGTTCTGGCTTGCCGATATGCTCGAGGAACTCGTCCATGCCGCCTTCGAGGAACTCGATGTCCTGTTCGTCGAGCGGCAGCTTCTTGATGTCCTTCGGCACTTTGCCGACCGCACCGCGCACGTAGACGACACCGCCGACCATGCCGACGCAGGGGCGCTCGCCGAGGACGGATTCAAAGCCCTCGCTGTCCCAGCCGCAGACAACGGCGCGGCCGCCGCCCATGAACTCGAACGAGAACGAGCCGACATTCTTCAGGATCCAGAGCTCCGGCTCCTCGTAGAGCGGATCGTGCTTCATCAGCGAGCCCGTGCGCGTGCCGCCGCGACCGCCGATGAAGATCTTGCCGCCCGACGAGCAGTGGCCCGCCGTATCGCCGGCATCGCCCGTCACCGTGATGACGCCGCCGGCGTTCAGCCAGCCGACATCCGCGGAGGTCGAGCCCTTGACGAAGATCTCCGTGCCCGGCAGGCACATCGAACCGAGGCGCTGGCCCGGGTTCGTGACGTAGAAGTGCAGGGTCTTGCCCTCCGGGTGCCATAACGGGCCGCCGATATCATGCTGGCCGGATGCCGCGATATGGAACTCGGTCTCGCCTTCCTTGACTGCTTTCTCGATGGCGAGGAGCAGATCCTGTGTGGACATGCGGTCATGTCCCTTCATGGTTTCCATCTTAAACATTGTAGCTCTCCCCCTCGCTTAACATACGTACTGGATACCAAGGCGCTCAGCAACGTCCTTGTCCGTCGAGACAAGCGCGTCGCTGCGCCCGATCGGCAGCGACGAGTTGCCGATCGGCGCCATGAGCTTCTTGAGTTCGGTATCGAACGTGAGCACATAGTCGACGATCTTCTGCGCGCCGCGGTCGACGTCGAGGCGCTTGACGAGGCGGACATCCTGCGTGCAGATACCCATCGGGCACTTGCCCGTGTTGCAGGAGTTGCAGCGGCCATGCTCGTTGCCAATGCAGCCGAGCAGCTGGATCAGGATCTTGCCGACGAAAACGCCGTTCGCGCCAAGGCACATCATCTTGAACGCATCGGCTGCCGCGTTGCCAGTCATGCCGATGCCGCCGCCGCCGTACAGAGGGATCTGCCCCTGCAGGCCCTGCTTGACTGCCGCGAGGTAGCAGTCGCGGATCTTCGAGACGACCGGATGGCCCGTATGGTCGAGGGAGACCTCATTTGCCGCGCCGGTGCCGCCCTGGATGCCGTCGATGAAATAACCGCCGCAGATCTTGTACGGATCGCGGAGCAGGTTGTTGTAGACGGAAACCGAGGTCGAGGACGCCGCGCATTTGATGGCGACCGGTACGCGGAAACCGAATGCCGCGTTCATCGAGAGATGCATCTTCTGCACGGATTCCTCGATGGAGTAGAGGCCCTGATGGTTCGGCGGCGAGGCGAGCGTCGCCTTCGGGACGCCGCGGATGGCCTGTACGTGCTCCGCGACCTTCGCCTCCGGCAGGAGGCCGCCATCGCCCGGCTTTGCGCCCTGGCCGATCTTGATCAGGATGCCCGCCGGATCCGTCTTCATATGCGGCATCGCCTTGATGATGCGGTTCCAGCCGAAATGACCGGACGCGATCTGGATGATGAAGTATTTGAGGTAATCGGACTCGAGCAGCTTGACCGGCATGCCGCCCTCGCCGGAGCTCATGCGCACCGGGATGCCGCATTTCTCATTGAGGTAGCCGACCGCGAGGGCGACGGCCTCCCATGCGCGCGTCGAGAGCGCGCCGATGGACATATCGGAGAAAATCAGCGGGTAGATCCAATGCACAGGCGGCGTCTTCGCCGTCGGCACGAGCTTGCCGTTGACGACCTTGAACGGGAGCTCCTTGGCCGAAAGCACGCGGCCGAACGGCGCGCGCATATCGAAGGTATGACGTGCAGCATCGAGGGACGGGTCGGTCATCTGCGAGATGCGGCCGACGACGATGCTGTCGAGTGCGCGCCAAGCGTTCAGGTTGTTGCGGCCGCCGCGCTTGATCGGGCCATTGTCCTTCGACAGCAGCGTCTTGCGGTTATCCGGGTTGCGGACCGGGCGGATGGCCTGATTCGGGCACATCCGCTCGCAGATGCCGCAACCGCGGCAGTAGTCCGTGAGGCTCGCCACCTGATAGATGACCGGGCGGGCTTCATGCTTCTTCACCGGCGTCGGCACGTTCTCGACGGACACCGTCTTGTCGAGGCGCTGCACCTTCACCTTGATGGCCTTGAACGAGCACGCAGCGACACAGCTCCCGCACATCGTGCAGCGTTCCGGATGATATTCTATTCTCCATGGGAGGTCATTTACTCCCACGTCCTGAGTCTTTACTGTGCGCATCTCGATACCTCCAAATCATTGTCGATGATGACGATCTCGCGTTCGTTCGGGTAGATGTCCTTCGACTGGTCACGGTCCGGCATGATCTCGTTGAGGCCGCAGACCTCCGAAGAGATGGCGACCATATCGTCCGTGCGGCCGACGACGACCGGGCGGAACTTCTTCGAGTCGCAACAGGTCATCATGCGCTTGTCCGGCAGGACGGCGATGATCGTGTTCGGGCCGTTGATCTCGAGGTTCGCGAGGCTCTCGCGGATATCGAGCAGCACGTCCTTATCCGGGCGCTCCGCGATCTCCTCGAACGGCAGCGGCGTGATGACGTGCTTGTAGTACATCAGCGGCCATTTCAGCTCATGATGCACATAATGGAGGGTATTGAGGAAGCACTGCGAATCGGACTCGAAACCGATATAGCCGCGGTGCAGGGATTTCTGGAATTCCTTGTTTTTCGTGTAGAACGTGTTCTCGCCGTTCGCGCAGAGCGTATAGCCCTGCAGGAAGAACGGGTGCGCGGCGTAGCGCACGATATCGTAATTCGTGTTCTGGCGGCACTGCGCGACGATGGATTTCGCCATGAGGCAGCCGTTGTCATCCCAAAGGTGGAAGTACGTCGCGATATCGCGCGGGTCGCCGATCTCCTTCAGCGTCAGCACATCCGGCCAGAAGGAGTACACGTAGCCCTCGCCGGCTTCCTCGAGGATCTTGCGGAGTGCGAGGCGCGTGTCGAGCAGCAGGTTCTCCTTCGTCTCCTTGCGCGCGTTCTCCATGCCCTCTGGGTAATCGTAATTGCGGAAGATATAGTACGGCATCGCCTGGATATCGAGGCCCGGGCGCTTATCCGGGATCGGGATCCACTCCGCAATCTGCGTGAAGTTATGCGCGTCCATATATTCCTCGACGAGCTGGGCGCCGCGCTGTGTGCAGGCCAGCGACAAGAGCGGCTTGTCTTTGTAATTCGAAAAAATACCGTACAAGTCCTGCATGACCATGGCAAAACCGGAGTTGTCATGGCCTTCCTGCTGCGGCAGCATCAGGCGCAGAGCCGTGGACGGTTGAATGGGTACTTTGCTCTTGATCGAACCAATCCTACACATAGCGCTCTCTCCTTCATATGATAGCACAATTGTTTGTCCATAACGTATACAGTGTTACGTAATTACTATTATAAAAAGGCATACCTGCCATGTCAATGTATATAGAAAATGTATACATGAATACACAGATATTTTTTCAATACACAAGCCATTTTTATCCGGAACTGACGAAAAAATGCGATGAATCGGGCAGGATCTGAACAGAAATGCTAAAAAATTCCGCATATCCTTCCTTTCCTCGCGGAAAAGTCCGATATGCGGAATCCTGTACTTTTTAAAGATATGCTGCCGGGTTCACGGCCTGTCCGTTCACGCGGACCTCATAGTGCACATGCGGTCCCGTGGAGAAACCGGTCGAACCCATATAGGCGATGATCTGGCCGCGGCGCACATGCTGCCCGGCCACGACCACGACCTGCATCGCGTGGCCATAGCGCGTCATGATGCCGTTGCCATGGTCGATGTCGACCATGTTGCCGTAGCCGCCGGAGTTCCAGCCCGCCGTGACGACCGTGCCGTCTGCCGTCGCGACGATCGGCGTCCCCATGTCGTTTGCGATATCGATGCCGGGGTGGAAGTCCGAACCGTTCCAGCGCAGGCCGAACGGCGAGCTGACATCCCCGCGCGCCGGCCAGATGGACGGCGTCGTGCTGCCCGGGATATTCGTGAGGCCCGTTTCCGGCATCAGCAGGCCCTGATTGTCCTTGAGCTGCGATTTGAGCTCCTCGAGCGACTGCTTGCGCACGGCGACCTGCTTCTCGACCATGTCGAGCACCTGGCTCACATTGTCGATGTCCGGACGGACGTACGGGCCGCCCTGCCCATCATGCGTGCCGTCTCCGCCGCTGCTGTCATCCCCGTCGGAGGAGGCAGCGTTCTGCCCGTCCCCCGCGGCCTTGGTGTCCGCCGCGGGCTGCGCACCAGACATACGGCGGATTTCGTTCTCCGTCTGGGTCAGCTGCTCCATCTGATCCTGCAAGGCATTTGCCTTCTTCGAAAGCTGCAATAATTGCTCCTGCTGGATATTGTTGACCTGCCGGAGTTCCTGGATCTCCGCCGCCGAGCTGCGCGCCGCAAACGTGCTGTACACCGCATAGCTGAATGCGCCGACAAACAGCAGCGCGCCAACCGCCAGCGACACGATTCCGTATTTCAGCAGGCGCTCGGATAGCCGGATGCTCTTGACTTCCCCGCCGTCATCGGGGATCCATTTGATCGTGATCTGCTTCGGCGGCTTCTTGGCTTCCTTTTTCTTCTCAGATTCCGGGGCTTCCGCTTTCGCCGTCTGCTCCGGCGCGGCTTCCTGCTCCTTCAGCTGTTTTTCTTTCTGCTCGTTTGAGCTGTCCAAAGGGACGTCCTCCTTTCCTTCTCGTTATCCCTGTGCCATCGCATCATGCAGGGCGTGTTCCTCTTCCTCGGTGAGAGTATAGGTAGACTCGCCATTCTTGATGGGCTTGACATAGCTGCGGCTGTCCTCGCGGCCGAAAATGCTCGAGAGGATCACGCCGTCATTGTGCGCGTTGAGCAGCGCCACCGCATAGGAAAGGTCGCTCCCCATATCGTCGAACGCGCGGAAACGCACGACGCCGACGCGCGTGAGCGCCGTCTTCAGCGTCTCGTCGATGCGGTGGTTCTCCGCTTTGATGGCCTGATTCTCCTCGACGACATGCTTGACCTCATCGATATGCCCGATGAGCATGCGCTCGAGGTTCGCCCCATCGACGCCCGTCATCATCTTGCGGTACCGCTTCTTCAGATAGTTGAGGTTCATGTAGAGATTGATGATGATGGCGTACATCACAATGACGAGCACGCCGAGTATCCCGACGATATAGGTCATATTGTTGAGTACGAGCTTACTGATTTCCTGTGCATCCATTGTCTATTGCAATGCTCCTTTTCTTTCTCGGGGATGTTTCACGTGAAACATCCCCTGAAACGATTTAACGCTACCCTCGATTTTAACACAAAAGGGGGACAGCGTCCATGAAAAAGCGGGGGCATGCCGGATTTTCCCTTTATTTTTTTATCCGCTTCCATTATAATGGAAACCACCCATCGAAAGGAGCGTTGTTTTTGCCCGATTCCAAAAATTACCGGTCCGCGGCGCTGAAGGCCGCTTTCCCGCATACCCTGCCGATCCTGGCCGGCTTTTCGTTTGTCGGCCTTTCCTACGGCATCTATATGAGCACGCAGGGATTCTCGTTCCTGTATCCCATGATCATGGCCTTGGTGATTTACGGCGGCTCGCTGGAATTCCTGACTGTCACGATGCTGCTCTCCCCGTTTGCACCGTTTTCCGCCTTTATCGTCGCACTGATGGTACAGTCGCGGCATATCTTCTACGGGCTCGCGATGCTCAAGAAATTCAAGGAAATCGGGCGCAAACGCGTCTATCTGATTTTCGCGATGTGTGATGAGACCTTTGCCATCAACTACACGGCAAAAATCCCGCCCGGCATCGACCGGGGCTGGTTCATGTTCTGGGTCTCCGCGCTCGATCAGGCGTACTGGGTCATCGGCGCAGCCGTCGGCGGCCTGATCGGGTCAGCCCTTCCGTTCGACACGACCGGCATCGGCTTCGTCATGACGACGATGTTCGTCGTGATCTTCCTCTCGCAGCTCGAGACCGAAAAGAAAGCGGGGCGTTCCCTGCTGCCGGGGCTCGTCGGGCTTCTCGCCTCCGTCCTCACCCTCGTCTTCTTCGGTCCAGACCAGTTCATCGTACCGGCCATGTTCCTGATGCTCGTCACCTTGCTCGCCCTGCGCCGCAGGATCGAATATCAGGAGCTCCGGGAAAAGCGCATCCGCATCCTTGCGGAGCGTCAGAAAGCGGAGGTGCTGGACAAATGACCGAACTCACCCTCACGCAGCAGATCCTCATCATCGCTGTCTGTGCCCTCGGCACGATCATCACGCGTTTCCTGCCGTTCCTCGTGTTCCGCGACGGCGACCACGCGCCGCTCGTCGTACAGTATCTCGGCAAAGCACTGCCCCTCGGCATCTTCGCGCTGCTCGTCGTCTACTGCCTGCGCAGCGTCAGCCTCAGCGCCTATCCGCATGGCATCCCCGAGGCACTCTCGATCCTCGTCGTAACGGGCCTGCATTTCTGGCGGCACAATATGTTCCTGTCCATGATAGCCGGCACCGCCTGCTATATGTTCCTCGTGCAGGTGGTCTTCCCCCACTGAAAACGGCATATACAAAAAGAGGCTGTCGCACGATACTTTCTCGTTCGTGCGACAGCCTCTCCCACAATCGTTATACTGTCAATTTCCCTTTGACCGAGAACTGACGCAGCGCCTCGATCTTGCGCTGCTTTTCCGCATCTCCGCCGCCACCATTCCCGCCTGCCCGCAGCAGGTCGAGGATCCGGTTCAGGTCGTCTTCATTATAATAGTCGATCTGGATACGCCCTTTGCGCTTGCCCGGAACGATCTTGACCTGCGTGCCGAAAAATGCCGACAGGTTTTCCTGCGCGTCGCGCAGATAGACGTCCTGCTTCTCCGGATCCGGCTTCTTTTCCGCCTTTGCCCGCAGGTAGTCCGGGTTCTCGAGCAGGTGCTTGACGAGCACCTCGCAGGCGCGGGCCGGTAGCTGATGCTCCTCGATATAGGCCGCCGCCGTGCGCTGCAAGGCCGGATCGGCAAGGCTCACGAGCGGGCGCACCTGCCCCATCGTCAGCACGCCGTCCACGAGGTATCCCTGCACCTTTTCGTCGAGCTTCAGCAGGCGCAGGCTGTTCGCGATATACGGGCGGCTGCGGCCGACCTTGCCCGCGAGCTCCTCCTGCGTGAGCCCGAACTCGTGGATCAGCCGGCCATAGGCCCGCGCCTCCTCGATTGCGTTGAGGTTCTCGCGCTGGATGTTCTCGATGATGGCGATTTCGCTCGTCTCCGCGTCGTTATAGCTGCGCACCATCGCCGGCACCGCTTTCAGCCCGGCGAGCTTCGCCGCACGCAGGCGGCGCTCGCCGGCAATCAGCTCATAATCGCCGGCGTCGCTGACCTTCCGGACGAGGAGCGGCTGCAGGACGCCGTAGCGCTGGATGGAGCTTTTCAGCTCGTCGAGAGCCGTCTCCTCGAAATCCTGCCGCGGCTGATACCGGTTCGCCTGGATCCGGTCAATCGCGATCTCCTGCACCTTGTCCTTTTCTGGCACAAGCTTCTTCTGGCCGAGCAGGGCGCCGAGGCCTTTCCCCTGCCCGCCGAGGCCGCCTTTCTTAGCTGTCATGAGAGAGAACCTCCTTTGCGAGCGCGCGGTAGACCTCCGTGCCCTTCGACCGCTGATCGTAGTAAAGGATCGGCTGCCCGTAGGACGGGGCCTCGGACAGGCGCACCGTCCGTGGGATCATCGTCTGATAGACGACATCTCCGAAATTCTCACGCACCATCTGCACGACCTGCTCCGCGAGCTTCGTCCGCGAATCGTACATCGTCATCAGCACGCCCTCGACCGCCAGATCCGGGTTCAGGTTCTCCTGCACGAGCTGCACCGTATTCATGAGCTGCGTCACGCCCTCGAGCGCGTAGAACTCGCACTGGATTGGGATCAGCACCGAGTCCGCAGCCGTCAGGCAGTTCAGCGTCAGCAGACCGAGGGACGGCGGGCAGTCGATCAGGATGTAATCGTAATCCTCCTGCACCGCGCCCAATGCCTTCTTCAGCCGCGTCTCCCGCGAAATCGCCGCGACGAGCTCGACCTCTGCCCCGGCAAGGTTGATGTTCGCCGGCAGGACGTCCACCTTGTACTCCGTGCACTGGATTGCCTCGCGCGCCGCCATGTGGTCGATCAGCACCTGATAGATTGTCTTTTCCGCTTCCGATTTCTGGATGCCGTAGCCGCTCGTCGCATTGCCCTGCGGGTCGCAGTCGACCAGCAGGACGCGCTTCCCCTGCTCCGCAAGGCACGCCGCGAGATTGACGGCCGTCGTCGTCTTGCCGACGCCGCCCTTCTGGTTCGCCACCGCTATCGTCTTTGCCAAAAAATTTCACCGTCTTTCCTATAGGCAGAATCTTATCCCGTTCCGCCTATATATCTGTATGGAATACCTGGTTAGAAAAAAGTTACATGGTAACACCTTCGGCAATCTGTGTTAAAATGAGACAATACCGATATTCCACCTTTTCGTTTCATTCTTCTATTATCATAATATGAAATGGCGAAAAAATCCACGATTTTCCGATGTTTCACATGAAACATTTTCAAGAGGTCGATAAACATGCCCATTTTCCATGCCCCTCTGCACGAGATTGACGCAAAGGAAGCCAAGCGCTACGCGGGCCTCGCCGGCGCAAAGGATTTCGACGAATCCATCGTCCATTCAGCCTGCGAAGACGCCCTGCTGCTCGCGAAGCCGCAGGGGATCTGGCAGATCTACGACTACGACTGCAAGGCCCATGTCGTGCAGTCCGACCCGCCCTTCCCTCTCGAAGGAGAGAAGATTGCCAAGCATCTCGCGCATTGCGAGAAGGTCATCGTCCTCTCGGCAACGGTCGGCGACGCCATCGAGCAAGAGGCGACGAAACGCTTTGACGAGGGGCATTACGCAGAGGGCGTCCTGCTCGACACCGCCGCATCTGCCGCGGTCGAACAGGTCGCGGACGGCATGGAAAACTACCTGCGGCCGAAAGCGGCGTCCCAAGGGTATGCGATGCGCTGGCGGTTCAGCCCCGGCTATGGCGACTGGCCGCTCACCGCACAGCCGGAGCTCGTGCGCATCATCGACGCCGCGAAAATCGGCGTGACGCTTTCCTCCTCCCTGATGCTGATGCCGCGGAAAAGCATCACTGCCATCATCGGGCTGTACCCGGCAGAGGAAGAGGAAGCGGACAGGGCCGCACACGTCCATATGCCGAGCGGCTGCGCGGCCTGCTCAAAGACCAACTGCCCCTCCCGGAAAGCCTGACGATCCGGAATATCGGACGAACTCCCACGAGAAAAGAGGTTACTCCCATGATCCATATTTTTGACGGTGCCATGGGCACAATGCTGCAGGCCGGCGGGCTGAAGCCCGGCGCCTGTCCCGAGCTCATGAACATCGAGAATCCGGACGTCGTGAAATCCATCCACAAAGCCTATGCCGAGGCCGGATCCACAATCGTCGAAACCAACACGTTCGGCGCGAGCCGACTGAAACTCGAGCATTACGGACTCGCAGACCGCACGCGTGAGCTCAACATGGCGGCCGTGAAGCTCGCGAAAGAAGCCGTCGGCAGCCGCGCGAAAGTCGCGGGTTCCATGGGACCGACAGGCCGCTTCATCGAGCCGCTCGGCGACCTCGATTTCGAGGAAGCCTATTCCTCTTTCCGCGAGCAGGCTGAGGCCCTCGCGGACGTCGGCGCGGACTATCTGATCATCGAGACCTGCATCGATATCCAGGAGATGCGCGCCGCACTGCTCGCAGCAAAAGACGTCACGGATATCCCTGTCATCTGCCAGCTCTCCTACAGCGAGGACGGGCGCACCGTCACCGGCACGGATCCAGAGTCCGCCGCCGTGATCCTCGACGCGATGGGCGCGGACATCATCGGCGTCAACTGCTCGCTCGGCCCGGAGCAGCTCGTCCCGGTCGTGAAGAAATTGCATGACAGCTGCACGAAGCCGATTTCCGTCCAGCCGAACGCCGGCATGCCGATCCTCGAGAACGGGACGACGGTATTCCCGATGCACCCGGATGACTTCGGCTATTGGGCGCCGAAACTCGTCGAGGCCGGTGCGAGCTATATCGGCGGCTGCTGCGGCACGACCCCCGCGCATATCCGCGCGATGGCCGAGGCCGTGCAGGGCATGGATGAGCCTGCGCGAAATGACCGGCCGCGGATGCTTGCGCTCGCGAGCCGCAGCAAGACCGTCTACATCGACAAGAGCCTGCCGACCCGCCTGATTGGCGAGCGCATCAACCCGACCGGCCGGAAAAAGCTCGCTGCCGAGATCAAGGGCGGCTCGCTGCTCTCGGTCAAGAAAGAGGCCGTGAACCAGGTCAAGGCCGGCGCGAACCTGCTCGACGTCAACATGGGCGTCGGCGGCATCGACCAGACCGCCGCGATGAAGCAGGCCGTCACCGAAATCGCCCAGCTGACCGATGCTCCCCTCGTCATCGACACCGGTGATGCCGAATCCCTCGAGGCCGGCCTGCGCGCCTATCCTGGCCGTGCACTGATCAACTCGGTGACCGCGGAGGACTACCGGATCGAGAAGTACCTGCCGCTCGCGAAAAAATACGGAGCCGCGATCCTCTGCCTGCCGATCACCGAGGACGGCGTGCCGAAAACCGCCGAAGCCCGCCTACGCGCGATGCACACGGTCATCGATAAGGCCAAAGAAGCTGGCCTGCGCGACGGCGATTTCCTGCTCGACGCGCTCGTCATGACCGTTTCGGCCGACGTCAACGCCTGCAACGAGGTGCTGAAAACTCTGCACGGCTACCGCCAAGATTTCGGGTACCCGGCGACCATGGGCCTCTCGAACATCTCCTTCGGCCTGCCCGCACGGCCGCTCATCAACAGCACCTTCTTCGCGATGTGCCTTGCAGCGGGCCTCGACGCGCCGATCATGAACCCCTATGACGAGGCCATGCAGAACGCGCTCGCGGCATCCGCCGCCCTGCTCGGCAAAGACCCGAACGGGCTGAACTTCTCCCGCCATGACTGGAGCGACTACGGGACGCACAGCGGAAGCGGCACCACGGCAAAAACGACAAAAAAAAATGACGCCGCCGCGCCGCAGGACACCCTCGGCCGCATCAAGCAGGCCGTCATCGAAGGGGAAAAAGATGTCGTCGCTGATCTCGTCGATCAGGCCATCGAGGAAAAGCACGAGCCGAATGAGATCACGGAAAAGGCCCTGACCGCGGCGATGACCGATATCGGCGAGGATTTCGGCTCCGGCCGCATGTTCCTGCCGCAGGTCCTGCTCTCCGCCGAAACCATGCGCACGGCCTTTGACCGTCTGAAAGAACGCTTCCCGGCCGCCACAGGCCCGAGCAAAGGAACCGTCGTCATCGCGACCGTCAAAGGCGACGTCCACGACCTCGGCAAGAACATCACGGGCGCCCTGCTCGCGAACTCCGGCTACAAGCTCATCGACCTCGGCAAAGACGTCGACGCCGATACCATCGTCCGGACGGCCATCGAAAAACAGGCCGACATCGTCGGGCTCTGCGCGCTCATGACCACGACCATGACACAGATCGACACCGTCATCGACAAGCTCCATGAGGCCGGAAGCAAAGCGAAAGTCATGGTCGGCGGCGCGGCCCTCACACAGGAATACGCCGACGAGGCAGGAGCCGACGCCTACGCCCCCGACGGCGTCAAAGCCGTCAAGCTCGCCGACGCCCTGACCGGCCACGCCTGCTGAATACCCAGGTCCCGCCCATCACCTCTTCCGGAAAAACAGTATCTTCCCTAGAAAGCGGAAGGCCTTGCAGATGCGTTCCAGCACAGTCTGCGCCTTCCGCTTTTCTGCGTGCTTTTTCCGTTGCACCCGCATTTCTTCTTCGTACTCGCGCCGAGCTAACTTCGAAAGTTTATCGACGCGTATATTGCAGAGGTTATCGGCATGCCCCTTTACCCAGACCAATTTTGCTCCATGCATAGTCAGCATATGCAGCATCAATCCATAAAGACGATTTTCTGGCGCCTTACCGCTCTCGACCATATCAACCAATGCCTTGCAGTCTGTATAGATACGGATGCTGCCAGTTGTCTCGATATGGAGAAGCGGCTGGATAACGGCCATCGTTTCGGCCTGCAGCGAAGTCATACCCATCTCCGCCACCGCACTCGTGATCTCGAAAATCCGCTGGCCGTCCCCGCGGTATACCCCCGCTGCAATCCCCGCATATCCGCGCGTCCCATCAAACAGATAACTTGCATCCGTATAAAGTGTCAAATCTTCGTCCATCGAAAGCGTGAAGGTATACTCCTTTTTCAGCAGGCGCTCCAAATCATGCAAAGTCGCTGCTCGAAGCTGATGCACGGTCTGTTGTCGCTGAAGTTCGACACGTTTCTTTTTCTTCTCCTCGCTCCGCTCTTTCCTTTCGCTCTTTTTCTCCTGCCATATATGGAGCAAAGGAGCTAACCGGGGCTGGATTTCCGCTAAATTCCTCTCCGTCGGATTCGGCCCCATGCTCAGCAGCAGATCCGCATACTCCTCTCCCATCTCCTTCCGCAGGAAGTCTCGCACTTCCTCCATCGAACGGCAACGCTGGGCTTTCGCTCCGGGATAGCCTTGTGAAGAACGGATAAATGCTTTCGTATCCGTAAAGCATCCCGGTATACGTCCGAACCTTACCGCATAAAGCCTCGCTCCATGCTTCTGCTTTTTCACTTTCTTCTGCTGTGTGAGTACTTTGGGCTTGCCATGATTGGCTATGAACCACGCATAGGCATAGGAAGAATCGTTGAAGCCTTTTCCGTTCGCATTCGGGAAATTCCGTATCGCCGCGCAATATTCCTCATACGTCGAAAAGATTCCCTCTTCCCTGCCATACGCCACCACATAGAACTTCTTCATACACTGTCCCCGTTAGACAAAAAGGGCTCTACAAATGATATTCGTAGAACCCTTGTAGAACCCTTTATATAAAAAATAGTCAACTTGTTTGCGCTGCGATAACTTCTTTTGGAAATTTTAAAATAGTTTTCAGATAAGAAACTGCCGTAGCATCCGGTTTTCTTCGTCCCTGTTCCCAATTCTGCAACGTATTTAGAGGTATACCAAATGCTAAAGAAAATTCTTTCTGTGACATTTTCAGGTGTTCACGCACCTCTTTCGGCTTTATGCGATAAACCGTCTCGTACTTCGTACCAGTTATCGGCTTCCCTTTTGCATCCAAAAGAGCTTCATTTAATCCTTCTAAAATTTCCGACGCTGCAAATGACATTTTCTCAATCATCTTTTTCACTATCCTTTTCACGGAATATGGCCTTTAATTGATCCGTTACTTGAGAGAATGCTTTCTTCTCTGCCTCAGTAAGATTAACCTGTACATTCTTCGGATAAGCAAATAACAGGTAAATAGGATGATTCTCGTTATAGAAATAATAGATGACGCGGACACCACCGCGTTTTCCATGCCCAGAACCATACCATCGAATTTTTCGTATCCCGCCAGTCCCAGGAATTCTATCCCCAGCTTTAGGATTCAGACCAATAAACGTTTTGAAATCAATCTGTGTTTCAACATCCCAGATTTTTGCTACTGCACGCTGATATGGCAACGTTTCGACAATAACCTGAGGAACTAACTCTTTTTCCATACTTTTATTATACGCCAATGACATATAGGATGCAAGGCAATATCTTCTACATATCCTAAGTCACTTCGCAAAAATATTCCGCATCCCTATAATCACTATCTTCTACCATCTGCAAGCTCTATCGTCATATCCTCATCGTACATATGCGAGGTCAGATTTCGATCGGTTGTCATGACAAGTGCCTGTCCAACACCGTCCAAGCGCTTCGTCATCTTCTCGATCATTCCTTCCATACGATGCCGTCCTTCCGGATTTCTTCCTGCAGTGCCTTCGACGCCTCATGCATGTCGACGATGTCGACGCTGTAGGGGATGGTCAATTCCTCGAGGAAATCGCGGAACTCGTCAATCTTCTGACGGTTCGATTCGCCCTCTTTATAGTCGATAGCCACGTCGACGTCTGAGCTCCGGTGCTGCGTCCCCCGCGCCCATGACCCGAACAACATGATCTGCACCGGCTCATGCTCAAAGAATGTCTTCGCCGCCTCACAGATCCGTTCCACATACTGATTCATATTCCCAGCCCCAATTCAACATCCAAACTTCCATATTCTGCGTTCTTCTCATTGCATATCGAACAAACGCTCTCGCGCTTCATTTACCTGTCTTTTACCTGTCTTTTTCCAAAAAGGCGATTACGTCTTCTGCCAATTTCAATGACCTCGACACAATACGGTGGCTTAAACGGAAGTTCTTGATGTATCTTGTCTTGGCTTCCATACTTGTGATATTAGCTGCATAATCTTCGATGGCTTCAAACGGCTCCATCTGGTCGTCTGGTATATATTCCGTCAACTGCGAAATATCATGCGAACGCGGATACTTGATACCATGCGTTTCCAAATAATGCTTCAACGCTAATTCTATCGACTGTTCTACATGATAGCCGACGACATTCAGGTATCCATCATCGCTTTCTGCGAACTGCATCATGGTCTTTGCCGTAACCAGATTCCGTTTCGCGATGTCAAGCAACGTCTCTTCCCCGCTCATAAACCACGACTCCTTTCTTCTTGATTTCGTCCAGCAATTCACCCTCTGCAGTGAAATTGGACCAGTTATCGAAAGCGTCATCTCCGCGGACGACGGGATATTTCGATAGCGGTGTATCCGTCTCAAAATAAATATCGATATCACTCCACGGATTACAGCCTGCCGTCACGGCTGAGCCGAAAACAACCACTTTCCGGATGTTCGGGATGGTTCTGCACAGATCAACCATCTGGCTTACAGCCTTCTGTTTTGTCGGAAATATCTTCTCGATATTCTGAAACGGCTTCGCAAAAACGCCCCACATGCTGTTACACCTCCTGAAAAAAGGATTTTCCCGATTTCTATAGAATAATTCCATGTTATCCTTTTATCAGATATTCAACAATCGGTCATTCATTTCCTGCTGCAAGCAGCTGAGTATAGAAAGAGATGTTTCACGTGAAACAACGAAAAGAATTGCCGGAGCCGAATTGTTTCGGGCTGGCGCCTTCGGTCGATGGGGATTGCGAGGTTCTGGTTCTCGGGTCGATGCCGGGGGTCGCGTCGCTTTCGGCGCAGCAGTACTATGCGTTCCCGTCGAACCGTTTCTGGCCGATGATGGCGCAGCTGCTGGAGAGAAAGGCAGAGCCCCCGGCGCAGTATGAGGAACGGCTGCGGATGCTGCTGCGGCACCGCATCGCGCTCTGGGACGCGATTGCGAGCTGTTATCGGCCCGGCAGCCTCGACAGCGCCATAGAAAATGAAAAGGGCAACGACTTCACAGAATTTCTGTGTCGTTACCCTCATATCCATACCATCTGCTGCAATGGCGGGAAATCGTATGCCTGCTTCAAACGCTGGAACAAGAACCTGCTCTCGCGGCCAGACCTCGAAATCCACAAGATGCCCTCGACGAGCCCCGCGAACGCGCGCTGGCGCATGCCGGATCTGCTCAAGGCATGGGGAGATGTCCTCACGCCGCTGACCTGAACCCATTCAGGCCAATGCGAGAAATGCCTCATGCAGCCGCGTATCCTCACTGAGTTCCGGGTGGAACGCGCAGGCGATCTGGTTCTGGTACCGCACCGCGACAGCATGCCCGCAGACCTCGGCGAGCGTCGTCACGTCCGGTTCCTCTGCCTCGATCTGTGGCGCGCGGATGAAATGCATCTCCATCCGGCCGATGCCCTTGACCTCGCCGTCCGCCACAAAACTCCCGAGCTGGCGGCCGTAGGCGTTCCGCCGCACCGTGACCGGAAGGGTCGCAAAATAACGCTCACGGTCGTTCGACAGATTCTGCGCGAGCAGGATCAAGCCCGCGCAGGTCGCGAGCACGGGCATCCCACCTGCAATCCACGATCGAATGGTATCAAACATCCCGTTCTCACGCAGGAGCTTGCCCTGCACCGTGCTCTCGCCGCCGGGGAGAACCAATCCGTCCAAAGACTGCTGCAGATCGCCTTTGTTCCGAAGCTCCACGACCTCAGAGCCGAGGTTCTGGAGCATTTTTTCGTGCTCGATGAATGCTCCCTGCAGCGCGAGCACGCCAATCCGCTTTGCCATAGCTTTCACCTCACTCGCCGCGCTTTGCCATAAGCACCTGGATTTCCTCCGCATTGATGCCGACCATCGCCTCGCCGAGGTTCTCCGAAACCTTCGCGAGGATATCCGGCTTGTCGTAGTTCGTGACGGCCTCGACGATGGCGCGTGCGCGCTTTGCCGGATTGTCGGATTTGAAGATGCCCGAGCCGACGAACACGCCCTCCGCGCCAAGCTGCATCATGAGCGAGGCATCCGCCGGCGTCGCGACGCCGCCCGCGGCGAAATTCACGACCGGCAGTTTCTTATGGTCGTGCACGTACTGTACGAGCGCAACCGGCACCTGCAGTTCCTTAGCCGCCTCAAAGAGCTCATCCTCACGCTTCGCGGAGAGGTCGGCAATCTCCGACTGGATCAGGCGCATGTGATGTACCGCCTGCACGACGTCGCCGGTGCCCGGCTCGCCTTTCGTCCGGATCATCGTCGCGCCCTCGGCGATGCGGCGCAGCGCCTCGCCGAGATTTTTCGCGCCGCAGACGAACGGTACCTTGAACTGCCTCTTGTCGATATGATAGCGGTCATCCGCCGGGGAGAGCACCTCGCTCTCGTCGATGTAGTCGATCTCGATGGCCTGCAGGATCTGGGCTTCCGCGAAATGCCCGATCCGGCATTTCGCCATGACCGGAATGGAGACGGCCTCCTGAATGCCCCGGATCATCGCCGGGTCGCTCATGCGGGACACGCCGCCCGCCGCACGGATATCGGCCGGGATCCGCTCAAGTGCCATGACCGCGCACGCGCCAGCCTCCTCCGCGATCTTCGCCTGCTCCGGCGTCGTGACGTCCATGATGACGCCGCCCTTCAGCATCTGTGCGAGCTCGCGGTTCAGCGCCTGCTGCTCCTCTGGGGTATTTGCCTGTTCTGCCATATCCGGTCATCCTTTCACTTTTCTCTTTTCTTAGAACCTGCTTTCTAGTATAATCAAAAGTGAACCGATAAAAAGTCTCAAAACTATTTTTCTTTTTAAGGTCAGATTGGACAGGTGATACCGAAATGCGGCTCTACCCATTGCATAAAAAAGAAGGCCAGAAAGACGCCTTCCTCTACGAGCAGCTCATCCATTTCCTGAAAGACGATATCCTGCGGGGCAGCCTCGCAGCGGGCGAGCGCCTGCCCTCCAAACGGCAGTTCGCGACGCAGCTCGGCGTCAGCATCGCGACGGTCGAAAAAGCCTACAGCGAACTCGTCGACGAAGGCTATCTCTACGCAAAGCCGAAAAGCGGCTACTATGTCCGCGCGCTGAGCTCCCTGCCCCGCCTGCACCCGCTCGCGCAAGAGCCAAGGACGCCGCTGAGAAACGCACAGCGCGCGGCAGAGCAGGCCCCCGACTGGCGTTTCGATCTCACATCCAATGAACTTCCGTCCGCGAGCTTCCCTTTTTCCACCTGGAGCAAAGTCCTGCGCCAGACCATCGCCGAGAAAAAACCGGCACTCATGACGCCGGTCCCGATGGCCGGCGCGCCCGAGCTGCGCCGTGCCATCGCGCATCATCTCGCGGATTTCCGCGGCCTCGCGGTCTCTCCGGAGCAGATTGTCATCGGCGCGGGCAGTGAGTACCTCTACGCCCTGCTGACCCGCTTTTTCGGCAAGGATACGCTCTTTGCCATCGAGGATCCCGGCTATGGCAAGATGCGCCGCATCTACGAGAGCTGCGAGACCCGCACCTGCACCGTCCCGCTCGACGCCGGCGGTATCTGCATCGAGGAGCTCCGGGCCAGCGGCGCCTCCATCGCCCATACCAGCCCCTCGCACCACTTCCCGACGGGGCTCGTCATGCCGGTCACGCGCCGCTACGAGCTGCTCGCGTGGGCGAGCGGGACGCCGGACCGCTACATCCTCGAGGACGACTACGACAGCGAATTCCGTTTCACGGGCAGGCCGCTGCCGACGCTCATGAGCATCGACGCGGGCTCGCGTGTCATCTACCTTAACACGTTCACGAAAACGCTGACGCCGACCATCCGTATCAGCTACCTCGTCCTGCCATCCGGCCTTATCGAACCGTTTCAGGAGAAGCTCGGTTTCCTCGCCTGCCCGGTCTCGACGTTCGAGCAGTACACGCTCGCGCGCTTCATCGAGGACGGGTACTTCGAGAAGCATCTGACCCGCATGCGCACGCTCTACCGGCGCAAACGCGACCTGTTCGTCCGCTGCCTGAAAAAAAGCGCACTGAAAAACTCTGCGCATATCATCGAGCAGAGTTCCGGGCTTCATTTCCTCTTGCAGATCCAGAACGGCAGGAGCGAGACGGAACTGAAACGCGCCTTCGAGGCCGTCCGCCTCAGGATCCACGCTATCAGCGACTATTACGCGCACCCGCAGAGAGATGCTGTCCCCACCTTCCTCATCAACTACTCGAGCCTCGAACGCGCGAAGATTCCGGAGGTCGTCGCCCTGCTCGTCAAGGCCGCTTCAGAATAAAACACGTCTGCTCCGGCCTGGATACCGGAACAGACGTGTTTCACGTGAAACGCAGATCAGGCAGCGAGCCTAAGTTGAACCCATAGGAGTGAACTCGTATGACAAATCGAAAAAAGGGAATCCTGTTCGGCACGGCGATTGCCTTCGGCCTCTATCTCGGCAGCACGAAGTTCATCGCGCCGGGAGAAGTCGGCGTCCTGGCCTCGGTCGAGCCGCTGACCGCCATCCTGCTGTCCGTTTTCCTGCTCCATGCCGATTTCGGCATCATCGATACGGCAGGAAGCGCCTGCATCCTGCTGACCGTCCTGCTCCTCGCGCGGAAATAGGGAGCTTTTATGCCTTCGCCGGCTGCAGATGCCCTCCGCCCGGCAGCTCATAGGTCTTCCCTCCGAGCTTGCTGGCCGTCTTGGCGTCGTAATAGATGTTATGGCCGTTGGAGCGGATATTCTTGAAGTTCCCCGCCGCGTCCTCGAAATCGCTCACATAGGCGTCGGCGGTCAGGATCAGCTTGGCCTTGCTGGCCAGGCTGATTTTCGTATATTTTGCCGTATGATCCGCGTTGAACGCGCCGGCGTAGAGCGCGCCGTCGCCGAGGTTCAGCGTGAACCGGCTCAGCGCATCGACAGAGACCTTGCCGCGCAGCTCCTGGTTCTTCGCCTCGAGCGTGAAGTCGCCGCCATTCGAGCCTTTCCGGCCCCATCTGCCCGTACCGACGGAGACAATCGTATCGCCCTTCGTATTGAGCTCCGTATTCTCGAGCTTTGCCACGGCCTTCGTGTTCGTCACATAGAACATCGGGCCAGTCGAAAGGTTGTTCAGCGTCGAGTTCTTCGCCTCGAAATGGGCCTCGCCGACGCCCGCATCACCGGAAAAGCTCTGATAGAGCATGACGCCGTGGTCTTTCATGCCCGTCAGATCCGTATTCTCGAGATAGATGGAGTTCTTGCCCTCAACGCAGGCGATCTCGCTGCCCGTGGCCTGCCCCTGGCTGTCATAGACCGAAATGTTCCCCGTGGAGTACACGCATGGGCTGCCCTGCCCGCTGGTCTGGAACGTGCCGTTATGCACAGTCACCGTCCCCTCGCCGCGGTCCGTCGCGAGCGCCGCGCAATGCGCGCCCTCGGTCGTGATATCGACATCGCTCGCCTCAACCGTTCCGTTGTAGGTCGCGTCGAGCCCGCGCGAGGAATTGTTCTTCGTATGGATGCGCAGATGCGTCGCCGTGATCTTGGCTTTGCTGCCCGTCGCGAAGACCGCGTTCGCCCCGTCTGCATCCGAGTTCAGGACGAGATTATTCAGCACGGCCTGGCTGTCCGACGCGAGCACGATGGCATTCTGCCCGGTGAAGTTCGAGGCGTCAGCGCTCGACGAATCGCCGGTCTTCTGCAAAGTGCCCTTCGTCAGCGTCAGCACGCCGCCGTTGCGCACGAGGACGACGTTCTGATCTTTCTGATCCGCGGAAAACGTCACATCCGTCAGCGCTTCGGCCTTGCCGTCGACGATTTTCGCGGCCTGGAACTCCGATACGGATTTCATCTGCTGCATGCCGCCAGGGCCGCCGGGGCCTTTCCCGAATCCATCGGGCGGCGGGCCCATCGGCGGCTGGCCATCCGGCCCCATCGGGGGCTGCCCGTCTGGTGGCATCGGCGGCTGCACCGCCCCATCCGCCTGCGCGTCCGCTGCACTCGCTGCACTCGCTGCGCTCGCCGCATAAACCGGCATGCTCGCGCCGAACGCCGTGACCGCCGCGAGCGATACGGCAAGAACCAGTTTCTGGTATCTGCTTTTCTTCATGATCTATCCCTTCCCCTTTCTTACCATAAGGAAAGTATATATCTATGCTCTGCCATTCCCCTTCAAATCGCCCTAAAATTCAGCGAAATCGTTCCCACTGTTTCACGTGAAACCTTCAGCTTATTTTCATCGGGATTTTCTCTCTTTTCCCTTCTTTTCGTTCCGGATTTGTATTATGATAGGGATACAGAGGGGGAATATCTATGGAAAACATCACGCGCCGCAACTTCCTGCGCGGCCTGTTCGGCGGTCTCGTGCTGCTCAGCCTGCCGCATTTCGGCCATGCGGAGACATCGCGCAGCTACAAGCGCATCGTCGTGCTCGGCGACCCGCATCTCGCGGTCCGCATCCACCAGCACCCGGAAAAGGCCGACCAGGAGGCCATCGTCGCCGCGAAGCGCGCCATCATCGGGGACATCAACGCATGGGATGATGTCGATGCCGTCGCCGTCGTCGGCGATATCGTCGAGCAGCGCGGCGTCCCCGAGGAATACCGCTTCATCAAGGATTTCTTCGCACCGCTGCACGCGCCGCTCTGGGTCATCAACGGCAATCACGAGTTCCTCTACGAGGATAAGCGCAAGCCGGATGGCGGCGCAAAGACCGCCTCGCCGGCTTCCTGGAAGAAGAAGCTCGCACGTTACGCCCAGTTCTGGCACCTCGGCAGCCGCTACTATACGAAGGATATCGCCGGCTATCACCTGATCTTCCTCTCTGCGGAGGGGCCGCTGCCCGTGGAAATCGGCGAAGAACAGCTGGCATGGTTCGAGGACGACCTGTCCCGGCACCCGGAAACCACGCTCGTATTCTTCCACGGGCCGCTCAAGGGCACGCTTCTCAACTATAACAAATCCGTCAACACGCCGCGCGGCTGCGCCCAGCCGGAGGGCCGTCTGCAGGCCATCCTCTCGCGCAACCCGCAGGTGCGGCTCTGGGTCTCCGGCCATACGCATACGCCGGCGACGAATTACAGCTATGCGGCAGACGGGATCAACCGGTATTCCGACACGCTCGTCGATATCCACAATGCCGATATGGACCGCAAGAAAATTTGGACGAACTCGCTCTACCTCTACCCCGACCACATCGAGGTAAAGACCTATGACCATCACGCGCACGCCTGGATACCGCAGTTCGACCGGCGCTATGAAAGATGAACGGGCATGGCTGCTGCAGCCATGCCTTTGCAGCTCTTCATCCCCCGATACAGAAAAGGAAGTGATACAAATGGCTGTCCGTCATTGGCTCCTGACCGCTATCCTCTCCGGGCTGTGCCTGCTCAGCGCGGCGACGGCGGATGCCGCCATCGTCACGGCGACGGGACAGGGCGGCGATGAACGCTCCGCCCTGCACGCGGCCATGCGCGCGGCCGTCGAGCAGGAGGTCGGCGTCTACCTCGACAGCAGCACGCGCATCCAGAACTACCGCGTGCTGCAGGATTCCGTCTACACGAAATCCGAGGGCTATATCTCCCATTACGACATCATCAAGCAGGAGGTCATCGGCGGCATCTACCGCACGACGATCCGCGCCGATGTCAACGCAGAGCTCCTGCAGAGCGGCGCGTTGAGCCGGCTGCAGAAAAAGGCGCTCGTCGAGGCGAATCTCGAAGATCCGCGCATCGCCGTGCTCGCCATGGGCCAGAACGGCCATTCCTATCCGGCGCTCGAAAATGCCCTGATCGCGACGATGCAGGATGAGGGGTACTCGCGCCTCATCGACCTCGGCACCGCTGCCGCAAGCGCGCGGCGCACGGCCCTGCTCGCCGCGCAGACGGGCGACCGCGATACGCTCCTGCGCCTGCACAGCGAGGCACAGGCCGACTACCTGCTCATCGTCCGCGTCGCAGAGGATACCAAGAGCTTCGACTGCATCCTCCCCGGCCTGCACAAAATCTATCTGAGCGCGGCCGCAAGGCTCGTGAACACCTCGACCGGCGAGATCCGCTGGACCGGAAATGCCGACAGCGAATCGGAAGGCTGGTACGGGAACGGCGAAAGCGAAGCCATAAAGGGCCTTGTGGAAAAGCTCACCCCGTCCCTCTCGCGCGCCGCGCTGAATCAGGCCGCGGATGTCGAGCAGCATATCCGCCTGACCGCACCGCTCGCACACTTCGGTACGACCGCCAGCGCGCGCGATGCGCTCGCCGCAATCCCCGGCGTCCAGCACGTCTATATCCGCGCGGTGACGCTCGGCACATTGACCGCAGACCTCGATTTCGACGGGACGGCTGCCGACCTCACCGCTGCGCTCGAACGGGCCGGATACGCGGCAAAGCGCCTCTCTTCTGAATCCATCGAATTGCAATAAATTTTCTCAAATAATATTGACAATCATTCTCATGTCTGCTATATTATATACAGGCTTTCGTAAGGAAAGCAGAGAAAGCGAAGTCGAACGCATCCTCTGTTTCCGTAAGCTCTCCTAAATATAATACACAGCCAGCAAGGCCCTCCACGGAGATTCCGTGGAGGGCCTTGCTGGCTCTTTGTTTTCGATCTGCGATCCTCGGGATGAGATACGGCTCAGCCGAACATCGTCTGCAGCATCTCTTTGCCGCTTGCCGTGCGGAATACTTTTTCCCCGAAAGCATGGATCTGCGGCGTCTTCATCGCGTCCTCATAGGCGTTGACGAGGAAATCGGCCTCCAGAAGGATTTGATAGTCCTTCCCATCGACATCCCGATAGGTATGATGATGGCCGACGAGATACGATACGCGCGCGGCATCTTCCTGCGGCCAGCCGAGCTTCTCGAGCATCTCTTTGGCCAGCGGCGCACCCTCTTTTTCCTGCAGGGGGCCCGCCGTGCTCTGGTATTTCTGCTCGGCGGCGTGGATGCCGATGTCGTGGACGAGCGCCGCCGCCTCGAGCACGCGCTGCGCGTGCTCCGGCAGGCCTTCTTTCTCGCCGATGCGCTTGGCAAAGGCATGCACCTTCATGAAATGCTGGATGCGCCGGGCGTCGCCCGCATCAAAGGCGAGCATCGCGTCGAAAAGTTCCCCGATTGCGTTTTCGTTCATATTCCCATCTCCAATAACACAAAAAGCCTTCCCCCGAGGGGAAGGTGGCTGCCCGATAGGGCAGACGGATGAGGTGTCGGCGATACAATGGAAAAACATCTCAATGTTTCTCGCAACTTTGTGCCGACACCTCATCCACCGCTTCGCGGTCCCCCTTCCCCTATGGGGAAGGCAATTTTCTATCTGGCAATCAGAAGAAGAACTGCACGCGGCCGAAGAACTTCGAAGCGTCTTTATCGTTGTCGAGATCCTTGCCGTCGAAGTACTTCACGGAAGCCATCGTGTTCTTGAACACCATGTACTGCGCACCGACTTCCCAGCCCTTCTGGTTGTAAGCGAGCGCATCGCTGTTCGGATCGAAGCCGATGAAGCCGCCGTTGTGCTTGTAGGCGACGTAAGCGCCCCAAGTACCCTGGTTCTCGCGCTGCACGCCTTTGTAGTTGAACTGCGCAAGACCGAGTTTCTCGAAATTGTCGGCCTTCGTGTTCTCGCCATAAGCGCCCGTCAGCGCGGCATTCTTATCGAAGCGGTACGTGCCTGCGATTTCATAGACACCAGCCTTGTTCTCATTCGCATTATTGCTGTAGCGAACACCCTTGTACTTCAAGCCCTTGAATGCATCGTTTTTCGCATAAAGGTAAAGTGCTGTGCCGGACAGTTTGCCCTGCTTGTACTGAAGCGCTGCCGTTGCGATATCCGTAGCAGCCTGACCTTTCTGCTGAGCCAGTTTCAGCGCCTGACGGCCGCCCGTGAACTTCACGGAGAAACCGGAGCCGAGCGGGAACTCCGCCTCTGCGCCGGACATCTGGCTGTTGCGAGTCATATACGAATCATACGGGGACTCAAACGGCAGCTTACCTGCGCGAAACGTACCGAATGCGTAACGGCCCTCAGCCCAGGTGCGCTGCAGCTTTGCCGTCGAGTCACCGCTGTCCGTGTTGAGGTTCGTCGACGCATCGATACGGGCCTTGACGAACCAGTTCGCATTGATCTCAGCCTTCGGCTCCATGCGGAGGAGCAGCGGATAAGCTTTCTGCGACGGCTTATCGTCGTGTTTCTCGTCCGTGTACGTGTAACGGGCCTCGCCGTTCCACTTTACCTTGTCGGCGTTCTTCTCGAGGTTGCTGACGCGGACACCGAGGTTGTTCAGCTCATCGCTGAACTCTGCCGAAAGCTTGTCGAGCAGGGCCTTGTCGTTCTGCGGAACGTTGGTCTTTGCCATGGCCTTTGCGACCATCTGTGCCATCTCATAGCGCGTGATGTTCTTGTTGCCCTGGAACGTCGTGTCGCCATAACCCTCGATGACGCCGTCCTTTGCGAGCTGTGCCACCGCGTCATACGCCCAATGGTCGGCCGGAACGTCCGAGAACGGGTTCGATGCTGCCGAAACGGAGCCTGCGAGGCATGCCGTCATTCCCGCAACAACTGCTGCTGCTAAAAACTTCTTCATAAAACTCTCCCTCTCCAACAGAATGAAATAATATGAAAAACGAATCTTCACGAGCAGCAGACACACAGTTTACATGTTTCCTGAAATATCTGCTTCTACCCGTTGAATTGTTTCATATTTTAGCATACTGTATACAGTAATGCAAGCGAATACACAAAAAGATAACCAAAACTTTTCAGATGTGCGTTTCTCTCCATCTCAAGGCCCTTATTGATAGTATTTTATTGATTTTATGATATAATATTTATATAATTGGTTATGTTTTATCGAAAAATATCCGATAAAATAAATAAGCGATAAAGGAATAAAGCAAAGAAAGAGAAGTGACCACAGCATGAGTATGGACAAGTTAACGATACGGCAGAAGCTGTATCTGATTTTCGGGATCCTGATCCTGTTTTTCGTCGGGAACGGCGCCTACTCCGTCTACAGCCTGAGTCAGGTCAACGACACGACGATGCGCATCGCCACGGAGCATCTGCGCGGTGTCCTGACCGTGGCCGACAGCACCAGCGAACTGGCCTCGTACCGGCAGTGCGAGTACGCCGCCGTGACCGCGACGACCGTGCCCGAGCGCGTCCGGGCTATCCTCGAGACGAAGAAAATCGGCGACCAGATCGATATCAAGCTGGACGCCATCGAACCGGGGCTCTCTGGCGACGCAGCCGATACGTTCCAGTCACTGCGCACGGAATGGACAAATTACCGGAAAGAGACCGACGAGGTCATGAACCTCGCGCGCACGCATCAGCGTGACGCCGCCATCAACGAATCCAGCAAGAGCGTCGCGGCCGAGACCCAGTCGGTATCCGCGGCGACCGAGGAACAGTCCGCCTCGATGGACGAAGTCGCCGAGGCGAGCCGCAAGCTCGCGGACCTCGCCGGCAGCCTGCAGGAGTCCACGGCGCAGTTCCAGATCTGAGGAGGAGCAACATGAGAAAAATAGCAAGAGCCCTTACCGCGTGCCTGCTGATCCTGACGATGGCGTTCCTGGCTGCCGGCTGCGGCAGCAGCGGCCACGAAGCAAAACGCGTCGACCTGATCTTCTCGCACAGCCCGGAGCGCTGGCAGACCGGTGCAAAAAGCATGGCAGAGGAACTGACGCAGCAGGGGTATCAGGTAAACCTGCAGATTTTCAGCAATGAGGACGAGCAGAAAGCGGCCATGAAAGGCGCGATCGACGGGAAGTCCTCGTGCATCGTGCTGGCCGGCGGCAACGACAAAGTCATCGGCGATGAGCTGAAGGCCGCGAAAGACGCAAAAATCCCGATCATCGCCTACGATTCGCTCGTCCAGAATACGGATGCCCTATCCTACTATGTCACGTTCGACAACGAGGGCATCGGCGCGAGCATGGGACGCTATATTGAAGAAAAATTCAACCTGCAGTCCGGTGCCGGCCCGTTCACGATCGAGTTCCTGTCCGGCAGCGAACACGACAGCAACGCACGCCTGATGCACGACGGAACCTACGAGGTGCTGAAGCCGTATATCGACAAAGGCCAGCTCGTCGTGCTTTCCGGAAAAACCTCCTTTGAAGATACGGCCATCAAGAACTGGGACACGAAAAACGCCGAAGCGTATACGCAGGAGCTCGTCTCGAAATACTATACAGGCCGCAGCCTCGACATCGTCGTCGCCGCCTCGGACGGCATCGCCTACGGCGTCATCGACGGGCTTGCCAACTACTCCGGCAGCTGGCCGTTCATCACGGGCCAGGACGCCGATGCAAAGGCGCTGGACTACGTCCGCAATGGCCGCATGGGCTTTACCATCAAGAAGGACTCCGATACGCTGAACTACAAATGCGTGCGCATGATCAAGGCCGTCGTCGAAGGATCCCATCCGGACATCAACGACGTCAACACCTATAACAACGGGGTCATCACCGTCCCATCCTATCTCTGCATCCCGCAGATCATCGACAAAGACAATATCGACGAAGTCCAGTGACCCATAAAAACTCAGCCATGTATTCTTGTATACATGGCTGAACAAAATTGACAGAAACAGAATTCATGCTATAATAAAAACATCAACAGAGAGGACAACGAAGTCCGAAGCAATGCACAAATTCTATGTGTAGCGCTTCGGACTTCTGCTTTATTCCTTCTAGCACAATTCTACTTCTCTGTTGGTTGTCTGTCAAACGAACCAGAGACAATGGCGTCTTGGGTGCGGCAGCTTTCCTGCCGCGCTTGAGGCGCTTTTTGCGTTTCTGGGGGTAATGCAGACAAAATCGATCTTATATTTTATTTTCGTCGACAGACAAAGAAAGGTTGGATTCGTATGGTTGACACAGGAAACACGGCCTGGGTGCTCGTCAGCGCCGCCTTGGTGTTCATCATGACACCGGGTCTCGGATTCTTCTACGGCGGCCTCGTCCGCAGCAAGAACGTCTTGACCACCATCATGGAGAGTTTCTTCATCCTCGCGATGATTTCCGTGGAATGGGTGATCATCGGTTACACGATGGTCTTCGGTCCGGATATCGGCGGCCTGATCGGCAGCCTCGATAAACTCGGCCTCGTCGGCGTCGGCTCGAGCATCATGGAGAGCGCTTCGATCCCAGAGCTCGCTTACGTCATCTTCCAGTGCATGTTCGCTGCACTGACGCCGGCCCTGATCACGGGTGCTTTCGCCGAGCGCATGCGCTTCGCCCCGCTCGCAATCTTCATGCTGCTCTGGGCGCTCTTCATTTACAACCCGATGGCACATTGGGTATGGGGCGGCGGCTTCCTCGCACAGCTCGGTGCACTCGACTTCGCAGGCGGCCTCGTCATCCACATCCTCTCCGGTGTCTCGGCGCTGACGCTCTGCATCCTGCTCGGCAAGCGCCTCGGCTATGGCCGCAAGGCAATGCTCCCGCATAACCTGCCGATGGCTGTCCTCGGCGCTTCGCTCCTGTGGTTCGGCTGGTTCGGCTTCAACGCCGGCAGCGCGCTCGGCGCGAACGAACTCGCTTCCAACGCATTCGTCGTCACGCAGGCCGCTGCGGCAGCTGCCACGGTAGCATGGGTTCTCGTTGAGTGGAAAGCCACGGGCAAGCCGACCATCCTCGGCGCGATCTCCGGTTGCATCGCCGGCCTCGTCGCCATCACGCCGGCAGCCGGCTTCGTTGCCCCGCTCCCGTCCATCATCATCGGCCTGCTCGCCGGCTGCATCTGCTATTTCGCCGTCGCGATTGCCAAGGAAAAGATCGGTTACGATGACTCGCTCGACGCATTCGGCATCCACGGCGTCGGCGGTATCTGGGGCTCCCTCGCCACGGGCATCTGGGCTACGACCACGGTCAACCCGGACGGCGCAAACGGCCTCTATTACGGCGAGACCCACCTGTTCTTCGCACAGTGCGTCGGCATCGTCGTCGCCGTTGTCCTCGCCGTTGTCGGCACGTACGTCCTCTTCCATATCGTCGACTTCTTCTGCACGATGCGTGCGGATGAGGCGGAGGAGCTCTCCGGTCTCGATATCGTCGAGCACGGCGAGCGCGGCTACAGCCGTTCGTTCGGCGGCAGCCCGATTCTCGGCAGCTTCGAGGATTCCAGCGAGATGCTCGCGAACACGGTCATGAAGGCCAACGCAAGCACTCTGACGACAGATAAGGGGGTACGGTCATGAGTATCACGAAAATTGAAATCATCACGCGGGCCAACAAGCTCGACGAACTCATGAACGCGCTGAACAAGATCGGCGTGCTCGGTATGACGGTCAGCCAGGTTTTCGGTTGCGGCCTGCAGAAAGGCCATGAGGAAGTCTACCGCGGCCGCAAATACGACATCAACCTCGTCCCGAAAATCAAGGTCGAGACCATCGTCAGCGAGATCCCTGTAGACAAGGTTCTCGAGACCGCGCAGAACGTCCTGCGCACCGGCAAGTTCGGTGATGGCAAGATCTTCGTCATCCCGGTTGCCGATGCCGTGCGCATCCGCACCGGCCAGCGCGGCGATGATGCCATCAAAGACATCCCGGGTGAAAAGCCCTCCCGTTAATCCCCCGTTCCAACATACCCCCTATTCCGACCGATGGAACGAAAGAGCTGCCGTACGCGCGAATCTGCGTGCGGCAGCTCTTTTTTGTGGCGAATGGTCAAGCTAAGTGCAACACCTTTGAGAAAGTTCCAGAACCCCAACCACATGGCACTCGCCATCCACAAGATCATCGAGTTCTTCCACGAAGACGGAACGGCCCGCTAGAAGTCATGCAAGTGGTTTCTCCCCCAGCTGTTCGAGCAGCAGATTCGCATCCATGACATTCAGATGATGCTCTAAGGCATACCAGATGATACTATCCAGGGAGTTACGGGCGTAAAGTGCCTCACAGCCTGCATAGTACAGCAGATGCTGTGCTTCCTTGACGGTCAATCCCATTGCCAAGGCCAACAGCAGGACCTTGCTGCGCGCCGGATGCTTCTTGTGCCCGTCAAAGATATGATAACCGTACGTCGTCTCCATCCCCGTCCGGCGGATTACATCGGCTTTCTTGAGCTGTTTCTCCTCAAGCAATCCCTGCAAGAACACGGCCAACGACATATCCCGAAGCTCATGCCGGTTCTCCTCCAGATAATGCTCGACCGCCTTCGCCTTCTCAATCTCATGTTCCAGTTCCTCGGTATCTTTTTTCATCATCGCAATCCCCCCTTGCAGAAGTGAATGTTTCTCTCTATACTCAAAACTATAGAGGATTTACAGAGAATCGGCAAGGGGGTGACATCGATGGCAAGGGAAAAGACAGAGAAAGCAGGAAAGCGGGCCAGTCAGCTCGTGGCAGACTACTTAGCGAGCCGTTACCATACGCTGCGCATCATCAAGGAATCCCCGCATGGCACGATTTCTCTCGTCGAAGATACGATGGCAGACCAATCGCACGGCAGGCCCATCTTTGTCAAAAAGATCCTCCAAGCCACGGGTCTTCCCTACAAAGAACTGCAGGACATCGGTTGCGAGGTCTTCCCCAAGGTATTTTACACGGCAGAACTGCCGCCTGCCGGCACGACCATTGTCATCGAAGAATTCATTGCCGGAGAACCGCTGTCCAGCCGGCTCGAGCAGAAGCATTACCTGACGCCTCAAGAGGCCACTCGCCTGATCTTGACCTTATGCAGCGGCCTGACACTCCTGCACCAGCACGGCATCCTCCATCGCGACATCAAGCCATCGAACATCATGGAGCCGCCCGGCGCGAGCTCGAGCGGCCTCTACCGGCTCATCGACTTCGATGCCGCGCGGA
>Ga0310695_10000852_pt1 | contig 75168 bp, 66 predicted proteins | sample RumenRJG_04DNA_FD_203882 | JGI IMG/M metagenome (GOLD analysis project Ga0310695, IMG submission 203882) | Bovine rumen microbial communities from Lethbridge, Alberta, Canada - RJG_04 (v2) (version 2) | ecosystem: Host-associated > Mammals > Digestive system > Stomach > Rumen | place: Canada... | reverse complement strand
TTCTTGCAAACATACAGGAAGGACGGCCACGGGGCCTGTTTGTGGTTTGGTCACTTCTAAACATCCCGTGACCACTTATGACCCTTTGCCAGCAATCCGTGATAACAGAACAGACTCGGGATTGCGTTATGCCCTAACTGTCAAACTCAGGCTAAAAAAATGGCCGGGGACGACCCCCGGCCTGGATTGTTATATTGTTTTGAATCAGACCATCAGGCTGGCAGCCCTGAGCTCGGCGGCAATCTTGTCGACGGCGCGGGTGACGTCCTCGGGGACCTTGGCGCCGGTGCAGACCATCTTGCCGGATCCGAACAGGAGGACGACGACCTTGGGCTCGTCGAGCCTGTAGACGAGTCCGGGGAACTGCTCGGGCTCGTACTCGACCTTCTCCAGTCCCAGGGTGATAGCAACGGTGTTGAGGTTGATCTCCTGCTCGAGATCGGAGGATGCCACGATGTTCTGGACCTCGATCTTGGGCTCGATGGTGATCTTGATGCCGGCCTTCTCCAGGTCCTTGGCGACCTTCGTGATGGCGACCTTGACATCATCGCGGCACTTGGCGCCGGTGCAGACGACCTTCCCGCTCCTGAAGATCAGGGTCGCGGTCTTGGGTTCCTTGAGCCTGTAGACGAGTCCAGGGAACTGCTGGGGATTGTACTCAGCGCCGTCTAGAGCCTCTTCGATCCTAGTGAGGTCGAGTTCCTGTCCAAGATAGGTAGAGGCAACAACGTTCTCGATGTTCATTTTCGCCATCGTTTTACACCGTCCAGGGCTATTTATATAGTGCTTATAAAGGTTTGTCTCGGGGCGGGGGATTGGATGGGCGAAAGCGCATGGCGGTGCCCAAGCAATCGATGATGGATAATGGGGTCGGGAGAGGGAGTCGAACCCCCTTCTGCGGATCTGCAGTCCACTGCATAGCCGTTGTGCTATCCCGACACAGTGAGCCGATGATTGGTTGGACGTATAAAAAAACTATGGTCGGGAGGAGGGGGACTGGGTCGGGGGCCGGGGCCCCCTGGGACTCAGTTCCACCAGTCGCCCTTGCGGTCGATGGTCTCGTCCCTGTCGGGCCCGACGCTGATCAGGTCGGCCGGGACCTTCAGGTACTTCTCGATGAATGCGATGTAGTCCCTCATCTCGCCGGGGAGGTTGTCGTATCCGCCCTTGACGAGGGCGTCGGTGTCCTCCCATCCCTTCCATCCCTTGAACGTCTCGTAGACGGGCTTGGCCCTCTCGAGCTTGGCGATGGACGCGGGGAACTTCTTCACTTCCTGCCCGTCGATCTCATAGGCGACGCATACGGGGAGCTCGGGGATGTCGTTGAGGACGTCCAGCTTGGTCATGCACAGGGAGGTGAACCCGCACATCCTGGAGGCGTGCTCCACGACCACGAGGTCCAGCCAGCCGCAGCGCCTCCCCCTCCCGGTCGTGACGCCGAACTCGCCGCCCTTCTTCTGCAGCTCGACGCCCATCTCGTCTTTGAGCTCGGAGACGAACGGGCCCTCGCCGACGCGGGTGGTGTACGCCTTGACCACTCCGACGACCTTGTCGATCCTGTTGGGTGCGACGCCGGAGCCGGTGCAGATGCCGCCGCCGCAGGTGGCGGAGGAGGTGACGTAGGGGTACGTGCCGTGGTCGATGTCGAGCATGGCACCCTGGGCGCCCTCGAACATGACGTTCTTGCCCTCGTCCAGGGCGTCGTTAATGAGCACGGAGGTGTCGCAGATGCACTTGCCGATCATGTCCCTCCAGCCGACCATCTTGTCGTACAGCGATTCGACGGTGCAGGAGCACTGCTCCGCCTCCATCATCGCCATAAGGTCCTTCTTGTAGGGCAGGATGAAGGCGATCTTCTCCTTCAGGAGGTCGTCCTCCAGCAGGTCGCCGGCCCTGAATCCGATCCTGGCGATCTTGTCCTGGTAGGTGGGCCCGATGCCCTTCTTGGTGGTGCCGACGCTGTTCTTGCCGCGGTACTTCTCCTCGGCCCCGTCCAGCTTCTTGTGGTAGCCCATGATGAGGTGGCATCTGTCGGAGACCCTGAGGCCGTCGATGGAGCCTCCCGCGGCGATGACCTGGTCGATCTCGTCCTTGAGCTCCTCGAGGTTGAGCACGACGCCGTTCCCGATGACTGCGAGCTTGCCGGGCCTGACGACCCCGGACGGCAGCCCGTGGAGCTTGAACACCTTGTCGTCCACGACGATGGTGTGGCCGGCGTTGTTCCCGCCCTGGAAGCGGACGATGAGGTCCGCGTTCTCATCGAGATAGTCTGTGATCTTTCCTTTGCCCTCGTCGCCCCACTGGGACCCGATAATCGCTACGCTCGGCATGTTAAGGCACCTTGGCCTTTCCATAAGGGTAGCCTTTAATTACACTTTGCGCCCAGCATCGGGGGAGAACTCCGAGAACAGGGGGAGGAGCTCGTCCAGCGGGATGTCGGTCTTGAAGGATGTGGGCGCGATGTGCGATTTGGATGCCCTGCCGTGCTGGTTCAGGAACTCGACGAACTCGTCGATCCTCGGGGGCGAGAGCTTCAGATGGGAGGACAGCTCGCTCATGTCGTAGACGAACATCTCCGAGTCCAGCTCGTTCCTCCACAGGTCCAGGTACTTGACGCATCTGCGCTCCTCCGCCATGCCCTCTGCCTTCATGCTCTGCAGGAAGGCCTGGTCGTGCAGGTTTCCGAGCCAGAACGGCCCCAGCCTGTGGTCGTCGTCGGCCCTGGGGGACGTGGAGCGCTCGAGGGTGGCCATGTCGTAATGCATGTAGCCGAGCTTGGCGAGGGTCCTGTCCGCCGCCTCCGCGCCCTCCACCACGCGGACGTAGGTCCTGAAGTAGTGGTCGGCGTAGAACGAGAGCATGGGCTCCATCCCGCGGTCGAACTTCGCCAGCTCCTTGGCGATGCTGCACATGAGTATCCTCAGCCCGCCCTCGTGGCACATGAAGCCCCTGACGGGCTCGGACTGGTACCTGCGCCTGCACTTGGGGGCGTGGGCGCCGGCCAGGGGCGCGGTGTCGGTGGCGGTGATCGCCAGTATCCCCCTCTTCCTGCAGCCGCGTATGGCCGACTGGAGGAACGGTATCGGGGAGCCGAACGGGTCCAGGTCCACGTAGCCGAACGTCTCCTCAGCGAACAGCGAGTGCATGTTGCGGATGGACGGGGTGCAGTTCCCCAGATGGTTGAGCTCGATGTTGGCCTCTATGTAGGGCAGGGCGTCCGGGCTGATGTCGTTGGCCACGACCTCGGTGCCGGGGACCTCGTTGGCGATCCTCACGGCCCTGGACCCCGTGGCTGTCATAGCGTCGGCCACGGTCATGTTGCCGCCGGCCGCCCTGAGGACCATTATGCTGACGTCGCGGTTGAACGACATCTGCTCGTTGAAGAACACAGTCCCCTGCTTCTTTCCGGGTCCGTGCACGGAATGTACGGAGGGGACCAGAATGTCGGTAGACCCCTCGCGCCTGACAGTGCCCTCGGGCATCAAACGTTCTCACCGTTCATCAGGCGGACGATCTTGTACGGCAGGATGTTCCTGTTGGTCGGGGTGACCTCCAGTATCCTGACGTCGTCCCTCCTCCTGATGTCCTGCAGGAGAGGGTTCCTGGACTTCTTGTGGAGGGTTATGATCATGGGCTTCTCGGCGTCGAGGGCCTTCTTAACGACCTCCACGAACGCCTCGCTCTCGACCTCCATCTTGCCGATCTCGTCGATGACGATGATGTCGCAATCCTCGATGGCCTGCTCTATGGCTTTCACGCCGACGGCATCGAGCTTTTCGAGGTCGACTCCGATCTTGCCGACCATGGTCCTGCTCTCGATCTCGGTGCTGGCGAAGACCTCTTTCTCTCCGGTGAGGAGGTTCCTCACGGTGAACCCGGTCTTGTGCCTGCCGTCGACGATGGGCTCGTTGACCATTCCGCCAATCTTGTATTCGGTATCCTGGAGCATCTCCAGCACGCGCAGGAGCGTGTAGGTCTTCCCGGAACCGGGAATGCCTGTGATACCTATCTTGACGTCCGTGATCATCTAAACACCTTGCAGTGCATAGGTCTGCACTCTCTTAATCGACGTCTGGATATATAACAAGTCCTACCTTTCAGTCGGTTCCGATGGATGAGATGAACATCAGCGGATAGCACAACTCGCTGTCGTACCTCATCTCGGCCGTGACCCACGAATCCCCTATGCGGACGGTGACCACGGCATCTATCATCTCGCCGGTGAGGGAGCGGTACGAGTAGCGGTCGCTCCCCTTCGCATCGTCGGGCTGGATGCGTATCTTCACGGATTCCACGTAGGGCTGCACGGAAATCGCCGATTCCATGGCCTCCTCCAGGCCGCGGCGGGTGGATTCGTTGAACGGGGTCCCGACATACTGGTGGTAGATGGTCCCCATCTTGATGCCGGCCTCGAAGAGGGCCCTTTCCCTCTCGCCGCAGGCGAACCTGGATGCCGCTAGCTCCTCCCTGTCCATGCTATCACGAGTACATGGGGTCCTTGCGAAGGGATCCGGCGGGGATGAGGTCCTTCAGCTTCCCGTCGTTGACGTCGACGGTCTTGAAAGCGACCATCACCAGGTGCTTGACCAGGGACACTGACGGGGCGCCGTCCATGTAGCTCTGGATGATCTTGAAGTAGATCTTGGGCTCGTCCTTGTCCATGTAGAACGCGCCGTTGTTGATCGTGTTGTTGATTATGTTGAGCTCGGGGATCAGCTTGGCGCGGGCATCCGCGGGCACGTCGAACATCAGGAAGCAGTAGATGTTCAGGGTCACGTTCTCGTCGTCCGCGGTGATGACCATCCCGATCGGGAGGTCGTCGCCCATGGCGCTCAGGACTATGACGCCGTCCTTGTCCTCGAACTTCAGGTCGCTCTCGGCCAGCGCCCTCTTGACGTTGCGCAGGACCTGGTCCTTCCTGGACCCGGACTGGAAGAGCCCCATCGCTCGGACCCCCTCTCGTCGAGAGGCACGTACTCCCTGAAGACTGATGCGTTGACGTACGCAGGGCGCATGATCTTGTTGGATGTGATGAGCTCCTCCATCCTGTGGGCGCTCCATCCGACTATCCTCGAGATGGCGAACAGCGGCGTGTACATCTCGTGGGGGATGTCCAGCATGTCGTAGACGAAGCCGCTGTAGAAGTCCACGTTGGCGCAGACGCTGGTGGCGTTGGGCCTCTTGGCCAGGATCAGCTCGGGGGCGATCCTCTCGATGCTGGCGTAGAGCTGGAAGTCGGCCTGGCGCTGCTTCTCGACGGCCAGCTGCTCGACGAAGGACCTGAATACGACCGCGCGGGGATCGGATTTCGTGTAGACTGCATGGCCCATGCCGTAGATGAGGCCCTGGTGGTCGAAGGCCTTCTTGTCCAGGATGTGGCTCAGGTACTTCCTGAGCTCCTTCTCGTCGGAGGTGTCCTTGACGTGCTTCTTGATGTCCGCGATCATGTCCATGACCTTGAGGTTGGCGCCGCCGTGCTTGGGGCCCTTGAGGGAGCACATGGCCGCCGCCATGACGTCGTAGGTGCCGGATCCGGCCGAGGTGACCAGGCGGGTGGTGAACGTGGAGTTGTTGCCGCCGCCGTGCTCCATGTGGAGGACCAGGGCAAGGTCGAGGACGGTGGCCTCCAGGTAGGTGTACGCCTTGTCCGGCCTCAGCATGCGCAGGATGTTCTCCGCGGTGGACAGGTTCGGGTCGGGCTTGTGGATGTACATGCTCTCGTCGTTCAGGTAGTGGTTGTAGGCGTGGTAGCTGTAGGCGGTCAGCATGGGGAACACGCCGATGAGGTGGATGCACTGCCTGAGGACGTTCTCGAGGGAGTTGTCGAGGGGCTTCTTGTCGTAGGAAGCGAGGAACAGTATGCTCCTGGTGATGGAGTTCATGATGTCCTTGCTGGCGGCCTTCATGATGATGTCCCTGGTGAAGGTGACCGGGAGCTTCCTCTCGGCGTCCAGGTACTTCTTGAACTCCGCGAGCTCCGCCGCCGTGGGGAGCTCCCCGAACAGCAGGAGGTATGCGGCCTCCTCGAAGCCGAAGCGCTTGTTGAGGAATCCGCCGGTGAGGTCCCTGATGTCGTACCCGCGGTAGTGGAGCATGCCCTCGCAGGGGGTCTTCACGCCGTCGATCATCTTCGTGCCGTCCACGTGGGACACCGAGGTCAGGCCCACGACCACCCCGTTGCCCTTGGCGTCGCGGAGGCCCTTCTTCACGTCGTACTTCGTGTAGAGCTCCGGCTCGACATTGTCGAGCTTGCGGCACTGGTCGCATTTCTTCTCGATGAAGCGCTGATACTCGTTTATCATGCTCTCTCCCCATCCGCTTGGCCTGGAGGGGCCTGGCGGTACTCGTGGGTCATCCCAATCATAATAGAAAAACTATCGGTGGTCCCAGCCAGCGCATGCAATGGCTTAATACCCGCGACCGCGGTTCTGTGAAACATGCCCAGGATAACGGTTTCGGGGGTCTCGCACGATGTGCCGGAGGGGACGATAGCGGATGCCGTCCGCTCCATTGGCCTCCGCCCTGACGCGTACCTTTATCTTATCGATGGCGCGCCGGTCCCGATGGACACGGTGCTCTCGGCCGATTCCGAGGTCCGCGCCCTCAGGGTGGCCTCGGGAGGACGATCCCGAACCGGCGATATCCAGTAGGGCGTCGAAGTCGAAGCCGGACTCCACGGCGTGCTGGACCATCTCGTCGAGGTTGGACAGGAACGCCGCCCTCGGGTCCTCGCCCTCGAGCTTCCCCTCCGCGTACGACAGGGAGTCCTCCTCCGGGAACCTCAGGAACTCGTACGGGAGGATCCCCAGGCACCTCATGCCCGTTAGCTCCTCCATCCTCTCGATCCCGGATTTCAGGATCGACCTGTCGCCCCTGAACCTGTTGATGACGAATCCCCTGAGCAGGGGCCTGACGTCGTCGGGGACGAGCCTCCAGGTGCCGTAAATGGCCGCGAACACGCCTCCCCTGTCGATGTCCGCCACGAGGACGGCCGGCACGCTCGCCGCGCGCATCAGGCCGGTGTTGGCGACGTCCCTGTCGAGGAGGTTCAGCTCCGCCGGGGACCCCGAGCCCTCGCACACGACGATGCCGTGCTCCGACTCCAGCCTCGACAGCGCGGCCGTGACGTGGCCCATGACCTCTTCCCTCTCCATGGGAGCCGATTTGGTGATGTCCCTGCACGGCTTGCCGTCCAGGACCAGCTGTATCACCCCGTTCCCGGCGGGCTTCAGCAGCACCGGGTTCATGTCGGACGTGGCCTCCACGCCGGCCGCCCAGGATTGGAACGCCTGGCCGATGCCTATCTCCCCGCCGTCGGACGTGGCGTAGGAGTTCAGCGAGAGGTTGGACCCCTTGAACGGGACCGGGTCCCTGCCGAGCTGGGCCAGCCTCCTGCAGACCATGGCGCACACGGTGGTCTTGCCGGCCCCGGAGGACGTCCCGAGGAAGAGGACCTTCATTCGCCCGCCCCCATTATCCTGAGAAGGGCGTCCACGTCCATGTTGTCCTCGAACACCTTCGCCAGCTTGTCGAGGTTCTCGTCTATTATGGCGTCGTAGTCCTCGACCTCGCGCCTCTCCACCGGCCTGCCGTCGTGCTTCACGAAGGAAAGGAAGTAGCGCCTGAAGGAGGGCTTGTCGAAGACGCCGTGCATGTAGGTCCCGAACGTCAGCTCGGATTCCCTGACCGATCCCTCGTTCTCCGGCCCGGAGACGTACCTGTTCTCGATGATGAACATGGGCTCCTCCCTCACATCCGTGATGCCCATGTGCAGCTCGTACCCTGTGACCTCCCCCTTGTCGCCGACCAGCATGTGGCCCTCGTCCTGGAGGATCACCTTCTTGTACTCGCCGAAGGAGGTCTCGTTGTCGAAGAACCCGAGCGCGTCGATGTCCCTCTCCACGCCCCCTTCTATGCCGTTGTCGTGGAGGACCCTGCCCATCATCTGGTAGCCGCCGCAGATCCCGACGATGGGGACCTTCTTCCACAGCTCCTTGAGCTTGGCCTCGATGCCGGTCTCCCTCATCCACAGGAAGTCGGCCACGGTGTTCTTGGTGCCCGGGAGCAGGACGGCGTCCACGTCCTCCAGGTCCTCCGGGCCCTGCACGAACACGATGGAGACGTCCTCCAGGAACAGCGGGTCCAGGTCGGTGAAGTTGGCGATCCTGGGGAATCTTATCACCCCGATCACGGACTTCCCCTTCCCCTTCATCCTGACGCCCCTGAGGGACACCGAGTCCTCGTTCGGCAGGACCACGTCGGCATGCGGCACGATGCCTATGACGGGGATGCCCAGCATCTCCTCCAGCCTGTCCGCTCCCGGCCTCATGTTCTCCGGGTTGCCGCGGACGTTGTTCAGGATGATGCCCTTGATGCGCTTCCTGTCCTCCTCGGGGATGAGCTCCACGGTCCCCAGGGCGTAGGCGTACGCACCGCCCCACTCGACGTTGACCACCAGGATCACATCGGCGTCGGCGATCTCGGCCGCGCGCATGTTCGCGATGTCTACGTCGTAGATGTTGATCTCCGCCGGGGATCCGGCTCCCTCCATGATGACGTAGTCGTACCTGTCCTTCAGGAACTCGATGTGCTCCCTGACGATCTCCCTGCCGGGGCCGGGGACGAACTCGGAGTAGTAGCCCTCCACGTCGTAGTCGGCGTAGGGCTTCCCGCATACGATGACCTGGGACACGGTGTCCTTCTTGGGCTTCAGCAGGATGGGGTTCATGTGGTGGTCCGGGTTCTTCAGCCCGGCCGCGGTGGCCTGCAGCGTCTGGATCATGGCGATCTCGGAGCCGTTCCTGGTCACCTTGGAGTTGAGGCTCATGTTCTGCGACTTGAAGGGCGCCACCAGATAGCCCCTGTCGTGGAGGATCCTGCATATGGCGGCCACGGTGACCGATTTCCCGGCATCGGATGTGGCGCCGACCACCATCAGCGCCCTGCCGCGCCTGTAGAACTTCTGCTTCGTCTCAATGAATATGTCCCTGAACCGCGGATCCCCCGCCTGCTCTATGCCCAGCTCCTTGGCGCGGGCGATGACGAACTTCCCCACCTCGGGGCGGTGGATGAACAGGCAGTCGGAGCAGGCCCAGACCTTGTTGCCCCTCTTGCCCGTGAGCTCGTTGCCGAAAGTGGTGTCGTTGCACGGGTAGAACGGGCAGTAGCAGAAAGTGCAGTCCTGCCCTGTGAAGTGGCACGGGTGGTACGCGCAGGCCTTGTTCGAGCCGATCCAGCCGGCAGCCAGCTCCTCGTTGACCTTCTTCTTAATGCAGTCCATGGTAAACGTGGATGGATGGGTGTTCCGATAGATAAGAGTACAGTCCACTTTCGGGCACCCCCCGCTTCCGCTTATAAACCACGGATGCGTAGGAAGGGCCATGGGAAGCACTTTCAAGTTCGTACACTGCGCGGACCTGCACCTGGGCAGCGCGGTCCATGCCAAAGGGAGGGAGGGGGCCCTGCTGGAGTCCCTCTCCAGGATAGTGGACCTGGCCGTCAGGGAGCGGGCGGACGCGATGTTCATTTCGGGGGACGTCTACGACTCGTCGGCGGCCTCGCCGTCGGTCAGGCATGCCCTGGCGGCGGAGATGTCCAGGTTCGGCGGCAGGGTGATGATCGCCAGGGGGAACCACGACAGCGCCGCTCCCTGGGACGGCTCCATACCGTACCCTCCGAACGTCCACGAGTTCCCCGCGGAGCCGGAGAGCATCATCGTCGACACCCCGGGGGGACAGTTCGAGGCGGTGGGGGTCAGCTTCCAATCGCAGCATGACGGCAGGGACCTGGTTTCGATGCTCAGGGGCAGGGGCGACATGTTCACCGTGGCCTGCGTGCATTGCGATGCAGGCGGCTCGGCGGGATACGCGCCATTCGACCCCGCCTCGCTGGCCGGCAGGGGGGTTGATTACTGGGCCCTCGGGCACATCCACAAGCGCCAGGTGGTCTCCAGGGACCCTTGGGCCGTCTATCCCGGGAACATTCAGGGCAGGGACATGGGCGAGACCGGCGAGAAGGGCGCGTACATCGTCACGGTGACGGACGGCAGGGTATCCGATGCCAGGTTCGTCCCCACGCAGTCATTCTGCTTCCGCGAGCTGCGTGCCGACATCACGGGCAGGACCCTCCAGGACGTGGAGTCCGAGCTGCGCGCGCAGGCCTCCAAGGGGGACATCGCGAGAGTGACGTTCTCCGGCGCCGGCGTGCTGGACGGGATGCTCCGCAGGGACCCGGCCGACGCCGCCCGCGCGCTGGGTAGGGCCCTCGGATGCACCGTGCAGGAGGTCCGCGTCCTCACCGGCCCGGAGCGCTCCCCGGGTCCAGTGGCCGATGAGGTTGCGTCGAAGGCCGAGGAGATGGCCGCACTCCCGAGGCAGAGGATCATGGAGATCCTGATGGCGAAGACCATGCTCAAGCCGTACAGGGCGTACTTCGAATCGCTCCCAGACGAGGAGTTCTACGGCATGGTGCGCGGGGCCGCCGGCCTCGCCGCATCCGCCCTGGGGGGACGGAGATGAGGGTATCCTCCGTATCCATCAAGTCGTTCGGGGCCCTGAGGGACAGGTCGTACTCGTTCACGCAGTTCACCGTCATGCACGGCCCCAACGAGAGCGGGAAGACCTCTGTCATGGAGGCGATAAGGCGCTCCCTGTCGCCCACCGGCAAGAGGGACGTCTACCCTGCCAAGGACGCGTCCGATTCCGTCTCCGTGACGTACGAGGAGGGCGGGGAGGCGCATTCCGCCATGATAGCGGGCAAAAACGCCAGGGGGGAGACCCCGGCCTGCCTCCGCACCGTCAACCCCGACCTGTATCGCTCGGTGTTCGCAATGGGGCCATCGGACCTGGATGACGACGGGCCCGTGACTTCCGGAGAGGTGTCGTCCAAGATGCTGACGATACCCGGAGGGGACCGGGTCCCCGAAGCGGCCAAGATCCTGGACGGGACGTTCGCCGAATGCGTGGGGGAGAAGTCCAACTCCCGCAGCGCGCTCAACGAGCTGAACGCCAGGCTGGCCGATGTGGACCGGAGGCTCGAGTCGGCATCGGAGAAGGAATCGTCCTATTCCGCCCTCGCCTCCGAGAGGGCCGAACTCGAATCCAGGCTGGTGGAGCTGAGGGGCAACGATCCCGAGCTGGACGAGCAGAGGAGGATCTGGGGGCTGTACCGGGCGCAGAGGGCCAACTACAACAGCCTTGCCGCGACGGAGAGGGAGATCGGGGAGCTCGGGGATTTCAGGCACGTGTCCGCCGAGGACATAGTCACGCAGGCATCTCTGGAGACGTCGCTGGCGAAGGCCAGGGGCGATCTCGATAAGGCGAAGACGGCCCGCCCGGCCCGCTACCCTGGGGGAGCGAAACCGGAGGCAGTGAGCGCCCGCTCCAAGGACATCCGCAGGGCTGTGGATGGGTACGAGGGCTATCTGGACGACAGGCGCGCGCGCCCAGCCCAGCCGGCCTCGAAGGGGCGCTTCCCCGCGATCGCCGTCATTGGGATTGCCTTGGCGGTCATCGGATTGGCGGGATGCTTAATCACGATCTACTCAGCGGCACTCGCGGTCGCGGGCATAGCCGTATGCGTCGTGGGCCTGGTCAGGAGACCCGCTCCGGCGGTCGCCGAGGACCCGGCCCAGGGTAGGGCCAGGGCATACGAGTCGAGGGTCCGGTCGCTGGTCTTGGACCTGGGATGCAAGCCGGCCGGGACGGACGCTGACGTCGGCCTCCTGAGGGACATACTGGCTGCAGACGAGGCCAGGGCCCCCAGCGGCGCCGATGTGCTCGAGGCCACACAGGCGTACCAGCACGCCAAATCCATGCTTGACGGGTTCTACATGGCCTATGCCGGGAAGGAAGGCTTCAAGGACGCCCAGGCCAAGACCGAGGCCTACAACGTGCTGGCGACCCGGAGGGAAACCCTGGTCAAGGCCATCAGGGACTCCGGGCTGGACCCTGGCGCCCCGGTGTGCCCCGTGGCGGAGCCCCCCGCGGAAGACGGCTCGAAGGAGCTGCTCGTCAGGAGGATAGGCGAGATCGCCGCCAGGATGGACGAGATTCTGGAATCGGGGGATGCCGCCGCGCTGAGGTCGGAGAAGGCCGCCCTGGAGGATCAGAGATGCGACCTCCTGGTCAGGGGCGCGACCGCCCTGCTGGCCTCCCGGCTGCTGGACGATGCCTGCGCCGACCTGTACGCGGCGGCGCATCCCGGGGTGTTCTCCGATGCCGACAGGTACCTGTCGGAGATGACCTGCGGCCGCTACAGGATCGTCTCGGACCCGAGGGAGAAGGATCCCTTGAGAGTGGTGGGGGACGACGGCTCCAAGTCGCTGAAGCAGTGCAGCTCCGGGCTCAGGGCCCAGGCGCTCCTGTCCCTCAAGCTGGCCGTGGCCGCCGAGATGAGCGGGGGAGAGGTCCCCGTGATCCTGGACGATGTCCTCCTGGTGTTCGACACCGAGCGCAAGTCCGGAGCGGTCAGGGCGCTCCTGAAAGCCTCGGAGAGGATGCAGATCCTTATGTTCACATGCGACGACCAGACTGCAGAGATGTGCAGGGCGCAGGGGATCGACGTCCAGTCGATGTAAATACGATGGGCGGTATCCCTCTGCCATGCCCTCCACGGTCAGAGTATGCATGCGCGTATGCGACAAGACATGCAGGATAACCGCCGTCCACGGCGATGACGCGATCTCCGTTGAACTGGAATCCGATTGCTCCAAGCTTCAGCAGTTCGGCGAGGAGCTGGCGAAGGGCGTGCCGATGGACGACATCCTCGACATCTACAGTAGCCGCATCATGTCCCCGGAGGTCAGGAAGAACGTCTGCTTCGAGTGCCTGGCGGTCCCCGCGGTGTTCAATGCATGCTGGCTGGAGGAGGGGATGATCTCGAAGGGATTGGCCAAGAAATCGGGAAGCAATTCGATAGAGTTCGACGAGCTCCGATGAACTTTCCACTTCTTCTTATCCTTATTCTTTATATATAATAGCGTACATACCGCCCGTAGGGATAGCACTAGAGTCTTCCCGTTCACAATCATCACTATCATCACTCGCCCCGGAGAAGGGGCGAACATCAGAAACCGCGGGCAACGGTGCTCCGACCCGGTCAATGACGGTTCTCTGATTTGGTAACAGGCATAAGCCGTTCGGGGCTGGAAGGGCCCCAGGAACGCCGCCGGCATGGACGAACGGAAGTAGTAGTGTTTTCCCGAACGCCCATGGAGGGTGTCACGTCAAATGACAATGAACATAGATCCCAATGCAACGAAGTACATGGTGAAGGCGAAGATCAACGCCGACGGAATCATCGAGAAACCCGATGTCGTCGGCGCCATCTTCGGACAGACCGAGGGCCTGCTCGGAGACGAGCTGGACCTGAGGGACCTGCAGAAATCCGGAAGGATCGGCAGGATCGAGGTCGAGGTGACCTCCAAAGGCGGGAAATCCGAGGGAATCATCTACATGAGCTCCAGCCTGGACCAGGTGGAGACCGTCATCCTCGCATCCGCCCTGGAGACCGTCGACCGTGTCGGTCCCTGCAAGGCCTCCATCCGCGTCCTCGGAATCGAGGATGTCAGGATCACCAAGAGGGAGAAGGTCGTCGAGCGCGCCAAGGAGCTGCTCAACGAGATGATCAAGGCTTCCGAGGGCTCCAGCTCCAACCTGACCGCCAGCGTCAGGCAGAGCGTCCAGGTGGAGGAGATCACCACTTACGGAAAGGACCGCTGCCCAGCCGGACCCAACGTCAGGGACTCCGAGGCGATCATCATCGTTGAGGGCAGGTCCGATGTCCTGAACCTTCTCAGGGCCGGAATCAAGAACGCCATCGCCGTCGAGGGGACCAACATCCCCAAGACCGTCCAGGAACTCTCCAGGGAGAGGGTCGCGACCGCCTTCGTCGACGGAGACAGGGGCGGCGAGCTCATCCTGAGGGAGCTCTTCCAGGTGGCCGAGGTCGACTTCGTCGCCCGCGCACCCCGCGCCCACGAGGTCGAGGAGCTCACCGCGAAGCAGATCGTCAAGTGCCTGCGCAACAAGGTGCCCGGCGACCAGTACATGGAGATGAACGGGCTCATCACCGAGGAGAGGACCCTCGAGGACATCGGGGAGACCGACGATGCGGAGATGCACCACCGTTCCGACGACAGGCGCGAGCGCGATGACGACAGGCGCGACAGGCGCGAGAAGAGGAGGAAGGACCGCGAGGAGCGCCGCCTGAGGAGGCACGACGACGATGACGATGACGAGGACCGCCGCGAGCGCCGCAAGGACCGCGAGGAGCGCCGCAAGGCCAGGTTCGACGACAGCGCCATCGACAAGTACAGGAAGAGATCCGACGACGAGTCCGACGACGAGAAGGTCGAGGACGTGGCCGTCAGTGACGAGGAGACCGTGGAGGTCCCCTCCCTCATGGACGATCCCGTCGAGGAGCCCGCGGAGGCCGACGTCATCGAGGCCCCCGCAGAGGAGCCCGCCGAGGAGAAGAAGGAGAAGAAGACCGCGAAGAAGGAGCCCAAGACCCGCTCCCTCCGCGGTAAGAGGAACAGCGACAAGGTCCTGACTCCCGAGCAGGAACAGTACCGCGACATGCTCCTCGACCTCTCCACGACCCACAACGCGAAGGTCCTGGGCGAGAACAACGAGGTCCTGAGGCAGGTCGCCGTCAAGAATCTGGTGACCTCCCTGAAGGAGGAGCCCGTGGAGGCAGTCGCCATCGTGTTCGACGGCGTCATCTCCCAGAGGATCCTGGACGTGTCCGCTGACAAGGGCATCAAGTACATCATCGGGACCCGCAAGGGAAACATCACGAAGATGCCCGCCGAGGTCACCATCTGGACCAAAGAGGACCTTTACTGATCAACATGACAGAGAAGAGGCCGGTGGAGACATGGGAGGATTTCGCCTCCATGTCCTCCACAGAGGAGATACAGATCCCCTCCGATCCCCTGGACAGGGTCCTGGGGCAGGAGGAGGCCATTGCCCTGGCCAAGATCGCAGCCAAGCAGAGGAGGCACCTCCTCCTGGTTGGGCCCCCGGGGACCGGGAAGTCGATGATCGCACGCGCGCTCTCGATGAACCTCCCCCAGCCCTCCCACGAGATCAGGGTCGCCAAGAACCCCGAGAACGCCGAGAGGCCGTTCCTCGAGGTCCTGGACAAGGACGAGGTCCTCAGGCAGGAGGCCATCGAGAAGGATGCAGTGGGCACCCTGCTCGACCCCTCCGAGGCCCCGCCCAACGTGGCGGAGCACCTGGGATACAGGTGCAAGGAGTGCCACAAGTACTCCCAGCCCACCGACATCACCTGCCCCCACTGCGGCAAGTCCAAGATGTCCGGGGGACAGGGTTCCAACCCGTTCCAGGACATCATCGGCAGTCTCGGCGGCATGTTCGGGGATGCCATCCCCGAGGCCACCGCGGGCAAGCCCAAGGTGAACACCACCCGCATGCGCGACGGCGAGGAGGAGACCGTGGTCTTCGAGCGCGCTGGAGACAAGATCAGGATGCTTGACCAGAAGGCCCTTGACAAGAGGGGCGAGCTCCAGAGGACCTCCAACGAGAAGGTCCTGGTGAAGCTGAGGAGGGACCCGTTCGTCCTCGCCACCGGCGCTTCCGAGACCGAGCTGCTGGGGGACGTCAGGCACGACCCCTACGGCGGCCACGAGAAGCTCGGATCGCCCGCCTACGAGAGGATCGTCGCCGGTTCCATCCACGAGGCCCACGAGGGCGTCCTGTTCGTGGACGAGATCTCCCACCTGGGGGACCTCCAGAGGTACATCCTCACCGCCATGCAGGAGAAGTGCTTCCCCATCGTCGGCAGGAACCCGCAGTCGGCGGGAGCCAGCGTCAAGGTCGACGACGTCCCCTGCGACTTCATCCTGGTGGCCGCGTGCAACATCCAGGACCTGGAGAACATCCTCTCCCCGCTGAGGTCGAGGATCATAGGAAACGGATACGAGGTCCTCGTGGACACCGTCATCCCCGACAACGAGAGGAACCGCGCCAAGTACGCCCAGTTCGTGGCCCAGGAGGTCGCCCTTGACGGGCACATCCCGCACGCCACCGTCGATGCAGTCGAGGCGATCATCGCCGAGGGCAGGAAGCGTGCCAAGGCCGACGGCCAGATCAACTGCCTCACGCTCAGGCTGAGGGAGCTCGGCGGCCTCATAAGGGCAGCCGGCGACATCGCCGTCATGGAGGGCGCGGATCTCATCACAGTCGAGCACATAGAGAGGGCCCTCAGGCGCTCCAGGACCGTCGAGGACCAGATCCGCGAGAGGTACGGCTCGTACACCCAGGGCCTCGGAAAGGACGTTTCCTCGGCTCAGAAGGAGAGATCCAACTACTATTACCAGACAGAGCATCTCGATGACAACATGTTCTCGTGATGCAGGGGCCCCTTCAGGGGCCCCGCCCTTATCTTCCCATGTCGGCCGAGCATCCGATGGGCGAACTCTTATACTGTTATCCCCGTCCGCACCTCATGAGAGGTGCGGTCCTGGCCTTGCTGCTGCTGGCAGCTGCTGTTTTGGCGCTAGCGGCCGCTCCGTCCGACGCAGCCCCGCCGTCCCCCCAGAGCCTCTATCCGGACGCCGATTTCATACTCACGGCCGACAAGGACGGCAACACCCTCATCACCTACAGGTCCCCTGTGGAGGACCCCAAGCCCGGCGAACCGGATTTCGAGTGGAAGACTCGCAGCACCTATCCGGGCGTTGACTTCGATGCATCCCAGTTATCGATCATCGAGGACTCGGTCTATGTAGTCGTGGACGGGGCCAGCATCGGCAAGCTGTCCCTCCTGTACGTGGACGACCTCTCGCAGGAGAAGTACGTCTCCCTCAAGCTATTGATGGTGGGCGGCGACGTATCGAGGCTCTCCGCCGTTACCGTGAAGAGCTCTCTGCGCCAGCAGCTCGGCACCAGCTACTCGTCAGTCTTCACCCCCGTGGAGAGCCTGGACATCCGCATCGAGGGCGGGACGGTCGCACAGTTCCAGCCCACGTCGGACATGGTCGGGGTGGACTCCATGACGGTCTCCGTATCCGACGGCGCCTCCGTGGACAGGTTCCTGACCAGCGGGGCGAACGGCAGGTACGAGAGCATAAGGATCGACCTGAAGGGCGGGGCCATAGGATACATGTCCAACCAGAAGTCCAGGATAGGCGAGATCACCTACAACCTGGAGAACGGCTCCGTGGACTATCTCTGCATCGGCGCGGACACCGAGTCCTCCGGCAACACGCATCTGAAGGACGCCCCGACGTCGTACGTCGCCGGCAGCGTCTTCGTGTACATCAACGAGAGCGTGGAGACCAGGGCGGTCATCCTGGGGGCCGGATCGGTCGACGTCCCGAACATCCTGTGGAACGGGGAGAGGGTCAAGCCTCTCACCACCAAGGACGTGACGCTGCAGGCGGCTTCCCATGACATCTCCGTGGACACATGTTTCCTGACAGAGCGCAGGACGTCCGCTTACAGTTTCATCAATTACCGCATCGGCTCCACACCATCCACGGCCGCCATCAGCAACACATGCTACGATGAAAGCGGAGCAAGCTTCCCGGTATACGGGGCGGACGGGATATGGGACGGCCTAGGCATCCAGACGCTGCCCATGGGCACCAGCATCTTCTGCGACTGCGCCCTGATAGTAGGCCAGGATGCCAAGGTGGTCATAGAGAACGGCGGCAGGCTGATCAGTGTCGGGACCGTGGTCCTCGAGGGATCCATCGACAACGGCGGCACCTTGAGCAACGGCGGCATCATAGAGGTCGTGGGATCGGGGGAGGTCAACGGGAAGGTGTCCGGCAAGGGACACGTCGCATCGTTCATACGCTACTCGTCTTCCGACCCGAGCATCAGCGTCATCTCGTCGGAGGACGCCGTCGTGATCGTCAACGACGGCGAGGGGATGGTGTCCGAGGTATCGGCATCCCTGCTCGGCGGCGAGGTCTCGCTCGCCGTTGCCGCACCCGAGGGCGCGGGATACACGACGAAGACGTTCCTCCTGTCGATGCGGCCCATCGAGGTCATCGAGGGATTCGATGCCGCATTCCAGGTCACGATCGAGGGAATCCCGGCGGCCACGCTATCCTACAGCACCGTCGAGGCCTCTTACAGGGCGTATCTGGAGGCAGGCTACGTCGCAGACGTCTACAGGTACGACGGGGCGACCAACAGCTACGTCCTGGAGGGCTCCGCGGAGCCGGGTGCGGGCACGCTCACTTTCAACCCCTCTGCGTGCACCTCCTACCAGATCAAGTACGTGGACTCCGGACAGGGCCCGGTGGAGAAGGACAACACGCTTATAATCGCCGCGCTGGTGGCGAGCATCGTGGCCGTCGCCATTCTGACCCTCTTCTTCGCATTCAGGAAGAAGGGCAGGTCGGCCTGATAGGCGGCAGACCATGCGGTAGGCGCTTCCGCCGTCGTTGTAGAATCCCGACAGCGTCTCGCATATCTCGAACCCGTTGCGCCTGTAGAACCTGATCGCGGTGGCGTTGGCCGTCCTGACCTCCAGCTGTATCGTCGTGCGGCCCTCCATGAAGCATCTGCGCTTCAGGGAGTCCAGAAGGGCCGTGCCGATCCCCCTGCCCCTGCTGGAGCCGTCGACTGCCAAGAGCGATACTGTCACCCTGCCCGCGTCGAGGATCGCCCCGCAGAGCGCGCCGTCTATCCTGCCGAAAAGGTCGGCCGATACGAACTGCCCGCCGGGCCACTGCGCCATGAAGAACTCTATGGTGGACTCGGCAAAGTAGTCGTCAAGGTTGGAGTTGATGACCTTGTAGACACCCATGAGGTCCGACTGGGTCGCCTGGCGTATCATCTGTGCCTCCTCAGGACGGCCGCCACGGCCGCTATGAGGGCGATGACCGGCGCCAGGTATAACCACGGACCGGACTGGGAATCCCCCTCATCGACGACGCTGTAGTCCTTGGAGATCGTCTGCACGTGTCCCTTGTCATCGCTAACAGTGACCTTCAGGACATGCGCCCCGTCCGCCGGCTTCGCGGCTATGCGGGGGATGCTGCTGGTTATGGGATCGGACCCGTCCCCGAGGTCCCACACATAGGTGTACGTCCCTACCGGCTTGACGGTGACGGAGAAGGTGGCCTCCTCTCCCGACCTGTAGGAGCTTTTGATTTCGCTGATGTCCACGCTGATGCCGCCGTAGGAGTAGTACCTCTCGAAATCGGCAAGGAAGAACCCGGCGAAGTAGTCGGCTATCTCCCCGGACAGGATGGCCACTCCGCACTCCCTGTTCTTCTCGACGGAGGTGGGCGTCCAGTTTATCGAGCTCACCCATGCCACATCATCCAGGACCATGCCCTTGTTGTGCAGGTACGGGGTGCTCATGGTGGCGGCCTTGACCAGCGTGGAGGAGTTGATCAGCATAATCTGGTTATCTGCATCCGTGGCTTCGGAGGAGAGCATGAACCTGCAGTCGACGCCGTCGTGCGCCCTGTCCGCCATCATCATCACGGGGGACGACTCGCCCAGGTTCGCGTAGTAACTGGTGAGGGACTGGTTCTGGGAGTAAGCGCGCTCAGTGCATTTGGAGATGTAGTACCTCACGGCCTCGTAGGAGCTGTCCGAGGAAAGGACCGGCACGACCTCGGTGTGATACGTCTTGAAGTCGCCCGACTGGCTCGGGGAGGTGTACGTCAGCGTCGCGGGCTTGGAGTTCGGGTATTTCTCCAGGAAGTCCACCGTGTCGCCGTAGGAGGTGTCGAAGTCGTTCTCGAAGACCTCCTCCATGAAATCGGAGTACCCGGCGCTCTTCACCACGGCGCCCCATCCGCGGTTGCCGTTGTTCTTCGACGAGTACGGGTCCTTGGTGATCTTGCCGTTCATGTTGGCGACCGCCCAGTTCTCGGATGTGACGACGACGGTGGACCCGTCGATGACGGCGTATTTGGCATGCGCGAAGTTGTACCTGCTGTCGGCATCGCCGGCGTTTATCAGCCTGACCTCGGCCCCGGCATCGGCCACGGCGCGGATCTGGGAGAGGAAATCGGTTATCTTGGGGCTCACGGGGTTGCCCTCCAGGAGCAGCCTGACCTCGACGCCGCGGCCCTCCAGCTCCGCAAGCAGGCCGTAGACGTTGCCGCTCGAGATCAGGTAGATGGAGATGTCGACGGTCTTCGTGGCAGACTCGAGGGCCCTGTACACGGGGATGCCGCCGCTCTCGGGGAAGGTGAACGGGGTGACATCCGCCTCGTATTTCCTGTCGGGATCGAAGGGGAAGCTCGTCTTGCCCGGCATGTAGACGGACCAGTCGTCCGCGGAGTCGGAGTCGAAGGCGCCGATCCTCTGGATGAAGCCGCTGGCGGGAACCGGCACCGAGCGCCCGGACCACAGGGACGCGTCTTCTATCGTCTTGCTGCCGTAGCAGACCGCATCCACCACGGCATCGCCCAGGAGGAGGTACACGCGGTCGCCGGAGTTGCTGAGCTCGAACTTGCCGTCCACGGTCACCCCGGCTGTGCCTGAGGCGTAGACGTGGTCCCTGCCGGAGAACTGGTCGTCGGCGGAGGCCTTGGAGCAGAACGTGGCGCGCTGACCGGGCTCCACGACCAGCTTCCCGGAGAATGTGATGTACCCGTACCCGTCGTACAGGCTGTAATCGGCCATATCCACGGCCGAGGCGCCGTAGTTGAACACGGAGACCCCTTCGTACTCCCCCTTCGGGTTGATCTCGTATATCAGCAGCCCGTCGGCATCGCCGGAGCCTTCCGAACCCGGGGCGACGAGGACGCTGACGGCCAGGGCGGCCAGCAGCGCTAACGCCAGAATGTGCACCCTTCCCATGCCGGGACCTAGGGCATGTTCGGTTAAGAACCTTCGTCAATGCTCAGCGTTTCACGGAGGGTGGACCGTTCTCCACGATGTCCCTGTACAGCGCCTCCACGGCCTCCGCGGGGGTCATCCCGGCTTCGCCGAGTATCCTCTCGGCCTTGGCCTTGAGCACGGGGTCCATCCTGACGCTGACCATCGCGCCCCTGCCGTCCGACGGGGGCCCCATGATGCCGTCGCGGATCCCGGCGATGTACTCGTTGTACATCATGCCGTTCTCCCTGGCCATGGCCCTGATGAGGTCCGTGGTCCCGGAACCGTACTGGGAGGACTTCTTGGTCCTGTGGGCCAGAACCGGGTATCCGAGGGACTCCGCGGCGGCCTTGAGCACCGATTTCCTGGAGTCCATGTCCTCGGGGAGTATCCACTCGTCGCCCAGGGAGTCCGCTATGGACGTCACATCCGGGACCAGGTAGGGGTGGCGGAGCTCCTTGCCGAAGTGCTCCGCGATCCGGAGCTCGCAGGGCACGGACACGTTGTTCAGGCGGTCCTTCCCGTCCTGGAGCAGGACCCTGAAGTCGTCATGGCCCTGGCCGACGAACTTGGCGCTCCCGCCGAAGTACTCGTCCGCCCCCTGGCCGGTGAGGATGACGTCCTCCTCGGCCTCCGCGCAGACGCAGAACAGCTGGAGCTCGTAGGATATCGTGAACGGGTCGGACTCCCCGGTGGCGCGGATGAGGTCCCCGATGACGGAGGCGACGTTGCCGGGGCCGATCCTGCAGTGCACCCAGGGCAGGTCCAGCTTCTCCGATAGCTCCCTCCCTGCACGCACGTCGAAGGCGTTGTCGGTGCCGCAGGTGTAGCAGGTCACCGATTTGGCGTACTTCGACGCCAGGGCCGCCACCAGGCCGGAGTCCAGGCCCCCGGAGAAAGCAATCCCGACGTCCCTGCCCTCGCTGGCCCTGCGGACCTCGGCCTCTATCTCCGCTCCGAGCTCCTCGTAGACCTCCATGGCCCCCCATACCCTTAGCGTGATGATATCATTTGCCCGCCGCCGATGCCAGGCGGTACGAATCATTTATATTGTGTTAACCGGTGTTAAGCACGATGTCCGGAGGAAGGCACGTCTACCAGACCCTGGGGATGACCAGGGTGGTCATCGAGGATGGGAAGGTCGTCGAGGTCGGGGAGCCCGAGCTGGAGTTCTGCCCGCTGTTCAAGAAGCTATGCGGGATGGATTCGCTGTCGGCCGAGAAGGTGAAGGAGAACATGGAGTTCCGCATCAGGGACTTCGGGTTCTGCACCGAGGACAGGGTCGTCCGCGCCCCGGATTACGTGACCTTCGGGGTGTCCGAGATCCTCAGCACCGCCCTGGAGAGGGGCGATCTGGACGCCGCGGTCATAGCCGCGGACGGCTGCGGGACCGCCGTGATCACCGAGCCGGCGCTCCTTCAGGGCCTGTGCGGCAGGATCTCCGGCCTGGTCGAGACCTCTCCGCTGAAGGTCGTCCTGGATGCCGTGGGCAGGGACAACGTCCTGGACCCCGAGACGGTGCCGCTGGACATGGTCCGCGGGGCGGTTCTTGCGGCTTCCAAGGGATACTCGAGGTTCGCCGTGACGGTGGCCAATCCGGATGACGCCGAGACCATTCGCGGCAGATACGGCGACAGGGCGCTGATCGTCGGAGTCCATACGAGCCACGTGACATGCGGCGGCGCGGCCAAGCTCTTCGACAACTGCGACATCATAACAGCCTGCGCCTCCGGCCGCACGAGGGCGGAGGCCGAGAGGAGGGATGTGCTCGTCGCGGGGAACAAAATCCAGATCTACGGAGTGACAGACATCGGCCGCAGGCTGGTCCTGCAGAAGCTGGAGTCCATAGGCAAGGCCCCGTACGACGGGGGCGCCAAGGAAGAGCCCAGGCCCCTGATATTCTGGGGCGACCGAGGCTCCGGGTTCGGTACTTCACTACCGACTCGATTCCCTGGGTCATCAGCTTGCTGGCGAGCTCCATGAGCCTGTCCACGGGGATCAGCTTGCCGTCCCTGACCCAGGTGCGGTAGATGTTGACGGATCCCAGCACCAGGTAGGTGTTGACGATCTCCTGCTCCTCCCATGGGAAATTCTTGTAGGGGCTGTCCTTCACCTTGTGGTGCTGGATTATGTCGATCAGCATGCGGGTGAGGACGTCCCCGTACTCTGGGGAGCAGTAGATTTTCTCCACGTAAGGCTCCTGCTCGGACATGAACTTGAAGAACTCGGCGTTGATCTCGCTGTAGGGCGCATTCGGGGGGAGCTGCTCGATGCGGGCCAAGTACGCCTGCACGACATCGTTGCCCAGATCCTCGAAGAGGTCCTCGATGGACTCATAGTGCAGATAGAACGTTTTGCGGTGGATCATCGCCCTCTCCGTGAGCTCTTTAACCGTTATCTCGGAGAGTGGCATCTCGCATATCATCTGCTTTATGGCGCTCTTGATGGCAGCGCGCGTTTTAACGACGCGCAGGTCGCTCTTCATCTCGTATGCCATGAAAATCACCGCCTTTTTGCGGATATCATGTGTTACCGCATAGTTTTAAGACAACCTTAATCCGTATTAAAGTTAACTTGTGTTACCTACATAGTTGTTTAAAATGCCGAAATCAAGGCGGCACGGGATGCGCATCGGTGTTCGAGGCACCATGTGATGCCCTTCGCCATCCTGCGGGCGGGTTCGTTGAAGTGGTTCCCCGGGTTGATCTCGAGCACCGCCTCTATGCCCCTGGATCCCAGCAGGGACAGCGCCCCCTCGGTGCATGCCCCGACCTTCGACATCCGCTCGTCCCTGGTCCTGCTCTCGGCATCGCCCAGGGAGAGGTAGACCCTCCTGATGCTGCGGGAGACCTCATTGGCCTCCATGAACTCCCGCATGCCGGGGTACCAGAGCGATCCAGATGCGCTCGCCGCGGCCGAGAACGCATCGGTGCGGAACGCGGAGTATACTGCGAACAGGCCGGCCATGGAGTACCCGGCGATGATGGTCTCTGCCGGTTCCCCGATCTCGGCGCGGATCTCCGGAAGTATGGTTCTGGTCAGGTCCGAAAGGTAGGCGTCCGCTCCGCCCCTGAACGGCTCCCCGCCGAACACGGGGTCCGCCGGCCACGGAGACATGGCGTCGTTCCAATCGTCGATGGATACGGATGCGAGGGAGAAGTCTGCATCGGTCATCCTCTTGGCCTCGGCGAGGACGTCGGAGCCGTCCCCCTTGAAGCTGTTGAGCACGATCAGCGGGGCATCCGCGGACCTGCCCGGATAGACGTCGACCGTGCGTCCCGCGAGGATGAGCCTCGTTCGTATTCCCCCCAGCAGCAGGAACACGAGGTACGTGATCAGCGTGCCGAACACGCTGCCGGCCACGAGCTGCAGGAGGGTGTGATTCCTCTGGACGTACCTGCTCCAGCATACCGGGGGCAGGATCAGGAACATGAGGGCGCCTATGGGCCAGAAGCATATGGCGAGCATCGTGGCGGGTCCCACGATGCCCATGGCGTGCAGGCTGATCTTCCATTTCGAGCTCACGACGAGGGCGAACAGGGTGCTGCAGGCGTAGGATACCATCGAGAGGTACGATGCCGCGGGGCATTCGAAGATGTATAGCAGGATTGCGCCGACGAGGTACACGCAGATTATGACCGCCATGGGTATGAGGCGGTCGCGGCTGTTGCGTATGTCGCCGAACTCGTCGGTGTCCTTCACCTTCTTGGCGAAGTAGAGCGAGATGGCCAGCGGCAGCACCGTCGCGGTCATTATGCCTATCCCGAACGTGACGGCTGAGTTCGCCCCTTCGGCGAGCCATATGGAGATGGCGGCGAAGGCGATGATGCCCATGAAGGGCGGGTAAGTGAGCAGCGAGATGTACTTGGCCGCCTTGGCCTTCCCGGGGGTCAGCTCTCCCCCGTACTCGGGATCGTGCACCGAACACCCCCTGCTCAAGCTGCCTGAATGTCTCCGACAGCTCTCCGGAGTTGCTGATGACGATCCATTTGTCGTCTGCCAGGTGGAGCATCTTCCTGCGGGTGTCTGCCAGCTGGTCGACGGTCTCGAACATCTCGAGCTCCTCGCCCCTCGAGAGGATGCGCTGCATGGCGGTCTCGGCATCGATGTCGACGAAGATGTTCACCTCGGGCATCGGGAGGATCTTCTCGATGTCGCGGTACAGCCTCTCGTAATGCTTCTCGGGCATGTAGGCGACGGCCATGATGTACCTCACGAAGATGACGTCATCGTACTTCCGCCTGTTGATCCTCATGGAGGCGATGGAGCGCAGGGCGTCCAGCACGTAGAATCCCGTGGAGAGCACGGTGGCGGCCTTGCCGGTCTTGGTCAGGTACTTGGCCGACAGCCTGCCGGGGACGGTGACCTCGCTGGGGTGGGTGAACATCATGACCCTGCGGCCCCTGGCCTCAAGGAGGCGCTTGAGCTCGTCGGCGACGGTGCTCTTGCCAGAGCCGTCCATGCCGTCAACGAGGTACCACGTCAATCGGATCACATCCCTATGGCGACCATCGCCACCGCGACCACGATCGGGATGGCCAGGTTGTCGACCTCGCCGGGGCATATCGCCTCCAGCACGGACGCTATGGCCCCGGCCAGCAGCGCGGCGGCCCACATCGGGATGCAGGCATCGTACGCCCCGTAGGCGAAGTGGCCGCTGGATGCCAGGAAGGCGTAGAAAAGCATGACGACCATCGCCATGATGGCGGTGGCGGCGAACACGGCCAGGGACCCCTCCAGGGATTTGCCCCTGAAGCCCTTGTGCTTCCCGTACTTCTTCCCGATGACGCTGCCCATGCCGTCGCCCCAGGTCATCGCCATGATACCCACCGAGGCGGCGGTCCAGTGCTCGCCGAAGAAGAAGATCACCATGATCGTGATCGTCACGGCATAGAGGAAGAGCCCGGTCTTGTGGCCCTTGTCCTTGGACAGCTCGCCGAGCTTGGAGTTGGCGATCTTGTTGTCCTTCAGCATGGCCAGGAACAGGATTATCGCGAACGGGATGGTGAAGAAGACCAGCATGATCCAGTACTCGGAGAACATCCACCACACGAAGACGAAGGTGCCCACTCCGATGTGGACTATCTTCCTCGAGTCCCATGTAGTCCTCTTCTCGGCGAGCATGGCCAGGCCGAGGGAGCATGCGATGATCAGGTAGACCAGGACCAGCGCTATGTAGTCGTTTGTAACCATCCCTATCCGACTTCGGCAATTGCCGTGTCCCTATTTATTACATGCGCGGTACTTTTATAGTGGGCGCCCAGGTCCGCCTCCGGCCCCCTGCCGTCGGGGCGATTAATGTATTTATACGCTGTAAGGGTTCCAGCGGGCGTGAACAGGTACCTGCAGCTCTTCAGGACGGGCAACGCCCTCATGGGCATCGTCGGAGTGGTCATAGCTTGCTTCATGGCCAAGGGGCTCGACGTCCTCGACGAGTGGCAGGGCATCCTGATCTGCGCGGTCGTCGTCTTCCTGTTCATATGCGGCGGCAACGCCATGAACGACTACGTCGACTACGAGATCGACAAGACCGCCCATCCTGAGCGCCCGATCCCGTCCGGCAGGATGGAGAGGAAGGAGGCCCTGAGGGCGGCCATCGTAACCATGGTCGCCTCGGTCGCCGTGTCGTTCCTCACCTTGGACCCGGTATGCATCGCCATCGTGATCATCGCCTGCATCCTGATGCTCGCATACGAGAGGTTCCTCAAGCAGAGGGGCTTCGTCGGTAACCTGACCATCGCCGTCCTCACAGGGATGATGTTCCTGCTCGGCAGCGCCATGGTCGGGAACGTATGGGACAACCTCGTTGTGGCCCTCATGGCCATGAGCGTGTCCGTGGGCAGGGAGATATCCAAGGACATCGAGGACATGGATTCCGATGAGGGCAGGAGGACGCTGCCCATGAGCATAGGAGTCAAGGCGGCCTCGGCCGTGGCGTCCGTCTTCTTCATCGCCGGCCCGGTCATATGCATCTACCCGCTGTACATGGGCACGTACCACGTCCTCTTCTGGACCGTCCTCATCGCCCTGGCCATCTTCATCTACTGCGCCGTCATCGTGTTCAAGGACCCGCACAGGGCCCAGAAGTTCGCCAAGTTCGGCATGCTCTTCGGTTTGCTGGCCTTCATCCTCGGCGTGATCTCGGTCTGACGCGTCGGACACTCCTGCCGTGCTGAGACGTTAAAAACGATGGATGTATTCTCCAGTGCATGGCATGCAAGAACGACCGTGCGATACTGGTGGTGAGCTTCGGAACGAGCTACAACGAGAACCGCTCGAAGACCATAGGCGCGATAGAGAAGGCCATATGCGAGGCCTACGGCGATTCCTGGGAGGTCAGGCGCGCCTTCACCAGCAGGATGATCATCAAGAAGCTGGCGGAGCGCGACGGGAAGAAGGTCGACTACGTCACCGATGCCCTGGAAAGGCTCGCCGCGGACGGCGCCAGGACCGTTGTCGTGCAGCCCACCCACATCATGAACGGCGAGGAGTACGACGACATCGTGGAGGTCGTGGGGAGATACAGGTCCAGGTTCGACAAGGTTGTAGTGGGCAAGCCCCTGCTCACTACCCTGGAGGACTACGAGGACGTGATAGCGGCCATCGAGTCCGAGCTCGTCCCGGCCGCGGAGGCGATAGCGGGCAAGGGATGCTCCATCGTCCTGGCGGGACACGGATCCGAGCATTTCGCGAACGCGACGTACAGCCAGCTCCAGCTCATGCTGATGACGACCGGGCCCAACGACATCTTCGTGACCACGGTGGAGGGCTTCCCCGAGTACGACGACACCATCGTGCTCATGGAGGGCGCCGCCAAGACGGTTGTCCTGTTCCCGTTCATGGTCGTCGCCGGCGATCACGCCAACAACGACATCGCCGGGGACGGCGAGGATTCGCTTAAGTCGGTCCTGGCCGCCGAAGGCTACGACATCCACTGCGTGGTCAAGGGCCTCGGCGAGTTCAAGGCGTTCAGGGACCTCTTCCTGGGCCATGTCAAGGCCGCGATGGAAGAGCTCCGAACGTAAAAGGATAAAATGCGGGGGCCTCGGCCCCCGCTTCTTCGTTTCAGAAATCGAGCTTCTTGAAGCTGTCCTTCCCGACCTTGCAGGTGGGGCACACCCAGTCGTCGGGTATGTCCTCGAACCTCGTGCCCGGGGCGATACCGCTGTCGGGGTCGCCTATCTCGGGATCGTACACATAGCCGCATGTGGTGCATTTCCATTTCGCGGGCTTCGCCTTGGGGAACGGGTCGTGCTCCTCCGCGGGCTCCGGGTCTGAATTCTTCTCCTGGGCGGGGGCGTCCTTCTTCTTGAACAGTTTGAGCATGGTAACGCTCCCGTACGTCCTGCGGGCTCTAAACACTTGTCGTAGCTGTATGCCGCAGGAAACCGTGAACACCACCAGGGAGACCGGGCACATCAGGCAGAACCTCCACAGGCCGGTGACGAACCTCTCCTCCCTGCCCAGGCTCGATGTGAGCAGGGCTATCAGGGCGCAGAGCTCGATCAGGTAGGCCCCGAGGATCCACCAGGCCCCGTCCACGCCCTCGAAGCCCGATATCCGCGACAGGGGGCGCATCATCGCGACGCTCAGCCCCAGGACCAGCGGGGCGAACACCATGGCCGTGCCCACCATCATGTCCGTCATGGACTTCATCCCGGCTTCCAGGGAGGCGAGTGCGGCCCTGCGGTTCTGGAACTGCCGGCCCAGGGCGATGGCGAGGCCGCCGGCGTCCCTCAGGTCGATGCGGGAGCACCTCTCTATCTCCGCCAGGGCGGACCCCATCTCCGGCGATACGGGGTCTACGGCGGCCCTCACGGCCCTCTCCGCATCGCCGCGGCACAGGCGGAGGGACCGGGACAGGGATTCGGAAGCCTCCCTGCACTCGGCTCTCCCGGACAGGGACCCCACCGCCGCGGACTCGAAGTTCTCTCCGGAGGACATCCTGTTCCCGATCTCGTAGACGCAGTCCCTCATGCCGGAATCGCAGGATGCTCTGCGCTTCTCCGCGGAGTAGCGGCCATATGACAGCGCCAGCGCCGCAGAGCATGCTGGCACGGCTGCGGCCAGCAGCAGGGACTCTCCCCCCACCAAGGCCCAGTACGCCAGCCCGCATGGCACCGCGATCACGAGCGGCGCGCAGAGCCTCAGGGCGTCGCCGCCACCCCCGCTGACCAGGAACGGGTTCTTGGCGCGGACGTTCGCCGTCAGCAGGAGTATGCCTGCGGGGATGGCCACCAGCGTTATCGCCATGACGGTCCCCCTGTCCAGGGCCGCGGCCCCGAACATCCCGCCTATGTCCATCATGGGCATGAGCGACATGAGGATCATCGGCACCATTATCCCGATGGCGAACACGGCCATGCATGGGAAGTTGAGGGATGCGCTGTACGATTCCCCCATGCCCCTGACGGCCTCCAGGGATGCGTCGGACGCCTCCCTCAGCATGGAGTCCATGCCCTCGCGGTCCGAGGACTCGGATGCGGCCATGCACATGGACACCGCCTGCCTGTAGCCGCCTGCACCCTCGGGAACGCCGTCCAGGACCTCCGACAGGGCCCGGCGAACGCCCGGGGACGCCTTCGCGTCGGCCATGCGCACCGCTCTGGAGAACAGCTCGGCGGAGAGTGGAGGGCCCTCCTCCGCCACGTACCGGGCGGCGGAGTCGAAGGACCCGCCCGCCTCGAGGGACGCCGTGATCATGCCGACCACCGTCGGGCACTCGCCCACGAGCTTCCTGGAGTTCAAGGCATCGCCCCCTCGCGCATCCTGGCCCTCAGGCGCTCCGGGGATCCGCGGACGCCCTTGGACAGCTCCTCGTTGGCCGCCATCACCCATTCGGGCCTGAGGTAGCGCTCGTCCTTCCTCCCCCCGTCGGCCAGCATGCTGCGCATGGTCCCGCGGGCGGCTATCTCAGCGGACACATCCGACTCTGCCATGGAGCCGGATGTCATGGCGCGGCGGATCACGTTGGAGGAGAGCATGCGGGACGGTTCGGTGATGTCCGAGAACTCGCCCGGGCGGGAGGTGGTGGAGGCGACCTCCTCCACCCTCCTGACCAGGTTCCCAGTCGTCCTGTCCTTGCGGGTGCCCAGGGTGACGATCACATCGGTAGCCATGAACGATTCCGCGGAGATCCCCAGGTCGTGGACCATCCTGTCGTACACGGTCCTCGCCGAGTCGCCGTGGACGGTCCCCATGATGGAGCTCCCGGCCCTGCCGGTCCTCATGCTCTGGTAGAGGGTCCTGGCCTCCTCGCCCCTCACCTCCCCCAGCACAATGGCCGACTCCCCCAGCCTCAGCGAGAGCCTCAGGGCCTCGTTGGACCTGGAAAGCTGGTCGCCGTTCATCCTGTCGTCTACGAGGATCGTCTGCACCTTGTAGCCGAGCTTCCTCATGGTCTCTCCCGGCAGCTCGATCGTGTCCTCTATGGTGATGATCCTGTTCTTGGGTGAGTGCTCGAACATCAGGGCGGAAAGCAGGGAGCTCTTGCCCGATCCCCTGGCCCCGCACACCAGCATGGTGCACCTGTTGTCCACCAGGAACGAGAGCAGCCCCGCCGTGCCGGCGTCCATGGTCCCGTTCATGATCAGCCTGGGCAGCGTCCACGGGCGGTCGGAGCGCTTCCTTATGGCGACGGCATCGCCGTTGGGGCTCATGGGATAGCCCACGATGGTCGCCCTCGCATCGAAGCCGGGGAGGTCCGTCTCCAGCACCGGCGAGGACTGGCAGTACCTCAGCCCGCTCTCGCGCTTCAGTATGTTGATGAGGTTGGAGACCTCCCCCGGCCCGGCCAGGAGGTTGGTCCTGCACCTCATGTGGGAGTTGACCCCCTCGATCCCGTTCATGGTGACGTAGATCCTGTTCTCCCAGCACGGGGCGTCGATGTAGACGTCCTCTATATGGGGGTCGGACAGGACGGACTCCAGGATGCCGGCCCCGAAGGCGTGCCTGTGGACCGCTCCGCAGATGGCATCCACCTTGGCGGCCGCCCCATCTCCCAGCGCGTCCTCCAGCTCGTCCATGCGCCCCCAGAGGAAGCTCCGGGCGGCCGCGCGGACCGAGTCCCTGTCCGTGGGCCCGCCCTCGTCCATGTACCTCTCCCTGACGGCCTCCACGGCCTCCGACACCAGCCTGTTGGCCGCATCGGGCAGGGAGTACTCCAGGGGGATGAGCGTGTACTCGTACTCCCCGTCGGGGGCCGTCCCCACGGATGCGGACCAGCCGTCCGAGTCGTAGGATGCTATGGGCTCCGTGCCAGGCGTTGGGGGCAGCATCCACGTGTCCGCATAGGAGGGCCTCCTCCTGATGTCATCGGCGATGGACGAGGACAGGAGCGGCCCGAACTTCCTGGGCACCCCGACCCTCGAGGGCCTGGCGCGGCGGACGTCTATGGACACGGGCCCTGGCCCGGGCGGCGGTTCCGGAGCGGGGCTCCTGGAGGAGGCCCTCCTCGGCCTGGGCCTGTCCTCGGGCTCGGGGCGGATTATCAGCCCGCCGGAGCGGATCCTCCCTATCATGGCGCCACCATCCTCGCGGAAAGCCCCCTCAGGTCCGATTCCAGGGAATCGAGCGACCTCCTGGTAGAATCCCTGCACCTGTCGCAGTCGTCCCCGCCCGGGCATTCCCAGTCGAGCATGTCCCTGGCGTATCCGATGGATTCCCGGGGGAAGTCCTCCCAGGCCCTCCCCATCACCTTGTCGGGCGAAAGGCTGCATCCGGCGCATCTCCTGTCGGACGGGGGATCCGGCACGGACCACCTCATCAGCGATGCGGCCTCCCCCAGGCTCCTGCCCGAGGCTCCGCAGACGTCCAGGTCGTTGCCGTTCCTGAGAACGACCTCAGAGGCCGGCCCGGATTCCGCCAGCCTCCTGACCATGCACCCTATGCAGCGCTCCGAGGCCGGGTCCGGCGGCTCCTCGCATGCGCGGCAGTCGATAACCAGCGCCCCTCCGTCCATCTCGGCGGCCGGGGCGTTCCTGTCCTTGCCCGGGAGCAAGGCTCCCAGCATATCCCTGAGTTCCATGCCACGTCCTCGCATCGGCAGCTTATAAAGCAGGGACCGTGCGGTCAGCTAGCCAACTGTTTATCTATCCGCGCCACGGTCCCCCAGGCATGAATCCGGAGATCCTCTCGCCCGTCGGCACGCCCGAGGGCCTCTCCGCCCCCATGGACGGCGGATGCGACGCGGTATACCTGGCAGGCAAGAGCTTCGGCGCCAGGGCCATGGCCAAGAACTTCACCGACAAGCAGCTGGAGGGGGCCGTGAACTACGCCCACGACAGGGGCGTGAAGGTCTACGTGACGGTCAACACCCTGATAAGGAACGAGGAGATGGCGGACGCCGTCTCGATGGTCAGGTTCCTGGCCGATATAGGCGCGGACGCCGTCCTGGTCCAGGACTTCGGGCTGTTGAAGAACCTCACGAGGGTCGACATCCCCAAGCACGCCTCCACCCAGATGCAGATCCACTCGCTGGAGGGATTGGAGTGGTGCGCTGAGAACGGCCTCGACAGGGCGGTCCTCGCCAGGGAGCTCACGATGGATGAGCTCTCCCGCATAATCCCGGAGTCTCCAGTGGAAACCGAGGTCTTCGTCCACGGCGGGCTCTGCCACTGCATGTCGGGCGGATGCTACATGTCCGCGTTCATCGGCGGCAGGAGCGGCAACAGGGGCGAGTGCGCCCAGCCCTGCAGGAAGTTCTACGAGGGGGACCAGCACTCTGGATTCCTTCTGAGCAGCGCCGACATCTACGGCATAGACCACATCCAGCGCCTGAAGGCCCTGGGCGTGGATTCGTTCAAGATCGAGGGCAGGATGAAATCCCCGGTGTACGGCTACCTCACCGCCAAGGCGTACAGGATGGCCAGGGACGGCCTCGTCGGCCCCGAGCTCGAAGAGACGCTGGAGCTCATGGAGGTGGCCTTCAACAGGGGATCGGCCCCGGTGTACCTGGACGGCGTGCACACCATCGTGCAGCCCGACTTCGCGGACAACCGCGGGGAGCCGCTCGGGGAGGCCGAGGTGAAGAACAACACCATCGTTTCCATTGGAGGAGTGTCGGCGGGCGACGGGCTCTCGCTGTACCGCGGCTACGAGAAGGTGGGGGGATTCAAGGTCAAGGACCCCGCCCACCTGCTGCTGCCGTTCAAGGTCCCCAACGGGAAGTACGAGGTCCGCAAGACCTACGACCGCAGGTTCGACGGCATAGCCGCCGGATTCTCCGAGATACCCCCGCTCAAGGGTGAGACCCAGCGCAAGCCGGCGAAGGTGAAGCTGGAGAAGCAGCCGGTGCGCCATTACAAGCCGGAGCTGTCCTTCTACGTCAACACGATAAAGTCCCTGAAGGCTGCCCTGCCGTACGCCGACAGGATATACTTCGACGACCCCGACAAGTTCGATAAGGCCGTGGACACCGCCGACGGCAAGGAGGTCGTGTTCATGCTCCCGAGGTTCGATGCCCTCGACGAGGTGGTTCCAGTGGAAATGCCCGTCATGGTCAACGGCGCCGGGCAGTACAGGGCCTGCAGGAAGGCCCCCCGCATATATGCCAGCAGCGTGATGAACGTGTTCAACTCGCACTTCCCGATGGACGTCTACCAGACCACCATTTCCGTTGAGCTGGCACGTAACGAGGTATCCAATCTGATATCCCACTATCCGGGCCGCTGCGAGGTCATGGCCTTCGGAAGGGCGGAGCTCATGTACTCCCGCGATCCCGGGGCGGGGGACAAGGTCCTCACAGACGGCATGGGCGCCCAATTCCCCGTGTACACCGATTCCAGGGGGTTCACAAGGGTACTGAACTCCGTTGACCTGTTCCTCCTGGATAGCCTGGAGGAGCTCGGAAATTCGGGGGCGGTATCGGTGGGTCTGGACCTCAGGAAGCGCCCGCCTGAGCTGGCGCAGGCCGTGGGCGAGTTCTGCACCACCGGCGACCAGAAGGCCAAGGACAAGATCATCGCCATGTGCGGCGGCGCCGTGACCCGCGGGCTCTACCAGCGCGGAGTGTGACCGCACGGGTGGCCCTTTATACGGGGCCACCGCGAAACCGTCCCCATGGAACGGGATGATAGGGGCGACGCGGGCTTCATGGAAGCCATGGTCGCCATGATGGTTGTGGTAACTGCTCTGCTGGTGTACCTCTCGTCGACGGGCTCGGTCCTCATGGCCGGGGACGATCCGATGGCCGGGTTCGACATGGATGCCCTGGGGTTCGATTACCCCGAGGGCCGTCTGGACGACCGCGCGGAGGAGTACATCGCGGGGTTCATCGCAGGGGGCTCCGCCTCCGGGGTTGTGGTAGTGGTGTCCATGCCGGGCACCGGCATGGGCGAGATGGCGTTCCAGTACGGGGACGTGGAAGGGCCCAGGTCTTCGGCGAGGTGGATCGGGCTGACCGAATGCGCCTCCGGGCGCTGGTTGGCCACGGTTTTCGGGGTGACGGTATGCGCCTGAGCGACCGCGGGTTCCTTGCGATGGCGGATGCCATGGTCTGCATGGCGATACTCCTGGTGGCCTTCACGATAACGGCGGGGTACTCCGAGCCCTCGCAGGACCACACGACCCGTACGTCTGAGTTCATGGATGCGGTCATGGGCGTGGAGGTCAGGATGTCCGACCTGGGAGGGGAGGACGACTCCCTGGTCTCCTTGACGGACATGGTGGCCTACGGCATCGCCTCCGGCGACGGCTCGGCTATGGGATACATGGCGGAGCTTGGGGACATCTACTTCGGGGAGGGGATGTACAGGATAACCGCCGAGTACGGCGGCGTGGGGATAAGCATAGGCGACGGCCACGGGCAGATGTCCGACTCCATGAGGAAGGAGGTCGAGGTGACGGCCGGGGGGACGGTGACGATAAAGGCGGAATCGTATGCGCGACTGCGGCGTGGGGCTGCGGTCCGCCATGTCCATGCAGATCCTCAGGAAGTCGGACCCGCGTATCCTGCCTATGGAGCCGTGGGAGCAGCCGGTCTCGCTGAACTCAGTGGCATCGTCCCTGATGCAGTTCTTGGTGTAGATGGCCACGGGGACCGGGTCCCCGGTGTGGAGGCCGAGCCCGCAGGGGGTGCACTGGCCACAGGTGATGGCGATGAGCAGGTCGTCGCTGATGTTGGCCCTGAGGTAGCCCATGGTGGTGTCCAGCATCTTGATCACATCGCACTTGGCCTTCGGATCCCCCATGTGGCCGGCCACGTCCGCGGCCTTGTAGCTGATGATGACAAAGTCGTAGTCCTGCAGGGCGATCATGGCGCAGTCCATCTTGGCCCCGAAGTTGGTGTGGACGGTGCCGTCGCAGGCCTCGGCCAGAGGGTAGACGTCCATGTCCATTGCCTTGCATATCCCCTTGATGAGGTCGTAACCCGCGACGCAGCACGAGCTCAGGCCGTGCGTCTCGGAGAAGCTCTCCATCTCCGGGTACCCCCCGGCCCCGCTGGGGATAAGGATGTTCGCTGGGGGCTTCCCCTCGGCGATGCGCTCGCTGTTGAGCGGATGGTCGGCGAGGGCCTCGGCGTACTGCTCCATGAGCGAGTTGACTATGTCGGCCGTCTCGCAGGACTCGTCGTCCAGGGCGGTCACGGGCTCCCCGTAGGGACAGGAGATGTTGGATCCCAGGCCGTCGCCCCTGATGACCAGTATGGCGCGGTGGCCGGTCCCCGGGGACAGGGTGCATTCCACCCCGCCAGCCTCGATGCCGTCCAGGGCCTTCACGAACCTGGCTGTCTCCACGTTGGTCAGGCCCCCTGCGGACGGGTCCACTATCTGCCCCGTCTCGTCCATCGTGGCGAAGCTGCATCTGATCGCGACATCGCCGGGCTGGAGGTCCAGGCCCTTGCCGAGGGCGTCGAACGTGCCCTGGCCGTAGGTCGAATCCATGGGGTCGTAACCGAGCAGGGACAGGTACGTCTGCAGGGTCTCGCAGCGGATGCCCGGGGCGATGGGGTCGCACAGCCCCGCGATCCCGTGGTCCACGAACCAGTCGAGGTTGGGCTTGCGCACGTACTGGAGCGGGCTGGATCCCCTGAGCTCGGGGCATGCGCGGTCGGACATTCCGTCCAATACGACCAGAAGGATCTTCTTGGGGGCCATCGAGTGTGCATCGCGATGCAGGTATTTACGCGCTAGAGTCGATGACGTCCTTCCTGCGCTCCTCGATCTTTCCCCTGATGCTGCCCTTTATGACCCTGGTGCAGGGCCATTCGTCGTCCATGTAGGCGATGAGCTCCATGATGTCGGCATCGGGATTGGTGAGGGCGAGGTACACGCGGCTCATGAACATAGAGACCGCGTAGGGGAAGTCGTCGCAGATCCCGGGGCGGGACTTCCAGATGGTGCACCTGTTGTCCGGGCCCAGGAACGCGCAGGGATCCGTTTTCCTGAAGTGGAAGTTCCCGTCCCCTATGGGGACAAGGTACTCCGTCATGAATTGGAATAAGGGGATGTCCGCGGCGGAGGAGATCCTCTCGACCTCCTCCGGGCGGACGATGATATGGGGTTGGTGGCAGCATCTGCCGCACATCTCACACGGAAAGTCCGGGCGGTACGACATGCAGATGTCGTAGGCAATGTCCAGGTTGTGCTCCATCGTCGCATCGATGGTGCCCAGGCCCTGGAGCACGTACTTGCCGCGGTAGACGGCCATCAGATTACCTGCTTGATCCCGAACATCAGTCCGATGATGCCGGTGAGGAGACCGACCGCGGCCAGGGCCATGCAGAGGTTCTTGTTGCACTCCACGAGCCTGGCATATGTGATCGCGTATCCTCCCATGAAGAGGCCGACGGCTCCGAGGACGATCGGCGCGTATTTGAATTCGGCGAAGTACATGATGAGGGAGAGGATTCCGCCCAAAGCCGCAGTCGACGAAACGTTCAGCGGGCTGCGGGTCTTCGTCTTCTTCTCGGGGACGTACTTCTGGTCCAGCCTCCAGTCGCACTGCTGGCAGAAGATCTCGTCATCAGGGTTCTCGGCCCTGCACTTGGGGCATTTCATGAACCTGGGAACGCCTTCACGATTTAATACGTGCGCCTCAGGAGGCACTCCTCCCTGGAGCGGATCTCTCCGAAGCGGGTCCTCTCCTCGACGGTTCCGGAGGAGACCGCCTCGAACCCTACGAAGAAATGTGCCAGATCGTCATGGGAGCGGTGTATGTAGGTGATGTCCGAGGATGTCCTCTTGGCCGAGCGGAAGTCCGAGGCGCCGAAGGACCTTATGAAAACGAGCCCTCCGGGGACGAGGAGCCGGGCGACCTCGGAGGCGAACCCCTCCATCTCGTCATCGGTGAGGTGCTCGCACAGGTGGACCGCGGTGATGTACTCGAAGGAGCCGTCTCCGAATGGGATGGACCCCGCATCGGAGACCGCCGCATTCACCCTGTCTCCGAACCTCTCCTTCACCAGCCTCACGGCCTCGGCGGAGAAATCGACCGCGGAGACCTCGTACCCGGCATCGATCAGCGAGGCCACGGTCTTTCCGTTCCCGCAGCCCACGTCCAGGGCCCTGCCGGCGCAGGGGACGGGTATCCTGGCATTGCCCCTCCATGCCCCCGGGTTGGAGGCGTACAGCGAATCCCAGACGTCTTCCTGTCCGCGGCCCATGGATGCCGAATGCGGCCGATGCATAAAAACGCGCGTGCAATGTTTATCTACGAGCGCGGTGTTAGGCCGAAGCATAAAGGGGATTTTATGTACTGGAACCCTAAGATTGAGTGCATGCCGAAGGAGCAGCTGAAACAGCTGCAGTACCGCGAGCTGAAAGCACTCGTTAACAACCTCTACTCATTCAACAAGTTCTACCACGACAGGATGAAGGCCCAGGGCGTCCATCCTGACGACATCACCGGCCTGGCCGATATCACCAAGCTGCCGTTCATGTACAAGCAGGACCTGCGCGACTACTACCCCACCAACATGTTCACCGTCCCGAACAACGAGGTCGTCAGGTACCACGTGTCCTCCGGGACCACCGGCAAGCCCACCCTCGTGGGCTACACCAAGAACGACCTGGAGTACTGGACCGAGGCCCTGGCCAGGTCCCTCACGTCCGTGGGCATCGGCCCGGACGACACCATGCAGATCTCCTACGGCTACGGGCTGTTCACCGGCGGACTCGGCCTCCACTACGGGGCCGAGAGGGTCGGGGCGACCGTCCTCCCCACCGGGACCGGCGGCACCGAGAGGCAGATCGAGCTCATCCAGGACCTCGGGGTCACCGCTATCGCGTGCACCCCTTCCTATCTCATCCACATGGGCGACGTCGCCAAGAAGATGGGCGTCGACTTCAGGAGGGACACCAAGCTGAGGAAGGCGGTCCTGGGAGCGGAGCCCTGGTCCGAGAGCATGCGCCAGCACATCGAGCAGGACATGGGGATCAAGGCCTACGACATATACGGGACCTCCGAGCAGGCCGGCCCGATGTTCACGGAGTGCGAGGAGCGCAAGGGCATCCACATCGCCGGCGACATCATGTACGTCGAGATCCTGGACCCGGACACGGGGGAGTCCCTGGAGCCCGGCCAGAAGGGAGAGATGGTCGTCACCATGCTGAAGAAGGAGGCCATGCCCATGATCCGCTACAAGATCAGGGACATCACCACGCTCAACGAGGACGAGTGCGAGTGCGGGAGGACCTCCCCCAGGATCAGCAGGATCACCGGCAGGTCCGACGACATGCTGATCATCCGCGGTATCAACGTGTTCCCGTCCCAGATCGAATACACCCTGCTGCAGATCCCCCAGGTCGGGAACCAGTACATGATCTACGTCAGCAGGGAGGGCGCCCTGGACAACATGGTGCTTCAGGTGGAGATCAAGGAGGAGGCGTTCACCGACAAGCTGGAGGACATGATCCGCCTCAGGTCACACATCGAGTCGGAGCTCAAGAAGTACCTCAACATCGCCGTCACCGTGGAGCTCAAGGCCCCCGGAGAGCTGCCCAGGTTCGAGGGCAAGGCAAAACGCGTTATCGATACCAGGAAGTTACGAGGTGAGAACAAATGTCGAAGATCATCACACAGCTGTCAATTTTTGTGAACAACGAGCCCGGCCGCCTGGCCCACATCGTGGGTGTCCTGAGGGACTGCGGCGTCAACATGAAGGCGTTCAACCTCGCGGAGTCCGCGGAGTTCGGGATCCTCAGGGCCATCGTCGAAGACCCCGAGGATGCCTATTCCAGATTGAAGGCCAAGGATGTCATAGTCAGGAAGACCGATGTCATAGGCGTAGTCATCGCCGACGAGCCCGGATCGATCTTCAAGGCCGCGGACCTCCTCGGCAGGGCGGCCATCAACATCGAGTACGGCTACGCCTACACCGGCAGGAACAAGGCCGCGTTCTTCCTCAGGGTCGATGACGCCGCCAAGGCCGTCCGCGAGCTCGAGTGCGCTGGCATCGAACTGATCACAGACCAGGAGATCTGAGCAGATGGGCAACCTGAACATCGCGGTGGTCGGCACCCCCGGGTATGCGGGGACCGTCGGCAAGAAGGGCACCGTCACCGACATGACCTTCTACGACCACAAGGCGGGCACCGACTCCTTCACCCTTATCGAGCCCTCCAAGTACCCGGAGAAGCTGTCATCGCTGTTCTACTCCGTCGCCATGTCGGAGTTCTGCATCCTAGTGGTGGACAAGATCGACTCCTTCCTGGGGGAGACCATCGTCATGGTGGACTCCCTTGGCATCGACAAGGGGTTCATCATCCTCAGGAACTACATCCAGCCCGAGCAGCTGGCCCCCATCCTTGCGGGGACCTGCCTGGAGCATTACGAGTACCGCGAGGAGGACCCCATCAAGATGAGGGAGGAGCTCATCGCCATGGCCAAGGCGGCCGCCAAGCAACCCGGCGAGGGCTCATGCGGCTCCTGCCCCGTGGACAGCCACTTCAACGTCAAGGGCGTCGGGACCGTGGTCCTGGGCTCAGTCATCGACGGCTATTTCAGGAAGCACGACAAGATGAAGGTCTTCCCGATCAACAGGGAGGTCATCCTCAAGAGCATCCAGAAGCACGACATCGATGCCGACGACGGCGTCAAGGGCGACCACGTCGGGCTGGCCCTCAGGGGCATCGAGTCCGACGAGCTCGACAGGGGATACGTCCTCACCACCGACGCGTCGGTCAAGATGTCCAGGGCCGTCTCCGGCAAGGCGTCCCTGGTCAAGTACTGGCCCACCCCCCTCAAGGAGGGCATGGTCCTGCACCTCGGCCACTGGATGCAGATGGTGCCCTGCAGGGTCACCGCGGTCGATGACGGTTCAGACTTCCGCCAGGCGCAGGTCGCGTTGGAGATGGACTCCGATATGATCCACAAGCCCGGCGACCGCGCCATACTGATGTACCTCGAGGGCGGGAAGCTCCGCGTCCTCGGGTCTATAATCCTCCCGCGACCTCGGTTCTTGTCGCGGGACCACCGGGTCCCGCACTGGGGGCAGGCGCCGTCGGCCCCCAGGGGGACCCCGCAGCAGGGGCACTGCCCGGTCACCTCGGCCTCGGCGGACTCCCTCCCCATCTGGCGCCTGTACAGGATGGCGAAGACGAGGATGAACGCCAGCATGCCCATCGAGGCGACAACGGTTGCGAGCATCTGGATCCTCACGTCCGTCACCCCTGCCAGCATCGGGACGGCGACGATGAGGACCATCATGGCCATCATCGCGGCGATGGCTCCGTTGGCCATATCCCTGGACCTCATGGATGTCGAATCAAGTCGGTCGTATAATTACATTGACGGCACCGCGGACCGACATGGTTATATGTGGTATGCCATAACATAGCACAGTGCCCCGGAAGGGCGGAAGGAATGACCATGGCTTTCTGGAACGAAGAGATCGAGACGATGCCACGCGAGAAACTCGAGGAGATGCAGCTGAGGCTGCTCCGCGCCAAGGTCGAGGAGATGTACGAGATCTCGCCGTTCTTCCGCGGAAGGATGGACGAGGCCGGGGTCAAGCCCGAGGACATCACGAGCTTCGAGGCTTTCCGCAAGGTCCCGTTCATGAGGAAGTCCGACCTCCGTGACAACTACCCGGACAAGCTGTTCGTCAGGCCATACGACGAGCTGGTGAGGGTGCACGTGTCCTCCGGGACCACAGGCAAGCCCACGGTCGTCGGTTACACCAGGAAGGACCTGGAGAACTGGACCGAGTCCCTCGCCAGAGGCATGACCTCGTTCGGCATGAGCAGCAAGGACATGTTCCAGAACTTCCACGGCTACGGCCTGTTCACCGGCGGCCTCGGCGTCCATTACGGTGCCGAGAAGGTCGGCGCGACCGTGCTCCCTATAGGCACCGGCAACACCGAGAGGCAGATCCAGCTGATGCAGGACCTCCCCGTCACGGTCTGGGCCGGCACGCCCTCCTACATGTTCCACATCGCTGACGTCTGCGACCAGAAGGGCATCGACATCAGGAAGGACACCAAGGTCCGGCTGGCTATCGCCGGCGGGGAGCCCTGGTCCGAGAGCATGAGGCAGAAGCTCCAGGACCGCACCGGCGTCCGCGTTCACAACTGCTACGGTGCCAGCGAGTTCTACGGCCCCATGTTCCTGGAGTGCAGCGAGCAGTGCGGGCTCCACGTCTGGGCAGACCTCTGCTACATGGAGATCCTCGACGAGAACGGCGAGCCCTGCGAGGACGGCGAGAGGGGGGAGATCGTGGTCACCATGCTCCAGAAGGAGGCGTTCCCCCTGATCCGCTACAAGATCGGCGACATCTCTGCCTTGGACTGGTCCCCATGCAAGTGCGGCAGGACCCACCCCCGCCTGATGAGGATCTCCGGCAGGACCGACGACATGCTCGTGGTCCGCGGCGTCAACGTGTTCCCGTCGCAGATCGAATCGGTCATCGGCGAGATGCCGTTCCTGTCCCCGTTCTACCACATCACGCTCAACAACGCCAACTACATGGACAGCATGGTGGTGGAGGTCGAACTGGACGAGGACCATCTGACCGAGGATATGGTGGAGCTATCCCGCATGACCCGCCTGACCGCTGACAGGATGAAGAGCATCCTGAACATCAAGGCCGATGTGAGGCTGGTCCTGCCGGGCACCCTGCCGAGGTTCGAGGGCAAGGCGTCGCACGTCACCGACAACAGGTCCTACGAGCGATCGGTTCCATCTCATCCCGTCCTCGGTTATCTCGAGATGGTCGCTGTACATGCGGCACGCGGTGTCGACACGGTACTCCTCCAGGTCGCCGTTGAGGAATATCTCCATCGAAAGGAAGTCCTCGGCGAGCTTGCGACCGTCTTTGGTCAGGCAGGTCACCTTGCTCCCGTAGCGGTGCCCTTTCTTCGTCTCGAGGATGCCATACTCCTCCAGTTGCTCCAGCTTCTCGGGCATGGTGTTGCAGGCAGAGACGGCCTTGTAGATCTCTCCGCGGGTCTTGTCCCCGAAGAAGTATAGAAGCATCATGATATCGATCACATGCTTCTGGCCGAATAGCTGGCTGGTTCTGAGCTTTGTCATGCCCATGTCTACTTTGCTTGATGGATATAAAGGATAATTTATCCATGGCAAATTGTTGATGAACGCTGTTAACAAAAAACTTCAAAAATGTATGTGCCAGATGGCGGAAAAAAAGGCGGGGGAGGGGGCGCCCCTCCCTCCTGTTGAATTCACTCTTCGCTGTCGAAGACGTCGGCGCCGTTCATCATGTCCTCGCAGAGGAGGAACAGCTCCCTGCGGCTGATGCCGCGGTGCATCTGGTTGCAGGCCTGCCTGACCAGCTTGAGGAGCTCCTCGGCGGCGCCCTTTTCTATCTGCATGCCCATCTGCGCCATCTCGGCGATGATGGTGTTCCTGCTGGAGTGCTTCCCGATGGCGACCGTCCTTGTGGCGCCGATCTCTGCGGGGTCGAACGCCTCGCCGTTCTCGTCGCGCACCACTCCGTCCGCGGCGACTCCGTCCTCCTGGACGAATACCTTGTCGCCTATGATGGGCTTCCCGTCGGGTATGGGGCGTCCGGATGCCATGGCCACAGCCTCGGCGATGCCCTTGAACTTGGTGAAGTCGACGTCGCAGGTGACGTCCATGATGTGCTTCGCACCGAGGCAGACCTCTTCGAGAGCGGCGCAACCGCCCCTCTTCCCGATCCCCATGGAGGTGGTGCTGACGAACTTCGCGCCAGCCCTGAGGCCGGCCAGGGAGTTGGCCGTGGCCATGCCGAGGTCGTTGCTGGCGATGACCTCGATGTCCATCCCGACTATCTGGTTGAGGGTCTTGAGCCTCTCGTAGCAGGAGAAGGGGTCCTCGTTCCCGAGGATGTCGGCGTATCCGAAGCGGTCGGCGCCGGCGGCCTTGGCTGCCTTGGCGAAGTCGATGAGGAACCCGAGGTCGGCGTTGGGGGCGTCCTGCGCCACGCAGGACACGTACAGCCCGTGCTCGGCCGCGTAGGAGACCGCGCTGCAGATCATGTCGATGACCCACTGCTGGTCCTGGCCGTAGACGTCCTTGTACTGGTGCTCGGAAGCGCCGATGGCGATCACGACGGAGTCGACGTCGCACTCGATGCTGGTGTTGATGTCGTTGATGTCCGCGCGGTTCCAGGCCATGACGGACGCTCCCAGGCCCATGCGGGCGATGTGCTTCACGGACTTCTTTTCATCATCCCCCATCATGGGGATGCCGGCCACGATCTGGGGGATGCCGGCCTCGTCGAGGAGCTGCGCGATCCTGTACTTCTCGATGTTGGAGAACACGACCCCCGGGGCCTGCTCGCCGTTGGCGAGGGTGCAGTCGCAGATGCACAGCTTCTTGTCCTTGAACGCTTCCATCAACTGGTTCTTGTCCTTCATGTGAATCCCATCCGAGCGCACGCTACGCTGGAATAATCGTTCCTGCGGGTGCATCCTTGTAACTGTAAGATAAGAATCGTATATAAGGCCGAGGTCGCTCCATCCTGTACCTCAGGATGGCCCCCATCCCGCCCAGGGCGGCGAGCTGCTTCCCGCCGTCATGCTGGGAGGACACCACCAGCACGGTCCCCTTCTGGGCCTCCACGGCCCTGACGAGGTCGTCGAGGTCCTGCTCCCTTATCCTGGAGTCGAGGATGAGGAGCTTCTCTATGGCCCCCGCGTCCGCGGCGGCCCTGATCTGCATGTCGCCGTACGTGGCGGGGCCGTTCTTCCCTATCTCGGCCATGAGGCTCTCCACGGCCTCGATCTCCGTCCCCACGGAGGACTCCCTGAGGACGTCCGCGCCCATCCCGGCCTTAAGGAGCTCGTTCACCCCGGCCATCCCCGTCTGCCCCGTATGGTACACGAACTGCCTCGAGAACAGGGGCTCCCCGGATTTCTTCAGGGATTCGGACAGGGCCTCCTTCTCGAAGCCCGGCCCCAGGAGCACCAGGGGCATGCCCGGCTCCATCAGCGGCAGCAGCTTGTCCATGATCTCCCTGTGGTAGTTGTCGGCCTGCGGCTTCTCGGCGTACTGCTTCCCGGACCTGCCGGACCTCATGGTCACGACCTCCTTCGGCCCGTACTGCCTCAGCACTGCGATGGTGGCCTCGTCCTGGTCGAGGGACACGAACACGATCCTCGGCTTCTTGGAGTCGCTGACGGCCCTCTCCAGCCTGTCCCTGTGCGTCTGCCTCCAGTGGGGCTTCCCGATGGACAGCTGGTCTCCGACCTCCAGGATCAGGGTGTGGTGCTGGCCGATGTCCTGGGGGCCGGTCTCGATGGTCCCTAGGAGCTTAAGCCTGAGGTCGTCCTCGGAGAACTCCATCTTCTCGATACGGATCCCCAGGGTCATGCGCTTCTTCTCGGCCCTCTCGGCCCTGATCTTGTCGGCGGACTTCTCCTCCCTGCGGGTGGTGGAGGCGGTGACCAGGTCGCCCTCCTCGATCACGTTGTAGAGATGCCAGATGTCCTCGTCTGTCTCGATGTAGACTTTCACCGAGTTGTCCGAGGGGTCCCTGCCGAGTATGCGCATGAGACACCCATTGCGCGACCGCGGATAATACCTTTCCCCCGTAGGGGGACGTAGTCCGCAGGGTACGGTTATGTCTGCTATCCGACAACCGATTCGGAAACCTGTCAGGCCGATACCAATGTCATTATATACGGTACCTAAATCTGATAATTCTCCGATGTCATGCGGATACCTGGTCCTGGAAGACGGGACCGTTTATAAAGGAGAGCTTTTCGGAAAGGAGACCGAGACGACTGGGGAGGTCGTCTTCGAGACCGGTATGGACGGCTACCAGGAGAGCCTTACGGACCCCTCGTACAGGGGCGAGATCCTGGTCATGACCTACCCGCTGGTCGGGAACTACGGGATCACTGAGGACTTCTACCAGTCCTGCGCGGTGCACACCCGCGGCCTGGTGGTCAGGGAGTACTGCAGGGAGCCCTCGCCCATGTACGGCGGGCGCACCATCGACGAGTTCCTCAAATTCTACGGCGTGCCCGGGATCTCCGGGATCGACACCCGCGACCTGGTCATCAAGCTGAGGACCGAGGGAACGATCAGAGGGGCCATAGTGCGCGAGGGGGCCGACATAGAGGCCACCGTGAAATCGCTCCAGAAGATGCCCTACCCCTCCGAGAGCAACCTCGTGGCCGAGGTCTCCTGCAAGGAGGTCTCCCGCATGTATACGGGCCACGACATCACCGTAGGGATGATAGACTGCGGCGCCAAGGCGGAGATACCCAAGTGCCTCATGGAGAGGTTCAACATCGTCAGGTTCCCCTACGACACGCCCGCGGATGTCATCGTCGACTCCGGGGTCCAGGGGGTCCTGATCTCCAACGGCCCTGGTGACCCCGCCCAGAAGGACATCGTCGCCACCACCCAGAGGACTGTCTCCGACCTCTCCACGCAGATGCCCATGTTCGGCATCTGCTACGGCAGCCAGATCATCGCGAGGGCGATGGGCGCCACCACCTACAAGATGAAGTTCGGGCACAGGGGATGCAACCAGCCGGTCAAGCTGGAGGGCCGCGTGTACATCACATCGCAGAACCACGGGTTCGCCGTGGACGAGGCCAGCCTCGACGGCACAGGCCTCATCGCCAACCAGACCAACGTCAACGACGGGTCCGTGGAGGGCGTCTGCCACAGGGACCTCCCCATCTTCACCACCCAGTACCACCCGGAGTCCGCACCGGGCCCCAACGACACCGCGTTCCTGTTCGACAGGTTCGCCAAGATGATCAAGGAGGCGAAACAATGAGGAACGATTACAAGAAGCTCATGGTCATCGGATCCGGACCGATCGTCATCGGCCAGGCCGCGGAGTTCGACTTCTCCGGAACGCAGGCCTGCAGGTCCCTGAGGGAGGAGGGCTACAAGACCGTCCTGGTCAACTCCAACCCCGCCACCATCCAGACCGACGCCGACACCGCGGATGCGGTCTACATCGAGCCGCTGACCGCGGAGAACGTCGCCAAGATCATCGAGAAGGAGGGCGTCGACGGCGTCCTCTCCGGAATGGGCGGCCAGACCGCTCTGAACATCTGCTCCGAGCTGGCCGAGTCCGGCGAGCTCGAGAGGCTCCACTGCAAGCTCGTCGGGACCCAGCCCGACGCGATCGACATGTCCGAGGACAGGGAGCTGTTCAAGGAGGCCATGGAGCGCATCGGCGAGCCCATCCCGCTGTCCAGGTCCGTCGAGAGCATCGAGGAGGCCAAGGAGGCCGTCAAGACGATCGGCAGGTACCCCGTGCTGATCAGGCCCGCGTTCACCCTCGGGGGGACCGGCGGCGGAATCGCCTACAACGAGAGGGAGCTGGAGGAGATCTGCGCACGCGGTCTCGCCTACTCCAGGATCCACCAGGTCCTCATCGAGGAGAGCGTCCTCGGATGGAAGGAGTACGAGTACGAGGTAATGAGGGACTCCAACGACAACTGCATCATCATATGCAACATGGAGAACCTGGACGCCATGGGGATCCACACCGGGGAGTCCATCGTCTGCGCCCCGTGCCTGACCCTCTCCGACAGGGACCACCAGCGCCTCAGGAACGCATCCCTCAAGGTCATCAGGGAGCTGAACATCGCAGGAGGCTGCAACGTCCAGTTCGCATTCAACCCCGAGAACGGGGACTACAGGCTCATCGAGGTCAACCCCCGTGTGTCCAGGTCATCCGCGCTCGCCTCCAAGGCGACCGGATACCCCATCGCCAGGGTTTCCACCAAGATCGCCGCGGGATTCACCCTCGACGAGATACCCAACAGGATCACCGGCACCACCTACGCGGCGTTCGAGCCGTCCGTGGACTACGTCGTGCTGAAGATCCCGAGATGGCCCTTCGACAAGTTCCGCACCGTGGACAGGCACCTGGGCACCCAGATGAAGTCCACCGGGGAGGTCATGGCCATCGGCAGGACCTTCGAGGAGGCGCTGCTCAAGGGGCTCAGGTCCCTGGAGATCGGCGTCAAGGGCCTGGACAGGGTCCAGGTCAACGAGCAGGACATCATCGAGGAGCTCACCCACGCCACCGACAAGCGCATCTTCGTCATGGCCGAGGCCCTCAGGATGGGCTGGTCCGTCGAGAGGATCGCCGACCTGGCCAAGTGGGACCCCTTCTTCATTAAGAAGATCAAGAACGTCGTGGACATGGAGGCCAAGCTCGCCAAGGGCATGACCCCCGAGCTCCTGAAGCAGGCCAAGGAGATGGGATTCTCCGACGACACCATCTCGGACCTGGTCGGGAAGCCCGCCGCAGACATCCGCGCCCAGAGGATGAAGGAGGGCATCGTCCCCGTCTACAAGATGGTCGACACCTGCGCCGCCGAGTTCGCGGCCCAGACCCCCTACTACTACTCCACCTACGGCAGGTCGTCCGAGGCCCAGCCCGGCGACAACAAGAAGGTCGTCATCATAGGCGGCGGCCCCATCAGGATCGGACAGGGTATCGAGTTCGACTACTGCTGCGTCCACGGAGTCATGGCGCTGCAGGAGGAGGGCGTCGATGCGGTCATCATCAACAACAACCCCGAGACCGTGTCCACCGACTACGACATATCCGACAGGCTCTACTTCGAGCCCCTGACCCTCGAGGACGTGCTCCACGTGATCCGCGAGGAGGACGCCGACGGCGTCATCGTCCAGTACGGCGGCCAGACGTCCGTCAACCTCGCCGTGGACCTGGAGAAGGCCCTCGAGGGGACCAAGACCAAGGTCCTGGGGACCGCCCCCGACGACATGGACGTCGCCGAGGACAGGCGCAGGTTCTCCAAGCTGATGGACGACCTGAAGATCAACCAGCCCGCGTCCGGTACCGGGTACTCCTTCGACGAGGTCAAGAGCATCGCGGAATCCATCGGCTACCCCGTCCTGGTCCGCCCGTCGTATGTGCTGGGCGGGAGGGCGATGGAGATCGTCTACTCCACCGAGGAGCTGAAGACCTACGTCGAGACCGCGGTCAAGGTGTCCAGGAACCACCCCATCCTCGTCGACAAGTACCTCACCGAGGCCATCGAGATCGACATCGACGCCGTCTGCGACGGCGAGGACGTCTACATCGGAGGCATCATGGAGCACGTCGAGTACGCCGGATGCCACTCCGGGGACGCCACCATGGTCCTGCCCCCGTTCACCCTCAAGCAGGAGATCATCGACGAGATGGTTGACATCACGACACGCGTCGCCCTGGCCCTGCACATCAAGGGACTGATGAACCTCCAGCTGGCCGTCAAGGATGGCAAGGTCTACATGATCGAGGCCAACCCCAGGGCCTCCAGGACCGTACCCTTCATCTCCAAGGCCACCGGCGTGCCCCTTGCCAAGATCGGCACCAAGATCATGCTGGGCAAGAAGCTGAAGGACTTCGGCCTCAAGGGATACAGGAAGATCGACCACTACGCCATCAAGGCGTCCGTGTTCCCCTTCCTCAAGCTGCCCGGTGTCGACTCCATCCTCACCCCCGAGATGAAGTCCACCGGAGAGGTCATGGGGATCGACGAGGACTTCGACAAGGCCTGCTACAAGGCGCTCATCGCCGCGGGCAACAAGCTGCCCGTGAACGGCGGCGGAGTCTACATCACCGTCAACGACACTGACAAGGAGGGGATCCTGGGGCCCGCCAAGGAGCTCAGCGAGATGGGATTCACCATCTACGCCACCAAGGGCACCTCGACGTACCTGAGGGAGCACGGGGTCGATGTCACCACCGTGTTCAAGCTCAGCGAGAACCAGAGGCCCAACGCCATCGGGCTGATGAGGGACGGCAAGATCAACCTGGTCATCAACACCCCCTCGCTGAAGTCCGGGGCAGTGCGCGACGGGTATACCCTGCGCAGGCTGGCCGTCGAGCTGGAGATCCCGTTCATGACCACCGTCCAGGGAGCGCAGATCGCTGTGGCCTCCATCAAGGTGGCCAGGCGCGGCGAGCTCGGCGTGAGGTCCACCGCGGACTTCCACACCCTCCAGTGAAACAAAGGCGCCTCCGGGCGCCTTTCCTCTTCCTTTATTTCACAAGCCCGGGGACTTCCTGAGGCCCATGTTCCTCAGGGCGGAGTCGGCCTTCTTGCAGCCGCCGTCCGCCGCCCTCACGTACCACTTGACGGCCTCATCCAAGGAGGTTTCGGTGCCGATCCCGTATTCGCAGCAATGGCCGAGGCAGTACTGGGAATCCACGAAGCCCTGTTCCGCCGCCTTCCTGAACCACCTGACGGCCTCTTCCTTCGACACGCCGATCCCGGTGCCGACGTAGTAGCATCTCCCGAGGCGGTGCTGGGCGACGCTGTACCCCTGCTCCGCGGCCTTCCTGAACCAGCTGACCGCGTAGCCCTCGGACTTAGGCAGGCCCAGTCCGTGCTCGTAGAGCAGGCCTAGGTTGTACTGGGCGACGGCCACGCCCTGGTCGGCCGCTCTCCTGAACCACATGGCGGCCTCCGCATAAGACTGCTGGACGCCCACCCCCTTCAGATAGCAATAGGCAAGACGGGCCTGGGAAGCGGCATGGCCGCGCTTGGCGGCCTCCGAATACCATCTGGATGCCTTCTCGTACGACTGAGACTTTGCCACCCCGTAGTAGTACGAATCGCCTAGGGCCATGAAGTCGTGGGCGCTGTCCGTCTCAATGGAATTGGACATGGGCCGATTTTGCCTCCCGTGTGGTGAAATGGCGGTAAAGACTAAAAAAACTATTGTTAACCCAAGCAATTGGTGCCGGGGAAGGGATTTGAACCCTCGAACCACTAAGGACAGGATCCTAAATCCTGCGCCTTTTCCAGACTCGGCAACCCCGGCTGCATCTGGGCGATGGGATTCACGGTTATAAAGAATGCCGAGCCCCGCACCGCGGGGCCGGCATTCTGGCATCGACTTACGATGCGGAGGAAATGAAAGGGTACCGGCGGGACGGCGTCCCGCCGGCAGAGGTATTTCTTGAGCTTCGTTTCAGAGGCCGTAGTTCTTCATGTTGAAGTTGGGGACGGTGTCCTTGTACTCCTTGACGGCCCAGTCGAAGAACTTGTCCTCGTCGTCGGGCAGGGCGGAGATCTTCTTGTTGATGTCCTGGAGGGTCTCGAGCTGCTTGACGGTCAGCCCGATCTCCTTGGACTCGTATCCCTTCAGGAGGATCTCGACGGCCTTCATTCCGGCGGCCTTGGCCCTCATGTACAGGTCGTCTCCGTACTCGGCGATGGCCTTTCCGATCTGCCAGGCGTTGTCGTAGGCGAGGATGTACGCCTCGGGTCCTCTGTACCTGTCGGAGTACATGTAGAGGTCCCTGAGAGTCTTCTCCTGCTTCAGCTGGATGGCCGTGTTCATGAGGGAGGCCTCGTATCCGATGGATCCGAGCCAGCACTGGACGGAGGTACCTCCGAACTCGGGGTGGTACTCGACGGACTCGTTGGACCAGAGGTCGCAGCACTGGGCGATCAGGTTGCCCTGGAGGTCGCAGTGGGCGCACTGGCAGTTCTTGCCCTCCTGGGTGGTGGGCTTTCCGGCGATGGCCTTGACGATGACTCCCTCGTATCCGCAGTCCTTGTCGGGGCCGATGGCTCCGGCCTCCCAGGCGCAAAGGGTCCTGGCCGCGGAGATGGCGCGGGTGACGGCGGAGAAGGTCCTCTGGACATCCTGGTCCATCATTCCGCCCGCCATGAACATGGAGACGTTCGCTCCAGAGCAGTTGGTGTCCCCTCCGGCGACGCACTTGTTCTTCTTGGCGATGTCGGCCATCTGCTGCCAGAGCCAGGTCATGTCGATGGATCCGAGGTAACCTACTCCGAACAGGAACGCGACGATGTCACCGTTGGTGACGGCGTAGTCGGCGAACTCCTTCCCTCCGACGGACTCGATGGACAGGTTGTTGCATCCGTTCTCGCATGCGATGTCGCAGCACTCGAACAGCTTCTCCGGGTATCCGTGCAGGGAGTCCATGCCGGGCCTGAGGCCGTGGTCGGCCTCGCGCTGGTCGGGGATGGTCTGCCTGGTCCCGCAGTTGAGCCCGAATTCCTCGTGGTACTTCTCGCACATCTCCTGCTGCCCGGCGACGACGGGGGCGGAGAGCTTCTCCTGGTTCATCTGGGAGACCCACTCGGTCTCCAGCTGGACGTCGGGGAATCCGGCGGTGATGGCCCTGTCCAGGATGTCCTTGGTGATGAAGTCGACGTACTCCTTCCTGAGCTTCTCGGGGTCCTTCTCGGTTCCGGGCCTGGGGGCGTAGTTGATCTCTGGGATGACGTGCCCGGCTCCGATCTTCAGTCCGAAGCCGTAGGCCACGGGGCTCTTGGCGGTTCCGAAGACCATGTCGTCTGCGCAGTCGTATGCCATCTTGGTGTATCTTGTAACGGACATCTCAGTTCCCTCCTACGATGGAGTCCCACTCCTCTCTGATCTGCTTCCATGTGTAGCCTTCGCGGATCTTGTCGGCGATGAGGGGCGTCTGGGGCGCCTTCTCGGAGTAGATGCCTAGGTCGTACGAGTTGGCGTACTCCCTGTTGACCGCTCCGCCGCATCCCATCAGGGGGATCTCGAGGCCCTTCTCCTGGAGGATCTTGGCCTCCTGGGGGAAGGCGGCCATGGTGGTGGTCATGAGGGCGGTTCCGCTGACCATCATGGGCTTGACCTCCTCGACCTTGGCGATGAAGTCCTTGATCGGGACGTCCCTGCCCATGTCGATGACGTTGTACCCGGAGGACCTGACCATGACGGCGGCGATGTTCTTGCCGATGTCGTGGGGGTCACCCTCGACGGCGTGCATGATGATGGTGCCCTTGGTCTCCCTTCCGCCGGGGACCTGCTTCTCGGCGATGGCGATGCCGATCTCCATGACCTTGGCCGCCATCATGATCTCGGGGAGGAAGTACACGTGCTCGGCGTACAGCTTGGCGACGGCCTCCATTCCGGTGACCAGGCCCTGGTTGATGACGTCGAGGGGATCCCTGACCTTCAGGGCCTCCATGACGACGGGACCGACAGTCTTGAACCTCATGTAAAGGACCTCTTCGGCCACTTTCCTGAAGACCTCGTCCTTGGGGAGGAGTTTCTTCGCCATCTCCTCAGGTGTCATGGATACCTGTTGTTCTATGTCGTAGCGCCTCAGCACGACCGTAAAGTCGGCTCCTTCTCTGCTCAGCATTTTTAACGCACCTCGCAATTTGATGGATATATCATCTCCACGGGGGTTTATAACGGGTCTCAAAATCCAAAATTGGATTTTGTGTTATAACGTTTATAAAACTTTGTACAATTTGTACATATCGACCAATGCTGGTATCGAGCAACAATATCAGCCAATCTGGAACAATCTGGCTAAGAGATATTGAGGTACAATTATTTGTTGAGTCATCCACATAATCAATTGTATAATTGGATATCTATTTGTATAATATATTGTTATACATTATAACGATGTCCTCCATCGTCTACCTGCGGAATCGCAAGTCCAATACTATATATGCTTATCTGAACGAGTCCGTCTGGGACGAGTCGAAGGGCAGGAACGTCTACAAGAGGAGGTGCATCGGCCACGTGGACCCGGAGACGGGGGAGATAGTCCCCAACAGAGGGGGCAGGACCCGCGAGTACCCCGTTGTGAAGTCCAGGCACCTCTGCGACGTCTTCGACTCGGTCGCCGAGGGCATGAAGCTGACAGAGGCACTGAAGCTCTCCTTCCCCGACGAATGGAAGAAGATCATGGGCATCGTCTACTACCTGGCAGCCACGGGGGGCGAGATGGTGTTCTGCAAGCAGTGGTCCGAGCAGCACAGGACGCCCTACGGGCAGGTGATCACCCCGGCCGCCATGAACGAGCTGCTGTCCGACATCAACAGCAACTCGATCTCCCTGTTCTTCACCCTCTGGAGGATTCGCCTCCAGCCCGAGGAGACGCACCTCACAACCATCGGCTTCGGGGAGGCGAGGTCCAGCACGTCCGAGTACTCCAAGGACCTCGGCATAGACCTCGGGGCCCTCACGGACAAGGTGAAGATGGAAATCTTCTTCTCGACCAAGGACAACATCCCCATCTGCTACAAGCTCTCGGACAAGTCCACCGGCCGCAGGCTGGGGGATTACGACGTGTCGGCCGGGAGCTTCAGCAGGCTGTCGTTCTTCATGGATGAGGTCACAGGCAATCCCCTGGACCCGTCCCTGGTCGCTTATGCGGACAGCAACCTGACCGTCCGCGTCCGCCCGGACAGCGAATTCATCTCCGGATTGCTGGAGAAGGCCTCGGCCACCATCACCAACCCGGAGAATTACAGGATATACCTGGGCACCCCGCTGTTCTCGGAGACGTTCATGCAGCATATCAACGGGAGGAAGTTCTACACGCACATCTTCTACGACCCGAACAAGTCCGCGGAGGACCTCTCCACCTTCATCTCCATGATCAACCTCTGCAGATACGAGGTGGAGATGGACAGGATGGTCGAGGAGCATGCCGGTCTGTACGACCGCTATCTCATAATCAAGGAGGATGACAAGGGGGACCGCACCGTGGAGCTTAACAGCGAGGCGATCATGCACCACAACAAGTATCTCGGGTACACCGTCCTGATATCGAACAACACCCGCAGCGCGGCGACGGCGATAACCCCGTTCCTGCAGAGGGGCAAGGTGGCCAGGAGGTTCGAGTCCATGAGGAACGAGTACGACAGCACGGCGCTGAACCTGTTCGCCGAGGGCAACTACCTCAGCAGGATATTCCTGCAGTTCCTGGCCCTGGCCATCAGGCTGAAGGTCGAGAGCATCATGGACTTCAGGAAGCTCAACAGGAGCATGACGTACAGGGAGGTCGTCCGCGAGCTGGACAACATCAAGACGGTCAACATCCCAGGCGTGAAGAGGCCCCAGAGCACCTTCATCACGGACACCCAGGCCAGGATCCTGAACGCCTTCGGCGTGCCCTACGAGGGCCGATCCCCTACCAGGAAGCCGCTCACGCGCGTTACGTTTATAGTCGCATCATGCATGCGCGTGGGCAGAGGTAACCAAATGTCAGATCTTTTCGCCGAAGGAGGGAAGCAGCTGCTCCTGGGCAACGAGGCCATCGTCCGCGGCCTCATCGAGTCCGGGGCCGACTTCGCCTCCACGTATCCAGGGACCCCGTCGTCAGAGATCGGGAACATCCTGGAGAAGATTTCAGAGCAGGCGGGGATGTACTTCGAGTTCTCCGTCAACGAGAAGGTGGCCTTCGAGGTCTCCGCGGCAGCGGCCTCCGCCGGCCTCCGCTCGTTCACTTTCATGAAGCACGTCGGCCTCAACGTGGCCGCCGACCCCATGATGACCCTCGCGTACGCCGGGGTCACCGGCGGGATGCTCATCCTCTCCGCGGACGACCCGTCCGCCCACAGCTCCCAGAACGAGCAGGACAACAGGTACTACTCCACCCTCGCGCTGATCCCGATGATCGAGCCGTCCACGCCCCAGGAGGGCAAGGACATGGTGGCCGAGGCATACAGGGTGTCCGAGTCCCTGCAGCTCCCGGTGCTGTACAGGACCACCACCAGGGTGAACCACGCCCGCGGCGTGGTGGAGCTCGGGGCCAGGAGGATGCCCAAGGGCACCGGCCACTTCGACAGGGACGTCGTCAGGTTCGTCAACATCCCCGCACACGCCAGGGTCAACAGGAACAGGCTCCTGGAGCAGTACAGGAAGGCCCAGGAGATGTCCGAGGCCTCGCCCCTGAACTTCGTCGAGGGGGAGGGCGACATCGGCATCATCACATCCGGGGTCTCCTACACGTACGTCAGGGAGTTCGTCTCCGGCGTGTCGATCTTCAAGCTCGGTTTCACCAACCCGCTGCCCGAGAAGAGGCTGGCGGATTTCATCAGGTCCAAGAAGGCCGTCATCGTCGTGGAGGAGCTGGAGCCTTTCCTCGAGGACCAGGTCCTCAGGATCTGCGGCCAGAACGGCCTGAGCGTGCCCGTTTACGGCAAGCGCACCGGCCACCTCCCCCGGGCCTGGGAGTTCTCCCCCGATTCCCTGGCGGGAATCAGGGATCTCGTGAAGGTGGCGGAACTCAAGGAGCCCATGCCGCGTACCGAGGTCAAGCTGCCCAGCAGGCCGCCCACCCTCTGCGCCGGATGCCCCCACAGGGGGCTCTTCGCCGCCACGAAGAAGGCGAGCGTCGGCAAGGATGTCATATTCTGCTCGGACATCGGGTGCTACACCCTGGGCGTCCAGCCCCCGTTCAACTGCGCCGATTTCATCATATGCATGGGAGGAGGAGCCGGGGCGGCGGGAGGGTTCGACGCCTCCACCAATCAGAAGGCCATCGCCTTCATGGGCGACTCCACGTTCTTCCATTCCGGAGTGCCCCCTCTGGTCAACGCCCTGTTCAACAATCACAAGATCGTCCAGGTCATCCTGGACAACAGGACGACGGCCATGACCGGGCACCAGCCCAATCCCGGGACCGGCAGGGACTTCGGCGGCGTTACCACCGATGCCCTGGACATCGAGCAGCTCGTAAGGGGCGTGGGCGCCAAGTTCGTCAGGACGGTCAACCCCTACAACGTGAAGGAGGCCGTACAGGTCATGAAGGACGCCATCGAGTACGACGGCGTCGCTGTGGTTATCTCCAAGTGCCCCTGCCCCCTGGAGCTCAAGAAGCGCAAGGCGCTGGTCCCCAGGATGTGCGAGGTCGACCAGGAGAGGTGCGTCAGGTGCCACATGTGCCTGAAGACCATCGCCTGCCCGGCATTGATCAAGGGTAAGGACGGGAGCGTCTCCACCGATCCGACGCAGTGCATCGGATGCGGTATGTGCGCCGATGTCTGTCCCAAGAAGGCCATAGAGGTGAGACAGTGAAGTACACGGTCCAGATAGTCGGAGTCGGAGGTCAGGGAGTCCTCCTGGCGTCAATGGTCCTAGGCAATGCCGCCATGAAGGCCGGATACAAGGTCGCCATGAGCGAGGTGCACGGCATGGCCCAGAGGGGAGGCAGCGTGCTCTCCACCCTCAGGTTCGGGGACGACGTAATCAGCCCCCTCGAGGCCCTCGGGAACGCCGATATGATCATGGGGTTCGAGCCCTCGGAGACCTGCAGGAACCTTCAGCTCGCCAACAGGGACTCCGTCATACTGATGAACCTAGACCCGGTGCTGCCCTCGATGGTCGCCGCCGGATTCGAGGAGTATCCCGAGATCTCCTCCCTGGTGGATTCGGTAAAGGCGGTGAACCCCAACGTGGTGACGATCGAGGCCACCAGCCTCGCCATCGAGGCGGGGAAGGCCGTCGCCGCCAACGCGGTCATGATCGGCGCAGTCGCCGCCATGAGGGGATTCCCCCTGGAGAAGGACATCCTCCTGGAGACCCTCAAGGAGCAGGTCCCCGAGAAGTTCAGGGACCTGAACGTCAAGGCCTTCGAGATGGGATACGCCCATATCGCAAACCAGTGAGGGCGAGGGGCGATGGCCCCTCCCCCGCATTTTATTCTTGATTAACAACGGACTCCTAGCCGGAGAGATCGTAGAAGAAAGGTTCGGGGGCTTGTGCCCCCGGAAAGGAGGAAAGAGCAGATTTCCGGCCCGTCGGCGACGGACCGGGTTGGGGAGAAAGCGTGATTTCAGGATTCCGCCACGGAGAGCTGGCTGAGCGCGTACTCCATGGGGCATTCAGCGTCGTACCCGGGCTCCGCCATCCTTCTGGTGTACTCGAGCTCGGTCTCGCCGGCGATCTCGATGACGTACCTGAGGATGCTCATGTTGACGACCCTGAACATCTGGTTCATGGTCAGGTCGGGCATGAGCTCCATGGCTACGTCGTTGGACACCAGCGCGGAGTTCTCGCAGACTCCCCTTATGTGCTGGTATCCGGTCTTGGCGACCTCGGACCTTCCCTCGAAGGCGAAGGGCTGAATGGCCACCGCGAATGTCTTGATGTTCTGGGACTGCGCAGCCTCGATCACTACGGGCATGGCGCCGGTTCCGGTGCCGCCCCCGAGGCCGCCGATCACGAACACGAGGCTGTATCCAGCCACAGCATCCCTGATCTCGTCCTTGTGGATGTCCGCGCAGGTCTTTCCGAGGGTCGTATCGCCCTTGGCGCCCTCTCCCTTCAGGACCTCTCTGCAGATGTAGATCTTCTGATCCGCACGGGTCCCCTCGTGGAGGGCGGACTTGTCGGTGTTGATGGCAATGGTCCTTACGTTGATCCCGCAGTCGTGAATGGAGGTGATGACGTTGCATCCAGCTCCGCCTACTCCTACGACCGCGATCTTCGGGAGGTTCGCATCCTCCGATCCGTTGTTGTATGCCATCTCTTGCATCCCCACAGGTCTTTTTTTAAATGGTTTCCAAGTGGCGCACTCCCCGGTCTCGGCTTTCGCCGTTCCCATCCGACCGGGAAGTCGCCTATTATCCCATCCCTTTTTTTCTTCGCTTTAGTGCAGCGTTCCTCTGCGCCGCCCTGAACGCGTTCTCGTACGCCTCTTCCTCAACCGCCTTGGGCAGTATCTTGTCGAGGACGCACTTCCTGACGAACTCCTCCTCGTCCAGGCTGACGCCCAGGGAGACGAGTCCGGACAGCGCGCTGAGCTGCAGTTCGCTGAAGCGGACGAAGATCCCGCTCTCCTGCTGCACGGGCCTTCCCGACCTCACGAGGTCGATGTAGGCACGGACAGCGTCGCGAACGAAGTCGGAGCGGTTCTCGATTTCATGATCGCTCATGAAGTCCTCCATCATCTGGATCTCCTCAAGTCCCATCCTGATCGTGATCCTTGTTCCGTCATCCGACATTTCGTTCGCCTTCTTTTCGCTTGCAAGTACCGCAGAGTTCCCATCCCTTCGACTTGCACTATCATCATCGTAGGACATGTATTTAAAGGTTGTCTTACGAGGTATGACAACAAAAATGTATGAAAAAAACAGAGGCGTAATATCCCCCATAAGCAGACTTATGAACACGTTTTTACTATATAAAATATCCATTTTTATGGCAATATAGACGAAAATCGCGGTGTGACAGGATGGGACATGAACCGTCATACGAGAGACGCCGTACATGCTCGCCCGGGCCGGGATGTGACGCCGTCATACCGGGCCCCACTATCCATACGTTTTTAACAATCCCCTATATACGCGCAGGTATAACGTCACCGAAGGGTAGCAACGATGGCAATAGATTACGGCGAGATTGAGAGGAAATGGCAGTCCAAATGGCTCGAAGCGGGCCTGAACAGGGCTGAGAGGGACGAGAGCAAGCCGAAGTTCATGGGGATCTTCGCGTACCCCGGGGTCACCGGGTACCTGCACGTCGGCCACCTCCGCGGATACACCTACGTGGACGCCATCGGCCGCTACAAGCGCATGACCGGCTACAACGTCATGTTCCCCGTGGGGACCCACGCGACCGGGAACGGCGGCATCAGCCTGGCCAAGAAGATCGCCAACGGCGACGAGAAGACCATCGACTACCTGATCAGGAACGGGTGCCCCCCGGAGAAGGTGAAGGAGCTCGGCGAGCCCATGGCCGTCATCGAGTTCTTCAACGACGTCTACCAGAACGAGTACTGGAAGAGGTTCGGGTTCCTCGCCGACTGGAGGAGGTTCACCTGCACCCTGTACCCCGACTACGGGAAGTTCATCCAGTGGCAGTTCCGCAAGCTGATGGAGAACGGGCTGCTCATCCAGAAGCCCTACTACGCATCCGTCTGCCCCAACTGCGGCCCCGTCGCCGTGGACGCTTCCGAAACGGACATCTCCAAGGGCGGGAAGGCCGAGACGCAGGAGTACACCCTGCTGAAGTTCAAGCACGGAGACGAGTACCTCGTGGCGGCTACCCTCAGGCCCGAGACCGTCTACGGCCAGGTCTGCTTCTGGGTCAATCCCGAGGTGGAGTACAAGAAGATCAAGAAGGGAGGGGAGACCTGGATCGTCTCGCCCCAGGCAGCCGAGAAGCTGGAGCTCCAGAAGGACGGCGTCGAGGAGGTCGGCACCGTGCCCGGGAAGGACATGATCGGATGGATGGCCGTCGCCCCCATGATCCACAGGGAGATCCCGGTGTTCCCGGCGACCTTCTGCGACCCCGACGTCGGAACCGGGCTGGTCACATCCGTCCCGTCCGACGCCCCCGACGACTGGATCTCGCTGGAGGCCGTCAAGAAGGACCCCAGGATGAAGTCTGATTACGGGCTCAGCCAGGAGCTCATCGACAGCGTCGTGCCCATCTCCATCATCCAGATGAAGGGCTACGGCGACTTCCCCGCGAAGGATATGATCGACAAGATGGGCATCACCCAGCCCGGGGACCCCAAGCTCGTGGATGCAAAGAAGCAGGTCTACAAGGACGGCTACCACATGGGCCGCATGAAGGACATCTGCGGCGAGTTCGCCGGCATGAGGGTCGAGGAGGCCAAGGACAAGATGCGCCAGGCCATGATCGACTCCGGGGAGGCGGAGCCCTTCTACGACCTCACCGAGGAGGTCATCTGCAGGTGCGGCGGCAGGGTCCACATCAAGAGGATCGACGACCAGTGGTTCATCAACTACGCCGACCAGGAGCTTACCGACAGGACCTCCGAGCACTGCAAGACCATGTCCATCTACCCCGAGGAGTACGAGACCAACGTCCACGCCGTCCTGAACTGGTTCAGGGAGAGGGCCTGCGCCCGCCTGGGCAACTGGCTCGGGACCAGGTTCCCATTCGACGAGAAGTGGATCATCGAGGCCATCTCGGACTCCACGCTCTATCCCGTCTACTACATCATCAGCATCAGGGCCAACGACGGCTCCATCAAGGCGGAGCAGATGACGGAGGAGTTCTTCGACTACGTCATACTCGGCAGGGGGGACGCCAAGTCCGTCTCCGCATCCACCGGCATCGGCGAGGGCCTGCTGGAGGACATCAGGAAGGACATCCTGTACTGGTACCCCCTTGACATGAACCTTGGCGGCAAGGAGCACATGACCGTGCACTTCCCCGGGTTCCTGTTCAACCACGTGGGCATCCTCCCCAAGGAGATGTGGCCCCGCGGCATCACCGTCAACTGGTACGTCACCGGCAAGAACAGCGACAAGATCTCCAAGTCCAAGGGAGGCGCCCAGCCCATCCCCGGCGCGGCGGCCAAGTTCGGCGTCGACGCCATGAGGCTGTACTACGCCCACGTGGCATCCATGTTCGTGGACGTCGAGTGGAGCGAGGACAAGGTAATGATGTACCGCCAGAGGCTGGACAGGATCGTCTCCACTATCCCGGAGATGATCGCCGCGGCCGACGGTCCCGGCGGGGAGGCCATCGACGCATGGCTCCTGTCCAGGTTCAACAACCACCTGGTCCGCATCAGGGAGGCCATGGAGACCAACGACCTCAGGTCCATGTGCACCATCGTGTACTTCGACATGCTCAACGACCTGAAGTGGTACGCCAGGCGCGGCGGCAGGGGGAAGGACTCCGTGCGCAGCGCCATGCGCATCTGGATCCAGGCCATGATGCCCGTCACCCCCCACATCGCCGAGGAGCTGTGGGAGCAGGCCGGGTTCGAGGGCCTCGTGTCCGCCGGGCAGCTGCCCGAGGCCGATGCCTCGCTGATAAGCGCCGAGGCCGAGTACGGGGAGGGGCTCATCAGGGACCTGATGTCCGACATCGCCGAGGTCAGGAAGATCGTGGACATCGAGCCCACCAAGGTCGCCGTGTTCACGACCCCCGCCTGGAAGAGGGCGGTCATGGAGAAGGCCAGGGACATGCAGTCCGCGGGCACCCTCACCGTGCCCGACCTGATCAAGGCCTGCATGGCGGACGACGCCATCAAGTCCAACGGCAAGGCGGCGTCTGAGATGGCGAAGAAGGTCGCTGTCGACTTCAGCAGGTCCGCGCCCGGGTCCAAGGACGCCGTGCTCTCCACCGACGAGTACGCGCTCCTGCACTCCGCAGAGCAGTTCCTGTCGGAAGAGACGGGGCTCGAGGTCAGGGTCTACTCCGCCGATGCGGAGGGCATCCCCGACCCTAACAACAAGGCCAGGCAGGCCGCCCCCGGAAGGCCGGCCATCTCGCTGGAATGAGCTTCATAGACATCGCCAGGTCCCGCAGGACCACCAGGGTGTTCGACCCGTCGGCCATGCTGACCGACGAGGAGAAGAACCTCATAATGGAGGCGGGCGATCTCGCCCCCTCCTCCCGCGGCATCAGGCCGGTGTGCCTCGTCAGGGTGGACGACATAGCCGAGATCCGCTCACTGGCCGGCTGCAAGGCCAGCGGCGCCAAGGCCCTGGAGACCGCGACGTTCGCCGTGGCCGTCACCGCCGATGCCAGGATCTCCGACGTCTGGATCGAGGACTGCTCCATCGCATCCATAATGATGCAACTGGAGGCCGAGGACCTCGGCATAGGCTCATGCTGGATCCAGCTCCGTCTGAGGGACAATAACGGCATCCCGTCCAAGCAGATATTCCGTGACAAGATGTTCATGGGCGAGGGCTTCGACGTCCTCTCGATAATAGCGTTCGGCAGGCCCGATCGCTCCCATCTCTTGTAAAGCGAGTGCTCGGCGCCGATCTGGTCCATGCACCTGCCAACCACGATGTCCACGAGGTCGTCCACGGTGGACGGCTTCGGGTAGAACCCGGGATTGGCGTCCAGTATGCACACGCCCAGCCTGGCGAGCTTCAGCTCGTTCTCCAGCATTATGGCGCTCTTGGGGGTCTCCCTCACCACGAGGACGAGTCTCCTGCCCTCCTTCAGGCAGACGGATACGGAGCGGGAGATCAGGGTGTCCGCTATGCCGCATGCAAACTTCGCCACGTTGGACTCGGAGCAGGGCACCACGATCATCGCATCATAGCGGAAGCTGCCGGATGCTATGCATGCGAAGAGGTCGGAATCCTCGAGGACGTGGTCTGCCATCCCGCAGACCTCCTCGTAGCTGAAGGACGTCTCCTCGGGGATGATCCTCTTGGCGGTCTCGGAGACCACCAGGTACTTCTCCCCCTCAAGCTCCTGGAGGAGCCTTATGCCGTATATGGCGCCGGAAGCGCCCGTCATGGCGATGACGTACCTCACGGCCATAGGGATGAGGACTAAGGATAAAAACACCGCCCCAGCGGATCCTGCCAGCAGGATGGCGTTGGATATGGGATGGGAAGGCCGCGAGTATCGGTCGCAATGCCATACATGTTCTGTACGGGCAAGCCCATCATCTTTCTCTGGCAATCAATATTATGTAGTATGAATTATCAAAAATTGTATATAATTTACAAGTAGAATGAGTGGAAACAGATGGGAAATAAGCACCATTCGGCAATTATAAATGGTAAAAATGTCGTTTTTTCATACAGAGCTGATTCTATGACAGCCATAAACGGATACGAAGTCAAGACTGAATGGATTATAGTTCCAACAGGGTCATGGGCCATGGCCAAGAAGAACGGCAAGATCTTCTTCTTCAAGAAGCTCGGCTACCCCAAGTATCCCGAGAACCCCGAGACATATCCGCCGGAGAGCGAGACCACGGTCAAGATGAAGGCCTGCTGCGAGGAGTTCGAGAAGGTCTTCAAGGAGAAGGCCGCCGCCATCAAGGCCGCCAACGACAAATGCGGGACCCTGGTCCCCCCGATGGAACTCATGCGCGCGAAGCAGACATACTACTACGTGACCGAGGCCGTGGAGGGCGAGAGCCTCGCCCCCGGGGACGTCTGCAACCTCCCTCAGGCCGACCGCTGCGCCATCATGAGGGACCTGGCGGAGGCGCTGGCCGCACTGGAATCCGCAGGTGTCGTGCATGGGAGCATCACCCCGTCCAACGTCCTCCTGGTCAGGAAGGACGGGAGGTTCAGGCCGATGATCGTAGGGTTCGATGGGAGCTTCTACCCCGGCCGCCCGCCGGCGCCCGAGAACATCCAGCCGACCCCGGAGTACAACTCCCCGGAGGTCGCCGCATACCTCTCTGAGAGGGATCCTGCCATCGGCTCGGGGATCTCCTCCGCATCGGACGTGTATTCCGTGGCCCTCCTGTTCTACCTCTATCAGACCGGCAAGCAGCTGCTCCCGAAGAAGGACACCGCGTACGACTACCCCTACCAGGCCACCTTCGGGGACCTCGATGTAAGCGCCGCATCCGGGTACGGAAAGTTCCTCGCCCTCCTGGAGAAGATGATGGCCCCGAAAGCCGGGGACCGCCCCGAGCCGAAGGACCTGCCCGCGATGCTGGACAAGCTCAAGGGATGAGCTCGCCGGCAGCAACCATTGATTGCCTCTGACTAAACGATTTAGAATTCACCGTGGCACCGGAAGATGCCACGGTGATGGTTTATCTTGTGATTCGGCTCTTGAACGAGTTCTTGCCGGACACGAGCTTGACGATAACGATGATGCCTACGATCACGGTTATCAGGAATGAGAAGGACAGCGCGGTGGCAAGGATGCAGGTGACCAGGGCGAGGTTGTAGTTCTCCCTGGCATTGACTTTGATGCCGGAGATGATGGCGCATGCCCCGCTGGCGAGCATGGTCGCGCCGCCGACGAGCATCGACGTGGCCATGAGGTCCTTGTCGTAGCCCTCGATGAGCTTCCTGCTGGCCTCGTCATCGAGCATCATGTCCCATATGGTGTCGAACGCCCCCCAGATGGCGAGGCATATGACGCCCAGGACTATCGCGAGGAAACCGTAGATCAATATGAGGGTGCCCAGCGACCCCAGCTTGTCCGCTTCCTGCTGGACGTGCTGCGGCTGGTAGGGCTGCTGCTCCCCCTCCTTGGCGACCGTCGCCCCGCATTGAGGGCAGAATCCGGCGCCCTCCTCGAGGGTGGCGCCGCAGTATATGCAGAACTTATCTGCCATGGGACGGCGATATGCGTCGATGTATTTACGTTCCGAGGTTCAGTCTATATATACCATGACTCCATCCACCCAATCACGGAAATCAGATTCCGAAAGGAACCTGCCGTGGAGGGTTTTTCACCCTCAGGCCGTACGGGGGCGAGGTGCCGAACGTGCGGAGTCCGATTGAGCATTGCACCGGGTTCTAGCAACGCTTATATACTGGTCCATATTACACACGCCCGTTAGTGATCGCTATAGCGGTCATTGCGAGGTATTGAAATGGTAACCGTCTACGACGTTCCAGCCGAGAAGCTCATACTCAAGACGGCCCAGAAGCTCAAGGAGAACCCCAACATCGTTCCCCCCGAGTGGGCCGAGTATGTGAAGACCGGAAGGCACACTGAGAGAGCTCCTTCCCAGGACGACTGGTGGTACACTAGGGCCGCCGCCATCCTGAGGAAGATCTACGTGAAAGGACCCATGGGATCCTCCAGGCTCGCCGCCGAGTACGGCGGATTCGCCGACAAGGGATCCATGCCCAACAAGGCAGTCAAGGGAAGCCGCAACATCGCCCGCAAGTGCATGATGCAGCTCGAGGCCGCCGGGTACCTGGTCTCCAAGGACAAGCAGGGCCGTGCAATCAGCCCCGCCGGTCAGTCCCTCCTGGACAACACGGCGAAAGAGGTCTACGACGAGATGAACGCCTGAGGGGTGATTCAGCATGGACGATCCGGAATTGGCGGCACTGAGGCAGAAGAGGATGGCGGAGCTCCAGCAGCAGGCTCAGAACCAGGCTGCTCAGGAAGAGCAGGCCAAACAGTTCGAGGCCCAGAAGCAGTCCGTCCTCAGGCAGATACTCACGCCAGAGGCCCGCGACAGGCTCGCCAACATCAAGCTGGCAAACCCCCAGCTGGCGGAGAACGTCGAGATGCAGCTCATACAGCTGGCCCAGAGCGGAAGGCTCCAGGGCATGATCGACGATAACATGCTGAAGAGCATCCTTTCTCAGATCCTTCCTCAGCAGAGGGAGATCAAGATTCAGAGGAGATAATCATGTCAAGCACAAAGGCCCCGGCCATGAAAACCAGGCTCAACAAGAAGACCAACCAGAACCGCCGTGTCCCCGCATGGGTCATGATGAGGACCAACAGGCAGTTCCTCCGCCACCCCAAGAGAAGGTCGTGGCGCATGAGCAAGATCAAGGAGTGATTCCAATGGCAGACGAGATCGAGAGAATCATAGTCATCCCGCTCAGGAAGACCAAGCAGGCCCCCCGCACCAGGAGGTCCAACCGCGCGGTCAAGGAAGTCAGGGAGAACATCATGAGGCACATGAAGGTCGATGCGGAGCACGTCTGGATCGACGCCAGTGTCAACGACAAGATCTGGGAGAACGGAATCCGCAACCCCCCCAACAAGATCACGGTGAAGGCCGTCAAGTTCGACGACGGCCTCGTCGAGGTCTCCCTGGCGGAGTGATCCCCATGATGCGCCGCGCCCGTTACGCCGGAAACCCCAACGTCGGGGTGTACGCAGCAGTCAACGAGAGCGTGGCGTTCGTCGCCGCGGACGCGACCGAGGAGTTCGTGAACGCCTTGGAGCGCGGCCTCGACGTCGAGGTCAAAACGATGACGATCGCCGGTTCGTTCGTGATCGGCTCGCTCATCGCCTTAAATTCCAACGGGGCGGTCGCATCGGGACTGGCGGACCCCAGGGAGGTATCCCTGGTGTCCGAATGCCTCCCGTGCACCGCCCTGGACGACCCCCTCAACGCTGCGGGGAACAACATCCTCTGCAACGACAGGGGCGCGATCGTCAGCAGATATTATGAGAAGGCGGCAGTCGATGCGATAGCCGATGCCCTGGGCGTCGAGTGCGTCCAGTCGGACATCGCGGGATGCGCCACCGTCGGTTCCGTGTGCTGCGCCACCAACAAGGGATGCGTATGCCACGTGGACGCGTCCGACGACGACGTCGCGCTCCTGAAGGACGTCCTCAAGGTGGAGGTCGTCAGGAGCACCGTCAACCACGGCTCCAGGATGGTCGGCGCCGGGTTGCTCGCCAATTCCAAGGGCGCGATCCTCGGAGACGAGACGACGCCCATCGAGATGGGCAGGGTCGAGGAAGGCCTCGCCCTCTACCGAGCTCGGCGCTCGAAGACCCAGCATTCCTTGTTCTCGCCGATGTCCTCGCGGGAGACGTCTATCTCGTTCCCGATGTAATCAACCGCGTCCTGGGGAATCATGCCCAGGAACCCGTCGATGCTGGATATCGGGATCGTGAGGCCGCCCACCCTGTAGTGCATGGGCACGACGATGGTCGGGTTCACCCTCTCTATGAGCTCCCTGACCTTAGGCAGGGGCATGGTGAAGACCTCGCCCACCGGCACGAAAAGGAAGTCGACCCCGCGGATCTTGGCGATGATGTCGTCGGAGGGGATGCATCCCAGGTCTCCGCAGTGGCACACCCTCATGCCGTCCATCTTGAACAGGTACATGGTGTCCTGCCCCCTGGCGGCGCCCCCCTCCTCGTCGTGGAAGGTCGCGAGCCCCTCGATCTCCAATCCGTTGACCGTGAACTTTCCGGCCTTGCCGAGGAAGTCCTTGTGGATGCCCCTGACGATGCGGCTGACGTTGTGGTCGTAGTGGTCATGCGTCATCAGAACTATGTCGGCGGTGACTGACGGGGGCTTGATACCGATGGATTTCCCGTCGTGGGGATCGATGACGACCCTGTTGCGGGAATCCTCGAACTCGAAGCAGGAATGCCCGTGCCACCTGATGCGCATGCCCCGATAAGCCGTGGACGGACTGATAAAACCTTTGACGCGGGCCCATCCTATCTATTTATACTCCTCGAGCCGATACCCAGCCTATGAAGAGGACTCTGGTCCTTGTCGTGGACAGGGACGACGATTTCGGAGTGAAGGGTAAGGTCAACACCCCCGTCATCGGCGTCCAGAACTGCCTCGACGCTGCCACGGCCTTCGGGATAGCCGATCCCGAGGACTCCGACCTGAACGCGCTATATGCAGCGGTCAGCACCTGCCTGGAGCTCCAGGAGGCCGGGCAGGACGCCAATGTGGCCCTCATCTGCGGGGACGAGAAGGTGGGATACCGCTCCGACCTCGCGCTCGTATCGCAGCTGGAGGAGGTCATGGACGAGGTCCAGCCCGACAGCGTCGTCCTCGTGGGCGACGGGGCGGAGGACGAGTACATCTACCCGATCATCTCCTCCAGGGCCAACGTGGATTCCGTAAGGAAGGTCTACGTCAAGCAGGCCCCCGGGATGGAGGGCACGTTCTACATCCTGTCGAGGATGATGTCGGAGCCCAACAAGAGGAAGAGGTTCCTCCTCCCGATAGGGCTCATCATAACGGTCATCGCGCTCATCTTCCTGCTCCCCGGGTTCTATGTGGCCTGGTCGGAGGGAGGCGATGCGAGATCCTATGCATCGCTCACCGGCAACCTGACGGTCCTGGTGATCGGCATATCGATAATCCTGTACGCCTACAACGCGCTGGACAAGGTGTCCCGGTTCAGGTCCTACGTCAGGGGCGTCATGACGAGCCAGAGCATCAAGTTCATCTTCACGATCATCGCCGCGATGGTGTTCCTGCTGTGCATGCTGGTCACCTACTACGACCTGGAGAACACGTACTCGGTCGACCTAGTGCACCTGGTGCTGTACATCGTCTCCAGCCTGGTCTGGCCGGTGACGCTGTCCATATTCGTCTACCTCATGGGCATAGTCATACAGAACCTGGGCAGCGACAGGACGGTAAGCGGCAACACCATCGTGTCGTTCCTCAACCTGGTCTGCATATCGCTGGTGGCCTCGGGGATCCTGGACATCGTAATACAGTACACTTCGTCCGGCGACAACATCACCCTGGGCATCCTGGAGATAGCGGCGGGAGTCGCCGCCTCGTTGGTCATAGCCTTCTTCACCAACAGGCTGAAGACGCAGAGCCAGGGGGGCGATGCGGACGAATTATCCCGAGTGGGAGCCGACCTACTGCCGCATATGCGAGGACATGGGCATCGACCCGTCCTCGGACGAGACGGCGGTCCGCGTCCTCAAAGCCGTCACGGTGAACCTCGACCTGATATCGGACGACGACCTCGGAGAGATGATCGGTCCTGTCTGCACAGTCATGGGTGCCGCCGACCGCCTGGAGGGCGATATCGCGTCCGACGGCATCGAGGGCACCTCGATAGTGGCCGGGTCGGCGGCCTCCAGAGTGCTGCCCCTCGGAATAGTGCCAGACATCCTCGTGACCGACCTCGACGGGGAGATAGGGCCGCAGATCGAGATGAGCTCCAGGGGCACTGTAACGCTGATCCACGCCCACGGCGACAACATGGACCTCGTCACCCGGTACGCGCCGGAGTTCAGGGGCCCGGTGGTCCTGACCACGCAGTCGGCCCCATGCAACACGGTCTACAACTTCGGGGGCTTCACGGACGGGGACAGGGCGGTGTGCATGGCGCGCCACTTCGGCTCCAGGGTCAGGCTCCTGGGGTTCGACTTCTCAGAACCGCACCTCAAGCCCGGATCGGACCCCGCCATCAAGGCCAGGAAGCTCCGCTGGGCCGAGGAGGTAATCCACAGCGTTCTCCGACTACCCTTTATAGGAAAAGGGCATCCGTGGCTTAGGTGAGAGGGCGTGGATACTGCATACATTGTGCTGATAGCGTTGTGCATAGTCTACGTCCCGCTATGGTTCTGGGTGTGGCGCAATCCCGAGAAGGCGGAGCGCTACCACCTCAACAAGTACGGCCCGGCCATCATGATCAGGACCCACCTGGGCATGAAGGCCATGGACAGGCTGGCCCGCTACAAGCGCTTCTGGAGGGCCTTCGGGCTCCTTTCCAAGGTGCTCTCTCTGGTCCTCCTGTGCCTCATGCTGTACATGCTCATAATCGCCATCATGAACCTCCCGGCAGCGCTCGCATCCTCCTCCTCGATCGGCATCAGGTACGCCCTGGCGATCCCCGGGTTCAACCCCATGCTCCCGCTTAGCTACGGGGTCCTGGCGCTGTGCGTTGCCATGGTCGTCCACGAGATGGGCCACGGCATACAGACCCGCGCCAACGGCGCCAAGGTCGATTCCACCGGTCTGCTGTACGCGGTGGTGCCCGTGGGCGCCTTCGTGGAGCCTAACGAGGAGGAGATGAAGAAGCAGCCCCGCAGGGTCCAGATGGACATGTACACCGCGGGAATATCGGTGAACACCGTCCTGGCTGTCATCTGCATGGCGCTGATGGTGTTCTCGTTCTCCGCCGTGTCCACCGAGCACGGCGACGACGTCGGGGTGTTCTCCGTCGACGGCGGCTCCCCGATGTACGAGGCCGGAATCCCGGTTTCGTCGCTCATCACGGCCATCTACGACGAGGACGGCAACCCCATCGATTACACCACGAGGAGCGTGTCCACGTCGGTTTTCTTCGTGATCGCGGATCACGATAGGACGTTCGATCCGATGTCCACCTACACCGTGGAGTACCTATATCACGATACGACGGAGACGATCACGGGCGTCCAGCTGGGCGCGTTCATTCAGGCCGTCGTCAAGGACGGCCCGGCCCATTCCGCTGGAATGAAGGCGGGGGAGCTGCTGTACTCCCTGACCACGTCGGAGGGCGAGTACAGGATCGGGACTTGGGATGATTTCAACAGGTTCATGGAGGGCACCGTGCCGGGAGAGGCGGTCACCGTCACCACGGCCACCGTCGCCAAGGAAGGCTATCCCGCCGTCCGTAACTCCTACGAGGTGGTCCTGGGCCAGAAGGGCGACATCGGATACCTCGGGATCAGCACCGACGACAGCGGCCTCAGGATGATGACCCCCAACGTGCTGAAGGAGATGGCGGTCAACCCGTTCTACAACTGCGAGGCCCCCATCGATTACGTCAAGGGCCTGTTCAGCTACCTGTCCGGCCCGTTCAACGGCATGGATCCCATGCCCAACGCCACCGAGTGGTGGTACGATGTCCCGCTCGGGTCCGTGTTCTGGGTGATCATGAGCTGCCTGTACTGGATATTCTGGCTGGACCTTCTCCTGGCGATCACCAACGCCCTGCCCGCGTACCCATTCGACGGCGGATACATCTTCGCCGGCGGCACCAGCTGGCTCCTGGAGAAGCTGAGGATCGGGGACGAGGAGCGCAGGAAGACGATGACCGAGAGCATCGCGCGCAGCGTCTCTACCATAGCCTTATTTATGTTCATTCTGGTTTTCGTGGCCGTTATTATATGAGGAGGTGAGCGGAGTTGATCGATATCTACGAGATGAAGGATGGCAGGCCTTGCAAGACCGAGGAGATAACCGACGATGTCTGGATCAACCTCACCAATCCTACGCCCGAGGAGATCGAGTACGTCCACAAGGCGCTCGGCATCGACCGCGAGGCCATCACCGCCGCTCTGGACGACGAGGAGGGATCCAGGGTCGAGGTCACCCCCGACTACACCCTCATCCTGGTCGACGCCCCTACCCGCGAGTGGAGGAACGGGAGGGAGGAGTTCACCACCTACCCCATCTCCATAGCCGTCACCGACAGGGCCGTCGTCACAGTCTGCCTGCAGGAGCTCTTCGCGATCACCAACATCGTGGCCAGCAGGAACAGGAACATCAACGCGGTGAACGTGGCCAATAGGCCCAGGTTCGTGCTCCAGATCCTGTTCCGCATCGCCGTGAACTACCAGGCGGACCTCAAGTACATCGAGGTCAAGAGGATGGCCATCGAGGAGTCCATCCGCAAGACCACCCGCAGGGAGGACCTGTTCGAGCTCCATGAGCTGGAGTCCAACCTGGTCTACTTCAAGACCAGCCTCAGCGTGAACGCCTCCATCATCGACAGGATGGGGAAGCAGTCGCGCTTCGTGTCCTCCCCCGAGGACAGGGACCTCCTGGACGACGTGGTGATCGAGACCAACCAGGCCCTCGAGATGACCACCACCTACAGCCAGATCATCAAGGGTACCCGCCAGCTGGTCGAGGCCGACCTCAACCACTCGCTCTCCAACGTCATGAAGTTCCTGACGTCGATCACTCTGATCATCGCGATACCGACGATGATCGCCAGCTTCTACGGCATGAACGTGCCGCTCCCGGGAGCGAGCCACGAGTACATGCCCTACTTCCTGCTGGCGCTGATGGGCATCCTCTGCCTCATATCCATCTACATTCTGCGCAGAAGGGGGATGTGGCGCTGAGCCGCGCTTCCGTGGTGGCCGAGGCCATCCGTTCCTATCCGGGCGTCGCCCGCAAGTCCTCCATATCGGGGGTGACATCCAAGTTCCCCACGGACGGGTTCGCCCACGTCATCGCGGCGGAGGGCGAGGACGCGGCGGTCCTGGATTACGGGGAGTTCTGCGTACTCTTCGCCGCCGATGGGATAATGGAGTCCCTTGTGAGGGATGCCCCGTACTATGCAGGTTACTTCGGCGTGCTGGTCAACGTCAACGACATCGCCGCCATGGGTGGCCGCGCCATGGGCATGACCGATGTGCTCGCCGTGGCCGACGATGCATCGAGGGACGAGGTCCTCCGCGGCATGGTCGAGGGCGTCAGGCAGTTCGGGGTCCCGTTCGTAGGGGGCCACACGCATCCGGACTGTACCTACAGCGCCCTGGACGTCTCCGTGGTCGGGAAGGTCGCGAAGGGGGACGTGATGCTCAGCAGCACCGCGCGCCCAGGCGACGACATCGTCATCGTCATCGACCTGGTAGGGCATTACCCCGACGCTCTGCCCTATGCCTACGTGTCGACGGAGCACCGCTCCGATGATGTCGTGAGGGCGCAGATGGAGGCCGCCGCCACGGTGGCGGAGAAGCATCTGGCCCATGCCTGCAAGGACATCAGCAATCCCGGTAGCATAGGCACCCTCGGGATGATGATGGAGTGCTCAGGGACCGGATGCACCGTCGATCTGGACAGGATCCCCAGGCCGGAGGGCGTGGATGAGATCAAGTGGATCAACACCTATCAGGGATGCGGGTTCGTGTTCTCCTGCAGCCCAGAGCACTCGGAGGAGGTCATCTCCATCTTCGAGGCCGTCTCATGCTCCGGAGCCGTCGTCGGGAAGGTCGACGGCACGGGCGTCATGAAGCTGGAGGCCGATGGGGAGTCCAGCATCGTCTTCGACTTCTCCAAGGACGTAATCACGGGCATCCGCCCGAAGAAATGATGCAAAAGTGCCTGGCCACAGGGGTTGACACCCCATCCCGATCCAAGTTTGCCACTTCGCTTCTCGACCCTGCTACCCCGCAAACGTCAGTGGTTCGAAGTGAGGCTGCTCCCGTCAGGACCTGACCCGGTTCCCCCGATTGATGCGTGAACCGCGACCCTCCGGCCGCTTTCGTCGCAAACTCCGACTCTGCAGGACAAGATTTCATTGTCACTAGGTGGGCTTGAATGTTCAGAGGAGCCGTCCCCTGCTGTCACCCCTGCGTGTAGACGATTTCAGGAAGAGGGCACGCCTAGCGCCCCGGTCAAGCCAGACAACGACGTGATTAATGGACTTGATAAAATACCTTTCCATGGCTTCCTCGGGTTTTCCGATGATCCGTGCCAAGGCTAGTTGGAGGTATCCGCCGACAATCTTGCATCGTAGCAGGCGGGAGATTACCCAGATCCTTGAAATCAAAAGGACGCTAAAAGAAGAAAAAGGAAGTCGCCGTGCCCTTCAGGAGGGCACGGTTTTCGGTTTATTCGGCAGATGCGGGCTTATCCGAGGACTTGGGGCTCTTCTGCCTTGCCATCTTCATGCACCTCATGGCGTTGAGGATGGCGATGACTGACACGCCGACATCCCCGAAGACGGCGACCCACATGTTGGCGATGCCGAATGTGGCCAGGCCCAGGAGCAGGAACTTGACCGCCAGGGCGAACACGATGTTCTCCATGACGATCCTGTTGACTTTATGGGAGAGGGCTATGGCATCGGGTATCTTGCCGATGTCGTCGTCCATGATGACCAGGTCGGCCGCCTCTATGGCGGCGTCGGACCCCATGGCCCCCATGGCGATGCCCACGTCGGCCAAGGCGAGCGACGGGGCGTCGTTTATCCCGTCGCCAACATAGACGGTCTTACCGCTGTTCTCTGCCATTATCTGCTTCAGGTGCTCGGTCTTGTCGGCGGGGAGCAGCTCCGCGTGGACCTCGTCGATCCCAAGCGTGCCGGCCACGTCCTCGGCGACGATCTTCGCGTCGCCGGAGAGCATGACCGTCTTCTTGATGCCCTCGGCCTTCATCCTTGCGATGACTTCCTTGGTATCGGCCTTGACGACGTCGGAGCAGGTGATGTGCCCCTTGTACTCGCCGTCGACCGCGACGTGGACGCTCGTGCCGACCACGGGCTCGTCGCAGTACTCGTAGCCGAGGTCCTGCATGAGCCTGATGTTGCCAGCGTGGATCTCCCTGCCCTTGTGGACCACGCGGACCCCTTTGCCGGGCAGTTCGTCGGACTCGCTGACCTCGGAGGCATCTATGCCACCCTCGTGCGCATCCTTGATGGACATGGCCACGGGGTGGTTGCTGAATGTCTCGGCTATGGCCGCGTGCTTCAGGAGCTCCTCCTCGGTGCAGCCTATGGCGTGCATGTGGCTGACCTCGAACCTACCTTCTGTGAGGGTCCCGGTCTTGTCCATGACGACGGTCTCCGCGGATGCCAGGGCTTCGAGGTAGTTGCCTCCCTTGATCAGTATGCCCTCCTTGGATGCTGCCCCGATGCCGCAGAAGTACCCGAGCGGGACGGAGATGACCAGGGCGCAGGGGCATGAGACGACCAGGAAGGTCAGTGCCCTGTAGACCCATGTCTCAGCATCGTAGCCCAGCAGTATCGGTACGACGGCGACGATGACGGCCGCGAGGACGACCGCAGGGGTGTAGTACCTGGCGAACTTGGTGATGAAGCGCTCCGTGGGGGCTTTGTTCGTGGCCGAATCCTCGATGAGCTCCAGCACCTTGGTGACGGTGGAGTCATCGTAGTCCTTGGTGACCTCCACCTCGATCTTGGAGGAGATGTTGACGGTCCCGCTGATGACCTCGTCCCCGACGGACACGTCGCGGGGCACGGACTCGCCGGTCAGGGACTTGGTGTCCAGGGATGTTGATCCGCTGGTTATTCTGCCGTCGAGGGGGATCTTCTCCCCGGGCATGACCACGATGGTGTCCCCGACCTCGACCTCGTCCGGGTCGACCTCCTCGATCTCCCCGTCCCTGAGGACGTTGGCGTACTCGGGCTGGAGGTCCACCAGCTCGGAGATGGACCCGCGGGTCCTCCTTACGGCGGTCTTCTCGAACCATTCGCCGACCTGGAAGAACAGCATGACTGCCATCCCCTCGGGGTACTCCCCGATGACGAACGCGCCAACCGTGGCGACGGTCATGAGGAAATGCTCGTCGAAAACCTGCCCGTGGCTGAGGTTCTTGGCGGTCTTGATGAGTACGTCGTAGCCCACCACCAGGTAGCCGGCGGCGAAGATGGCGAGCTGGATGTAGTCATCCACCTCCAAGGCATAGTGGCACACCATGCCTATGGCGAAGATGATCCCGCCGATGACCATCCTCTTCTCGAAGTTATCCATGGGGATCACTTGAGCTTGCAGACCGTGACGTCGCCCTCTATCTTCTTGGCGATCCTGGTCGCCTCCTCGATGATGGCATCCATCTTGTCCTCGGGGGCCTCGATGGTGAGCTTCTGAGTCATGAAGGAGAGCTTCGCGCTCTCGACGCCGGGGATCTTCTTCACTCCGTCTTCGATCTTCGCGGCGCAGTTGGCGCAGTCAAGGCCCTCTATTTTGAGTACAGTCTTCATAGTATTACCTATACCCCCCTAGGTATATTTCCAATATTAACCTTGTCATTTTTTTAATGGCCCCTAAAATTATAGCCAGATACTATCAATTGGAGAAAAAGTCGGTCAAACGTGAATTCGGCACATCGGGCATGAATTATTTTTCGGTGTGAAAACATCGGTTTTCTTGCGTATCCGGACAAAAACAGGTCCCGGATCCGTGCAATTTCGTGAGATTTCGGGAAGCGGCCGATAGCTACCGCTGACACATGGGTTCGTGACGGGGAAGTGATGGGCTCGCATATTATTTATAGTTTAGCGATATATATCGGGCTAAAGCCCGATTATAATCGCTAAATTTCTAAGGCAGGGTCGTGACGCTGCGA